>Ga0307516_10008860_pt1 | contig 11297 bp, 10 predicted proteins | sample 19_EM_MG_FD_203310 | JGI IMG/M metagenome (GOLD analysis project Ga0307516, IMG submission 203310) | Populus trichocarpa ectomycorrhiza microbial communities from riparian zone in the Pacific Northwest, United States - 19_EM | ecosystem: Host-associated > Plants > Roots > Unclassified | place...
CGGCCAAGGCCCTGGCCGCGCTGGAGAAGAACCCGCGGCGCTTTGACCTGCTGCTCACCGACGAGGTGATGCCGGGCCTGGCGGGCACCGAACTCGCGCGGCGTGCGCAGGCCTTGCGGGCCGGCCTACCGGTGCTCCTGCTCAGCGGCTACGGCGGCCCGGCCCTGGTGCAGCGGGCCCGCGAGGCCGGCATCGGCCAGGTGTTGGCCAAGCCGGTGCAGGCCGATGAGCTGGCGCAGGCCCTGGCCGCGGCCTTGCGGGCAGAGCCCGCAGCACCGCCGCCTGCCAGCCCGTGAGCCGCACGACCGTCAACCGGGGGGTGCGCTGGGGTCGGCCAGGCCCGACGTGCTGAGGTCCACCTGCATCGTGCCGCTGGGCGCGCCGGGCAGCGTCAACACGCAGTTCTGCTGGCATTGCCATGCCACCGCCGGCGCGTAGCCGCATCCCGCGGGGTCGCCTGCCGGCAGGCTGGTGAGGGCGCCCTCGTAAGGATGCTCACTGGTGGTGGAGACCTTCCAGGCCCAGATGCGAACCGCAGGGGCCGGGTTGAGCGTGTTCATCAACGCCGCCATGGACCCGGCAAGCCCGTGCGAGCAGTAGATGCCGGCTTGGTAGCCAGCCTCCACGACCGCCTGGGCCCAGGCGCACAAGTAGGCTTGGGCGTCTGCGCCCGGACTGCTGCCGTCCTCCCAATCGATGAACACACAGGATCCGGGCGGGAAACCTTCGTTGCGCATCAGTTGCGCCGCCTGCGCGCCGTCGGTGCTGCCCTGCGGCCCGATGGCGTTGTGCGAACCAGGCCCGGCGGTTTGTTGCCCCAGGAAGATGGGCATCAGGCCCCAGCCTTTGCCGAGCAGCGCCCCGCGGTTGCCCATCCAGCCGGTGTTGCCGTGGCTGGGCGCCGGGGCAAGGTAGTAGCCGCACCAGCACAGGTTGGTGTTGGCCTTCAGCCAGTCAAGTTGTGCCTGGCCGGGGTAGATGTCGGTGTCGAATCCCGCGTAGAAAATCGTCGATCCGGTCATGATGTGGGCGCCTTGTACTGGATTGATCGGCATGAGTCGCTTGGCGGCCGGCGGCTGGGTCCCAGCGGCCGGTCCGTTGCATCAATCGTAGGAACAAGGCGCTCGACGGGGGCGGTTCAATCGATGGAAAAGCCGGGCTGGATGCTTGATGTACCCTGCAGGCGCCGCAATCGGCGCAGCGCCGGCCGGCGGTCGCAGTCGCAACCCATCCCGGTGACCCCACATCCCCTGGTACGGCTGGTCACGCTCCATACGCAATCTCGATTGATTCCCGGGCCATGGCGCGGATCATCCAGCGCCAGGGCATGTGTGCCAGCCTGTACCGGCCCCATCCCCCATCCGCGTCATGGCGGCCCGCCGGATGCCGAATGACAATCCCTCCCATACATGGAACTGCGATGAAGAAACTGGTGATCCCGGTCTGCTTGCTCGCGCTGCTGTCCGGCTGCGAATCAGTGAACACATGGTTGTCGGCCGTGCCTGGTGTGGCGGGGAATCGGGCCGACACTTCGGCCGCGGCGGCCCCTGTGGCGCCCCCCGCTTCGGGTGGGGTGGCTGCAGTGGCCCCGGCGGCTGCGGCAACGCCTGCTTCCGCAGCCGCCCCCCGGAACCCTGCCCCGCCCACCCCCGTGACGGGCATCGTGCGCGACCCCGGTCCACGCACCACACCGGCCGGTGCCGGAGGCCCTCTTGCCGGGCTGGATCGCGACCAGGTGGCGGCCTTCAATGAAGGCCGGGCGGCGTTCCTCAAGGAGTACAACATCAAGGCCGGGCTCGGGCCGGCGATGGACCTCGACCACTGCGCCGGCTGCCATTACCAGCCGGCGGTTGGGGGCACGAGCGGCTCCGTCAATCCACAGATCTCGTTCGCCACCAAGCTCGGCGCCGCCAACACCGTGCCGCCCTTCATCAGCCGGTCGGGCCCGGCCCGCGTGGCCAGGTTCGTGCGAAAACCCGACGGCAGCCTGGACGGCGCCTCGCGGAGCCTCTTCACCGTCACCGGCCGGTCAGATGCCCCCTCGGCCTGCAAGATCGCCCAGCCGGATTTCCACAAGGAGTTCGCGGCCAACAACATCGTCACCCGCATCGGCCTGCCGGTGTTCGGTGATGGCCTGATCGAACAGATCCCCAACCAGGCCCTGGCCGAGAACCTGACCCGCAATGCCCCGCGCAAGGCCGACATGGGCATCCGCGGCAAGATCAACAACTTCGGCCGCTTCGGCTGGAAGTCGCAACTGACGTCCTTGTCGCTCTTTGCCGCCAATGCCTACAACGTGACGATGGGCCTGTCCTCGGACCTGTTTCCCCAGGAGGCCTCGGACCTGGCCGAATGCCGCGTGGCCGGCACCCCCAACCTGGTGGCAGACCCCAAGGGCAAGCGGCGCGGTGAACTGGAGAAGGTGACGAGCTTCCTGCGGTTCCTCGCGCCGCCGGTGCCCTCGACCGACACCCCGGGCGGCACGGCTTCCATCGTGAGCGGCCGGGCCTTGTTCGTCAGCGTGGGCTGCGACCTGTGCCATGTGCCGCAGTTGCGCACCGGCCAGGCCCAGGTGGCGGCGCTGCGCGACAAGCCGGTGGACTTGTACTCGGACCTGCTGATCCACAACATGGGGTCGGGGCTGATGGACTACGTCTCGCAAGGCGCGGCCGGCTGGCAGGACTGGCGCACCACGCCGCTGTGGGGGCTGGGGCAGCGGCTGTTCCTGCTGCATGACGGGCGCACGACCGACGTGCGGGAAGCCATCCTGGCGCATCGCAGCCCCGGTTCCGAGGCCAATGCCGTCATCGACAAGTACGGCGAGCTGCCGCCGGCCCAGGAACAGGACCTGCTGAACTTCCTGCGGTCGCTGTAGGAGCCGCCCCGGCTCAATTTCGGAACGTGGCCGTCAAGGTGGCGCGGCGCCCCGGCAGCACGGGCACCGCGGCCGGGTCGGACACGGTGCCGTAGAACTGCCGGTCGAACACATTGCTCACGGCCGCATTGACGGACCAGGGGCCGAAGCGGCGCTCCAGCGACAGGTCGATGCGGGCGCCGCCCGGCAGGTGCAGGTACGGGTCGCCGGCGGCCCCGCTGAGGCCGTAGACCCGCGTGGACGAGCTGGCCATGGCGGCCAGGCCCAGGCGGGCGTCCATCAGCACCGCCTCGGGCAGCTGGTAGCGCGCCAGCAGCCGCAGCGCGCGGGCCGGCACCCAGCCCAGCGGCAGGTTGCCCTGGGACCGGCCGCCCGTCAGCGCCAACCCCAAGTGAAGATCCAGCCCCGGGTGCGGCCGGCCGGTCAGCTCGAACTCGGCGCCGTTGACGGCAGCGCCCGGCAGGGAGACGAGCGACACGCCAGGGCTGCCCAGCAGCCGGTTCGCCTCGCGCATGCGAAAGGCCTCGAAGGTCAACGCCAGACGGCCGTCCAGCAGCTCGCTCTTGAGGCCCGCCTGGGTCTGGCGCAGCGTCGTGTCGGGCGGCTCCCTGCCGTCATTCAACACCAGCCCGGCGCGCCGGTTGTCGGTCTCGATGCCGAACTGCGACCCGGCATAGACCGACACGGCCGGCGACCAGCGGTAGAGCACGCCCGCGTCCCAGTTGGTGGCCGGCAGGGGCGCGCTCACACGGCTGCGCTGGCTCACCCGCACACGCTCCGGGATGCGGCCGCGCTGCACCGACAATCGCACCCGCCATGGGCCGGCACTCACCATGTCCTGCAGCGTCAGGGCCTGGCGATACTCGTAGTTCAACTCCGCCACTTCAGCGCCGTCGCCCGTGAAGACCTCGTGGAAGCGCCAGCGCTCCAGGTCCAGCCCGATGAACGCCTGGTGCCGGGCCGGCCCCGTGGCGAAGCTGTGCTCCAGGCCGGCCTGCAGATTGGCGTCGCGCGGGTCGATCTGGCGCAGGTCCGGGGCGAGCCCGGGCAGATGCACCCGGGTGTCGGCCGCCACCGCTTCCACACGCAGCTTGGCGGTGGCCCGCCACGCGGCCCCCAGGCGCCAGGCCAGGTCCAGTTCAATACCTGGCCGCCGCGCCCGCCGTAGTCGGACACGCCGCTGAGCACGCCGGTGGGGCCCTTGACCACCTCGATGCGGTCGATGAAGGCGTTGTCGATGGGCACCAGGTTGCGCACGGTGCGCATGCCCGACAAGGCCACCGAGGCGTTCAGGCCCCGCACCCGGATGCCGTTGAGGATGTTGCCGTCGTCGCCGCCCGGGCCGAAGCTGCCGAACACGATGCCGCGGCTGAGCACCACGCCCGGGATGTAGCGCGTGGCATCGATGCTGCTCGACGAACCCTGCAAGGCCAGGGCCTCGCTCGTGAGCACGGACACCTGCTGGGGCAGGTCCTCCACGGCGGCATCCATGCGCGTGGCCGACCAGCTGCGCAAGGCCCGCAGCCCATCGCTTTGCCGCGGCGAGCCAAAGATCTCCACCCGGGGCAATTGCGCCACCCCGGCAGGCTGGGTGGCCGGATCCGATGCCGCCGCCCCTGCCGCCGCAGTCACCTTCGGCGCAGGCACGGCGCGCATCGCGATGCTGACCGCGCCGCCCGCCGTGACGTCCACGACCAGGCCGCTGGGCTGCGTGGCCCGGGTCAGGGCCTGCAGCAGCGTGAAGCGGCCGCGAATCACCGGGGCCTGGTGCGGATCCACCACCTCCGGCCTGAACGAGACGATCACGCTGGCGCTCCGCGCGATCTCGATCAGCGTCGCGGCCAGTGGCCCTGCCGGCACGTCGAACTCCTGGACCTGCTCGGACACCTGTGCCTGCACGGGCACTGCCGCCAACGCAAGCACCAGCAGCCCCGCGCAAAGCCTGGCCGGACGCCCCCGGCGCGCGGGACGTTGGGCGGCATCGGCGGCTCCGGCCGAGAGTGAACAAGAATCGCAGGCTTGTGGCCGCACGGCAGTCCCCTGGAATGCCGCGGCCGCCTTGCGCGAGGCCAAGCCACGCGGCGGGCACCAGTGTCGCGGCGGGACGCCGGGGCCGGCCCTTGGCGCGTGTCTTGCGCAAGGGCCTGTAAGCCAGGCGAGGGCCACGCACAGGTGCTCACAGACGGTGCCTGCGCCTGACGAGGTCCCTTGGGTGGCATGGCTCGCAGGTTTGCGCAGTGCCGGCTGACTGCATTGCCAAGAACGTCACAGCACGCACTCGGCGAAAGAATGTATGATGCATGTCATGCGAAACACGAAGTACACCACCCGGGCATCGGCCAAGGAAGCCTCGCACGAACGCATTGTGAGTGCCGCAGCGCGGGCGATCCGCCGCAGCGGCTACGACGGCACTGGAGTCGCCGACATCATGAAGGAGGCCGGCCTGACCCATGGCGCCTTCTACGCCCACTTCCTGTCGCGCGAGGCCATGCTGGCAGAAGCAGCGACCCGGGCGTGCGCCGAGTCCGCCGCCGTGGCGGCGGACGTGGTGGCCAGCGTGCCCCGCGAGCAGGCTCTGGCCTCGCTGCTCCGGGCCTATCTGTCGCAAGAGCACCAGGACAATGCGGAGAGGGGCTGCCCCCTGGTCGCGCTGGGCTCCGAGACGCCGCGCCAGGCGCCCGAAGTGCGCCGGGTGACCACCCGGCACATCAAGGAAACGATCGATTTTGTTGCCCGTCAGTCGCCTGACTGGGGGCAGCCCGGCGCCCACGAACGAGCCCTCGTGACCGTCGCCACCATGGTGGGCACCTTGCTGCTGGCTCGCGCAGTCGACGAGCCCGCACTGTCGGACAGCCTGCGCGAAGCCGTGTTGAAGCACCTGACCTCCGCCTGAATCCACCGAGACATGCGGCCCATTCGTTCGTCTATACATATGACATACATCATGCGAAATAAGGAAAGCACATGAAAGCATTCGTCCTCGGTCAGTACGGAAAGAAGCGCGCGTTGCGGATGGCAGACCTGCCGACTCCGGAGCTGCGCGACGACGAGGTCCTGGTCCAGGTTCATGCCGCCGGCGTGAACCTGCTGGACGCCAAGATCCGCAATGGGGAGTTCAAGCTCATCCTGCCCTACCGCCTGCCCCTCATGCTGGGCCACGACGTCGCTGGGGTGGTCGTCAAGGTCGGCCCGCACGTGCGGCAGTTCAAGCTGGGCGATGAGGTCTATGCACGAGCGGACGATTTTCGGATCGGTACGTTCGCGGAACTCGTCCCCGTGAAGGAAGCATCCCTGGCGCTCAAGCCCACGGGTCTCACGATGGAAGAAGCCGCGTCCATTCCCCTGGTGGCCTTGACGGCCTGGCAGGCCCTGGTGGAGAAGGCCCGCCTGAAGAAGGGGCAGAAGGTCTTCATCCAGGCCGGCTCCGGCGGCGTGGGCACTTTTGCCATCCAGCTGGCCAAGCACCTGGGCGCCACCGTGGCCACGACGACCAGTACGGCCAACGTCGCGCTCGTGAAGAGCCTGGGCGCCGACGTGGTCATCGACTACAAGACGCAGGACTTCGAGGACGTCCTGCGCGACTACGACGTGGTCCTGAACAGCCAGGACGGCAAGACGCTCGAAAAGTCCCTGCGCGTGCTCAAGGGCGGCGGCCAGCTCATCTCCATCTCCGGGCCGCCGGATCCCGAATTCGGCCGGGAAATCGGCGCACCCGGGTTCGTGAAGCTGGTCATGCGGCTGCTGAGCTGGGGAATCCGGCGCAAGGCAAAGGGCCGCGGGGTCGGCTTCTCGTTCCTCTTCATGAAGGCGAACGGCAGCCAACTGCGCGAGATCACCCGCCTCTTCGAGGCCGGCGCCATCCGCCCCGTGGTGGACCGGGTCTTCCCCTTCGAATCCACCAACGAGGCCATGGCCTACGTGGAAGCAGGCCGCGCCAAAGGCAAGGTCGTCGTCAAGGTGAGATAGGGGCACGCTCGTGTGGCAACCCTGGATCGAAACCTGACGCATTGGTTCATTTCCCTCCCACCCACTCTCTGGAGATTCCCATGAAGATTGAAAACGCTGTGGTTCTCGTCACCGGTGCCAATCGCGGCATCGGCCTGTCATTCGCCCGCGAGTTGCTCGCCCGCGGTGCCCGCAAGGTCTATGCAGGCGCCCGCGACCCCGCGGCCATCACCCAGCCCGGTGTTCAGGCCTTGCGGCTCGACGTCACCAAGGCGCAAGACGTGGCCGCCGCCGCGGCGGCGGCGTCGGATGTGACGCTGGTGATCAACAACGCCGGCATTGCCCAGCCGGGCGGTTTTCTCGCCGCCGATAGCGAAGACACCGCGCGGCGCATCTTCGAGACCAACTTCTTCGCCCTGTTGAGCATGAGCAAGGCCTTCGCGCCGATTCTCAAAGGCAACGGCGGCGGCGCGCTGCTCAACGTCTTGTCGGTGGCCTCGTGGGTGAACGGCGGCGAGCTGGCCGCCTACTCGGCCAGCAAGTCCGCCGCGTGGTCGCTCACCAATGCCCTGCGCAATGAGCTGGCGGCGCAGAAGACCCAGGTGCTGGGGTTGCACATGGCCTATGTCGACACCGATCTCACGCGCGGGTTCGATGTCCCCAAGTCCAGCCCTGAGACGATCGTCAGGCGGGCTCTCGACGGGCTCGAGTCGGGCCTCGATGAGGTGCTGGCCGATGAACTCACCCTGCAGGTCAAGCAGGGGATGACGGCAGCAAGGCCCAGCTACCTGCCGCAGGCGGCCTGAACCCGACACCCGACACCAAGGATCCCCATGCTCTTCGAACCCCTGGCCGCACCTTCGATCCAGCTCGCCAACCGCGCCGTCATGGCGCCGATGACGCGCAGCCGCGCCGTCGATGCGAACACCCCCAACGCATTGATGGCCGCGTACTACGGCCAGCGTGCGTCGGCCGGCTTGATCATCACCGAGGGCACCTCGCCGTCGCCCAACGGCCTGGGCTACCCGCGCATCCCGGGGCTCTTCAACGACGCACAGGTGCGCGGATGGAAGGCGGTCACCGATGCGGTCCACGCCAAGGGCGGCAAGATCTTCGTGCAACTCATGCACACCGGCCGCGTGACGCAGGCGGCGAACCTGCCCGCGGGCGCAGAGGTGGTCGGGCCGACGGCCGAAACCTGCCCCGGCGAGATGTACACCGACTCACAGGGCCTGCAACCGCACAGCGCCCCTCGGGCGATGACCGTGCCCGACATCGACCACGCCGTGGCGGAGTACGCCCAGTCGGCGCGGCTCGCCATCGACGCGGGATTCGACGGCGTCGAGCTGCATGCGGCGAACGGCTATCTGATCGAGCAGTTCCTGAACGCCAAGGTGAACCAGCGCACCGACGCCTACGGCGGCACCCTCAAAGGCCGCAATCGCTTTGCGCTAGCGGTCGCCAGCGCCACGGCCGCCGCCATTGGTGCCCATCGCGTCGGCATCCGGCTGTCGCCCTACGGCGTGTTCAACAGCACCGGCGCCTACCCCGACCTCGAGGCCCAGTACCTGGCGCTCACCCAGGAACTCTCGCAGCTGGGCCTGCTGTACGTCCACCTGCTGGATCACTCGGCGCTGGGCGCGCCGCCGGTGCCCGCCGAGTTGAAGTTTCGGCTTCGCACGGCGTTCCAGGGCTTGTTCATCCTTGCCGGTGGCTTTGACCGTGCCACTGCGCAAAGTGCGCTCACCGCAGGCCAGGCCGATCTCATCGCCTTCGCCCGCCCGTTCCTCGCCAACCCCGACCTGGTGGGGCGCATGCAGGCCGACGCCGCGCTGAATGCCGTGGACATGGCGACGTTCTACACGCCGGGCCCAAAGGGCTACACCGACTATCCGACCCTTGCGCAGCAGGCCGGTGTGCCGGGGTGATCTGACTCTCAACCCTCGGGATCCATGCAATGCATCATTTACTAAAAGCAGGCGTCCTGGCGTTCGTCCTGGCCGCACCGATCATTTCACTGGCGGCACAGACACAGGGGATCAACTGGACCAATGTGCCAACGGCATCCCTCTCCGCCAATGGAGTCGACTTCGCCTATCGGGAGCTGGGAAAGCAAAACGGCGGAACGCCGGTGGTGCTCCTCGGCCATTTGGCCGCCGTGCTGGACAACTGGGACCCTCGGGTCGTGGACGGCATGGCAGCGAAGCATCACGTGGTCGTGCTCGACAACCGCGGCATCGGGGCCTCCAGCGGCTCGCCGGCAAATTCAATAGAGCAGATGGCAGACGATGCCATCACTTTCATCAAAGCAAAGGGGTTCGAGCAGGTTGATCTCTTCGGCTTTTCGATGGGTGGAATGATCGCCCAGGAAATCGTGCTGAAGGAGCCGCAACTCGTCCGCAAGATGATTCTCGGGGGCACGGGGCCCGCGGGCGGCGAAGGCATCAGCACGGTGGCCGGTGTCGCGAATTACGATCTTCTCCGCGGGCTTTTGACCGGCCAGGATCCGAAGCAATACCTGTTCTTCACTCGTACGCCCGCCGGCATCGAGGCTGGCAAGGCGTTTCTGACGCGGTTGAAGGAACGCACAGAACACCGCGACAAGGAGATCGCCATTTCCGCGTACGTGGCGCAATTGCAGGCGCTGGGCGCCTGGGGCCAGAAGAGGCCTGCCGAGCTTTCGGTGGTCAAACATCCCGTGCTCATCGTCAACGGTGACGACGACCGGATGGTCCCCACGGCCAACTCGCGCGACCTGGCGCGGCGGCTTCCGAACAGCACCTTGCTCATCTATCCCGATGCCGGTCACGGCGGTGTATTCCAGTTCCATGCCGACTTTGTGCCCAGGGCGCTTGAGTTCCTGGCTCGATAGGGATACGAGGCAGCCGCACACACGCTGCTGCCAAGTTCATACGCGGCATCCGGCCGAAAGAGGCCCGACATGACACACACACCTCACCGCCCCACGTGGTCGCCTCAATCCCGGAACGTGGCCATCAACGCCGCGCTGCGCCCCGGCAGCACCGGGATGATGGAAGTGGGATCGGACACGGTGCCGTAGAACTGGCGGTCGAACACATTGGTCACGGACGCAGTGAGCGACCAGGGGCCGGCTGTGCGCTCCAGGGACAGGTCGATCCGGGCCCCGCCCGGCAGGCGCAGCAGCACCGGGTTGCCGGTGGCCTGGTCGAAGCTGTAGACGCGCGTGGATGAATTGACCATGGCAGCCAGTCCGAGCCGCGTGTTCGACAGCACCCGTTCCGGCAGGCGATGGCGGGCCAGCAAGCGCATGGAGGCGGCAGGCACCCACCCCAGCGGCGCGCCGGGCCCGGACGGCACGCCAGGCACGAACACGGAAGGAGTCCGGCCCCCCATCAGCGCCAGGCCCAGGTGCAGGTCCAGCGCCGGGGTGGGCCGGCCCGTCAGTTCGAGTTCCGCACCATTGACCGCAGTGCCGGGCACGGACTGGAGCGACTCGCCCTCAATGCCATGGAGCAGGTTCGACTCGCGCAGGCGAAAGGCTTCGACCGTCAAGGCCAGGCGGCCACCCAGCAGGTCGCTCTTGGTTCCCACCTGAATCTGGCGCAAGCTGGCGTAGGGCGCCAGGGATCCGTCGCTCAGCGTCAACGCGGCGGGCCGGTCCTCCCATTCGGCGCTGTACTGGGACCCGGCATAGAACGAGGTCGTGGGCGACCAGCGATAAAGCACGCCGGCATCCCAGTTGGTGGACGGGGGGAACGCGCTCTCGCGTCCATCCTGGCCGCGGCTCACGTGCTTCGGAACGACCCCGCGTTGCACGGCCAGGCGCACCCGCCACGGGCCCACGCTCATCAAGTCCTGCAGCAGCAGCGACTGGCGAACCTCATCGATCGCCAGGGTGTCGTCGACCCCGTCGGGAAAGCGGAAAGTCTCCACGTAGTGCCAACGCTCCAGGTCCAGGCCCATGAAGAGCCGGTGCGTCGCCGAGCCTGCAACCAGGGTGTGTTCGAGCCCGGCCTGCATGCCGGCGTCGCGAGGCGCGATCAGGTCCTGTGCAAAATCCCGGCCGGCCTCGTGGCGCCGGCCATCGACCGAGACGGCTTCGAGGCGGGCTTTCCAGGTCGCGCGCCACGCAGGCGACAGGCGCCAGGCCAGGTCGAGCTCGACGTCGGCCGTCGACGCCAGCGCACGGTCGCTGCCGTCCAGCGGCATCGCCAGGCCCGGCTCCACGGGGGAGAGGCTGCCGTCGGCCTGTTCGATGCCGCCGCGGCCGGCGGGGCTGGGCACGATGCGCTGCCGGTCGGCCTGCAGCGTGAGCGTGGCCGTGAAGTCGCCGCGGCGGTGGCTCAACGAGCCCAGCACCCCGGCGCCGGCCTGCCGCTCATAGCCGCCCTCGGTGCGGCCGGTTTCGCTGCCATAGCCGATCAGGCGCCAGTACATGTAGGCGCCGAGTTCGCCGCCGAGATCGGCGCCTGCCCGCAGCGTGCCGTTGTCTTGC
>Ga0307516_10008861_pt1 | contig 11296 bp, 15 predicted proteins | sample 19_EM_MG_FD_203310 | JGI IMG/M metagenome (GOLD analysis project Ga0307516, IMG submission 203310) | Populus trichocarpa ectomycorrhiza microbial communities from riparian zone in the Pacific Northwest, United States - 19_EM | ecosystem: Host-associated > Plants > Roots > Unclassified | place...
GCTGCTCTTTGTTGCTTACTTGCTGCTCTGTCTTCGACGGTACGCAGCAAGAGGGGAAGTGTCATGAGATGTGGCTCGGACGGGGTCCGGGCACATTCTCGGAGATGAGACTGATAGCGTCGGCGCTTTGTCCGGTGGACTAGCCACCGAGACCGATAGCGTCGGCATACCGGCCTCCGGTGGAATAGCCACGGAGATTGATATAATGGGGCGTCCCGCGCCGGGACGTTCGCTCTACACTGAATATACTGTATACCGATACATATATCTTGATAATTGGGTCCGGCTAGCTATACTAATTGTATGTCTTGGGGTGTCACCAGTGCTCTGGGTGTAACAGCTGATATGTTCACCTGGGTAAGGTTTAACGGTGTACAGATTGCCTGTATAGATGGAGTGTTGCATTTGAGAATAGGTTCTGTTAAACTGGTTCCCAAGTATGACCCTCATCTCAGCTGGATTCTCCATATGACGGAGCTGTTTTTGGATCGTACTGTTGATAGAGAAATGAAGGAGGGTTTCTTCGTCATTTTTTCTCTGCTTGAAGGATTTGATGGCAAGCTCAAGGTTGGCAAGAGTAGGAGGTGTTTCAGTTGGCTCCTTTTCCTCACCAGTGTCGATTTCCCACACTCTCATTGACTTGAGGATGCTTTTGATGTTCATCTTCCAATCAATGTAGCTTGTCAGGTTGAGGTGTTTGATAGATCCCCAGTTGGTGCAGTGGACATCCTTCTTGATGGTATCAGTGGCAGACATTGTCATAATATTTAATCGAGTGTTTTTTGGTGCTTGCGGCTTAAAAAAATGGTTTGTTGGACAGGGATGTCTAGTGCTAAGGCTGGTTGGGAACAACGAGATTCTTTGGATAGATAGAGGTTTTTGATAGAAGCGATCAATCCGGGCTCATAACTTATCAAAAAATAACAGGTTACGGTAGAGATATATGGGTAGAGATGGTAGACAGCAGATTCGACAACCCTCCTCTTTCCAGGCGGCAGGCACATCTCTATATACATGATCATCTCTGACTTCCTCCATTCCCAGTTTCTTGCCACCAAAGGCATCCGACACAGAATCCACATGGACTGCCTTTCTGCGTAGTCACCACCGTCTTATGCACTGACACACGGTGTTGCCACCGTCTTATACACCGATGCGCGGTGTCGCCACCATCTTATGCACCGATGGCGTCGACTCATCTTCTCATCTTGACAGGCACCCACTCTATCCTTGCGAGTGATTCTTTGTGAAGTGTTCGCTTGTTGTTGGATGAGTTAATAGAAGTCAGAAAGTTTCTGTGGATGAAGAAAACGGTAGAGTGCTTCGCCAATCATTTGGTCAATATTCCAGAATAGATGGGTGTATTAATTTGGCAGTCGATTCTCGACTCACGTATCGCTATTCGGAGGGGGCAATTGGGTTCCAAAGTCCCTGCTTTGGCCTATTGGTTGCCTGCGCGCGGATTGCATCATGAGGTGTGGATTTCGCACGAGTCTTGAAGCTCCCCAGTTCCACCACTGCGAAAAATTCTAATGAACAAATTCTTTCAACAAACGAAACAACAAATGCTACACATAGCAATATAATTATTCGAGCCCTAGAGGAAGCCCCACCTCTGATCCCTCCAGCGCTGTTTACCAGATCGCGGGGATCATACAAGCTTTCTTCCTGTATACCTTTCCAAACTCCTTCCTGTACCGAATTTCCTTCTTCTTCGCCCAGAGCATCATCGTTCCGGTTGCCACGCTGAAGAATATCAGCGAGCTCAGATTTCCTCCGCCGAGGATAACGACCGCCAGCCATGCCAGCGACTCAAACAGATAATTCGGGCACGTAACAAGGTTGAATCCATATCCCTTCGGAATCTGGCGCTTCGTGGAGCCGTCCTCCGGGCGGAGGTGACAGAGAGTGATGTGCGTCAGGTAATTGGACACCTCGGCGAAGACCCACAGAGCGATGGCGGCGTAGCGGACGGTGGGGTTGAGGTCGGCATTAAGAGCAGCGGGCCACCACGATGCGGAAATATCGGTGGGGGCATACAGGTAGTAGGCAAGGTTCAGGCCAGCGAGGATCCAGTAGTGTGCCGAGTTCTTGGCGATGTTCGTGGCGGGCATGGTGGCAGCGCTGAACCGGTGGACGAAAATGGTTTCGTACTCGCGCTTGAGGAAATGCAGAGTGCAGAATGTGCAGAGGATCAGTTGCGTGGTCGTCGGGGCAGGCATGAGCTCAGTGGTCGAGGACGCATTGAAGGGGATGTAACTGAGGGGGTTGTAAGGCGATGAAGAATAGATCAAGGGCCGGAAGTAGAAAAAGAGCGGGTGAATCATGAGCGGGCCGAGGTACTCGATAATGAAGACAGTGCGCCAGGCAATCTGGGGACCTGTACGTGTCTTCAGCTAGCACATACACCGTGGTGGCCCGTAGGGACATACCGAGATCCTTGACGAATATCTGACTGCCGTTACGGAGTCCCGTCTCTTCGATGGTTACGAGCTTTCCATCATCCCTCTTGAGTTGGACGGGCTTCCCATCGCTACCCTTCGTGATTCGCAGACGGTTTCTGTTCAACCGCGTGTGCTTTGCGATCAGATCATACAAGTCCTGCGCGGTCGAAGCGGAGAGATCCAAGTCCAATGTCTCCGGCAGTTTTTTGAGCGGACGTCCTAGACCAATGTTGATTAAACCCCGAAACCGTAAGCCGATGGGGTAGCACACCTCTGGGCCTAACGTTGAGCGAGATCATTGTGTATCGTGTGGCGTTGTATTGAAAGAGCTCAAGTCGAAGTGTATTGCTGCAGTTGAAGTTGAAGTGCTCAATTCGCACGGTACTGTATATAAATGGGGGGACGAGATAGGTGGCTTCTCAACAAAACAGGTTGAAGGGCTTGGCAAGAATCGGCTTTAATCGCCGCGTCACAGTGTCGGTCAAGTCAAGGCTAGGCTACGTGCGTAAGTGCCATGTGCAATCGTCAGTAAGAACGGCTCCAGAAAGGATGACAACGTATTGAAGTAGATGTACATGCCATGTCGTGGTAGGACCCCAGGCATCCGCTGCATCCGTGAAGATACGTATTTCAGACGTCCCAGGCCCAAGGCCTGAGAAACCATAAAACTCACTCTGCAAGCAATTGTACCGAAGGATGAAGAGCCTATGCAAGAGTAGCCGCTGAAAAATTATGGAGAGAATGATTTTGGGTGGGTTATTAGCTATACCAAACTTCCTACTTAGGAATAAGGGCAAACGTCCACCAAGGCTAGTCACTAAGGGGGAGTCTCTTTTATTTTTTGTTTAATCATAAGTAAGTACATACTTAAGTACCTATGATCCAGACTTTTCATCCGCATTTGTCGTCCGCTGTCCGTGCGGCATGTTGCAAGCTCCTCTTGGCCCTCCCCAGGCCTGCCCCAAGATATGAAGCACATTAAAGAACTCTCACCGGAAAAACGACTGAACAAAGAGAAGTGACAAAAGAAAGAAACGAAAGAAAGCGCGACACGCCCCCAAGTCCTCATCTGCGATGCCAGGAAGGAGGGTGTGGGTAGGAACCTAAGGGAGTCTGCACTGTTTAAATACACCTGAACACTAGCACCATCTAACTACTCAAAAGAGTTTCTAAGCGGCTTTCTTGAGCAGCAGATTCGATTCTGGACAACAAATCAAGTCGCTATTCCAGGCGTGGGAATCTGCCTCCAAACTTCACCTGACTTGCCGACCATTAAACTGGCCAGAGTGTATCCTCGATAAAAGATCCTAATCTTGGAATGATGAAAACTTGCTTTGACTTTGTATTTGTCAGACCAAACTGGCTGGTATCCAATCGGAAAAAAATGCTGAAGGAGATTTTAGCTTAAGTCTGCCAGCTGTATGGAGTTAACTTGAGATGCTTCGCCGTGACCCAACTTGAGAACATGACTCCGGCATATTAGCTAGTTTTCTCGTGAGTGGGTTTTATGGCTTCTCAAGCCCTCCTCTCTGGCAGTGTATTTGCCTTCCTCCTCCTCAATCCCGGCTCTTCTACCAGACTCGCCGTGATTTAATTAGGTCTCCAGATGCGAGTAATGAATAAAAAAAAATCCCCCTGGCACTAATCGGCCCATATAATTCGAGGCTCAAAGCTGCCACCATTTGTGAAGTCTCAATACAAGCATGCAGTAAAAATGGTAGCAACATACCCTACTATGCATCATTCAAGTAGCCCAAAAAGTATCGCTAGGCAGAATGAAGCACTGGTCCCCGGGGAGAAAAGAAAAAGGAAACAATGGCTGAGAAAATCGAACGCACGGATATATCCCAAAAGCAAACTAAGTCTTCTATATACTCTTGCGCAATTCTATGTCCGTAGATCGCAAGCAGTGTCGATCTCTGCTTTCTTCTGCCACGCCTTTAGTTCCGCCAGAAGATGCGCCGGCGTTGGTTCTCGGTAGCCCTGAGGGTTATTTTTCACCCTGCAGAAGATTAAACCAGCCCAAGAACGGTTAAAGCCGCAGAGATACTTACCATTTCCAAAGATCCTCGCAAGTTTGCTCGAGGGGGATTTCAGCATTCCAACCGAGCTCCTGGTTCGCTCTTTTCGGCACCGCGGTAAGGTTCAGTACGTCACCCTTGCGTCTGTCCGTAATATCGTACGGGAGATCACGACCGACAGTCTTGGAGAACGCCTTGATGATTTCGAATACTGTGGTGCCCATGCCCGTACCGAGATTCCACGCTCGACATCCGGGGCTGTCGGTGCGAAGCTTGTTGAGAGCTGCGATATGACCCTTAGCGAGGTCGATCACATGGATGTAGTCCCTGATTGCGGTGCCATCGTGGGATGCGTAATCTTTTCTAGTTAGCTAATGTGCTGATGAGGTCCTTGGGGTGAAGAGGCACCGTCTCCGTAGACTTTGATCTTCTCGCGACGGCCAACCGCGACCTGGCCAAGCAGAGGAAATAGGTTGAACGGCACACCCATAGGATCCTCGCCCATCACACCGGTAGGGTGGGCGCCCGCAGGATTGAAGTAGCGAAGCAGCGCACCGTTCCAGTCAGGATTTGCGTCGCAGTGATCCTGTATTACTGTCACATAGTGTCAGTCGACCGACTCCCCTCCCACCCACCGGCAATATATAACATACTCATTTCGATCATCATCTTGGTCCTTCCGTAAGGATTCGTCGGAGCGATGGGGCAATGTTCGGGGATCGGAATCATGCCCTCGTGTTTTGTGGCGTCACCATAGACGGTAGCTGAGGACGAAAACACAATGTTCCTGACATGATGCTTGTGCATGGCACGGAGGAGGCTGATCGTGCCGCCGACGTTGACACGGTAGTATTCAGTAGGAATCTCTGAGGATTCGCCGACGGCCTGAGGAAGAAATAAGGGAATAAGCATATGCCCGCAAAAGCATAGGTTTACAGACCACTGCCAACACCAACACCACGTGGGTCTGCCGGCGGGCCGAGACGGTGTGAATGCCACACACCCACACACCAGGAGATAGAGGCAGCGAAGGGCGCAATCCTACCTTGAGGGCGGCAAAATGCACGACGGAATCGATGTTGGGATGCTTTGCGAAGACGTCATCGAGAGCAGTCTCGTCGGTGACGTCGATCTGATAGAAGGCGGGCCGCCTTCCGCTGATGAGGTGCATGCGATTGATGGATTCCTCCGACGAGTTGTAGAGATTGTCGACGACCACGACACCGTAGCCGGCGATGAGCAGTTCGAGCGTCGTGAAGGAGCCAATGTAGCCCGTTCCTCTGGGTGTTGCTACGTCAGTGATCGCAGTAAACACACGCACGCCCCGAAAGTCAGTGCATACCCAGTAACTAGAATAGTTTGCGACATGATGCGATTTCTGACGCAGAGCTTCGGTTCGTGTTGCGGTGGGGCTGGAAGTAGCGTCTAGAGGGTCGTGCGTGTTCGGTTGCCCGTTGAGTTCGGGAAGAGATCGGCCGCGGAAGACAGCAAGCAAGATCTTTAAGTAAGGATAGGTGCGCTGCGTGGGGGTGGGGCACCGAGGGGAGCGCGGTTTGGAAGAAGTGTAGAGAAGAAGGCTAGGAAGCTACCAGTACATATCTACTGCGTGAAGACATATGTAGGGTTGGTGGAATGATCTGCAGGGCTGGGGACGGACTTTGAAGCGGAACTTTGGATAAGGCCGAGGATGGAAGTTTGAGTCTATTATTATGTATGTCGGAAATTATAGAAAATGCTATCCTTGTCGATGACGGGCAAGCTCCGTTCCGCAGCTCCGCTCCGCAGCTCCGTTCTGAGCGGACAAGTCACCAAGTTTCACAACGCCTTGTGAACAAGTAATAGATAATGAATGTTCACTTGCCGGGTTGTTTTCTTTTGTGCCTCCTCGGTACCTCGAGCCCCATCTACTCCATATTCTCCGATAGAGCTGGACCGCAGATACTCCATCTGGAAGTTGAGTAGAGCGACATCTCTCGGTTGTTCACCAAACTAGCAACGATTCCAGCAAGCTCGACGCTCGTCAGGGCGAAATGGACAATCCAGATATAGATACCCATCCAGTCACCGTAGCCCGGGAGCACGTGGGGATGGCGTCTTTTTCAGTGCTGCCACCAACAACAAGCAGAATAACGTCAAGAGACAGCACCCTCCCGCTATGACGACGCAGTAATTCAGCAAAGTAGTATCCCGGTAGAGGAGCCCGATTTCCTCGGACGAAACGATTTTTGGATTCCAATCGGCGGTATCATTCCGCGATTCAATTTATCGTCTGATTGTCGGCCTTTCTGTTGACCAACGAAGTATGTGCTCGAGTCATCACGGGAACGGTGGATGTCGATTGCATTGCTGATTCTGCTAGCCGTGTCAAAGGAGGAAACTTGGCATTTGTCCGTATAAATTGTATGACCTGGCCAACAAGGTGATTGTCGAAGCTGGAGAGCGGGACCTCTATCCCGACTAGACGGGTGAGCTTAGAATTTGCTGCTTGGGTTCGAAATTGCTTCGCACTCATGCTCCCAAGTCTGCACGCGCGCTGGGAGTTGGGTGTTATGGACAGAAGCTATCGATGCGCTCATGAAGGTATCGCACAGAACGGCAGCGACAACGACGCGAACGATGATGAGATGGATGATGGTAGCGAAGGGAGATGAATGTCGATGTGAGAGATGGAGCTATATCCGTTGATTGCTGGAGGAGGGACGGAGCGACGGGGAGCTAGGTATATCTACTCGACTTCTACGCCGAGATGAGTTCGCTGCAATCTTTCCGTGTGGTTGGCTCCGGCTGCAGCCAGACAGAAGCAGAGCAGAGAATTTCCCCAAGTTACTTCGCTGTCCGACATTTCACATTCGCCAGCAAATCGTGGGGTTGGGACACCGTGCTGCTATCCGTTTCTCTCCATAGAGGGGCTCAGCACTGACGTGGAGGAAGCATGCTATGTATTTGCCCGAAAGACGCTACCGACGGGACCAGGGCCTGCCGACGAATGGAAGGACTCTTCGATCAAGACCAACTTCCACAGGTGCGCAACTGACCAACCAAATAATTCTTCATCGTCAATACGTGCACCAGCCAACCAGAGAAAGACCGACACACAGCCACCAGCTCACAGAGTGCGCCCGAGCAGAAACCTACTACGGAAGCCTGTCTATTGGGGGAGTGACAAGTGAGGAGGGTGTACTCTATAAGTAGGTACCTATGTAGCAACAGAATAATAACAAATCGGCAGCTGTTCCACAAGTCTCCCCGCGCGCGGCTCCATCTCCCTTCCACTCTTCCACCACTACTCCCAACAACCACCACCACCTCCACGACTTCTCTTCCGCCGCCACATCGAACGGTTCCTGCCCCCCTTCTTCACACCCATCCCGCGCGCTGGCACCACTCACGACCTCTACCGGCGCATCGCATTCCACGTCCTCGCTTTCGATCCGTACCCCCTCTTCCGCCGAGAGCACAAAGCCTATCCAGTCGCAGAACCTACTTGAGCCTGCACGACACGCTGCTTGGCTTCTCGCGGCTAGGTTCCTTGTGAAGGGAAAAAAGAACAAAGAAAACAGCGCCGCCATTGTTGTCATTATATTGTCGGACAGTCGGGGTCCTTGTTTCGCAGTCCTTCATCGCATTGGTTCGTCGCTATCACCTCCGTTCACACTCCGTCCCCCCTTCCTCCAAAAGACATTCATATTGCTCTCTTGATCGCGTTGCTTCGCACTGAAGCTACCTCTTCCTCCTTCCCTATTGTCCTGCCGTATTGCAGCAGAGATGCTTTTACTCCAGAGAGCTGACAATCCACATGGATTTAGCACGGGGGGCAGCATGTTCACCGCGAACACCCCGCCGTCCCGGCGCACTCGGTTGGGAAATCAGGTCGGAGGAATATCTGGAGCATCAACAGGGAGCGGTCGCCGGAGATCGAACATGAACTCGAATCTTCCTTACATTTCTCCCGGATCCAACAATGCCTATGGCTCGGTCGCTGCGAACGTTCCAAAACCCCCGCGAGTCGCGGATACAAGGACAAACCTAGCTGCAGCCATGAAAGAGAAGGAGGATGAGATGAACGCGAGGTTGAGAGCGGAGGAGGAACAGAGAGCGAAAGAGGCTGCCGAGAGGGCAGAAAGGATAGGCTCGCTGGCGCCGCCTTCTCCAACAGTCAAGGAACAGTTTTCCCGCGAGCAAACAGCTGTGAGCACTAGAGCTCCGTCAGGTGGGCCGCAGTCTACAATCCCGTATCCCTTTTGCGCTGACCAGAAACTAGAATCTAGAGACTTGTCGCAACTCACGAGCCTTTTCTCGGAGAGTGATCGAACCTACGTCAGCGAGTTTGTTGTTGACCCCGTCATCGGCACCAAGGTCCGTGACGACAACGGCGGTTTGGGCCACGAGGGCGACGACGGCGGAATCACTGTGGGTCCGGAGCCCAATACGTTCGATGCTACTTTCGACCAGGTACCACCATTACCACCGCCGCCGGCATCTGCAGATAGCAGCTCGATGTTGAAATCGCCAGAGCCAACCCGGCGTTCCATGAGAACAAGACGCGGAGGAGAGGCTTCCCCGGCGACGGGTGTTGGTACTGGGAGGACCGGCAGCGCGGTGACCGGCGACGGTTCGACCCGGCCGGCGAATGGTTCGCGCAAGGAAAACACCGGAGACGGCGGTGCTGGAATACTTAAGGCCAATGGCGGCGGGGGAGGTGGAGGCCGTCCGCCTCCGAAGGGCACCCCCACCCTGTCGGCTGCGGTACGGAGGCGGAAGCCTCGAAAACACGACACTGCGCTAGGGGAGCCGCCGCGGGAAGGTCCGTTTGACTGGTTCATGCGACTCTGGTTCGAGCGGTTTGCCCGATGGCAGATCCCAGTTTTCTTTGCTTTGATGGCTTGGATATTCGCTTGTCTGATCGTCATACAATACTTCCAGGCCCTGACTAATGGGGAGAGTCTGTTCCCGGGTTCTAGCGACAACGCCTTGTACTTCCCTCCCATGGAACAACCGCACGACATCGAAGAGATGGCCAAGCGCGTACACCTGTTCGAGAAGAGTCTTAATAGAGTCGACTACAAGCATGATCAGAGGATTAATAGCGAGATATCGGAGCTTAAAGCGGCGCTGTCCTCTTTTGTCTCGGCGTCTGCCACGGCATCCTCGACTTCAGTCGTAGGAGCAAAGGAGACCGCACGGATGCTAGCTGCGATGAAGGAGCAACTCGAGAGTCTTCAGAAGGCGAATGCGCAAGCCAAAGCAGAGCTGGCTAAAGAGCTGGAGAAGGCAAAACAAAGTCTGACGTGGGACGGGCCGACCTTAAAAGGGCAATTGAGCCCAGACAAAATACACGACGAAATCATCAACGGTATACACGAAGCGCTGCCCTCTACTCTGGCGGTCTCGGTCGACAAAAACGGAGAGGTTCATACTACTCAGAAATTCAGAACGGCCATTGAAGACCTATTCGACAACTTCTTCCCGCGAAGATTCGACGAAGAGCGGAAGAAAGTACGGTTGGACACCATCGGTGCGGTTCCCAGTTGGGACGCGTTTATCAAAGACAACGCCCAAAATCTCAAAACCGCCATTGGCAAGTTGTATGAGAATGACAAGAGCAAGGCTGTACTGAGTAAAGACACGGTTATAAAGCTTATCCGAGACCAACTGGACACCTATCAGAAAGACTGGGAAAAGAAGTTCCTGAATTCATTTCTGGATCAACGCTTTACCAGCTTCAAGAGTACAATCCAGAGTGAGCACGACAAACGTATTGCCTCACTCGAGAACTCCCTCGAGCAACAGCAGCAGCTCAAACTGCGCTCTTTCAAGGACGAACTCGAACGAGAGCAGAAACATAACTTAAAAAACCTACAAGAGACCGTAGAACGAGGGCAAAAGGAGACGTTCAGTTCACTCGAAAACTCACTCGCAAGCGATCAGAAGCAACACTTGGACTCGTTCCAAGCGAGGCTGGAAAAGATAATGAAGGCCCAATTCGACAAGCAACAGGCCGATGTCATTAAGAAGGCAGAAGCAGTCGCGAAGAAGATTGCTCATTCGACAGGAGGTGGCGGGCCTGCCGAACCGGCCGGCATCCAGATCCCCGATTACGCCAATGCTTTGACAGGCGCCAGAGTGTGGCCGTACCTCACTTCCCCGTCGTACGTCCATGGCCGATCGAAAAGCGCACTCGCCAGTGCGTGGGCCTTCTTTGCTGGTACCGCTGCCGAATACGGCGCCCATCCTGCCGTGGCGATCACGCCCACCTCCGACGCCGGTGACTGTTGGGCTTTCCCCGGTAAGGCCGGCACCCTTGCTATCAGACTTGCTGAACCGATCTACCCAAGCCATATCACGATCGAGCACATTCCGAAACCGCTCGCCCACGACTACACCACCGCACCGAAGACCATCGAGTTTTGGGTCCGCGTCCCCGATGTCGAGAAACGCAAGGATGTCGAATCCGCCGCCGCCCGTGCAGCCTTCATTTCCGGCGATGGCGAAGACGCCGAGTCCCGAGTCATGCGGACCAATGGCCAGCAGCCCGAAGTTGCATCCTGGCAGCTTACCAAGTACGCTGGTGAATTTGTCAAAATCCACACGGTCGAATTTAACCTGGACGTCGACAGCGTCCAGAGCTTCGAGCTGCCCGTGGACATGATCAACCTACGGATCCCAATCGACGTGGTAGCGTTCCTAATCAAGGACAACTACGGAAACCAAAACTTTACCTGTGTCTACCGGATGAAGGTGCACGGATATGCGCCCAGCATCCTCGATGGCGATGGAGTGTAATGATACTATCTATGCGAGTGCAAAGGGGTTGAAGGAGGGAGGGGGGGG
>Ga0307516_10008862_pt1 | contig 11296 bp, 10 predicted proteins | sample 19_EM_MG_FD_203310 | JGI IMG/M metagenome (GOLD analysis project Ga0307516, IMG submission 203310) | Populus trichocarpa ectomycorrhiza microbial communities from riparian zone in the Pacific Northwest, United States - 19_EM | ecosystem: Host-associated > Plants > Roots > Unclassified | place...
AGATGATGTTTATGCTGGTGTGCCTAAGGTAACCACATGTATAATAAATAAATACTATTTGCTTATTGAATTATTATTTATTTACTGAAACACATGGATAAAGAATTGTAGCATTGAATCCCTGTATGTTCTGGTGTGATTTATTAAAAAAAATAATTGTTTTTGTTTTTTTTCTTTGATTTTTTAACAATATATTTTTTTTATCCTTTAATATTTTTTTTATTTTTTATTAGGTTATTCTACAATATTATATATTTTTTTATTTTTTTCTAAGAAGTTATCCCAATCTCATATCCTTCAACATTAGATTTGTTTTTTATTAGGCTGTCTCTGTCTCATGATCCGGGTTGCGGGTTTGACATGTTAATTTTCTTGACTCAGTTTTTTTTTAAATTGATTTTTTTTTAAATTTCATCATTTAATATTGTGTTCAATTGAAAATTAGATTTCATGATTTATTTTGGTTTGATTTTTATGAGATTATCTCAACTTCATAACCTGATAATACTACTTAACGGGTTGACTTGAATAATTTTTTGTGTCATTTTTGTAATTAATTTTTTTACAAGTATCAACGTTCAACATTGGATCCAATAAGATCGATTGAGAATTGAACTTCATAATTTATTTTGATTTATTTTTTATGGGGTTATTTTAGTCTCATGACCAGAGTCGTGGATTTAACAAATTAATCCAAGTTAAATCTGGTCATTTTTTATTTATTTATTTCTATCGGTCTCATGACCTGATTCATGAGTTTGACAGATTGAATTGGGTTATTTTTTTATGTTTTTTTAATTGACTTCATTTTTAGTTTTATCTTTCAATATTGAATTAATTAAAAATTGAATTTCATAATTTGTTTCAATTTTCTTTTTAAGAGATTATCTCGGTCTTATGATCCGAGTCGCAAATTTGAAATGTTAACTTGGGTTATTTTTAGGTCATTTTTAATTAATTTTTTTTAATTTCATCATTCAACATTGTGTTAATTGCAAATTAGGTTTTATATTTTTTTTTATTTTTTTTCTATGGGGTATCATAGTCTCATAACTTGAGTCGCGGATTTGACATGTTAACTTGGGTTGATCCAAGTCAATTTATTATATTGTAATTTTAATATAAAAAAATGTGAAATTTTTTTAGAGTCAAATTACGTTTTTAAGGGTTCTTTAAGTTGTTTTTGAACTCGCAAAGCCAACTATATCGTTTCGAGTCATCCCCACATGATTTAATTTTTTTCTACTAAAAAAATATTAGTAATATCTGAATATTTTTTTATGTTAAAAAAAAATTTAACCCGACCCGCAGTATAGCACAATTATATACACACACATACATACATTGCATGTTACAACAGTAATTATTTGGGTGGCCACTGTAAAGACAGTAGAAGCTATCATTTCATAGGAGAACTGAAGAGGGGAAAATGAATGGCGTCTAATTATCATAATCCTTTCGGACCCCACTTTGGTGGGATCCCATGTGTTTTTTTCCCTCTGTGGGTAAGGTTGGCTTTTTAGTATTAATCATGTCTACCATGTTTGAAGCTTTTGGTTGACATGTTCCATCCTGGATTCGTAATTGATAGTGATTGGTTCTGTGATGCTAACCTTATTGGTCTGCATCCAAGTTGCGTTCTTTGTAAGTTTTGTAATTCAACCTTATTGGTCTATCCGAAATATCCAAAGAATATGACATAATTTTATAAATATTTATCTACAAGGAAAAGGACAACCATTTTCGTATTTACTTCAGTATATTAAACTATGATTAGAAAATGGACTTGTCTTTAGATAAAAAAATATGTTCTTGAATTACAATATTATTAAGGTTCACATATTCACTGTGGATTAATGTTTATTTTAATTGCTGCTATTCTATCCCCGTTTAAGAGTGAGTTATAATTTGTTTTTTTTTTAAAAAATTTTGAAATTTATTTTGCTTTAAATTTATTTTTTTAATGATTTTAGATTATTTTAAACTTATGATATCAAAAATAAATTTTAAAAAATAAAAAATATATTATTTTAATATTTTTTCAAACGAAAATTAATTTAAATTATTACTCTTCATCTGCAATTTTTTTATCAGATGGTACTTGGTAGCTTGTCATGAACTACTACCGGCAATATTTGAGTGCCTGTGTGATGTGAATCTCTCGACTCGTGCTAGTTGCAGCAATAGAGAACTAAACAACACGGTTTTCTGATTTCTGAAGAAAAAAGAAAAATATAATCAAGGAATTATCGATAAACAGTGAGGTGGTTTTAGTCACTTTGGCCCCATTATTTTTTAATTATTGATAGCCGGTCACCTGATTGGATTTGGACTAAAGGTTTATGACCAAATTGAGATAATTAATTATTGTTCTAATTTAAGTTATAATCCATGATTTGGCTTTTAATGGTGAAATTTTCACTAACTGTTGAAATGCGTTGTCTTTTGTGGTAGGATTACACTGGTGAACAGGTTAATACTGAGAATCTGTATGCAGTACTTCTTGGTAACAAGAGTGCTGTCAAGGGTGGAAGTGGCAAGGTTGTGGATAGCAAGCCCAATGACAGGATCTTCTTGTACTATTCTGATCATGGAGGTCCTGGAGTTCTTGGTGTGTAATTTTTCCGCCTTTTTCATGATGCTCAGCTTCGTTTCCTAGCCTTCAAAATGCCAGTAGTCTTGACATTGGTCGTAAATATTTCAGTTGATAGCTCAACCATAGCAACATCATCCATTTCACTTCAAATTTGTTCCTTTGTTTCGGTTTTAATCAAGGTTTAATTCGGAAAGAATGCATAACTGGCCCATACCATGTGAACACAGGAATGCCAAATATGCCTTTTCTATATGCAATGGATTTCATCGAGGTTCTGAAGAAGAAACATGCATCTGGGAGCTACAAAGAAATGGTAAAGAGACCATTTATTCTTACATCATAATTAGTGATTCTATAGGCTGCCGAGACAACTTACAAACAATTGCTTGCTGACAAGCTTTTGTTGCGGACAGGTAATGTATATAGAAGCTTGCGAGAGTGGGAGCATCTTCGAAGGGATCATGCCTAAGGACCTAAACATTTACGTGACGACAGCATCAAATGCGGAAGAGATTAGCTGGGGAACTTATTGTCCTGGGATGGATCCATCTCCACCCTCGGAGTATGTCACTTGCTTAGGGGATCTGTACAGTGTTGCTTGGATGGAAGATAGGTGTGTGTAATATTGGCTCCTTCTGTCCCGCTCCTCACTTGCTTACATAAACCAACCAGTTCATTCTTCTTCCACGGTAGTAGTTCACAATCAATAAAGGTCCCTTTCCGAGGTAATCAATAGTTTATCAGCGTTTATTCTGTTTTATTAACTCCCCCTTCTCCTGCAGTGAAACACACAATCTGAAGAAAGAAACAATTAAGCAGCAATATCATTCGGTAATGCCGACAATTATCACTAAATGAGCATTTCTACACAGCTTAATTTGAATTTGTTACTGCTAAAGGGCTAAAGTAACGCGTGATTTCTTGTTTATGCAGGTGAAAGAGAGGACTTCCAATTACAATGCATTCACTTCTGGATCCCATGTGATGCAATATGGGAACGAAAGCCTCAAAGGAGAGAAGCTTTTTTTGTATCAAGGTTTCGATCCAGCTAGTGTAAACTTCCCTCCAAACAATGGCCACATTGGTGCGCGTATGGATGTTGTTAACCAGAGAGATGCAGAGCTTGTTTTCCTCTGGCAAATGGTAAGTGCAGCAAATGGTTTGAGCATGACAATTTATATTTCCTCCAGCTCCATAATTTTGTTTTGGGTCGTGCAGTACAAAAGAGCTGAAGGTGGGTCAGAAAAGAAGACCCAAATCCTCAATCAGATTAAAGAGACAATGAGGCATAGAACTCACTTGGACAGCAGCATGGAATTGATCGGAACACTATTATTTGGACCTAAAAAAGGTTCCACCATCCTTAAATCTGTTAGGGAACCCGATTCGCCCCTAGTAGATGACTGGAGATGCTTAAAATCAATGGTAACATAGCATTAATGCTTTGTTCAAGTCTCTTTTCCTTTGCTGCGCATTCATTTTATTATTAATTACTAGCAACATGTGAACTTCGAAAATTGTAGGTTCGATTGTTTGAAAAACATTGTGGATCACTGACTCAGTATGGAATGAAACACATGCGAGCATTTGCCAACATTTGCAATGGTGGCGTCTCTCTAGCCTCCATGGAGGAAGCTTGTGTGGCCGCTTGTAGTGGCCATGATGCTGGGGAACTGCATCCTTCAAACCAAGGTTACAGTACTTAATAGCCGGAAAATCTGGAATTAGCTTTCAGTATGCTGAGTATGTTATTGTACATACTGTTAGATGCTTTATCTCAGCAGTAGCATTTCTATACCCAGGTGTTCTTAGCGGGTGATATTTGTGAGGAAAAAAAGAGGCTATCGCCCTCACTACTTGTCAATATAAATTTCAACTTCTATGCATGTGTGGCTTGTTTTCCCATAGAACTGTACTCGAGATATGTTCCCTGTATGTCTATGATTTCTGAGGAACTGCTAACCAGATTAATCTTATCCTAACAACAAAAATGAAGGGGCTAACTTGGCTATGGAGATGAGTTCTAGTGACCTTTTATGAGAGACCAAAAGGTTACAAGACATCAATGAGCTTATGAATTTGGTTTTCTCCAGAAATATTGTAAGTGGATCTTGTCTAAGCCCGAGATTCAGTGTAAAGGAGTAGGAGTAGGGAACCGAGAGTTGCTAACAAAGCCCAGATGTGCTTAATTCAAGGTCACTTCGACGAAGATGTTTGCAGCCCAAAAGTCACTTATTCGCTTATCCCTTTTACATCCTTGTGTTTAAGAAAAAAGTTAATTAATTGAAGAAAAGTTAATCAATCTTAGATTACAGTGACTTTTTTTTTTTCAAAATATAACAGTATATTTGTACGGATAAAATAAGATTCATGTGCATATATTCATTAAAACAAAAGCTAAAAGAGGTCATTAAATATACATTTATATTTTATTAAAGAAGATTATTTTGTTATTATAAAATAAAAAAACTTGGTTTGAAAGTTAATATGGTCTTTTTCATGGGATAAAATTGTCATTACCAAATTAACAAGGAAAATCTTGGTAAAATCATATTTTTATTGCATAATAAACATTACTAAGTAGCTATTAAAATCAAAATTCATTTAACTGGTTTCTTGGAGTTTTTTTTTTGAAATTTTATTTTAATTTAAAAGTTGAAATATTATTGGTGTGTGTTGCATGAGTTGGCATGTGGGAGGCCCCCACACTCTTCTGAAGGCACATGCAATGCCTCTCGATAATAAAAATGGCCAACCACGATGTCACTTTAAGCATTGAGTGGCAATGAATCTTATGGGACGAAGACTATATGGTTATTCATGGTGGTTCGGTCGTAGTTGAATTAAAATTCTCCCCTTTCTTTTCTCTCTTCTTGGGAATCATGTTGGACAAACCAAAATTTAAAGTTATCCTCTTAATTGTAATTCTCATTTTTTTGATTGCTCATTATTTTTATTTATTTATTTTTCAATTTTAACCTTTAGCATCTGGTCCTATTTTATTTTTATATAAAATTTGGTCCTCGTTATTTTTATGGTTATTTTTTATATCCTTCTCTTAATTAATTTTGTTTTCCAATTTTATAACTCATCATTTTGTTTTTCATTTTTTATATTAAATTTGATTATTATTCTTTTAATTGCTTTTTTCCTCTTTGATTCCTTTTTTTATTTGTTTTTTTTTTCAATTTCACCATTTAACATTGAATTTGTTAAGAATGAGGCTTTGTAATTTTTCGAGATGGTGATCTCAATGTCATGACCTAAGTCATAGGTATGAAATGTTAATTCAACTTGCCTCGGTCTTTTTTTCCTTTTCTTTTCATTTATTTTCTTTTTTAATTTCATTCTTTTACATTTAGTCTCTAATCTTGTAAAAAATGAGGTTGTACATTTGTTTTATTTTCAAATTTGGCCTCTAAAGCCTTAATTGTTTTAAACATAGTTTTAAAACTCGGCCTGGCCCAGGGCTGGAACCAGGCCGGGTTTAAGAAAAATAAGGGAAGTTAAAAACCCGAGTGACCCGGCAAGACCCGATCAAAAATCCAGTTGCAACCCATTGACTATTTTTTTAACCAAGACAACGTTGTTTTAATTTATAAAAAAAATTAGGATTGACCTGGGTGACCCGATCAAAACACGGTGACCCGGACAAAACCCGTGACCCGAGCCTTGGGCTGGGTCAACCGTCGAGTCGATTTTAAAAACTTCGGTTTTAAGTCAATGAAACTGATTTTTTTTTTGCTAAACTTAGCATTAACCAAGCGCTATAATGTTTCTCGACATCGTAAAAGCCACATATTTAACCTATTGAAACAAATCATCAAGTCCATTTTCAAATAAACTTAATGATAAAGAATCAATTTGAAAAAGAAGAAATTAAGTGGAGTAATGAAAAGAATTCAAAGGACAACAAAAAAGAAGGATAAACTTTTTTCCCTACTTGCTCAGTTCAATCCATGCAAACAAATTAAGGGGTTGAACATTTGTCTCAAATTCAAACTCGGTCCCCAAAGCCTCAATTATTTTAAATCAATAAAATTAAGTTTTATTTTGCCAAACCAAACATCAACTGAGCATTATAATTCTTTCTTGACATCAAAAAATCTCCATATTTAGAAAAGTAAAATAAACCATCAAGTTTAATCCTAAATAAACACAACATGATAGGATCAAATTCAAAAAAATAATAATCAAGGGATCAAAATATAAGAAATCAAAAGATAACAAAAAAAAAACCATTATAGAACATTGTTACAATCCATACTGTTTTCTCTTAAATACTATAACAATTTCACCATCAATTTTAGTTTTTTTTTTAATTAGATGGTTTAGCCTAAAAAATTATTTACCTCGACAAACAACGAAAGTAGAAGGATTTAAAAAAAAATCACTAAAAGCAATCATTTTATTTCATCCATTCACAGAAAACTAATGGAATTTAATTTTCATTAAAGGATGATAAAAATATTTTTAGTGCAAGCTCAAAACCCACCAATGACATTAAATATCACCAATACTTATAATGCCTCGTCCATATACTATTATGGCAATTTTCCCAGGCGGCAATCCTCGTCTTTACCTTCTCAAACTCCGAATACCCACACGGTATAGTAATCCCACCCGAATGATTATACCCGTTTACCCGCTCCGTTCTCTGTAATAGCTCTGCAAAGAGAGGGTGATTGAAGAAAATGACAGGCACCAATTCCCTCCTCGTGTCTCCATCTGATTCGCCCACGTACACAGCCAAGTGTCCTTTGGGTACCTCCATTGGTTTCGCATGACCCAATTTGATATAACCCGGATCCGAATTTGGAAAACAGAGAGTTTTAGCTCCACGTGTAAAATATCGAGCCATGTCCAAGATTTTGGAAATGGAATTGCAGGGCCTTCTTGGGTGGTCCCTGGAGCACAAACGAGCTGGTTCTCTTCTGCGTTGGGCAATCCATTTGAAGAATCTTGCTAGTTTCTTGCGTCCAAGCCTGAACCCTCTAATTCTCTTGATCATGATGGTCGATGAAATTTGTTCAGAGTGAAAAAAAAGGATGAAATCTGAACAAATGGGATACCTTGAAATGAAGTATTAGGAAATGGGTTTTTGGCGACTTAGAGGTGTCCAGTTACAGATATAACTGGATTTCAAAATCTTCTGTTTCTGGTATTTATTCTGTATGCTCTCTAGTCTCTCTCTCTCTCACTCTCTCTGGGCCATGGACTCTTAAATTGTCGAGGTCCTCTTGGAGAGTTGAAATTGTGCCGTGTGAACCATTAGAACTTGGAATGGTCATAACTGTGTACTTGTTGTGCTGCGGAATTTGGTATTGGACACGATAAGGAGGGTTGCTTCGATCATGGCCACTCACTCATTTCTTGGACTTGTCTAGGATTGAAAAGTATCTAATATGGAAGTAAACTTGCTCTTGACAGAGTTGCAAATCGAGAAGAAACGAAAGATGGGTACGGCTAGTACTCTGTTTTTAAATTAGCAAGAAAGTTCGTAAGTTGGAAAAAAAATAAATAAGTCTTTGAAATTGAGCTAAAATTAGAATTTTCAAGTTTTGATAAAAAGAGTTCCACTTTTTAAAGTGAAAAATAAAAGGGGTTATAATTCAAAACCTCGTGAGAAGAAATATGTCTTTGAATTATATGCGCGTTGACATTAACAAACCAAAGCATGTCCAGATCGTTCACCAACAAATGAATATGCTATCAAAACTTAAGATACATAAATATTGGACTTCTTCTCTTTATCTAAAAAACTTCATGTTTACAATAGAAGTTTTAAATGCATATAAAAACAGTCAAAATCAAGAGAACTCAATATCTTTATGGAAAAGATATTAAATAACTTAAAAAAACTTTAAATTCCAAAAATAAAATTGTTTGTTCTTGAGCTTTAAGTTTGATAATGCTTTGAAATCTAAATATTTTTATCTTAAAAGATAAGAAGTTGTGAATCCTTTACCTGGATGATCCAGGAGCATTTATACCTTCTGAACCTTGTCGTTTCCATAAAAAAAAGAGCTAAAAAGTCATCTACTTTTGATGATGTTTAAAATCTAAAATACATAAATAAAAGGTTATTTAGTGTTTAGAATAGTAGTTAATCAATGTGTTCATGTATTTGGACTTCTTCTCCTTAATCTAAGGAACTTCAGGCTTACCAAAAAAGTTTTAAATACTTGAAAAAATAGTCTCAATCGAGATGACTCAAAGATCTTCTGATGATAAAGTCAGTATCTTTTTGAGAAATATATTAAATAACTTAAAAGATTTTTAAATTTCAGGAACAAAAGATGTTTGTTCTTGAGTTTTAAGTTTTTTAATGCTCTGAAATCTAAATATTTTTATCTTAAGAGATAAGAAATTGTGAACACTTTACCTGGATGGTTTAAGAGGTATTTATACCATTTGAACCTTGTCGTTTCTATAAAAAAGAAAGAGTTGAAAAATCCTTTATTTCGACAATATTAATAGGAATCGAATATTTGTTACATATCATTAATGAGATAGTAAGTATGATATGTTCCTTAAAGGACCTTAAAGGACCTTATATACACCTATAAGCATGGAGAAATAATTACCTTTGTATGAACAATTATTCTAGAAGGAGATACATGACGATTTATTACGTCTTTAACACTTATATTATAAAGGATTATTTAGGATCATGCATAAAGCTTAGAATTTGGTAATGTTTAAATTCTTTTGGATCTGGTAAGTTTGCCATATCCATGTTACTTTGAACTTGATTGATTGTCAAGTCCAAGTATCTTGGGTCCGGCATACTTGCCAAACCCATGTTATTTTGGACTTGGCTGACTGTCAAGTCCAAGAATTTTGGGTTCGACATACTTGCCAGACCCACATTACCCTAAACTTGGCTGACTGCCAAATACAAGTATCATGGGTCTGACATGTCTTCAAGACGCACGTTACCTTGGACTTGGCTGACTACTAAGTCCAAGTGTTCTGAGCCTGTCATGTATGTATAAAGAACATCAACACACACACACACACACACACGGGAAGGTAAAAACATTGTGCACCAAGACTCAATTTACTATTCATTTCAATAGTAAAATAATGGTTTTGCCTTTCTAAAAAAACCACTTGCTTTTTTTCTAGAGTTATTTTTATCTTTTCACATGACACATTAGTCATTAAAGAATTGTCTAGCGATATAATTGTATTTTGCATTTTTTTTAAGCATAGTAAAATGATTTAAATGCACCAAAAATTAAAAAATTATAACACTCGAGAAGAGGGGCATACCTGTCTTTTTATTTATTCATGTACAGTAAATTAACAAGTATACCATTGGAATGGTCGAATGCAATTTGTTTCTTTTAACATCGATTAAATATTATTTAATTCTACAAAGTTTATGGCGAGTGTGATACAAGCATCAACACGTGGGTGGTGTTCGCACCCTTTAGATGTTACTTGTGGTGCCTCCTGGTGGTATAAAATGCTCTTTTATCATTTCATTGGATGCTCTACCACATCCTCTTCCTCTTGGTACGACTTTTGTCAACGGTGGTAAGGCGGTTTGTCGCCAGTCGACTTTTTTTCTTCTTATTTTCTCTCCTTTACCTTAAAAATAAAAGCTGCTCCTTTTTTATTTTTAAGTTTTTCCTTATTTTTTTTGTTAATTTTTTTTTGTTTTTAATCTAATCCTTCAATTCTAATTTGTCATTTATATTTTTTTTTCAATTTGGTCCTTTTTTTATTTCTAATTTATTTTCTTGACTCTTTTATAAAAGTTATAATGTTTTCAATTTCATCATTCAATCCAAGTTTATGATGGATTGTTTTTTATAATTTGATCCTTATTCTTTTGGTTTTTTTTGTCTTTTTGTTAGATTTGTTTTTCTTTTTAATCCCTAAAAAAAATAATCTGACCTTCTAATTTATTTTTTATTTTTATTTTCATCCTTATTCTTTTAATTGCTATTTTATTTTTATTTTTAGATCCTTTTGTGTTGTTGATTTTTTCTTGATTTCATCCTTCAACATTTAATTTGATGAGGATTGGGCTTCACAGTTTTTCCATATATGGTGCTTCAGGTCTAATAATCCAGATCATGAGTTGAAAAAGTTAATGCAGGTTGATGTTGTCTCTTTTTTTTTTACTTATTTTTTTTTAATTTTATTGTTCATCATTAGTTATTTTTTTTAAATGACTTTGTGGTTTTATTTAATTTTTTTTTCTATCGTGTTATCTTGATCTTAATTATAACCTTGGCCACGAGTTTTGCGGGTTAATTCGAATTGGTTTTATTTAAAATGTGTATTACGTTATCTTAGGTTGACTCAAGCTAATTTTTTATCTCTTTTTAATCATGTTATGTAATTCATGAGGGTTTTTTTTTTTTAAGTTATAGTGATTTTTTTAAAATATTCAATTACTAAAATTGTTAAATTTTTATTATTTAATTAAAATAAAATCAATTTATTAAAACCGGTGGAGTGCTATAACTTAAATTGTTTATTTTTTTATGTTTTTAAAATACGGTTGCATCAACATTATTTTTTATATAAAAAAAATATATACCCACAGTAATAGGGGTGATCATTTTCGGTTCGGTTCGGTTTTTATAAAAAAAAAAGTAACCAAACCGATTTTAAAAAAAAAAAACTGAAACTGAACCAAAACCGGTTCAAACCGACCGGTTTCGATTTGGTTTTTTAGGA
>Ga0307516_10008863_pt1 | contig 11296 bp, 12 predicted proteins | sample 19_EM_MG_FD_203310 | JGI IMG/M metagenome (GOLD analysis project Ga0307516, IMG submission 203310) | Populus trichocarpa ectomycorrhiza microbial communities from riparian zone in the Pacific Northwest, United States - 19_EM | ecosystem: Host-associated > Plants > Roots > Unclassified | place...
CTTGATGGCCGCCCACCTGGCCGACGTGCCGGGCGCCGGCGCCTTGCTGGATTGCGCGTTTGTGGTCTATTCCCCGGAAGCCAAACAACGCGTCCTGGCGGTCAGCAAGGAGACCATCGATCGCTGCAATCTGACCAGTGAGGAAGTCGCCCGCGAGATGGTGGCAGGCGCTGCCCGCTACAGCAGCGCCAATGTGTTGATCGCCAACACCGGCGTGACAGATGACACCGACCCGGCCATCCCGGCCGGCACGCAGTGTTTTGCCTGGCTGTTTACCGGCGGCGAAGGCAGGCCGGAGCAGGTGTTCAGCGAGACGCGCCGCTTCAGCGGCGACCGCAACCAGATCCGTGAGGACGCCGCGCTGTATGCGCTGATGCAGATCCCGGACCTGCATGCTCGTTTCATGCGCGACTGAAAGCCCAAGGGGCGTTCACGCCTGCGCGGCGTCTTCCTGGGCCCGCATCTTGGCCGCGATGTACTCGCCGTGCGTCACATGCAGCAGCCCGGCGACCTTGCTGATCAGGTGGTTCTCATGTGCATCCAGGTGCGCATCGGCATAAGCCACTTGCCACATGCCTTCGACCACACGGATTTTCTGCGCCTGCGTGAAATGGGCGTTCAGGCTGGAGGTAAAGCGGTGGTAGTCGTAAAGATGTTGGGCGGTCTCGCCGGCCAGCTCCATCAGGCGTGCCAGCTCGTCATCGGCCAGTGAAAATTTTTCACGCAGGGTCGCCAGCACCGCGCCTTGCTCGGCAGGGCCGATGGCCGGGTCGGCCCGCATGACCTCGACCAGCAAAACGGCTGTGGCCAGCTGAAGCGTGTGCTCGCGCTCATGCGGGCTTTGTGCGGCGGGCGGGGCCGTGAAACTTTCAAACAGATCCTGGAGGGTTTTGAACATTCGTCTTTCCTTGGAGCCCTGGATGGCCCTGGATGCATGTAGCCCTGCCGGCGCGTTTTTTCAAGAGCCCACCGGTTTTCTCCGGAAAATGATATCGACGGGATGTTCCTTGGTGTGCCGCTCAGGCCCGCCCGAAATAAACAAAGGTGCTTCGCGGAAAAACATGCCGGTAGAGCGGACGCGCCACAATGCGGGCCAGGTTGCGGGGCTGCAGCGCGCCCGACGCGCCGTTGTACAGCCGGTAAAAGCTGGGCCGCACAGCTTGGAGGCCCAGGGTTTGCGCGAAGGAAACCAGCGAGGCGTGGCTGAAGGCGTTGATGTGTTCCAGCGGCGCGATCGGCATTTGCTGGCCTGGTGTCAGCGCGTCAAAGTTTTTCCCCTCTTTTATTTTCTTCAGGGCCGCCGATGCATCGGGCACGCTGATTTTGATCAACCCGTCGTCGGCCAGCGAGGCCACCAGGCGTTCAAGCACCGACCGGGGGTCGGTCAGGTGTTCGAACACCTGCTCGGTATGGATGAAGCGGAAAGTGCGGGGTGGCAGGTCGGCCAGCTCGACCACCTGGATGCCGACCGACCTGCCGTGGCTGGCCCTTTCCCTTGAAAGCTCCACACCGGTGACCCGGCAGCCGTAAGCCATGGCCATCTTCGACCAGTGCGCCCAGCCGAAACCGAAGTCGAGCACCTCCAGCTCGGCCGGGGGACGGCCGAAGTGCTGGATGATGAACTGCACCTGCTCGGCCAGGTAGCGGTAGTCGTCCAGGCTGTAGTTGCGGTGTTCCCGCTCGAGCCCGGTGCCTGGGACCCAGGTGTTGTAAATTTCTTCAAGCAGCCGGTCCCCGGGCACGTGCAATTGATAAGCCAGGCCGCAGCGGTTGCAGCACACCAGCGTGTAGACGCAGGCATCCGCGGCCGTGGATGCGCCGCCCTCGTAATGCCGCTGCAGGTAATGTTGCATGCCCTCGCCGCTATAGGGTTCCTCGTAAAGGGTGGACCACGCGGTGGACAGGCAGGCGGGACAAGCTGTGCGTGTTGTCATGAGCGGCCCATGCAGGCCCGCTTCTGGAGAGGGGCCAGCGTCCCGGGCAAGTTCAAAGGCGCGTAGGGGCAGGGTCAAGCGTCACTCCCAAAAAGCGAAGGCGGGGGGAAGGGAAGGTCGGGCAGGCGGGGATCAACATCAGCTGTCAGGCCTGCTGACTTCGGGACTTCCTGAACTATGGCGCCACCACGCGCACCGCCGTAACGCCCTGTAATTGCGGCAACGGCCTATCGCCTCGTTGGCATGGCCACCTGGCCGGCCACGGCGCTGGCGAAATGGCTTGGAGCAGGGGGCGTTGCTCGCTTGGGCGGGGCAGCGGGAAGCGGCAGAGGAGGGCGGGCGCCGGGATGCGGCTCAGCCTTCTGTTCCAACTGTTACCGCAGGGATCATCAAATCGGGCGCCGATGGGCCGCGCGGCCTTGGCGTTGGTTTGAAAAGAAGTGGTGGAGAGGAGGAGGATCGAACTCCCGACCTCCGCATTGCGAACGCGGCGCTCTCCCAGCTGAGCTACCCCCCCACGCAGGGAATGGTAAAGCGCCGGCGCGGCCGGGGCCTCCGGGCTTTCCCCATGCAGGCCTCAGCGCGCCGCTGCCAGCAGCCGTTGCACCAGCGGATGCAGCACCTTCTTGTGCGCGGCGATGGCAAAAAAATGCTGCTCCACGCCATCGCAGGGCCCGACCCGTTTGACGCCAAAACGTGCCACCAATTCTTCATGCACCAGCGCCGCTGCGGGAAACACCCCCATCCCGGCCGCGCCAAAGGTCTCGAGCAGGGCGTTGTCCTCGAACTCGCCGACCGGGTTGGGTATGACACCCTGCCGCTCGAACCACTGGTCGATGGGCCCACGCACCGCGCCGTGGGCGGTGGGCAGCAACACCGGTACCTCCCCCAGCGACCGGGGGAAGCCCTTGCGCGCCGCCGAGTAAAGTTCGGGCGGCGCATACCAGGACAGCGCCGAGGCGCCCAGGGCATGGCTGTAGACCTTGACGCTGGGGTTGGGCGGCGCGGGCCGGTCGGCCAGGATCACGTCGAGCCGATGCAGCGCCAGGTCGCCGAGCAGGTCCCCGAACTCGTCCTCATGGCACACCAGCCGCAGCCGCGGCTCGCGCATCACGGGTTGCATCAGGCGGCGCACCGCGAGTTTGGGCAGGCCGTCGGAGATGCCCACCGCCAGGCGCACCACAGGCGCGCCCGTCGCGTCCCGCACCAGAGCGGGCAGTTGTTCGCCAAGCTGGAAAATCTGGTCGGCCTGCCGCAGGGCCGCGGCCCCGGCGTCCGTGAGCGTCACGCCGCGGCCCTCGGGTTTAAGCAGCGCATAGCCCAGCGAACGCTCCAGTTCGCGGACTTGTGTGCTGACGGTCTGCACCGCCACGCCCAGCCGGTCGGCGGCGCGGGTCATGCCGCCTTCCCTGGCGACAACCCAGAAGTAATACAGGTGGTGGTAGCTGAAGTCCTTGCTCATGTGCGGGTTTTTAATCTCAGGTTTATTGGGAATGTTTCTTCTTCATCGTCTGCTTTTTCAGAAACCCATCTTTGGGTATGGTGGTGTTTTTCAACCTGACTGGAGTCAAGCGATGCAAATCATTTTTGAATCACGCGAGCCATGGCTGGAGCAGTTGCGCAATCTGGCGGTGCGCCGTGTGCGCCAGGCCATGCGCCACCTCGCCTGGCTGGCGCCGCGCGCGCGCGTCCGTGTGTCGGACGTGCAGGGCGCCAGCGACGGCATCGACAAGCGTTGCGAGGTCGAACTCACGGCCGACGGCGCGGGTTCGGTGGTCATCACCTCGGTGGCCCGGGATTGGGGTTCGGCCCTGCAGAGCGCGCTGGCGCGCGCCGTCCGTGCGCTGATGCTCAAGCTCGAGCCGCCCCCGGCCAGCCGGCACATCCGCCACCAAGCCTGACCCCTGCGTCCCGGCTGCCCGCACACGGTGTGCGGACACTGCATCAAACTTTTTAACGGAGAACCCCTGAATGAAATGCCCCCATTGCCCTGATGCGACCCTGCTGATGTCCGAACGCCAGGGCATCGAAATTGACTACTGCCCGCAGTGCCGCGGTGTCTGGCTGGACCGTGGTGAACTGGACAAGCTGATCGATATTTCTGCCGCCGCAGCCACCCCGGTAGCGCCAGCGGCCCGCTACGCGCCTCAGCCGGTTCAACCGGCCCAGCCGGATTTTGTGGACTCCGACTACAGGCACGGGCGGCGCGGCTATCCGCGCAAGCAAAAGTCCTGGCTCAGCGAGATCTTCGATTAAGGCTCGGGAAAACGCGCTTGCATGAATGGCCAGGGCCTTCATGCAGCGCCCGGGTCGCACGCCTTGTATCGATTTCAGCGGACGTGATCGCGCGCCGTGGGGGAGCGCTGTGGTAGGCTGATGCGAGCCGGCAAACCGCCAGGGCGCAGGCAGGCAAATGCAGATGTTTTCCTGCCCGCAGGCCCAGGCCGGCAAGCCCACACGTCACCGTTTTTGAATCCTGAAGGAGTGCCCGGCCGTGAAGCTGTCTCGCCCGCCCCACCTGCCTCGCCGGTCATTCGCCCGGCTGTCCGGCCTTGCGAGCTGCGTTCTGCTGCTGGCCGGTTGCGGCGCCCCGATCAAGCAGTTTCCCCTGCAGGAGAAGTTTGGCTCCACCGCGACCTACTCGCGCTTGTTCGACGCCACGGCCGCCCAGACCTGCGAGGCGGCGCGGCGGGCGCTGCTGAGCCAGGGCTACATCATCAACACGGCGCGCGAAGACCTGGTGGATGGTCACAAGAGTTTCCAGCCCGAGCCTGAGGCGCATTTGCAGATGGCGATACGTGTGGTGTGTGTGCCGGAAACCGTCGACAAGAGCGTCAGCCTCGGCTTTGTCACCGCGCTGCAGGACAGCTACACCCTCAAGAAGAGCAACAACTCCGCCAGCCTGGGGGTGGGGGCCATCGGTTCGGTCTCGCTACCCTTCAGTTCAAGCAACGACGCCATGGTCAAGGTCGGCAGCGAAACCATCACGGCCGATGCTTTTTATGAACGCTTCTTCGACCTCGTCAAGCGTTACCTGATCGCCGACGATTCGGCGCAGGCCCCGCGCTAGCCGCTGCAGGCCTGCGGGTTGTGGCAGCGGCGCACGGCGTGTGCGCCTACGCGCCCGCTGCGTTTCGATACCAGTGCATGCGCCAGGTAAACACGGGGTAAATACATCCGCGCCTTACACGCCCTTCACATATGCAGGCCAACAATGGCTTCACTGGATCAAAAAAGCGCCGTCAAGGCAGTGATTCAGGAGCAGCCCCCACAGCCGCTTGCCAACACTGGTTCCGACCAGCCACCGCAAGTTGCCCAACAGGCTGCTGGCCATTCATCCAGACCGAAGGAGAACCACATGAAATCGAAACTCTTCACCACTTCCTTGTTGGCATCCGCCTTGTTCGCCGGCCTGGGCGTGTCCACGGCCATGGCGCAAAACACCAACACCCCCCAAGTTGACCGCGCGCAGCAGGCCATCAGCGACCGCATCCAGCAGGGCCTGAACTCCGGGCACATCACGCCGTCGGAGGCCCAGGTGCTGTACCGCCGCGACCGCGACATTGCAGCGAAAGAGGCCTACTTCAAGTCGAACGGCCAGGCCACGCCGCAGGAGCGCCAGCAACTGCGCACCGATGTTGCCAACCTGAGCGCCGAGGTCGAACGCATGATGGCCAACAATGTGTACAACACGCCTCGCGCGGTTGGCACGCCTGGCCTGGACAATCAGGAATACCGCATCAGCCAGCGCATCGACCAGGGTGTGCGCGACGGCCGCATCTCGCCGCGTGAAGCGCGCCGCCTGCACAACCGCGAACGCGTGATCGCGCAGCATGAGGCCAACTTCAAGGCCGATGGCAGGGTGACACCGCAGGAGCGCCGCCAGTTGCGCAGCGAACTCAGCGCCCTGCGTGACGAGGTCGAACGCGCCGTGCGTAACGGCAACGGCCGCGGCCGGGGTTAAGCTGTCCCGAGGCCTGGCGCGTATCGCCGCGTCAGGCCCAGGCTGCATCACTGGCTTCACGCCAGCTGCCTGGCGCCAAACCGTCCAGGCGGAAGGGGCCAATCGCAGCGCGTACCAGCCGCAATGTCGGAAAACCGACGGCGGCGGTCATGCGCCGCACCTGCCGGTTGCGCCCTTCGCGGATGACCAGTTCCACCCACGTGGTGGGAATGGCTTGGCGTACCCGCACCGGTGGCTCGCGCGACCACAGGGCCGGCGGTGTCATCAGGGCGGCCCGGGCTGGACGGGTCATGCCGTCATTGAGCGGCACACCGTCGCGCAGCGCCCGCAACGCGGCTTCATCAGGCACACCCTCGAGCTGCACCCAATAGGTTTTTTCCATTTTGAAGCGCGGATCGCTGATGCGCGCCTGCAGTTGCCCGTCGCCGGTCAGCAGCAACAGGCCTTCGCTGTCGGCGTCCAGACGGCCGGCTACGTAGATGCCCGGAATATTGATGAAATCTTTCAGTCCGTGCCATCGGCCCTCGGGTGTGAACTGGCTCAGCACGCCGTAGGGTTTGTTGAAAACAATCAGGCGTGGCGGTGGCTCGGCAGGCATCAGCAGCCGAGCTGGTCCGCCAGCGCGCCGAAGTCCCTGGCATGCCAGGTGTTGGCGGGATTGGCTGAGTCATCCTTGGGCTGCCCCGCGCCATACTCGGCCGGCCGCTCGATGTAGGCGGTCTGCAGGCCGCAGGCACGCGCTGCGGCCAGGTCGTCCTGGTGTGTCGCCACCAGCATCACCTGCTCCGGCCGCAGGTCAAACACTTTCGCCACGCCCAGGTAGGTCGCCGGGTCCGGCTTGTAGGCCCGGAACACCTCGGCCGACAACACGCAGTCCCAGGGCAGGCCGGCGCGTTTGGCCATGTTGGTGAGCAGGCCGATGTTGCCGTTGGACAGGGTGCAGATCGTGTAACGCGTTTTCAGCCGTGTGAGCCCGGCCACCACATCGGGCCAGGGATCGAGGCGGTGCCAGGCGGCGTTCAGGTGTTGCCTGTCGGTTTCGTCCAGATCCGCGAGGCCGAACTGCGGCAGCAAGCCGTCGAGGATGAGGCGGTGCAGCTCGTCGATGCGTGTCCAGCCGAGTTCACCGGACATCACACGTGCCATGGCCGGCTGGTAACCGGCGCGCCACGCCAGGGCAAAGGCAGCGCCATCCACCCCGGGCCGCAGGGCCTGCACTTCGCGGCTGATGCTGCCGTGCCAGTCGACCACGGTTCCAAAAACGTCGAAAGCGAGAACCGTGGCGCGGGGAGTGGAAGGGGGCGAAGTCATCCCTGCATTATGCAGAGCCGCACAATGGTTCCGAAGCGGGCGCGGACAGGGGCCACACGCTACACTTGTTCGAGCGTTGCGTGCACCAGGGTGGAGTCAAGGAGCGGAGCACCTCCCCTGCGACGCAAAAGGCGATGCATGAAAGAGCCCTTATGAAGTTCGACGGGCAGATGATTCTCCGCAGCGGCCTGCGCACCCGGCTGGTCCTGGTGGTGTTGGCTGCACTGCTGCCCGTGGGCGTGGCGATTGTCTGCCTGTCTCTTGTCTTCGTCGGCAGCGCGGCCGGCACGCTCACGCTCCTCGCACTGTCCCTTCTGCCCGGTGCAGCCCTTGCCGCCTGGGCCGCGCACCAGTTTCTTCTTGTGCCCCTGTCCCCGCTGCTGGACGCGCCGAGCGTTCCGGCGGAGCGGGACGAGCTGGACAGCGCCGAACGCAAGCTCGCCGGAGACGCCTTGCGCGCCAGCGAGGTACAGTTTCGCCTGCTGACCGACGCCATGCCGCAAATCGTCTGCACGATGCGCGCCGATGGCTGGCTCACTTATTTCAACCAGCGGTGGATGGACCACACCGGCCTGGCGATGGACGAAAGCCTGGGCCAGGGCTGGACGCAGCTCATCCATCCCGATGACCAGGCGCGTGTGGCTCAGGGCTGGACACAGGCGGCCGAAAGCGGGCAAAGCTGCGAGATCGAATACCGCCTGCGCCGCGCCGACGGCGAGTACCGCTGGATGCTGGGCCGCGCGAACCCGCTGCCAGGTGTGGACGGCGAGCCCACCCGCTGGCTGGGCACCTTCACCGACATCCACGATCTCAAGCTGGCGACGGAGTTGCTTGAGAAAAACATGTTCATGAACCGCATCGCCGGCCGAATGGCGCGGCTGGGCGGCTGGACCATTGAGCTGCCCGAACGCAAGCTCACCTGGTCCGACGAAAACTGCGCGATCCACGAAGTACCGCCCGGTTACGTGCCGACCCTGGAAGAAGGCATTGGCTACTTTCTGCCCGAGGACCGGGCCAAGGTGATCCAGCTGGTCGAGGCTTGCGCGAAGGAAGGCAAGTCCTACGAATTCACTTTTCCCAAGATGACCGCCAAAGGCAGGCGCATCTGGGTGCGTTCCATGGGCGAGGCGGTGCGCGATGCCGACGGCAGCATCATCCGGCTGCAGGGCGCTTTCCAGGACATCACCGAGCAGAAGGCGGCCGAGTCGCGCACGCTGGCGCTGGAGGCGCGGCTCATCACGACGCTGGAAAGCATCACCGACGGTTTCAGCCTGATGGACAAGGACTGGCGCTTCACCTTCCTGAACAGCCAGGCCGAACGCATGTTGCAGCGGCCCGCAGGCGAGTTGCTTGGCAAAAACCTGTGGGAAGAATTTCCCGACATCGCCGGCACGCCGGTGGAGAAGGAATACCGCGCGGCCGTGGCCGAGCAGCGCACCACCCGCTTCGAGGCCTTTTACCGGCCGTTGCAGACCTGGTTTGCGTTTCACGTCTACCCCACGCAGGCCGGGACCGCGGTGTACTTCCAGGACATCACGCAGCGGCGCGAGGAGCAGGCGCAACTGCATTTGCTGGAGACGGCGGTGTCACGGATCAGCGACATGGTGGTCATCACCGAAGTGCGCGCCGCCGATGCCAATGGTCCGCGTGTGGTGTTTGTCAACGATGCCTTCGAGCGCCAGACCGGCTACAGCCGCCAGGAAGCCCTGGGGCAAAGCCTGATGCTGCTGTGGGGACGCGCCACGACCCAGGCCGAGGTGGACCGCATCAGCGCGGCCATGGCGCGCTTCGAGCCCGTGCGCACCGAAATGGCCATCCAGACCAAGTCCGGCCGGCAGCTCTGGCTGGAGCTGGACATGACGCCGATTGCCGGCGAGTCGGGCAAGTTCACCCACTGGGTGGCGGTGGAGCGCAACATCACCGAACGCAGGCAGCAGCAGCAGGAGATCCTCACCCTCAACAGCGACCTGGAGCAACGCGTGATGCTGCGCACCGGCCAGCTTGCCGAGGTCAACAAGGAGCTGGAGTCGTTTGCCTATTCGGTCTCGCACGACCTGCGGTCCCCGCTCAACACCGTCGACGGTTTCAGCCAGTTGCTGCTCAAAAGCGACGCGGCCCATATCAGCGACAAGGGCAAGCACTACCTGGACCGCATCCGCGCCGGCGTCAAACAGATGGGCGACCTGATCGAGGGCCTGCTAACGCTGGCGCACCTGTCGCGTGAGGAAATCCGGTCCGAGGCGGTGGACCTGTCGGCCATGTGCCGGGGCATTGAGCAGGCGCAGCGCGAGCGTGATCCGCTGCGCCAGGTGCAGATGCTGGTCCACGACGGCCTGGTCGCGCACGGCGACCCGCGCCTGCTGTCGGCCGTGCTTCAGAACCTGATCGGCAACGCCTGGAAGTTCAGCGCGCGCCAGCCGCTGGCGCGCATCGAGGTGGGCAGCCAGCCCGACGCCGGCGGGCAGGAGGTGTTTTTTATCCGGGACAACGGCGCCGGTTTCGACATGGCCTTTGCGCACAAGCTCTTCGGCACCTTCGAGCGCCTGCATTCACCCGGTGACTTCCCGGGCACAGGCATTGGCCTGGCCACGGTCAAGCGCGTGATCGAGCGCCACGGCGGTCGCGTCTGGGCCGAGAGCCGGCCCGAGGAAGGGGCGACGTTTTACTTCAGCTTCGCCCGGCAGCAGGGTGGGCCAGGCTAAGCGGTTCGGGTTGGATACAAATTAATGCAACAAAATAGTTGCATGATGAAGCCGGCTGCGGCATTATTCATGCAACAAGGAGATTGCATATGAGTTCATCCACCGACCGCATCGAAAAAAACATCACCATCCAGGCGCCGCGCTCGCGGGTCTGGCGCGCACTGGCCAATGCCGAGGAGTTCGGCAAATGGTTCGGCGCCAATTTGCAGGGTCAGGCCTTTGTGCCGGGGCAGACCACCAAAGGGCCCATCACCATCGCCGGGTTTGAACACGTGTTATTCGAAGCCCAGGTCGAGCGTGTGGAGCCGGAGTCGCTGTTTTCCTTTCGCTGGCACCCCTATGCCGTGGAGCCGGGCACGGATTATTCGAAGGAGCCCGCCACGCTGGTGGTGTTCGAGCTCAAGGATGCGGACAAGGGCACCCTGCTCAGCGTGGTCGAGTCCGGCTTTGACCAGTTGCCGGTCTCGCGCCGCGACCTGGCTTTCCGCATGAACAGCGGCGGCTGGGAAGGGCAGATGCGCAACATCGACAAACATGCCAGCACGTCCTGAGGCTGCGCCGCCCACCGGCATGGCCGCGGTGTTTGCCGCGTTGGGCGACGAGACGCGCCTGCGCCTGGTGGCTGTGCTGTGTGTAGGGGGCGCGGTGTCCATCGCCCAGCTCACCGCGACCACCGACGTGACGCGCCAGGCCGTCACGCGGCACTTGCAGGTGCTGGCCGATGCCGGCCTGGTGCGTGACGTAAAGGTCGGGCGCGAGCGCCTGTGGCAGTTCGAACCCTCGCAACTGGACGAGGCGCGGCGATCGCTGGCGCTGATCGCCCAGCAGTGGGACGACGCGCTGGGCCGGCTGAAGCTGGCGGTCGAAGAAGGTTGAGGCGAAAGAGGGCGGTGCGGCCGATGTCAACGGCCATTCACTGCCGCGCTTTATGGCTTTGATGGCGCCGGTGAGGCGGGCCGATCCAGGATCAGCAAGGCAATGCCGCCCAGGATGGCGCAGGAAGAGAGCAACAACGGCAGGCTGAGCGCTTCACCCAGAAACAGGGCGCCGCCCAGCGCGGCGATCACCGGCACGCTCAACTGCACCGTGGCGGCATGGGTGGCTTTCAGGGCGGGCAAGGCCTGATACCAAATCGCATAACCGATGCCCGAGGCCAGCGCTCCCGACAGCACCGCGAGCGCCAGCCCGCGGCCGTCCAGGGACTGCCGGTCTAGCATCAGCACCAGCAGCAGCAGCGCCATGGGCACTGTGCGCATGAAATTGCCGGCAGTGACCGCCGTTGGGTCGCTCCTGCCGCGCGCGGGCAGGCGTTTTCCGCGCAGCGAATACACGCCCCAGGCGATCCCCGCGCCCAGCATTGCCAGCGCGCCGGACAGGCTGGGCGT
>Ga0307516_10008865_pt1 | contig 11295 bp, 17 predicted proteins | sample 19_EM_MG_FD_203310 | JGI IMG/M metagenome (GOLD analysis project Ga0307516, IMG submission 203310) | Populus trichocarpa ectomycorrhiza microbial communities from riparian zone in the Pacific Northwest, United States - 19_EM | ecosystem: Host-associated > Plants > Roots > Unclassified | place...
GCCATCAAGCTCGTGCCGTGGCCGGTTGTCACGGAGACGATGGACAGGATGGGCTATGGTTCGAGCGAAGCGCTGGCACGCGCGCTGGGGATCATCACGGTCGCCTGCACCGCGCTTTACGCGATCCCACCCACCTCGATCCTGGGAGCAATCCTGTTGACCGGCTATCTTGGTGGCGCCATCGCGTCCCATGTCCGGATCGGCAGTCCACTGTTCAGTCACGTTCTGTTCGGAGTCTACCTGGGCGTCATGCTGTGGGGCGGTTTGTGGCTGCGCGACCGGAACCTGCGTGCGCTGTTGCCGTTCCATCGCTGAGAAGAGACTTATGCTGCTTGATCACGGAGCCGACCATGTCTGAGATCATTGCCATCGTCGCAATCATCCTCGCAATTGCGATTGCCGTCGTCCTGATCCTTGCCGCGACCAAGCCGGACGCGTTCCGTGTCCGGCGTTCACTGCCGATCAAGGCGCCGCCCGAGACGCTGTTTGCGCTGATCAATGACTTTCATCGCTGGGGGACCTGGTCGCCCTGGGAGAACAAGGACCCTGCGATGAAGCGCAGCTTCAGCGGCGCGCCAAGCGGGACCGGCGCGGTCTATGCGTGGGATGGCAACAAGAACGTCGGCTCCGGTCGCATGGAGATTCTTGACTCCGCCGCCGCGTCGAAAATCGTCATCAAGCTCGATTTCTTCAAGCCGTTCGAGGGGCACAATACCGCGGAGTTCACGCTGCTGCCGCAGGCTGATGCGACCACCGTCGAGTGGGTGATGTATGGCCCGGCGCCCTTCATCTCCAAGGTGATGCAGGTGTTCATGAGCTTTGACTCCATGATCGGCAAGGATTTCGAGCAGGGTCTCGCCAATCTGAAGAAGGCAACCGAGCAATAGTACCAGTCACGAAGGAGCAAACGATGAAAGTCAATCCCTATCTGTTCTACAACGGCAATTGCGAAGCCGCGTTCAAGCACTACGAAAAAGTGCTAGGTGCGAAGATCGAGGTGCTGCTCAGAAACGAGGAAGCTCCGCCGGACATGCCGTCGCCTCCGGAGCGCAAGAAGAAGATCATGCACGGGCGGATATCGATTGACGGCGAGGTGTTGATGGCGTCCGACGCGCCCCCGGAGCATTTTCACAAGGCGCAAGGTTTTTCGGTTTCGCTGACGTTCGCCGATCCGGTGGAGGCCGAGCGCAAGTTCCTGGCGCTCTGCGAGGGCGGCAGCGTCAACATGCCATTCGGCAAGACTTTCTTTTCCAAGGGATTCGGCATGGGCACCGATCGGTTCGGGATTCCCTGGATGGTGAACTGCCCGCCGGAATAGGTCGCGCTCTACCGGCACCTGGGATAGATGGACGCGAGTTCGCGGCCACGCAGCAGCAGCAGGCGCGAGGTCAGCCCGCCGTGGCGGATGATCCAGTCGCGGACCGGCCCCGGATAGGCCTGCAACACGAGCTGGGAGGCTTCCGGCTCGGCGTAGGTGTGGCCGCGCCGGTCGACCGAGCGCGCGGCGTGAAAGCCCAGGATCGCTCGCCGCGTGACGCAGATCCGCGTCTCCGGCACCATGCTGACGACCAGCGTGCAGGCCGAAAGGCAGGGACCGTCGATCACGACACGCTCGCCGGACTTGTTCACTTGATCGAACAGGTCGAGGAACGGGCCGACCTGTCCGCCCGGGCTCGCGAGGATGCGAACCTCGGCGGACGCGCCCAGGGGGACGAGAACGCCGAGGAGGGCGACCAGGCACAAGGCAAGTTTCGTTTGCCTGCTGCGCATCATGTCCAAGTCATGATCCGATAAGATTGAACCGGATCATACCCCCATTTCCGTTTTTAGTATCGTGTTTTCGGAAGACCGGTCCCTACTTTGCGCTCACGTGGGCCCTTCGACTCCGCATCATGTTCTAACCATTGCGTCGCGTGCCGCGCAGGGTGGGGAGTCCAATGCCGGCCGCATCGAAGCCGCCATCAACGGCCAGGATTTGTCCGGTGATGTAACTCGAGCGTTCGCAGCAGAGGAAGAAGATGGCTTCCGCCAGTTCCTCCTCCAGCCCGTAGCGATTGAGCGGGATGGCATCATGATAATCGGCGCGGATCTCCGGCGTATGCACGGCCTTCGCCATCGCGGTGTCGACCGGACCGGGAGCTATGCCGTTGACGCGGATGCCAAGCGAGGCGAGTTCCACCGCGAGCTGCTTGGTGAGATGGGCCAGTCCCGCCTTGCTGGTGCCGTAGGCCGACCGCAGCGTCGAGGCACGCACCGCCGAGATCGACGTGATGTTCACGATCGCGCCGCCGCCATGTTCGCGCATCAGCGGCACCACAGCCTTGGTGCAAAGGAAGGGGCCGGTCAGGTTGACGGCGAGCACCCGGTTCCAGTCGGTGTCGGAGGTTTCCATCAGCGGCGCAAACACCGCGACACCGGCATTGTTGACAAGCGCATCGAGCCGGCCGAAGCGCCGTTGCAGCGTGTCGACCGCCGCGGCCACCGCCGCCGCGTCGGAGACGTCGCAGTCAAGCGCCAGCGTGCGGTCGGGCTGATCCAGCGCCGCCACCTCGCTGCGCTGCAGGTCGCCCTGGATGTCGAGCAGCGCCACGCGCCAGCCCTCGGCGAGAAACTTCTTCGCGGCGGCAAGGCCAATGCCGCGCGCGGCGCCGGTTACCAGCGCGACTTTGGGAGGGGCAGGGGTCATTGGTCGATCCTGAGGCTCTTCGAACTGCGGCGTCCCTAGCACGAAGGCGCGGTGTCTGCTTTGTTATCCTGACCGATCAGCGAGACAAAGGGACGGATGCCATGAAGGTCGCCGACATCAGGGACGCCTCACCCGAACAATGGCGGCCGGGGGTCGAAACCCGCATGCTGGTCGCGGCCCAAAATGGCGCAAGGCAACTCTGCATCTTCGAGCAATTGATAGCACCGGGCGCGGGCGCGCCGACCCATTCGCATCGGGTGGAAGAGGTGCTGACCGTGCGCGACGGCGAGGCCGAGATGTGGCTGGACGACGGGCGCATCTCGCTGTCTGCCGGCCAGTCTCTGATCGTGCCGGCGGGATGCAAGCACGGTTTTCGCAATTCCGGGGCCACGATCCTGCACGTCCATGCGGTGCTGGCCTCACCTGTTTTCGAAGCCATGATGGACGGCGCATCCGAGCCGACGCGGCGGTGGGAAACCCCGTGAAAGCGAGCGCGCGCGGAATAGCTTGTCACGTCTTGTTCCGCACCACGACCTCCTGATACGCCGCCTGCAGGCGCTCGCCCACCGAGGGGCCGGCTTTCCTGCGTCGTTTCGCGCCGAGATGGGCCTCCCGCAGTTCATCCATGAACTCCGCCCACATTTTCGGACCGCCTTCGCTCAGCAGCTTGGCACGGATGCCGAGTTCCTCGCTCACCGGAAGATATTTGAATCCCCAGGCCGACATCTGGGCCAGAATCGGCAGCAGTTCGATGCCCTGCTCGGTCAGCGAATAGATGCCCTTCTGCTTGTGAGCGGGATCATCCTCGCGGCTGATGATGCCCTGGTCGAGCAGGGTCTTGAGGCGGTCGGCGAGGATGTTCGAGGAAATGCCTTCCTCTGATTTGGTCAAGAGCTCGCGAAAATGCCGCCTGTTGCCGAACATCATGTCGCGGATGATCAGCAGGCTCCATTTGTCGCCGACCACTTCAAGCGTGAGATTGATCGGGCAGCCCGAGCGGTCCTCGTTCATCGCGGTGTCCAGGGTGGCGGCGTGCCATGCAAAAACCGCTTGCAATGTCGCACCAGTGAATGCAAATTGCAACCAGTTGTAAAACGCAATCAGTATCGGGAGTGGGCGATGGCCAGGCTGATCATGTGGAACCTGATGACCCTGGACGGCTTCGTCGAAGGCGAGAACCGCGACATCTCCTGGCATCTCGATGTCTGGGGCGAGGAGCTCGAGCGGCTGTCGATCGATCAGTTGAAATCCGCCGGCGGGCTGATGTTCGGCCGTGTCACCTATGAACTGATGGCGAACCACTGGCCCAGCGCGGAGGGAGAGGTCGCGGACTTCATGAACGCGCTACCCAAATCTGTGTTCTCGCGCACGCTCACGACGTCCGGCTGGAACAACACCAGGATCTTCGGGACGGACGTGCCCGATACGGTGGCGCGATTGAAGCGTGACAGCGCCAAGGACATCTACCTGTTCGGCAGTGCCGATCTTGCCGCCAGCCTGATCCCGCACCGCCTGATCGACGAGTTCCGGATCGCGCTGAATCCGCTCCTCCTCGGCGCCGGCTCCCCGCTGTTCAGGACCGGCGGAAAGCTCAGGGTGCGGCTCCTGGACTCCCGTTCGTTGTCAAATGGCATCGTGATCCTGCGCTACGAACCAAACTAGTAAAGCGGCGCGCAGTTTGTGCCCAACCTCACTTATGCGTAACGGCGGCTCAAGCTATTCTGAAGAACCTGGGATGGAGATTTTGTAGCATGGCAAAATTCGTCTTCGGAATGAACCAGTCCCTGGACGGCTACGTCGACCACCTGGAAATGCGGACAGGCCCCGCGCTCTTTCGTCATTGGGTAGAGCACGTGCGCGGCCTGGCCGGCAGCGTGTACGGTCGCCGCATGTACGAGATCATGCGTTATTGGGACGAAGACCTTCCTGAGTGGGGCGCGGAGCACCGCGAGTTCGCGGCGGCGTGGCGGAGCCAACCGAAGTGGGTCGTGTCGCGCTCGTTGAAGTCAGTTGGCCCCAACGCCACTCTTGTCGAGGATGACATCGAGGCGGTGATCCGTGGGCTGAAGGCCCGGCTCGATGGGGAGATTGCCGTTTCCGGACCAGACTTGGCGCGAAGCCTGACCGACCTTGGTCTTATTGATGAGTATCGACTCTACTTCCACCCCGTCGTGCTTGGGCGCGGCAAGCCATTCTTCGCTGGCCCCCGGCCGCCGCTCCGCCTTGTGGCCAGCGATTTAATCGGCGAAGACGCGATCAGGTTGACGTACGTTCCTGCCTAGTCATGCAATTCGCCCGACGGATCGCGTCGACGCGTCAGGTCCGCTTTGGGTCCAGGCCGTGTGAAAACGCAAAGGCGATCAATCGCGATAGAACAAGTTACTCGTTCAAGACCTTTTCATGTGCCCACAACGCAAGCGCATCCAATCTTGAAATCGAAATCAAGAATATCATTCTCGTCTCGCTGCGAACTTTTGACTTTTCACACAGCCTGGGTCGAATGCAGCCCACCGTTCAACCCGAGAACCTCTGCGCAGAGGTACCAGCACCCACTTTCGGATGCTCGTGATCCTCGATTCGCGTTTGCCGCGCAGGAACGTCAGATCGGCGGTACGAGAGGAGAATTCGTCCGCTGACCTGTCGGTTTGGTGCGGCTTCGTTCGTCATATTCATTACTGGCGGTTCTATGCGCGAGCCGCCGGCTAGGAACGGAGGGACCGGGAATGCAGCTCTCCTATCGTTGGGTGATTGTCGCCGTCGGTGCACTGATGACCTGTGTCGGCATCGGCGCCATGTTCCAGTTGGCGGTGTATCTGCAGCCGATGTCGGCGGAGACCGGCTGGTCGCGCGCGGGGATATCGGCGGCCATGACGCTCGATTTCCTGACCATGGGCGCCGTCGGCTTCGGCTGGGGCGCGGCGGCGTGATGCCGCTCTATGCGGTGCTGGCGCGCGAATATTTCGGTCAACGCATCATGGGAATCGTCTTTGGCGCGGTGACGATGACGTCCAGCCTCGGCATGGCCTTCGGTCCCCTGGCCGGTGGATGGATATTCGACACCTTCAACGGCTATGCTTGGCTCTATTGGGGCTCGTTTTCCGTCGGGCTGGGCGCGGTGGCCATCGCACTGGTGTTCCCGCCACTGCCGCGGCATCAATTGCAACCTGCGTGAGGAGATCGGCATGGCGTCACCACGCAAAGCGGACATCATCCGTGCCGTTTTTGCCGCCTATCTGGCGAACGACCGCAGCGTCGTCGAGCAGGCGCTGACGGACGACTTCCGCTTCACCAGCCCCTATGACGACCACATCGACAAGGCCACCTATTTCGAACGGTGCTGGCGCAACAGCGACTGGATCGCGCGTCACGAACTCGAACGGATATTCGTCGAAGGCGAAGAGGCCTTCGTGACCTACACTTGCGTGGCCAAGAACGGGAAGAGCTTCCGCAATACGGAGTTCTTTGTTTTTGCGGGCGAGAAGATCAAGCGCATCGACGTCTTTTTCGGCGCCACTTACCAGAATGACGTCTTTGTCAAACAGAACGAAACCTGAGCCGGAGTTTTTCGATGTCGCTGACGCTGCATTTCCACCCCCTCGCATCGTATTGTCACAAGGTCCTGATCGCGCTGTATGAGAACGACACGCCTTTCGAGGCCAACAACGTCGATCTCTCCAATCCGAGCGAACGGGCCGCGCTGTTGGCATTGTGGCCGATCGGCAAGTTCCCGGTGCTGCGCGATGACGCAGGGAACCAGATCTTGCCGGAATCGACCGTCATCATCGAGTACCTCGATCGGCATTATCCGGGGCCTACGCGGTTTCTTCCAGACGACGTCGACCTCGCGCTGCAGACACGACTGCGCGATCGGTTCTATGATCTCTACGTGCATGAGCCGGTGCAGAAGATCGTCGGCGATCGGCTGCGCCCGCAGGGCGAAAAGGACCCTCATGGCGTCGAAGAAGCGAGGGCGCGGCTACAGACCAGCTACGGCATGATCGATCGCGAGATGGCCACGCGAACCTGGGCGATGGGAGACGCGTTCAGCCTCGCCGATTGCGCCGCCGCGCCGGCGCTGTTCTATGCCAACGAGGTGTTTCCGATCGGTGAAGGACAGGCGAGCGCCAGGGCGTATTTCAACCGCCTCAAGGCACGTCCGTCCTATGCGCGCGTGCTGAAGGAAGCCGAACCGTATTTCGCGATGTTCCCGCGATAGCGCCTCGGTCAACGGCGACCGGAAAAATTTCGCTTGCGAATGTCGGTGCCGCAAATCGCCCATTCGTCTTGTTGATGAGCACTGGTTCGATCCGGCAGACGCCGTTCGCAACCGGACTGCGGAAGAAAATTGAAACGGAGCGTGACCATGCGATTCATGATGCTGATGATCCCGAAGGGCTATGAGAAGGCTGAGCCGGGGACGATGCCGCCCGCCGACGCGGTCGCCGCGATGATGAAATACAATGAGGCCTTGAAGGAGGCCGGCGTCCTGATCACGCTTGACGGTCTGCACCCGCCCTCGATGGGCGCGCGGGTGTCCTTTGCCGGCGGTAAGCCGATGGTGACCGACGGCCCGTTCATCGAAGCCAAGGAAGTGCTCGGCGGCTACTGGATGATCGATGTCGCCTCGCGGGAGGAGGCGATTGCCTGGGCCAGGCGCTGCCCGGCCTCCGACAACGAGATCATCGAGGTCCGCCAGGTCCAGGAGATGGCGGATTTCCCGGCCGACATTCAGGAGATCGTCGAGGGATTTCCCGAGTTGCAGCGCAAATCGCGTTAATCAAGATGAACGCTGCGGAAATCCATCGCCGGTTTGCCGGCGATGGTGACTTTGCGCCAGCTTCATGTAAAAGCTCTTCACATGAGCTGGCGCAAGGAAGACCGCCGCGCTGAGCGCGGCTATCATCACGGCAATCTGAAAGAGGCGCTGCTGCAGGCGGCGCTCGACCTGATCGCGCAAAAGGGCGCGGCGGGTTTCACCTTTGCCGATGCCGCGCGCATGGCCGGCGTCAGCCCCGCCGCACCCTACCGGCATTTCCGCGATCGCGAGGAGTTATTGTCGTCGATCGCGCAGCGCGGTTTCGAGCAATTCGAGGCTGCTCTGACGCAGGCCTGGGATGATGGCCGCCCGGACACGGTGACGGCGTTCGAGCGCGTTGGCAAAGCCTATCTCGCTTTCGCCCGCAACGAGCCGGCGTTCTATTCCGCGATGTTCGAATCGGGGCTGCCGGTCGATGCAAATCCGACGCTGATGGCCGCGAGCGAGCGCGCTTTCGGCATCCTTCGCGCCGCCGCCGAGAGGTTGGCCGCGCTGGCGCCACCGGGCACGCCGCGCCCGCCGGCGCTGATGATGGCGCTGCACATCTGGTCGATGTCGCACGGCGTGGCCTCGCTGTTCGCGCGCGGTGATGCGGCCCGCCGGAAGTTGCCGATGTCGGCCGAGGACCTGCTGGAAGCCGAAGTGCTGATCTATCTGCGCGGGCTTGGCTTCCCGACCGAGCGCCGTGCCGAGCCGCCGCCGCTGCCTGAGGCCGAGAAGCCGGCCGGGCCGTGGGGCAAGCCGAAATAGCTTCCACCGCGACATAAAGTTTCAAAAATAAATCGGATCGCGCCCCGGTTGGTGCGCTTGACAAAAATCCGGGATGGTTTAGGTATGTAAATGTTATTTACATTCACAACGGCGTGAAGCCGTCATGGAGAGGCAAATGGCCTACACCGCAGATGTCAATCGATGGCGCGGTCCCACGGAAGAGCCTGATCGACCGCATATGCTTGAGAGCCCCTGGCATCCCGGCTGGATCGCCGTGACTGTCCTCGGCTTCATCATCTGGTGGCCGATCGGTCTCGCCCTTCTCTTTTTCACACTCGGGAGCAGAAAAATGGGTTGCTGGAGTCATCAGGATCGCTGGGCGAGCAAGATGGAACGGATGCAGTGGAAGATGGACCGGATGCGCGGCCGCATGGAGCGGCGCGGCTTCGGCTTCGGGTTCGGCCCGCCCACCAGCGGGAACCGCGCCTTCGACGAGTACCGCATGGAAACGTTGCGGCGGCTCGAGGACGAGCAGACCGAGTTCCGCGAATTCCTGGATCGGCTGCGCCACGCCAAGGACAAGGAAGAGTTCGACCAGTTCATGGCCCAGCACAAGCAGCGGCCGCCGACGCCGCCCACCGACCAGCCGCCGCAGGGCTGATGCTGCGCCGAAATCCAGCCCCTTGGGCATAAAGCCCCCGCCCCCCATGCCCTGGGCTGACGAACCGCCCGTTTGCGAAAGCAGACGGGCGGTTTGCTTTTGCGGATGAACCTTTGCGCTGGCGCCGTTCCCGGGAGGGCCTATATTTCGAGTGCCCACGACCCGGGGTGGACGGCCCGTGATCCAGAACGAATTTGCACCCATCGATCAGCTCTGGCGGTCGGTTCGCCGTGAGGCAGAAAGCGTCTTGGCCTGCGATCCGGTCTTTGGCGCCTCTCTGTCGGTCGCGATCCTCGATCATTCCCACCTCGGTCGTGCGCTCGCACATCAAATCGGTGAACGGCTTGGCAAAACTGCGGCTGATTGCCGGCTTTTCGCACGTGTTGCCCGCGAGGCGCATCACGCCGCGCCCGATCTGGTCGATGCGGCGGGCCGCGATCTGCAGAGCATTGCCGTTCACGATCCCGCGACGGCCGGGTTTCTGCCGCCGCTTTTGAACTTCAAGGGGTACGTCGCGCTGCAGGCGTGGCGGGTGTCCAACTGGCTCTGGCATCACGGCCGCACGGATCTCGCATTGTTGCTGCAAAGCCTGTCCTCCGACTCGCTTCAGGTCAGCATTCATCCCTCGGCGTCGATCGGAACGTCGGTCTTTCTCGACCACGCAACGGGCATCATCGTGGGCGCGTACGTCGTCATCGGCGATGAGGTGACGATTTTTCAAAACGTCACGATCGGCCGCAAACAAGCGCTGCCGGGCCGCGCCCCGAGGATCGGCCGGGGCGTGCTGCTCAGCGCGGGGGCTACGATTCTGGGAGATGTCAGCGTCGGCGACTTCGCCAAGATCGGCGCCGGCTCGGTGGTCGGGAATGACGTGCCGGGCGGATGCACCGCGGTCGGCGTACCGGCGCGGCTCACCCATTGCGCGGAGGCGGGGTTGCCAGCCTGAGCAAAAGGCCGCGGCGGGCCTTGAGCAGCAAAAGGCCGCAGCGGCCGTAAGCAATTGTACCGCCGGCATTTCGTCTGGCACGAATCTCCCGTGGTAACTGCATCTTAACCGTGGTTAGCGTCTGGTTAGGGGCGAGAAGTCGTGTCAATAGCCCTCGTTTTGACATCTTGGCAGGAGATTGAGGCCGGCAGGCTTCGGCGGGCCTCCCAAGTGACCAGAACGGGCTATGTCGCGCAGGCGATGATACAGCCGCGATTGCGCGGCCGTGGAACCGGCAGCCCCGCGCTCCGGGAAGGTTGGGATACTTGAGAGGATACCGCCAATGAATCCGGCCGATGTGGCCCAGTCAGCTCTGCCGCTGGCCTCAAGCGACGTATCGCTGATCGCACTGTTCCTGCAGGCCGCCTTGATCGTGAAGGTGGTGATGCTAGGGCTGTTGGCCTGTTCGATCTGGGTCTGGGCCATCGCGATCGACAAGATCTTCCTTTATTCGCGCACCAAGCGCGCGATGGACCGCTTCGAACAGGCGTTCTGGTCGGGCGAATCGATCGAGGAACTCTATCGCGCGCTCTCGGCCAAGCCGACGCAATCGATGGCCGCCTGCTTCGTCGCCGCGATGCGCGAGTGGAAACGCTCGTTCGACAGCCACGCGCGCTCGGTTGCGGGGCTGCAGATGCGGATCGAGAAGGTGATGAACGTCTCGATCGCCCGCGAGATCGAACGGCTGGAACGACGGCTCCTGGTGCTGGCGACGGTCGGTTCCGCTGGTCCCTTTGTCGGCCTGTTCGGAACCGTCTGGGGCATCATGTCGAGCTTCCAGTCGATCGCCGCCTCGAAAAATACCTCTCTGGCCGTGGTCGCCCCCGGTATCGCCGAGGCATTGTTTGCCACCGCAATGGGCCTTATTGCCGCGATTCCGGCGACTATCTTCTATAATAAGTTCACTTCCGAGGTGAATCGGCAGGCGCAGCGGCTGGAAGGCTTCGCGGATGAATTTTCCGCAATCCTGTCGCGCCAGATCGACGAGCGGGCATAAGGGGCGGTATATTAGGGACGCATCCGTGAGCACCAGATCATGGCGATGAAAATGGCAGGTTCGGCAGGCGGCGGACGTCGCGGCCGGCGCAGCGCGGTGATGGCGGAGATCAACGTCACGCCGATGGTTGACGTCATGCTCGTGCTGCTGATCATCTTCATGGTGTCGGCGCCGCTGCTGACGGTCGGCGTGCCGCTGGATCTGCCGCAGACCCAGGCCAAGAGTCTCGATACGGACAAGACGCCGCTGCAGCTCTCGGTCGACACCAGCGGCAAGGTCTTCATCAACGACACCGAAGTCTCGATGACCGAACTCATTCCCAAATTGAAGGCGATCACCGACGCCCGCGGTGGCATGGACGAGCGTATCTACATGCGGGCGGACAAGAAGGCCGACTACGGAACCGTCGCCAGGGTGATGGGACAATTGTCGGGCGCGG
>Ga0307516_10008866_pt1 | contig 11294 bp, 5 predicted proteins | sample 19_EM_MG_FD_203310 | JGI IMG/M metagenome (GOLD analysis project Ga0307516, IMG submission 203310) | Populus trichocarpa ectomycorrhiza microbial communities from riparian zone in the Pacific Northwest, United States - 19_EM | ecosystem: Host-associated > Plants > Roots > Unclassified | place...
TGCTCATGGCTATAACCTTGTGCAAGGAGATGGAACTTTGAGGCTGGGTTGGAAGGATACTAGCTTGTTCACTGCATCTGCTTGGACTTCACGTGCTTCTAGATAGCATCTAATTAATTCCAGTACTGTTTTCATTTTTCATTTTTAGTGTTTTCTAGTAATTAATCTGTGGTGAGTAGTATTAATTTCTCGTGGAATTCATAAATTCTAGCTCTCTCCAATTAATCCAACTGTAAAAGTTATGACATTGCCACTGCTACGTACAAGCTTGGAATTAACATCAATGGCCACTATACAGCTACATATAGCAAAATAAAATTTAACCAGATTACAAAGTAACTTAGTGAAATGATCTCTAGCGAGACAGCAACAGAGCCAAATTCTGAAGAGGCAGATTTGTTGGCACGTTCCAATAAGAAAATCAAAGTGGATATGGGAAAAGCAACAAATGGAAGAAACGTCAAACAAATTAAGGAGCTGATGGGGAGATCTAGAAGGAGTGGGCTTAGCTATAAATTAAGATTATCTAATGGGGTCATCTTAATTATTTGGATAATCTAAATGGAGGGGAGGGGTTTATGGATGTATACATATAGGAGGATGAGGAGTAATCAAATTGTCTGCAGAGGAAAAGAGACGTCTAAGGGAACCTTGGAAACAGACTTTGATCATCAAGATCATGGGACGTACGTAAAGTGGGATACACGTATCTCATGAAAAGGCTTAATTAGAATGATGAGGAGGATCCAAAGACATTTTAGCTTAGTCGATCTGGGAAATGAATTTTCATGGAAAAATTCTCATAGTCTGAAGGTAGGGAATATGTTCATTTTGGAGGACCTCCTCATCACTGTACTAGCTCCAGAATAAATGAGTATGATAATTCTAGTAATTCTTCTGCAATTTATTATTATAAAGTTTCTATGTTGGAATTGTAGATGGACTGGAAATAATAGGTTTTGTTCAATTGTTAATGATCTGAGGAGAAGTTGCAAGGTTGGTGTAATAACAATCACTAAACCTAGAATAAATGGGGCAGTGGCTGATAAAATAATAGAGAAACTAGGGTTTAATGCAAGTTTTAGGGTAAAAGCTCAAGGGAGATCTAGAGGGACTTAGTTGTTGTGGAATAAAAATAAAATGGAGTCAAATACTGTGAAATTTTCCCAAAATGTTGTACATAAAGATTAAATTAATATTTTCAATCAAATCTTAAGTATACTATATTTATATATCAATTAAAAAGCACTATAAAAATATATTTTTTATGGTATTTCTTAGAACTCAAACATGAATAGTAATCAAGGGAGCTGACCATTTATCAATCAAGCCAAGCATTTAACCAGTGAAACTTTGATTCTAGCTGGAAATATTTTGATTGAAAGGTTTAGAGGTAGTGTTGCTTTTTTTTAGTTTTATTATTGTCTTAAAATTAAAAAAAAAATTATATCTTCACATCTTTTATGCTTCAAGAGGACACAAATTAACTTCATATTTAATTGTCATAAAAATATATTTAATTTTATATATTTATCTCCAACCATGTAATTAAACATATTTTATTCTTTATACAAATATTTCTTTTATATCGAGATAGGAAGCGATGCAACAATTGAACATAGGATTCTCCGGGTGACGTGTACTGTGCCTTCTCAATTATAAGGAGCAAATGTATCTCATCGTATCCAGAGAGGCCCAGTTGTCATCAATGAACCAGAGAAAGATAGTTACAGTACATGAGTGCCGGAATTAATATGGACACGTGGGGGAGACTTTCATGTTGCAGTGAAAGAGCAGAGAAACATTTTACTGAGATTATTCCTTTTTATATATATATATATATAAATTAAAAATATATTTACATATACCCAATAAAAAAAATTATATCCAAACCAAAACTAAACTGATTTGCAAGGACAGCTTCAACGTAATTCTGTCACGTTTTCAACTGTGTTTGAAAAACGCATCAATCCTAATTAATGTAAAAAATTAAAAAAAAATCTAAAAAAATATTTTAATATATTCCAGAATAAAAAATATTTAAAAAAAATACCGTTTGTATTTTTCTTTTATCATGCATTGGCATACTGTGAAGGAAATTGCACGAAAATGTATAATATAATGAGGAGCCCGTGGAAACATTGAACTCTCGAAGACAAAGTCAAGAGGGGAAAGAACAGAACATGGCACTGGCAACTGCTAGGAAATGTTGAAACATGTTGCATGGCAATTTCTTCATCAAATTCATTGCCCTGGTGAGCTCATCACGAGTTAGTTCTGAGACTTTTTGTTTGTTTTTTAAAGCCAAGCATGAACTGGATTTGGATTTTTTTTCCTTTCTGAATAAATTGAACCCACCAAGTAATGTTAACGATTTTTCTTGGTCGTCTCTGCTTTGTATTATCGTCTTCTTCACTCAAGGTTGTGAGTGGATTCAATCTGGCATGGCTTGCTTGGTCAAGGTTTGTAGATTTGACTTCCTTCGGGAACTTGAGTGGAAATGGGTATGAGCTATAGGAAAAGTATTTGAAAATGCCCTTTAATTCGCACCCGTCAACGTTAAACGTTCAATATGAATGAGAAATAAAAAAAAAAAAAAGGGGGGGCATAAACTCTTAAAATAGGAAAAAGAAAATGTCAGTGAAATCATTAATTATGTAATTTTTCTGTCCATTACTTTATTGTTTTAAAACTCGAACTAACTAACAAATGTTAGGTTAATATGAAATTCAATAGATCCATAACCTGAAATGGTATAAATAAAAAAAATAAAAAAAATTGGTTAATTTGATAAAAAAAAAAAATCCAAGTTGATCTAATAACTCCGTCCCTCATCAACTCATTTATTTTTTAATTTTTTTATAACTGGTTTCGCGGGATTTACCCTAATTGGTCAATGTTGGATTTTAAAACCATGCATCCATGCAATAAAAGAAATTTGTTAAAATTGATTAGGTGAAGTTAAAAAAGGATGTCCGAGGTTTCTTTCAATTGGAGACGCATCGCATAACCTGAAATAGAATGGCAATGATGTGAAGAATAAACTTGCAACAGAGCTATGACTAAGTTCGTTAAGAAAATCTAATGATAAAAGCTTGGGATTAAAAATGTTTGTTTTTTTGTGATTTCAGGTTCGAGTCCTGTGATTGTTCATATGATGGCTACTAGAGGCTTATATGGTCGTTAATTTCAGGACCCGTGGGATTAGTCGAGGTGCGCGCAAGCTGGCCCGGACACCCACGTTAAACTAAAAAAAAAAATCTAATGATAATTAAGAATTTAATTGTTTCAATAATTAAAGAAAAAATGGTGGAATATATTATTTCCTAATAAATTTGAATGTAAAAATCCAGCCTTGAGATCTAGAAGAGACAGTCATAGGAGCAACACAGTATTATCATGTTGATTGTCAACCTTACCCACCATTTTAGTGTATCTCATGAGCTTGATGATTCATGTCAACACGGTTCTTGTTGACACCAGCAGCCATTGATTTGTGCTGTCATGACATCTGTCATGTCAATTATTTCTTTAATTTAAAATAAAAATCGTTTTGTATTAATTTATATTTCAGTTAAAATTAAATCTTTAAATGACATTAATTAAATACTTTTGAAAATAAATATATTTTTAAAAAATAATTTTTAAAAAGTAAAGTTGATCTCGGGTTTTATAAATATAATTTTAAGATATATATATATATATATATATACCTAAAAAAAAAAGTAACAGAAAAGGTGAAAAGGAAGGAGGTAGAAAGGAGAAAGGCAAGCACGTTTTCTGCCGAGCCTGACAGCCCGAACTGAACCGGAACCAGACGTGTTAGGTTAGACGGCAGACAAACAAGAGAAGGTCTCGCTTCCCTTCCAACAAATTAAAAATAGAATATTTATGTTTATATTAAACTAGTAATTTTTTTTAAAAAAAAAAATACTTAAAATAAAATAAAATACTCCTACCTGATTTGGGAGTTCTATCCTCTCTTCTCCTCTCCTTCCCCTTTTTATTTTTCTCCCAGACATAAACCCAAACACATCGCCGTATTTTCTCCGAACTTCCATTGTTTTGTTAATCGCAAACCATTTTTTTCTCGATCTGCATCTTCCAATTTTGATTTTCAGTAAAAAAATTAGTTTCCTTTTACATTTGATTTTACATATCAGGTCAATGTAGCTTGATTTGATCTCCCTAAAAAAATTTGAAAGAAATTAGGGTTTTCTATTTTCGCCCCTAAATTTGCGACTAGCTGTTTCTTTTTTTGTCAAAACAATCAAAGGATGTGATTTTTTTTGTTCCGTATTTGACTTGTTTTACGATTTTTTTATTCTTCTTCTCGATTTTGTTTTCAATCTTGAGTTTTAGTGTCAAGCTGGTAAATCTGCTGGGTTTGATTTTGTGCATAGAAGAAAGGGAGAGCACAAATCTATCTAGGTAAATTTAGAAATTTTAGAGCTTCTGAGGGTTTGAAGAAGAAAAAATGGAAAAAACAAAGATTGACCATATGGTTGGTGGCAAGTTTAAGCTTGGCAGGAAGATTGGCAGTGGATCTTTTGGAGAGCTATTTCTGGGTATAAAGTTTTTGGCTGTTTTTCTTTTACGTTTTATTTGTCTAAAAGTTTGTGTTTTTTCTGGTGATTTGATTTGGGTTTTTGTTATTAGGTGTAAATGTGCAAACTGGAGAGGAAGTTGCTGTTAAACTGGTATGTTCTAAAAGGATTGTTCATTTTTTGTTTGGTTTGGATTTTGAAGGAGAGGAGTGGTTATTTTAGCTGCTTATGTATTTATTTGTCGATTTTTTGGCCAAAAAATGTGTTTTTTGAGATACTTCTCTTTCACTCGTAGCGGGTATTTGAGATGTAAAATTTATCGTTGTTCCTGTATGATACTTCTCTTTCACTGCGTAGCTGGTATTTGAGATGTAAATTTTTATTGCATTTGCTTTTGTAGCGTCGAATTTCTAAGATATGATACTGAAACAGGCAAACAGCTACTGATGTAGATTTAGACGGGGGCAGTTTACTTCTAAAGGATTTAGAACTGTTATTGATAATGATAGAGTGCCGCATGCACTTTGTAAGGATAAGTAGAATTTACGCTTCTTCCTTATCTTAGTGAAGGAAAGTAGGAACACAGATCTGTATCTAGGATGATACAAATTACATCGTTAACTGCATGATTGATGTGAAAATAAATCCTTCGTATTCCTTGTTTTCCCTGAAAGAGAGCATTTTGAATGAGAATTTCTTTGAGCATGCTTGTCTTCTTCTCTCCAGTATTCCTTGTGATTCTTGACCCTTATTTGTTCTAAATTTCAGGAATCTGTAAAGACCAAGCATCCACAGCTTCATTATGAGTCAAAGTTGTATATGCTTCTTCAAGGAGGGAGTATGTCTCTCTATCTTGCTACACACACGCAAATACAAATTTGAAATATCTTTGACTGGTGGATGATTCTTTTTTATTAGCAGATTATGTTATCCTTTTTAAGATGCACCTTCTAGTTTTTTCAATGCCACTTCATGTTAAGGTTGTGCCCCAAATATTCTTTAGAAGTTTACTCCAGATTACATTTAGGGGAAGTATTATGAGCATCATGCTAAGGTTGTGCCCTGAATATTCTTTAGAAGTTTAATTCGGATTACATGTAGGGGAAGTATTATGAACATCAAGTTTTTATAATAATTCAATTTAATTTTCCTTTAATGAAGCTGGAATTCCCCATCTCAAGTGGTTTGGAGTTGAGGCCGAGTACAATGTCATGGTCATTGACCTTCTTGGGCCAAGTTTGGAAGACTTATTCAACTACTGCAACAGGAAATTCACATTGAAAACAGTACTGATGCTTGCAGATCAATTAGTAAGTACATGTGGTTTGTTTTTGTTAAAGAATATATCTTACCCTGTGAATTAATCCCCCCTCATTCCCTGTCGCTTCAGATTAACAGAGTTGAATATATGCATTCAAGAGGTTTCCTGCACCGTGATATAAAGCCTGACAACTTTTTGATGGGCCTCGGCCGCAAAGCAAATCAGGTATGTATTCCTGTGTGGTTCCTGTTAGCTACCTTAATAAATTAGAACATATGTTTTCTTGTCAGTGTAATCTTTATTACATTTTGTATTTATTGTTTATTAGGATATTTAAAGTGAAGGGGATGATATTTTCAAATTGTTATTATAGGTTCCAGCTTGTTTCTGTTTTATGTATGCATTTTGTGGGATCATATAATACAGGTATATGCCATCGATTTTGGTCTTGCAAAGAAGTATAGAGATCTTCAGACTCACAAGCACATTCCATACAGGTAAATTTTTATGTTTGCCTCACAGTGCGCTTATATTGTATTTTTCAGCCGCTCATGCGTTAACCATTTAGACAAGATAGTTAACTTCTCATTACCTAGGCATACTGGAAATAGAAGAGGTTGGAGACTAGGTTTAGCCATAAGATTTTCTGTTTTCAAGAATGTGGCAAACTCTACCAGGCATGATGAGCACTGCTGCCTGTGCTCATATTAGGAATAGAATGATGAACTCGGCAAGTTTACCTCCTTTTCTGTGCTTTAAAGTTTGAGCTTTATTTAGATTTATGCAAATATAATGTCATGCATATAGCAGTAGGCCATACTGGAAATTAAGGTTAATTTTGAAGCGTGGTTTCATGGCATGCATGAATTTTGATCCATCTCCATAGAGTTCCAAAGATACAGCCACCTATCGAATAACGAGGGTGTTTTCTATTGGATATAAACAGCTCAATTGTTATTACTGTTTTTTTAATTTAAGTTATTTTTGGTCATGGAATGGACCTCGTGGTGGCTTTTGGATTTAGTTATGGGTTAGGCTAGTTGGTTCATGTCCAATATTCTTCCTTTTCCATTAACTATGGTTTTTAATCATCGATAATCAAATTTTTGAACCAAGAGATAAGCCGTATTATATAAAACTTCTTACAATTCTATCCCAAGTTCCTTGTCACTAATAGGCTTCATAGATTCTATCTCCACTAGATCTTTTCTGACTTTTAAAAAATTTGTTGTTCTAGGTCCTGTGCAATCTCTCCACGTTTAGAAAAAAGATAAATATTATATCCCACTCAATTTTATCCAAAGTTTATTATCACTAAAAGACATCATAGATTTGATTTCCACTAGATCTTTTCTGACTTTTAACAATTTTTATTCCGGCTCCTATGAAATCTCTCCTTGTATAGAAAAAGATAGATGTGATAATTTACCGAAAAAACAAAGGACTTATGGAGAACATGCCTATCTCTTGTGTATGTGTGCGCATGCTCGCATGTGATGGTTTTTCTACTTGTGGTTACATCTCTTATTAGTGCTCACTTCTCTTTGTTTATTTTTCCTAGTTTTTATTGTTTACAGCAAGCAGTGTAGAAAATGATTTCATTGAGAAACTTAACAAGGTTTTTTGTGTTATAGGGAGAACAAGAACCTTACAGGCACCGCACGGTATGCAAGTGTCAATACTCACCTCGGAGTTGGTTAGTCAGTTTTCTTCTCTTGATGAATTTGGAATTGTCAACAGGAATTTACTATAAGATACTTTGATATATTTAATGCATTACTTGATGGAATTATTCTTACTCTACTTGCAGAACAAAGCAGACGGGATGATTTGGAATCTCTTGGTTATGTGCTTATGTATTTCTTAAGGGGCAGGTTGAGTATATAGCAGCCAAGCACTTGAATCAAAACTTCTTCCTTTATTATTTGTGTGGGGGAGAGTGGATATTGTTTCCTACTTGATGTTGAATAATTTGTGCAACATTTTTGCCCATTCATTTTTTGCAATTTCTTTGCTTCAGTCTTCCCTGGCAAGGATTAAAGGCTGGCACAAAGAAGCAAAAATATGATAAGATCAGCGAGAAGAAAGTTTCAACTCCTATTGAGGTAATTTGCTCTGAAGTCCTGATAATAGACGACGTCATTGATGCAATTTTATTTAGTGAGAGACCTCATGTTATCTGCTAAAAGTTTGATATCCCGATGGACACAGTTCCTGCATGGAAATTAGCCAGGCAAAACCAGGGACGAACTATTAGTTTACTGTCTGTATTGGATCCAGACTACGCTGAATGCTTGTTATTAAGCATCAAAAGTAGCACAGCCCAATGCTCTTCTTTTGAATAACAGTTCAAAGTGTTTGCTCCAAATGCGAATGTGTCAAATGCCTTATTTGTAAAAGTTAGTGTGTAATCACAACCCATGCATTACTTCTCATTGAACATTGTCTCCGCACTAGATCATGGCCCAATGTTGAAAGTGCAGGGTAATTCTAGTCTCTAATTTACTGTCAGCCTGTCATACATTTTTTTCATGCTTCTACTTGGTAATATAAATCTGTATCATATTAACAGGTGCTTTGTAAGTCGTACCCCTCTGAATTTGTATCATACTTCCACTACTGCCGATCACTGCGGTTTGAAGACAAACCAGACTATTCATATTTGAAGAGGCTGTTTCGTGATTTATTTATTCGAGAAGGTAAACTACTAGCGGTGGCTCTCTCTAAGTTATTTTGCAGGTATTTGACTAAATTCGAATTTTTCATGTTGTTGCTGCTGCAGGTTATCAGTTTGACTATGTCTTTGACTGGACTGTTTTGAAGTACCCTCAGATTGGTGCCAGCTCTAGAGGACGGGTGAGTGCTTAAACTTGTGGGCATGAGTTTCTTGGGGGGGAGATTGTTATGCCTTGATATTTTTTGCCTCTTTTTTCAGCATTCTAGCGGGAAACCAGGTCATGCTGGACCATCCGCTGAAAGACCAGCAGAAAGGGTCTCGGGTATGCTTTCTCTAAATGAAACTGGATTGGTTTTAGTGCTCTAAACAAAACTGAATTAGTTTGGGTGCCAAGTTAATTGAAACCCCAAGTTATGTTTATTTTGAACGTCATATGCTTTTGGGATATGTGAATGCTAATCACTAGCTAGGATATGGGTTAGAACATGCCTCTTAATTTAATTTAGAAAAGCTTGCACTTTATATCAAAACCTTTAACTTTTTAGACTAGTAACTTTATACTTTGCCTTGCCCAGAATAATTTCTTTGCTGGTTATAGTATCATATACAAGTTTCTTGTTAGTATTTTTTTTCCACAATTTCTTTGGTGGTTACTTCTTGTTTTGCATTGCTCCAGTTGGAAAAGAGATTCGGGAAAGATTCTCAGGTGCAGTTGAAGCATTTTCCACTAAAAGAGTCTCTGGCTCTAGTCAACATGATAATTCCAGAAACAAGGGCTTGGATAATGTAAGTCCCTACCTATATGTCACTAATCATATTTTTCTATTAGAATCTAAGTTGTCACGCCATGTTGCATTTGAAATTCTGATTCCAAGTTTTGTTAGCTTGTGTTTTTCTGCAAGCAAAATCTCTACATCAAGGTTGATATGTTGTCTGGTTTGATATAAGATTTTTGTGTTGCCACTGTAGAAGTCAGTTTTGAAAAGTTCTGGGCATTATTATAGAAGTTGATTTTGAAAAGTTTTGGACACTAAGGGAACTGGCACCTACCTTCTCTTCTGGGTTGTATTGATCCAGGCTGGGGACCCTTTGTATTGATTACAAAGTCAAATATAGCAGATTGGTGCTGTCCATAAAAGACGACTGTTTTGTTTCTCTTGTTGTGGATTACTTCGTGCTTCGAAATGTCTCTCATACCATGTAGCAGCATGGGGTTTAATTCTAAAAGTTCTAAATATAAGTATTGCAGTTGAGGTCCTTACTTTCCACTGCTGAACAAAAATAAAAGCAGCAGAAAAGAGAGCCTGTTTTTTCTACTAGAATTTTCTCCACGGATCCTTGTATTTTCATTTAGCTGTGCACTGAGTTCTTTTGCTTGTATTTAACATCCTTATCAAGACCTTTTCATTTCAGCCACCCGAGCCAGAAAAAGGGCGCAATTCTTCTCGTTATGGCAGCAACTCAAGAAAAGCTGTTATCTCAAATGGCAGACCAAGTTCATCTGGAGAACCTAGTGAAGGTCGCTCTGGCAGATTACTCTCAAGTGGTGGCCGTCTGACTTCAGCTCAAAGAATTCAACCAGGTTATGAGCTCAAATCATCCCAGACACGTCCTGCAGCTGCTAGAGGCACTCATGAGGACACTTTCCGGAGCTTTGAGTTCCTCTCAATCAGGAAGTGACGCAGGGTTGATTTAGTAAGAAAATAATATGCGCACATATCTAATAGATACATGATTTTTCATGTGAAGAAATCCTTGAATTTATAATCCCTCGTGTATGGGAAATTATCAGATGATTACCGCAATGAGAGACCACCGTCAAATGTTGATAGAACATTTCCTGTCTTTTTTACCTTTCTTCGTTCATCCTTGCCCCTTGAAATGTTTCTGACGGTTGCAACATGTTTTAGACGCATCCGAGAAGAAACAAATGTATCGGAATTCTCTTACATAATATGGAACTTGAGTTGTACTAATACTTCGTTTCTTTACTCATTTGCTACTCTTTGTTTGTTCCTTTAACGGTCGCATTCCACACTCTCTGTCATCAAATGGGCTGGTCATTCTGCCTTGTAATATCATGTTCAAATGTTTGTGCAAGAAATTGTTTATATCACAAGGTCAATTTACACTCTATTTCAGTTGCATCCTGAAAAGCCAGTTGCCCTCTGTTGCAGTGTTGTGATATTCTGCAACACTCATTTCATTAGTTTTCCTTCTGAATTTTTATGAATAAAATTGTTGTTGCGGGGAAGAGATATTAGCTTTAAAACAAGTTGTAAATTATAGTTTTTTCCTAACTAGAGTTTAAATAGCTATGATTGAATTTATGGTTGGAGCCAAAACGCAGCCCCGGCCCCTTAATTGTACGAGTGCTATTATAACAACGTGGAGTGGTATTATTAACACATTACGAACTCGTACCCGAGATTAAACCAATTAAATTCTGTAAAATTGTTAGAACAAGTAAACGAGTAACATTTTGGGAAAACATGGATTTTGAAGAGAGTACATGTACACAGCCCCAAGAAGAATCAAACACAAGCGAAGCTCGGGGCATCCAGTAGGATGAAAACTGTCTGTGGGTCATCTTAAGGGTTTCTCAGAGTTGCCAATCGTTTCTCTAGCTCGTCAATGCCAGAACTGCAAGGGGTAAACAGAATATGAGCAAACATTAGAGAAAAAAAACTGAGTTTTTGGTTTCCTTTTTATTTGTATTTTTGGGGGAATGTTTAATCCCATTAGCAAAAACTGCAAAGCTAAAGCCCGTCATTCCCCAAGATCAAAGGTCCGAATCATGCCTTATGTA
>Ga0307516_10008867_pt1 | contig 11294 bp, 6 predicted proteins | sample 19_EM_MG_FD_203310 | JGI IMG/M metagenome (GOLD analysis project Ga0307516, IMG submission 203310) | Populus trichocarpa ectomycorrhiza microbial communities from riparian zone in the Pacific Northwest, United States - 19_EM | ecosystem: Host-associated > Plants > Roots > Unclassified | place...
GATCCCGGTGCCGGGATACTGCGTGCGCCCGTGCAGGCGCTGGAACAGGACGAATATTCGCTCGAAGTATTCCGGTTCGATGCCGATGCCGTTGTCCACGATTGAAATGCACCAGCCCTCGTCCGAAGGCTCGCAGTCGATGCGTATCGCCGGCGTGGCACTGCCGCGGAACTTGATCGCATTGCCAAGCAGGTTCTGGAACAACTGCACCAGCTGCGACGCATCGCCGCTCACCCTTGGCAGGACGCCGCATTCGATGCGCGCGCCGGACTCGTCGACCGCAACGCGAAGATGCTGCAGCGCCGTGTCGACGACCGCGGCGCAATCGACCGGGGCGAAGGGCTTGGCCTTCGTGCCCACGCGCGAATAGGCCAGCATGTCGTTGATGAGCGCCTGCATGCGCTTGGCGCCGTCCACCGCGTAGCCGATGAACTCGCGTCCGTCGTCATCGAGCTTGTCCGTGTAGCGCTGCGCGACGAGTTGCAGGTAGCTCGCGATCATGCGCAAGGGTTCCTGCATGTCGTGCGAGGCCACGTAGGCCAATTGCTCGAGTTCGGTATTCGAGCGCACCAGCGCGGCCTGCGTCTGCTCGTGGGCGGAAATCTCCCGCTGCAGCTGCTCGTTCTGCGCAAGCAGTCGCTTTCGCAACGTGGACAAGGTCAGGTGCGTCTGCACGCGCACCAGCACTTCCGCGCCGTCGAGCGGCTTGGTCACGTAGTCGACGGCGCCCGCCGCGAACCCGGCGAGCTTCTGCGCCGTGTCGGTGAGCGCCGTCATGAAGATGATGGGAATGTCGCGCGTGCTGTCGCTGGCCTTCAATCGCCGAGTGGTCTCGAAGCCGTCCATGGAGGGCATCAGGACGTCCATCAGGATGAGATCGGGCTTGACGAAGGCGGCGCGTTCGATGGCCTCCGCCCCGCCCTGCGCAACGACCGCGATGTAGCCGTGCGCCTCGAGTTCGGTCGCCATCAGTTCGAGGTTGGCGGGCCGGTCGTCGACGATCAGGATGGTCTGCAGGCGCGAATCGGAGATCTCTACCAGGGCCATGATTTTCCACGAAGGTTGTTCACGGAAGAGATAGCATTGTGGACTCTGGTTGGTCCGGATGCGAGCGCTGGAAAGCAATGATGCAAACCGGTTTGATGGGTCGACACCTGCTGTGTGCGGCGTTGCTGCTCGCGGCGCTTGCCGGCGGCACGGCACATGCCGCGGACGCGCTCGACGCGTGGCGCGCCGAAGCCAGGAGGGTGCGCACCCTGGCAGAGAACGACGTGCCGCTGGCCTATGCGGGTGCACAGCAATTGCAGGCCAGTCTCCCCAAGGACGCGCCGGCGGCGGACCGGGCACTCGTGCTCAACCTGCTTTCCCGCACCGAGACCTACCTCGGCCTGACCGGGCCGGCGTCCAACCACGCGCAGCAGGCATTCGACCTGGCGGCACGCAACGGCGATCGCGTGGGCCAGGCCGAGGCCGATCTCAATGTCGCCCTGAACTCCATCAACGAGGGGCGCCTCGACGCCCTGGTGACGGCGACGACCCACAGCGTGACCGTGCTCGAGGGCGTGGACCGGCCCGACCTGCTCGGCGAGGCGCTGTTGCGAACCACCGTCATGTACAGGCGCTTCGACCAGTTCGAGGAGTCGGTCCTGGTGGCGGTGCAGGCCATGGAGATCGCCCGGCGCTCCAACAATCCGCTCGCGCTCGCCTATGCGCACCACGGCCAGGCGATCGCCTACGACCAGAGCTATCGCATCTCGCAATCGCGCGATCACTACCTGCAGATGCGCGTCCAGGCCCGGGCGGCGCATTCGCGCTTGCTGGAGGCCTTTGCCACGGTCGGACTCGCCGGCCAGGCGGTCAGCGACGGCGATCTTCGCGAGGGCGAGCAGTTCAGCCGCGAGGCCATCGCCATGCTGCACGCGGTCGGTGCACCGTTCGCCGAGTGCTTCGCCAAGTACAGCCTGGCCGACAACCTCGTCAAGCAGGGTCGCCTCGCCGAAGCCATGCGGCTGCTGGACGAGACGCTGCAGGTCTACGAGAAGCTTCCGAACCGGATCGGCCTCTGGTTCGCGCTGAACGCCCGCAGCGCCCTGTTCCAGACCCAGGGCAACATCGCCGCGGCGCGGGCCGACGCCGAGCATGGCTATGCGCTGGCCAAGGACCTGAAGCTGGCGATCTACACGAGCGGCAGCGCGCTGCGCATGGCCGCCATCGAGGCGGCAGCGGGCAACCATCGACGGGCCTACGAGCTGTCCCTCGAAGCGCGCGACATGACCAACAAGGCGGCGCACGAGAAGGCCAGCGCGCGAATGCAGCAGCTCATCCAGCGCTACGAGTCCGAGAGCAAGCAGCGCCAGATCGACGAACTGACCCGGCGCAACCTGCAACAGACCGCGGAATTGCAGCAGCGCACCCTGGAGCAGCGCTCGCTGTTGACGGTACTGATCGGGAGCGTCGCGGTCCTGGCGGTGAGTGCGTTCTTCCTGCAACGCTTGCGCCGTTCGCACCGCGTGCTGGCGGCGTTGAACGCTCAACTCCAACACTCGCGCGATGCAGTTCGTGCCCTCAATGCGGGCCTCGAGCAGCGCGTCCTCGATCGCACTGCGGAGCTGCGCCAGCAGAAGCGCTACCTGCGCACACTGATAGACATGCTGCCGATGTGGGCATGGTTCAAGGACACCGGCCACCGCTACCTCGTCACGAACCAGGCCCATGCCAAGGCACGCGGCCACGACGTGGACGAGATGATCGGCCAGGCCGACGCCGATCTCCTGCCGCAACCGCAGGCCGGGGCCGCGCTGGCCGACGATGCGCAGGTCATCGCCTCGCGCGAGCGCAGGACGGCGGAGGTGCAGGTCACGCAAGCCGACGGCACGGTCTGGATGGAAACCTACCAGGCGCCGGTGATCGACGACGACGGCAGCCTGCTGGGCACGGTCGGCGTCGCACGCGACATCAGCGAGCGCAAGGAAGCCGAGGCTGCCCGCGAAGAGGCCCTCGAGGAGGCACGCCGGCTGGCGCGCCTGCGCAGCGACTTCCTGGCCCGCATGAGCCATGAATTGCGCGCACCTTTGAACGCGATCCTGGGCTTCGCCCAGAACCTGCTGGACGACCGCGAGCTGGGCGAACGAGCGATGCGCAACGTGGGAATCATCCGCCAGAGCGGCGAGCACCTGCTCGCGCTGATCAACGACGTGCTCGACCTGGCGCGCATCGACGCCGGCCGGATCGAACTCCATCCGGAGCCGATCGACCTCATGCAGTGCCTGCAGGTGGTGGCCGACATCATCCGCGTCAAGGCCGACGAGAAGGGCCTGTCCTTCGGGATCGTGCGTGCGCCGGGCCTGCCCGAGGCCGTGCGAGTCGACGAATTGCGCCTGCGCCAGGTGCTGCTCAACCTGCTGTCCAACGCCGTGAAGTTCACCGACACCGGACAGCTGACCTTGCGCGTCAGCCCGGTTTCGTCGGAGTCGACACCGGCGTCGTCCGCGCCTGCACAGGTTCGCCTGCGCTTCGAGGTCGAAGACAGCGGCGTGGGGATGAGCGAGGCCCAGATGACGCGCATCTTCGAACCGTTCGAGCAGGTGGGCGAAGCGCGACGCCGTTCGGCCGGAGCCGGGCTGGGGCTGGCGATCAGCCGGCAACTCGTCAACCTGATGGGCGGCGAGATACAGGTACGCAGCCGTGAGGGGAGCGGCACTGCCTTCTGGTTCGACCTGGAGTTGCCCGTGTGTGGAGCCGGCGTTGCCCCGTTGCCGGCCAACACGCGAATCATCGGCTACGCCGGGCCGCGCCGGCGCATCCTGGTGGTGGACGATGCGCCGATCCTGCGCGAAATGCTGACGCAGGTATTGCGCTCCGCAGGCTTCCAGACTGCCCAGGCAGGCGATGGCGCGCAAGGCATCGAGCTCGCGAGCAGTTGGGGGCCCGACCTGATCGTCATGGACCTGACGATGCCCGTGATGGACGGCCTGGAAGCGATGCGCCAGATTCGCAGGATGCCGACCCTCGCCCACATTCCCGTTCTCGCCGCATCGGCCGGCGCAATGCCGGAAACCGAGGTGAATGCCCTGGCCGCCGGCGCCAGCGCGTTCATCGCCAAGCCCGTCGTGGGGACCGTCCTGCTGCAGCGGGTCGGCGACCTCCTCGCGCTGGAGCTGATCTTCGGGACGAAGCCTCCGGTCGCTGCCGGCGCAGCGACCAGCGTGGCGCAGGGCGCCGACGGCAGCTTCGTGGTTCCTTCGGCACAGGAGATCGAGGTTCTCCACAAGCTGGCACGGGTGGGCAGCATGCGCGATGTGCTGGCGCGCGCCCGGCATCTCGAAAGCCTGGATCCGATCTACGGGCCGTTCGCCGCGCGCCTGCGCGGCCTGGCCGAGAACTACCAATCGCAGGCGCTCATGGAACTGCTGGACTCGCATCGGGCCAGCCCCGCCGACACGGGATGAATCGGCCGGTCCCACGAGTGGTCCCTTGACGTGGATCGCCCCAGGCCTACTATCCGACAAGCGATCTCGCCTGTCCAAGCCATGGCACTCCAAGGACGCTACCCTCTTCGCTGGCCGTACCGGTCCGCACTCCAGGCGGGGACGATGCTATGCATGCTGGGCGCGCCTGTGCGCGCCGAACAGGCTTCTCCGGCGCCTCCCGCCGACACCGCGCCGGTCGATCGCACGGTCCAGGCCGTCGAGATCGTGGGCGTGCGCGCGAGCCTCACCTCGGCGCAGGCCCTCAAGCGCGAACGCCTGGATATCGTCGACTCCGTGGTCGCCGCCGACATCGACAAGCTGCCGGACGTCAGCGTCACCGAAGCCCTGCAGCGCGTGACCGGCGTGCAGATCGCGCGCGATCGCGGCGAAGGCAGCGGCGTGGTCATCCGCGGATTGACGCAGATCGAAACCACGCTCAACGGGCGCGAGGTGTTCACGGCCGGCGCCGGCCGCGTCATCGACTTCAGCACGGTGGCCTCCGAACTGGTGGCCGGCATCGACGTCTACAAGACCTCGTCGGCGTCACGCATCGAAGGTGGCGTCGGCGGGCAGATCGACTTGCGCACGCGGCGTCCGTTCGACTTCACCGGAGCCACTTTCGGCGGCTCGGTGCGTGCGGTGCACGGCGATCTCGTGGGCACCACGCGCATGCAGTTTTCCGGCCTGGCGAGCCAGCGCTGGCCGCTGGGCGGTGGCGGCGAGATCGGCGCGTTGATCTCGCTGTCGCGCCAGGTGCGACCCTGGCGCGAGGATCTGAAGTCCACCGGCAACCCGGTGGCGCGCACCGACATCGTGGCGGGCAGCACCATCGTTGCGCCGAGCAGTACCTCCGAGACCACCAGCCTCGGCGAGCGCGTGCGCAAGGCGGCCGAGGCGGTACTCCAGTGGCGCGTGTCGCAGGAACTGGACCTCTACGCCGAGGCGAGTTTCGTGCAACTGCGCACCATCCAGGACTCCTACCAGATCAACGTCGGCGCATCGCCGACGTTCCTGGCCGACAGCGTGACCCTGTTCCCGGGCACGAACGACCTCCAGCGCATCACCTGGACGAACGCCCCGATCTCCGTGCTGAGCTTCGCACGTGACACCGAGGACCGCACCCGGCAGGTGGCCGCAGGCGCCCACTGGACGAGCGGTCGCCTGAGCCTCAAGGCCGACGTATCGCGCACCACCAGTTTCGACAACCTGTTCTTCTCGGGGCCGTTCTTCGCCGGCACGGCGGCCCGTTTCACGCAGGATCTGTCCTCGAGCATTCCGTCGACGAGCGTCAGCGGCACCGACCTGCTGGATCCGGCCACCTTCCACTACACCGGAGTGGCCTATCGCGCCCGGCCATTCAACGGCTCGCTGACCACCGCGCAGCTGGACGGGGAATTCGCGCTCGACGCCAGCTGGATTCGGACCCTGTCGGCCGGCCTGCGCCTGGCCCGGCGCCAGGCCGACGATTCCCATGGCCTGATCTTCGCGGACGCCGCCGTCTCGGGCGTTTCAGTCGCTGACAAGCCCGGGTTTGCGCTTCCCAATCCAATCACCGATTTCCTCGCAGGCACCGGCGCGACCAGCATCAGCAATTTCCTGATCGGCAATCTCGCGCAGGCGCGCGATCCGGTCGCGTTGCGGGCCGCCTTCGGCATCGTCACCCCCATCCCCGCCGCGGGAGGGCCGCTCGGGCTGTGGCGTATTGCCGAGACGACGCAATCGGCCTATGGCATGGCGACGATCGCGGCGGCGGACGACCGCCTCGACGGCAATGCAGGAGTGCGCCTCGTGCGCACGCGCGAAGCCGTGAGCGGCAACCAGTCGGTGCCGGGCACCGGCGCCGTGGCGCCGCTGAATCTCGACACGACCCACCTGGATTTCCTGCCCAGCCTGAACTTGCGCTACGCGCTCGGCGACGGCCGCTACCTCCGCGCAGCGGCCTCGCGCACCATCACCCGGCAGAACTTCGACCAGCTCTCGCCGTCGCTGACGCTCGTCCCCAACCCGATCAACCCGTCGCTGAACCAGGGCGGTGCGGGCAACCCGGCGCTGCGCCCCATTCGCGCCGACAGCGTGGACCTGGCCTTCGAAACCTATGCCGACCGCTCGACGTCGACGGCCGTCACGGCCTTCTACAAGCATGTCGATGGTTTCGTCACGCCGGTGAGCAAGCCGGAAACCTATGGCGGCGTCACCTACCAGGTCACGCGGCCGCAAAACAGCAACGCCGCTGACATCAAGGGGCTCGAACTCGGCTACCAGCAGTTCTATACGGGCTTGCCGGGTTTGTTGGGCGGCCTCGGGCTGCAGGTCAACGCCACCTACGTCGACAGCGAGACCCCGGGCGGCGCGCTCGGTGGGAAGGTGCCGTTGGCCAACCTGTCCAAGTACAGCGCCAACGTCATCGGGATGTACGAACGCGGACCGGTGTCGGTGCGCATCGCCTACAACTGGCGCGACCGGTTCCTCAGTGGCGTCGTCAACGTCGTCGGGATCGGCGCCTTGCCCGTCTACACGAATGCCTATGGCTGGCTGGACGCGTCGGTCGTCTACCGCTTCTGCGACCGCGTGTCGCTGACGGTCGGCGGCGGGAACCTGCTCAACACGGCGCGGCGCACCAATTTCGGCGTCTCGACGCGGCCGCAAAGTGCCACGGTCAACGACGTGCAGGTCAGCGCCGCGCTCAGCTTCCGCCTCTGACTGAACGGCGCAGGTGTCAGTGCGTGCGCACGGCCAGCCGCACCCGACGGCGGGGCCAGGTCAGGCGGAACTGGTTGGCGAACAGATGGTCGAACTCGGCGGCCGGGATGTGGCCGATGCGCTCGTCGGTGGTGGCCGGCAGTCCGGCGATGGCCTGCTGCGACCACACCGGGATGCCCCCCACGCGCATCGACACCACCCTGAACTCCCGCGGTTGCGGGAACTCGAACGCGTCGCCACCGAGCCGGGCGAGTTCCGCGTGCCGGCGCAGCTCGACCGTGACGGGGCCGGAGCGGAAGCGCCAGAGGACTTCCCAGCCCGAGAAGCGCAGCCGCAACTGGATCGTCCGCGCGGCGAGCGCGGCCAGCGCCAGCAAGACCAGCATCAGTGCGTTCATGGCGAGCTCCCTTCCGGCGGATTCCTCAGTGTCAATGTGCTCCTGTTCGTCCAGGAAGACATCCCACCAAAGGGTGGTCCGGCGCGCCGGATGAACATTTCCCGTGAGGAATTTCACATACGGCGGGGTGTATTCAACTCGTTACACCGCGGGCGTCGCCGCCGGTCAGCTCGGGCCCAGCCGACCGGTCAGAGCCTGTTCACGCCCAGTTGCTCGTCGTTCATCAGCTTGCGCACCAGCCCGGTGGCGGTCCCGACGCCGTGCTTGCGCATCAGGCGGCTGCGGTAGATCTCGACGGTGCGCGGACTCAGCCCGAGGCGCTTGGCGGCCAGCTTGCTGGTGAGGCCCTCCACCAGCAGCGCGCCGATCTCGCGCTCGCGCGGCGTCATGTCGACGCAGTTGTGGCGGCTGCTGGAGATGTCCTCGAAGGACCAGATGCACGCGGCATGGGGATGCGCGCGATCGAACGCGTGGCCGGAGACGTGGCACCAGAACAGGCCACCGTCGGCGACACGGCGCATCACGCGCTCGTCCGAATACTCGCCGTCGCCCGAGCCGTCGAGCTCGTGGAGGATCCGCATGCCCGTGCGGTCGAAGTCGCCCCGCGTCGGATACAGCCGCTCGAACGTATGCCCCACCAGGTCGTCGCGCTGCGCGCCGAACATCGCCAGCATGCGCAGGTTGCAGTCGACGATGCGACGGTCGCGCGAGAGCGCCACGGCGACGGGCGCGAATTCGAACGCGGATCGATAGTCGAGCGCCGGAACGTCGCCGGGGCCTGGGGTCGCCGGGATGCCGGGATCTGCCATGGTCAGTCTCCTTCCCGAAAAAGGCCGCCAGCCGGTTCAGCGCGCTCCGAGCCGGGCCGACAGGATGCGCGCCACGCGCATCACGGCCGCGTGGTGCGTGTCCGTGCCGTCCGTGGCGAACTGGGCCTTGTTGATGCACATGCCGACGCCGGCCACGACGGCGCCGCTCGAATCGAACACGGGTGCGCCGAACGACAGCACGCCGCAGCGCACGCCCTCGTCGTCGACGCTGTAGCCGCGTTCGCGGATGTCCGCGAGCTCGGTGTGCAGTTCGTCCGTCGAACGCGGGCCGTGGTCGGTGAGGCGCTCGAGCGGGCCTGCGGGAAGCAGCGCGTCCAGCGTACGCCGCGGCAGCCACGCGAGGATCGCCTTGCCGGTGCCGGTGAGGTGCGCGGGCAGCCGCATGCCGACATTGAACGCGAGGCCCAGCGGGCGCAGGCTGTTGCGCACGGCCAGGTAGACGCAGTCGAGCCCGTCCAGCACCGACAGGATGACGGACTCGTCGGGCGACTGGCCGATGTCGCGCCACATCTCGCCGAACTCCTGCGTGACGTTGGTGTCGGCCACGAAGGCCTGGGCCAGGTTCATCACGCCGGAGCCGATCAGGAAGCCGCCGTCGCCCTGGCGCCGCAACAGGCCGTGATGCAGCAAGGTGTTGCACAGGCCGTGCACGCTGCTGCGCGGCAGCGAGAGCTCGGCGGCCAGCAGGCTCGACGACATCGGCTGGCCCTGGCGCGCGAGGCGCTCCAGCAGCATGACCGCCCGCGAGACCGCGGGCACCAGCGACTCGGCCGGCGCGGGTGGGCCCGCGAGCTTGTCGAACGTCGTCTGCATGGGTTGCCTCCGATGCAAGTCCGGGGCTTCGAACCCCTCTTTGTTCAGCCGGCTGAACCGCGTCCAGCCGATCAAATCAGTCTATGCGTTGGGCCGCCTCCGACACAAGCGCCATCGATGTGCGGATGCAGCAATCGACTCCTAACTTCTCTATGCAACGGACAATGTCGGGCACTCTTCAATGGATTTCCCTGATGTAGTTCTGCGACTGGGCAAGCCGCTCGCGCAGTCCTACATTGGCCCGCGGTCCGGGCTTGCGCCTGCAGCCCGACCGATCGATGAATCTCGATGCGCGCGCCTGCGCGCGCGCACAGGCGCTCGCCTCACGCGCGGGACGCCGAGGCGCGCGCTCGCACTTGTCGACCCCGGACACAGCGGGGCAGGAGGGCGTTCCTCGCACGACCCCAATCCACAGGAGACAAACAATGAAATCGAATCGACCTCTCGCCCTGGCGCTCGCGCTGGCGGCACTGTCTGCCGGCGCCGGCGCCACGCCCCTGCCGGCGCTCAACGTCGACACGACGAAGATCAGCATCTCGGGCCTGTCGTCGGGCGCCTTCATGGCCAACCAGATGGGCTATGCCTATGCGTCCACCTTCATGGGCGTGGGCGTGTTCGCCGGCGGCCCGTACATGTGCGCCGGCCACAGCAACTACACGGCCTGCATGTACAACGCCACGATCAGCGCCAGCCAGCTGAGCACGATGCAGTCGGACATCACCGCCTGGAGCGGCACGTCCAACGACGCGGTGGCCAACGTCGCCAACCAGAAGGTGTTCCTGTGGGTGGGCAGCAGCGACACCACCGTCGGCCCGAATCCGATGGCGGGCGTGAAGACGCAATACACGAACAACGGCGTGGCCGCGGCCAACCTGAGCTACAACCAGCTGTCCGGCGCGGCGCACACGTTCCCGACCGACTTCGCCGGCTCCGGCGACAACGCCTGCGGCACGGCGGCATCGCCCTACATCAGCAACTGCAGCTACGACGGCGCAGGCGCGATGCTCAAGCAGTTCTACGGCACGCTCAACGCGCGCAACAACGCGCCGGCCTCCGGCAACTACCTCCAGTTCGACCAGACAGCGTACACGGCGGGCAACCCCGGCATGGCCGCGACCGGCTGGATCTACGTGCCCGCCAACTGCGCCGCGGGATCGCAGTGCAGGCTGCACGTGGCGCTGCACGGCTGCCTGCAGAACTACGCGACGATCGGCGCCGACTTCATCCAGAACACCGGCTACACGCGCTGGGCCGACACCAACTCGATCATCGTTCTCTTCCCGCAGACCCAGGTCGACAACACCAGCCGCGCCACGGCCGCCAGCGGCTCGCTCGCCAACCCGAACGGCTGCTGGGACTGGATCGGCTGGTACGGCAGCAACTTCGCGCGCAAGGCCGGCACGCAGATGGCCGCGCTCAAGGCGATGGTCGACCACGTGGCCTCGGGGACCGGCAGCGGCGGTGGCGGCACCGGCGCGCTCGCGGCGCCCACGGGGGTCGGCACCTCGGCCGCGACCAACACCAGCATGACGATCAGCTGGGCCGGGCCCAGCGGCGCGGCGGGCTACAACGTCTACCGCAATGGCGCCAAGGTCAACTCGGCGACCGTGGCCGCAACGTCCTATGTGGACAGCGGGCTCGCCGCCGCCACGACCTACAGCTGGACGGTCACCGACCTGAACAGCGGCGGGGTCGAGAGCGCGCAGTCCACCGCGGCGACGGGCACGACCACCGGCACCGCCGTCGCCTGTTTCACCGCCAGCAACTATGCGCACACGACCGCGGGCCGCGCGCACCAGTCCGGCGGCACCACGTACGCCAACGGCTCCAACCAGAACATGGGGCTGTGGAACCTCTTCGTCACGACGACGTTGAAGCAGACCGGCCCCAACTACTACGTGATCGGCACCTGTCCTTGAAGCCAGGCCGGGCCGCGTCCCGTCTCCGGGCGGCGCGGCCGGTCGCGCCTCCCCAGGCGCCACGCATCCTCACGCCGGGACGGCGCCAGGGGCGTGAACTGCGCAAGCTTTTTGCAAGCCGGGCCGCAATTTCCACCGTCACATTCCGGCGACAATCCCTCGATTG
>Ga0307516_10008868_pt1 | contig 11294 bp, 5 predicted proteins | sample 19_EM_MG_FD_203310 | JGI IMG/M metagenome (GOLD analysis project Ga0307516, IMG submission 203310) | Populus trichocarpa ectomycorrhiza microbial communities from riparian zone in the Pacific Northwest, United States - 19_EM | ecosystem: Host-associated > Plants > Roots > Unclassified | place...
ATCCGATCTGGGGCAACGTCGACTCGCTACTAATCCTGGGCCTCGTCACGCACCTCGAGAAGCGCTTCAAGGTCAAGTTCAAGACCAAGGATTTTACGCCCGAGAACTTGGCGACCATGGAGCGGGTGATCGCGTTCGTGTCTCAAGCCGTGGCTGCGAACGAGCCCGCCAAGGTATGAGCTCGATCGTCGTGACCGGCACGGGGCTCGTGACGGCAGCCGGGCTCGGTCACGCGGTGCTCCAAGGCGCGCTTGCGGCGGGCCAGAGCTTCGTGCGCCCGTGCAGCGACGGCTCCCGCGGCTCCGAAGTCTCCGCCGAGCTGCTTTTTTGGCCGAACGAGCCAGAGTGGCAGGCCATGCGCGAGTACGCTGGCCTGGGCTCGCAGCTGGCGGTGACCGCTTGCCAGGCCGCGCTGAGCAGCGCGCTGCAGGGCGCCTCTGCTTTCAATCCCCTGCGCGCCGCTTCGGTAACGGTGGCCAGTGACGATTGGACCGAGCAGGCGCTGTTCGACGCCGCGCTCGCCCAGGCCGCGTCGCCGCGCGACGAGGCGCGCGCGCTGTTCGAAGGCGTGGAAGACACGTTCTTGCTACGCACCTTTCGCTGGAGCATCGGCTTCGGGATCGGTTCTTTGACGGGTTTCCAGGGTCCTTCCGTCGGCGTCGACTACCCTAGTCTCGATGGCTTGTCGGGCCTTTGCCACGCTGTCGACCTGATCGAGTCGGGCGAGGTCGACACGGTGCTGGTGGTGGGGGTCGATACCCGTCCGCGGCTGGACATCGGCATGGCGCTAGACGGGGCCGCTCGCGACAGCCAGCAGACCGCGCTCGGTTTTGGGCAGGGCGCCGCGGCGCTGATCTTCGAGCGCAGCTCTTCGGCCGCCGCGCGCGGGGCTCGCCCGTTGGCGCGCTTGCTCGATTGCCAGGTCGTCTTCGTTGACCAGCTTGAGCCAACAAAAGCCGGCCTAGCCGGCGGGCGCAGCGAACCCCGCGAGTTCTCCAGCGTCCCGGCCTTGGGCAGGCTCTTCAACGCGACGGCGCTCGTGGACCTTTGCCTGGCGACCCAATGGCTTGCGAGCGGGGCGGTGGCTGGTCGAGCCGCGTCTGCTCGCGCCGTCGCCACCGAAGAATTGGGCGTGCGAGGCGCTGGCTTCGCCGTGCTCGAAACTCCAACCGAGGCAGCGAGCAGCCGATGAGCGGGCGAGCGGTCATCACCGGGCGAGGCGTCGTGAGCCCAGCGGGCGTCGGCGTCGAGGCTTTGTGGTCGGCAGTCGTCGCGGGCCAATCGCAGGTCACTGCCGAAACAGTGCTCGACCTCGACGAGCTGCCGATCAGCGCCGTGTCGGCGCGGCTGCCCGAGGCTGCCCTGGCCAGCGTGAGCGAGCGCTGGGCCGGCTCGCGACGCAGCGACGCCGAAGCGCTGCTTTGGGATGTGATTGACCAGGCCTTGGGCGAAGCCCGCGTTGAGCCTCGCCCGGGCGTCAAAACCGCGTTTTTGACCACTCAGCTGTGGGAGAGCGGCCTCGAAGCCTCGCTCGGCCAACCCGGTTACGGCGACGAGGTTCGACGTGCCGTCGCCGCAGGCGACGAGCTGCGAGCAGCCTATTTGAAGCATCCGCCCGTAGCGCGCGCCGGGGTTGGTTCGCGCTTGGTCGCCGACCTTTCGCGGCGCCTCGGCACTGAGCTCTCGGTCTTGTCGCTGCAGGCGACCTGCGCCACCGGGCTGCGCCTGGTCTGTGAGGCCGCGCGACTGATCCAGCTCGGCCGCGTAGACCGCGTGATCGTCGGCGCGCTGAGTCGTCCGGTCGACGCGCTGCACTTTGCCAGCATGGCGCGCGCGCTATCGCTTTCGCGTTGGCAGGGCGTGGCGTGCGCGGCTTCGCGCCCGTTCGACCAACAGCGCAGCGGCTTCGTGCTCGGCGAGGCGGCTGCCGCGCTGGTACTCGAGAGCGAGGCCTTGAGCGGACCAAGCCAGCCGTCCGGCATCGCCCGCATTTTGGGTTGGGGCCTCAGCACGAGCTCGGCTCACTTCATCCGCCCGAACCTGACGCCGATGGTGCGTGTCATGAAACAGGCGCTAGGCACGAGCGGGATCGAGCCCTCTCGCGTCGACTTGCTCGACACCATGGGCTCGTCATCGCAGCTGGGCGACGCCGAGGAAGCGCGGGCGATCCACCGTGTTTTCGGCGAAGACCTGGGCCGGCTGCGCATCAGCGCAGAAAAGTCGATGCTCGGCTACAGCATGCAGGCGGCCGCGCTCGTCGAGCTGATCGCCAGCACCCGCGCCATGCAAACTGGCACGGTGCCGCCGGTTCCGCACTGTGAACGCCAGGACACCGACCTCGAGCTGCCCGTTTCGGCGACGGCCGAGCGGCGTCGCGTGGAGCTGGTTCTGAAGCACGCTTTCGGGTTGGGCGGACAGTATGGAGCCTTGGTCATGCAGGGTCTGAGCTAAGCTGCTACGGCAACTTCGATGTCGAGCGTGACCGCGCCCCAACGCGAACCCCTGGCGATCGTCGGTATCGGTTGCCGGCTCCCCGGTGAGATCGCCTCACCTGCCGACTATTGGCGACGTCTGTGCCAGGGGTTCGATGCCATTCGCCCCGTGCCGGCGGATCGCTGGGACTCGCGCCTGCACTACGCGTCCGATATCTCGGTGCCTGGCCGCGTGATCTTTCAGGCCGGCGGCTTCGTCGAGCAAGATCTGTATCGCTTCGACGCGCGCTTCTTCGGCATCACGGCGCGCGAAGCCGCCGTGCTCGACCCGCAGCAACGACTCCTGCTCGAGATCACTTGGGAGTGCTTGGAAGACGCGCTGGTCGTACCCCGTTCGCTCGAGGGGTCCGCAACGGGCGTGTTCGTCGGCGGCTTCGGGATCGATCACGGCTTGGTCCAGCAAGATCACTACAACCTGGACGAGCTGGACGCGCACGCCGCGACCGGGACCACGTCGACCATGTTGGCGGCGCGCTTGGCGCACGCCTTCGATTTGCGCGGTCCCTGCGTCACGCTCGATACGGCGTGCTCGGCGTCGCTCGTCGCTTTTCACTATGCGTGTCAGGCCATCTGGAATGGCGAATGTGACCGCGCCCTGACCGGCGGCGCGAATGTCATGCTGTCGCCGATTTCGGGGGTGCCACCATCCAAGGGTCACTTTTTCTCGCCTAGCTCGCGCTCGAAGGCGTTCGATGAGTCGGCCGACGGCTACGGTCGAGGCGAAGGCGCCGGCGTCGTGCTGCTGCGGCGTCTTTCGGACGCGCTGGCCGACGGCGATCGCATTTATGCCGTGGCCGTGGCCACGGGTGTGAATCACGACGGCCGAACCCAAGGTGTCTCGCTGCCGAACGGCGCCGCTCAAGCCCAGCTACTGCGCCGCGTGCACGCGGCCTCCGGCGGTCGCCCGGTCCAGTACATCGAAGCGCACGGCACCGGCACGGCGCTGGGCGATCCGACCGAGCTCGAAGCGCTCAGCGAAGGGCTAGATCTCAGCCTGGGTGAGCCCGTCTATGTGGGCTCGGTCAAGGCCAACATCGGTCATCTCGAGGCTGCTGCGGGCACGGCTGGCTTGATCAAGGCGACACTCGCCCTGCACCACCGCCAAATTCCGCCGCACGTCGGCATGAAGCGCCCTAACCCGAAGATCGCCTTTGCCGAGCTGGGTGTGCGCGTTCCCACGAGCGTGATGCCTTGGCCCGAGCACGTCGGCCCGGCACGTGCGGGCGTCAATTCGTTTGGCTACGGGGGCACCAACGCGCACGTCGTGTTGGAGCAAGCGCCCGCAGCGCCTGTGGCTAAAGTGGTGGTCGCGGGGGCCTCGCCTTTGTTTCTACCGCTTTCTGCGCGCGATCCCCAAGCGCTGGCAGCGGTGGCCAGTCGCTATTTGGACTTCGTTCGCGAGGCCGGAGAAAGCCTGTCGCTCTCGGACTTGCTGCACACTCAGTCGCGGCATCGTGCTCACCACCATCAGCGTATGGCGGTCGTGGCTCGAGATAGCGACGAGCTCGTGCGCAATCTGACTGGCTTCGTCGAGCGCGGCTCCAGCCTTGGCATCGCGCGCGGCGAAGCGCCGTATGGCGAAGCGCCCCCGCTGCTCTTCGTCTATACCGGCATGGGGCCGCAAACCTACGCCATGGGCTCGGAGCTGGCGCAGCGCTTTGGGGTGTTCGGCAAGGCGTTCACTGAAGCTTTGGAGGCGTTTTCGGGCCTCAGCGGGCGCTCGCTGCGCGCCGAGCTCGAGGCGGCAGGGCGCAGCAACGACACGCCGCCTACTGCGCTCGCTCAGTGGCTCAATTTTGCGCTGCAGCACGGGCTGACCCGGCTGTGGCAGAGCCTCGGCATCGAGCCCGACCTGCTGCTCGGTCATAGCGTGGGCGAGATACCGGCTGCGCACGCCGCGGGGGCGCTGTCGTTCGACGACGCGGTGTTGATCGCCTTCCACCGCGGTCGACTGCAGCAGACCTGCGAAGGTGAAGGCGGCATGCTGGCGGTCGAGCTAGACGCAGCGGCGTTTGGCGAGCTGGTGTCGCCAGCGGCCCGCGAGTGCGAGATAGCGGCCATCAACGCGCCGAGCTCGCTCACGCTAGCAGGGCCGGTCAGTGCGCTCTGCACGCTTCAAGAGTCGTTCGACCAACGCGGCGTGTTTTCTCGGCTGCTGAAGGTGAAGGTGCCGTACCACAGTCGCGCGATGGATCGCATCCGCGACCCGTTCTTGGAAGCCATTGCCAAGATCCGCCCCCAAGCGCCGGAGCGCGAGCTGATCTCGAGCGTCACCGGCACGGCTGGCGGGCTGCGCGACGCCGACTACTGGTGGCGCAACGTGCGCGACCCGGTGCAGTTCGCGGGCGCGATCGCGGCTTTGCCGGGCGCCGCGACGCCTGTTGTCTTGCAACTCGGGCCGCACCCGGTGCTGACGCCGGCGCTGAAGAGCTGTTTTGCCGCGCGCCTCGAGAACCCCGCCGTTTTGTGCTCGCTGCAGCGCGATCGTCCCGATGCGGATGCGCTGCTGGAGGCGCTAGGCGGCCTGTATTGCTCCGGCGCGAGGCTCGATTGGGAGCGCGTCGCGCCGCGCGGCAAGCGCGTGTTCGACTTGCCAGCCTATCCTTGGCAACGCGAGCGACATTGGCATGAGAGTGAAGCGTCGCTGGTGGCTCGCTGCGGCCCTCGCGGACACGTGCTGCTGCAAGCGCCCGTCGCAAGCTCGGTCCCCACCTGGCGAACCGAGCTCACTGAAGGCTACTTCAGCTACCTGCAAGACCATCGGGCCGAAGACCGCGCGTTGTTCCCCGCGGCAGGTCTGATCGAGATCGGCCTGGCCGTGAACCAGGCGCTGACCGGCAGCGAGCGCGCTCGGCTCGAGAACGTGAGCTTTCAATCGACGTTGCTGGTGGCGCCCTCCATGAAAGAGCGCATCGAGATTCGTTTCGAGCCGAACGGCGGCGTGTACTCGGTCGCGCACCGTATCGACAACGCGAAAGACGTGTGGACACGGGTGTGCGCCGGCAACATCTCGGGGCTTCGGCCCGAGCCAGGCGAGAACGCATCGCTTGCGGAAGCGCTGGTCGGGTTTACGCGCATCGACGCGGCGCTGTACCTCGAGCGCACGCAGACTTTTTTCTACTACGGGCCGCGCTTTCGCTCAATCAGGCGCCTCAGCTACCGTGGCGAAAGCTTCGTGGCCGAGCTGGTTTTGCCCGAAGCGGCCAATCCGTATCGCGATCAGTACTCGATTCATCCGACGCTGCTCGACGGCGCATTTCAGAGTGCCGTGTACATCGCGCAGCAGGTGCTCACGCGTGGCAATCCCGACGGCATCGTCGTGCCGGTGTCGCTCGATCGCTTCGACTTCTTTGCTCCGCCCGGCGATGTGGCTTGGTGTCGCGGTCGGCTGCGCGAATACAGCGCTACGTCGCTCGAGCTCGACCTCGAGCTCTTCGGCGTAGACGGTCGCATGTGCGCGCGCCTGAAGGGCATGCGTTGGGGCTTCGTGCGCACCCGCCACGACCTGACAGAAGACGAGATCCGCACGCTGCTTTACGAGCCGAAGAGCGTGGCCGTCGAGACCAGCGCCCGTCCCAGGCGCGCCTCGGAAAACTGGCTGCTCTTGGGCCAGGACCCGGCAGCGCTGGCAGCGCTCGGTCAGGCGCTGTCGCAGGCGGGCTCAGGCGTCCAGTTGCTCGAGCTGCCAGCCGGCGTCTCGATGGCCGAGCTCCGGCTCGAGCTCGCGCCGACTTTGCTCGACAACGTCGCCGGCGTCGTCTACTTGGCGGCGCCGAGCCTAGAGCGCGCCGAACGCGGCCGACTCGCCGGCGAACAGACCGCGCTCTTGCTGTCTCTGTTCACGGTCCTCGCTGACGCTGCTGCGAGCAACCTGCGCACGGCAGTCGTGACGCTGGGCGCGCAGTCCGGCTCCGATCAAGAGCCCGCTGAGGGCTGCCAGCAGCCGGAGCTGTCGAGCCTTTGGGGCGCAGGTCGCGCGATCGGCAACGAGCGCGGCCAAGGCGACTTGTTGCTTGCCGATCTCGCGACCGCCCCGTCCCCCGCTGATTGGCAAAATCTAGCGCTCGAGCTGACGAGCGCGACACTCCGTCGCCAGCTGGTCCTGCGCGGCGGCCGCGTCTCCGCGCTTCGACTCGAACCGGCGTCTGCGGCGACGAGCGCCCGGCCGCTCGCCGGCAAGACGGTGCCCGCGACCGAGTCCGTGGCGCTCACGCAGGTCGGCGGCCAGCGCATCGAGAACCTGCGCTGGCAACGACGCGGCCGGCGCGCGCCGGGGCCCGGCGAGGTCGAGCTGCGGGTCCAGGCGAGCGCCCTCAACTTCAAAGACTTGATGAAGGTGACCGGCTTGATCAGCGATGCTGTCACGCGCGGCACGTTTCTGGGTGAAGAGCTGGGCATGGAATGCGCCGGCGTCGTCACGCGCGTGGGGGCTGGCGTTTCGAGTTGGCAGCCGGGCGACGCGGTGGTCGCGATCACCACCGGCAGCTTCGCGAGCTACGTGACTTGCCCGCAAGCGGCGCTCGTGCAGGCGCTGCCGGGGGCCAAACCCGAAGAGAGCGTCGTGTATGCGACGTTCGCGACCGTCGTCCAGGCGCTGGAGCGGCTCGCCCAGTTGAGCCAGGGTGAAACGATTTTGATTCACTCTGCCGCGGGCGCGTTGGGCTTGGCGGCCATTCAATACGCCAAGTGGCGTGGTGCCAGGATTTTTGCCACGGCCAGCAGCCAGCACAAGCGCGACTACTTGCGCTCGCTCGGTGTCGAGGCAGTAGCGGATTCGCGTTCGCTCGGCTTCGTCGACGACGTTCGCGCTTGGACCCAAGGACGGGGCGTCGATGTCGTGCTGAACTTCTTGGCGGGTGAGGCGCGCCTGCAGAGTCTAGGTCTGCTGGCGTCCGGCGGACGCTTCATCGAGGTGGGCAAGCCCGGCGGCGTGCGTGAAGCGCAGATCCCGGCGCGGCTATTGAACACCAACATGTGCTTCGCCAACGTCGACCTGGACCAGCTACTTTCCGACTCACCACAGAAGATGCAAGGCCTGGCCGCCCGCGTGGCGGAGCTCTTCGGTCTGGGCCACTTCCAGCCCTTGCCCAGCCACGTGTTCACCCCCGACCAGGTTCAGTCGGCGTTCCAGCTGATGTCGCGCGCGGAGCAGATCGGCAAGGTCGTCGTCAGCTTCGAGGGCGCCGAAATCAGCTTGTCCGAGCAGGTGAGCGCGGTGCGCGACGACCGCAGCTACTTGGTCACTGGCGCCTTCGGCGGATTTGGCCTTTCGGTGTGCCGCTTTTTGGTCGAGCGGGGCGCGCGCTCGCTGGTGCTGCTCAGCCGTAGTGGTCCAACCAGCGTCGACGCGAAGCGCACGCTGAGAGAGCTGGAAGCCCTGGGCGCGACGCTGCATGTGCGACGCGGAGATGTCGGCGATCAGCAGACAGTGACGAGCCTGGTCGAATGGATCCAGGCCGAGCTGCCTCCGCTCGGAGGTATCGTCCACGCCGCGATGGTGCTCGACGACGGCGTGTTCACGGCCATGACCCCCGAGCGCGTCGAGCGGGCGATGCACCCCAAAGCAGGCGGCGCCTGGGCGCTTCACATCGCCTCGCAGAAAGTCAGCCTGGACTTCTTCTTGCTCTTCTCCTCGATCGCAGGGCTGACCGGCGGGCTCGGGCAGAGTAATTACGCCGCCGCCAACGCCTTCTTGGACGGTCTTGCCGCGTACCGGCGTGGGCTGGGTCTGGCCGCGACGTCGATCAACTGGGGGGTGCTGTCCGAGAGCGGCGTGGTGGCACAAAACCCACAATTGATGCGGCTTTTGGCGGAGCAAGGGGTCTTGGGCATCAGCGATCAAGAAGCTTTGTCCGCTCTCGACCTGATCTTGAAGGGCAGCCCCGCGAACATTGCTTGCATCAAGCTCGACTGGGAATTGCTCGGCTCGCGCAAGACGAGCGGCGCTTCGCCGTTCCTTTCGGACCTACTCGAATCCGCAAAACCGAGCATCGAAAGGGTGCCCGCCGGCTTGTCGGCGCTCTTGGCCCAACTCGCCGAGCACCCAGAAGATCCGCTGGAAGTGGCGGAGGCAGCGGTCGGCACGCTGGTCGCGTCGGTGCTACGGACCAGTCTGGAGCGCGTCGAGCTGCGCCGCCCACTCAGCGTTGCGGGCGTGGATTCGCTGATGGCGACCGAGCTCTCGGTGGCATTCTTCCGCGAGTACGGTGCGCGCTTCACCGTGCTCGACTTACTACGCACGCTCTCGGTCGCTGACGTCGCCAAAGAAATCCTGAATCGGGCGCTCGCTACCCCGGCTGCCCAATCACGCTGATGACCGAGCTCGAAGTGGCGCTGCAACAGTCCACTATCCGCCAGGCACTGGCCCCCGAGCTGCTCCGGGAGCGCGCTGCCGGCCTCGCCAGACTCAGCGATTTTGGGCCAGGGCTCGCTCCCGCCCTGAGCCAGTTTCAGTCATTTTTCAGCGGAATCTCGCTCACTTCGCACGGCTTGCGTCGGCTCTCCGGGCACGTGCTGCGGGCGCTGGTCAGCCACCTACGCCTGGTGGCAGAGCTGCGGCGAACCCCCGAGCTGTTTGCAGGGCGCCTCAATGACCCGTTGATCATCGTGGGGCAGGCCCGAACGGGCACCAGCTACTTGCAGCGCTTGCTTGGGTCGCTACCCGGGAATCGTTTTCTGACGTTTTGGGAGGCTCGGGAACCGATCCCCGATCTCGAGCACGACGACCGCATCGAACGTTACGAGCACTTGGCGGAGTTCATCAGGCAGACCGAGCCAGAGCTCGCGTCCAAGTATCCCATCGATGTGAAGGGCCCTGAAGAGTGCATGTTCTTGACCGATCCTAGCTTGATGAGCCTGAGCTTCCCCTTCATGGACGCTCCCTGCTCCGACTACGCAGGCTGGGTCGTCGACGACAGTCACCACGAGGCCTACGACACCTACCGAAAGCTGTTGCTGTACTTGCAGGCGCAGGCGCCGGAGCGTCGCTTCATATTGAAATCGCCCTCCCACTTCGGCCAACTTACCGAGCTGTTACGCGCTGTCCCGGAAGCTCGCTTGATCCATACGCATCGCGATCCCGTGCAGACCCTGGGTAGCATCTGCAGCACGCAGAAAACGGTGATGGGCCCCGCCGTCGCTGGTTGGACCGACACGCTCGTTGGTCGCGATATGTTGGGATGGTTCGAGCTCGGCACGGCTCGCAACGCCGCCCAGCGCGAGCACCTGCACGCTGGCGTCAACATAGATGTCCAGTTCCACGATCTGACCCGTGATCCGCTGCTCGTAGTTGAACGCATTTACCGACACTTCGGTCTCGAATGGACCCCGCAGGTAGGCGCGGCGCTCCGGGCCGAGCTTTCGCGCAGCCAGCCGCCCGAGGTAGGTCGACACCGCTACTCGCTCGAAGAGTATGGGCTTACCGCGGGAGACGTCGCCGAGCGCCTGATTGCCTACCGTCGCCGTTGGGGCTTCGCGGCGTAGCGTTGAGGTTTTGACGCGGCCGCGTCGGGCAGATAGCTTCGACGCTGTGACACCCGAAGACCTGATGGAACGCGAGCTTTCGACCGTAGTAACGCTCTTACACGCGGAGTACAAAGCCGCGCACGAGCTTTCGAGCATGGAGCAGATCGGCCGTGTGCTCGGGCGCACGCGACTTTCGGACTACGAGCCGAGCCAAGGCCTGCGTGGCCTCGAGCGCTGTGCTGACGAGCTGCTCGAGTTTCGCCGCATCATGTTCTTCCGCGTCATGATGACGAAACCCGCCTACGAATCGGCGAAGATGGCCGACGTTTGCGGCAAAATTCACGCGGTGTTGGCGCAAGAAAACGATCCGGCCAGGCCCGAGCCCCTACCGCGCGTCGACATGCGGCGCGTCGAACAGCGGGCCTTCTACGAGCAGAACTTGCTGCGGCCGCGCGCGGTCATGCTCGATCATTTCGATTTCGAGCGAGATCGACTGGGTCTCGCTGAGCTCGTTCGCAATTATGGCGACGAGCTCCAGCCGTTGCTGCGCCCGACAGATTTTACTCAGTACGAGGGCCCATTGCGAGACGTATCCGAGAGCGGCGCGTACCTGGCCAATAGCGATCGACTGCTGACGCGCCATCCGGAGCTGATTGAGGGTCTGAACGCGGCGCGCTTTCAGAAGTTGGCAGGCTTGAGCTATCTGTCCTCGCAGCTATTTGCCGGTAGTCGCTTCGGCGGCTCGCCCGCTCACTTTGCCGTCGCGCCCAATCTATTTTACCAGGTCGAAGGCTCGAAGCGCTGGACGATCGTCGACCCCGCGTTCTCTTACCTGACCTACCCCGTGCTCAACCCCGTCGACGGTCTGACCGCGCTGTTTTGGATGGACGATGCGGACGCCGAGCGTTGCCCGCTGTATCGGTTTTGCCCGCGCTATGAAGTCGCGCTGCAGCCGGGCGATGTGCTTTTCAATCCTCGTTACTGGATGCACTCGGTGGCCAATCTCACCAAAGAGTCGATCGGCGTTGCCGTGCGTTGGCTTGAGAAGTTGGCGCCGGAGTCGCAGAGCCCCTGCTCAATCTTCGATGTCGCCCGACGCCTGAGCCCTCGTAGCATCGAGGCGCATATCGAGTTTTCGATGGCCATCATCAGCGAAGATCCGGGCGCTTGGTTCGAGGGGCACGTGCACGGACGCACCTACCGCTACGACCCCGAGGCGATCGGCCGCTCTTTTGGCGTCAGCCCCGCGCCAGTCGGACAAGGGCCACGTCTTACGTAGATCGCCAGGCGGCCCCGGGCCGCCGCATAGCCTAGGCTGCTCGTCGTCGTCGCCAAAGC
>Ga0307516_10008869_pt1 | contig 11293 bp, 8 predicted proteins | sample 19_EM_MG_FD_203310 | JGI IMG/M metagenome (GOLD analysis project Ga0307516, IMG submission 203310) | Populus trichocarpa ectomycorrhiza microbial communities from riparian zone in the Pacific Northwest, United States - 19_EM | ecosystem: Host-associated > Plants > Roots > Unclassified | place...
GCTTCCGCCGTTTACTGTGCAGTCTGAAGATAACCGAGCAATGGCAAGGCATTGTTCTGTGGGAATTGAACCCAGGATATCTGCTGAGAGGCTTATTCTTCTTGATACCCAGGTCAGGCATTTTTTTATATATATAATTGAAGTCAGTTTCATAAACTCAATCTGAAAATGATTTTATCCTATTAAACTTAAATAAGTTAGCGAAACATAAATGAATATAAATAATGCACGCTTTGGCTGATTTGAAGCTCCGCGTTTTAGATTTTTGGGTTCAGGGGCTCAATCTAAAAATGACTTTATCTAGTCTCTTGAATTCATTGGTTTTTTTCCTAAACTCATCTGAATCTTTAAGATTCTCATCCCAGACTTTTCACAAAAAACTGTCAGTTTCAGTTAATATTTTGTTGATTCAAGTAGAAATTCGCTTCCAACTTGAAGGGAATTGATTGATCGGCTCTTATTGATAAAAGAGCATGGAGATAGAGATGGGATGATTACTCTAGGAGATAAGGATGGGAAGAGAACACACACATATGGGATAGTAATACACTGTGTAATCAGGTCTGGAGATCCTTAAATCTGCCCTGCCCTGTGCCCGATTTGGGTTCTCTTAGGTAGTGTTTGTTTACGTCTTAAGACAAAAGAGACGAAGATATTTGGGACGGAGGGGACATGTCCCCTTGTCCTTTCTATTTTGAAAGGACAAAATTCACTCCAAAACTATTCTCGAGACATTTATTTTTGTCTTCGTCTCCTTCCGTGCAACCAAAAATGTTTCTTCCCCTATTGTTTCTGTCTCTTCTTTTATCCTAGGACACTAACTAAACGCAACCTATTCAATTTACACCAAAACCCACCTACCCTGCTCATTTTACACCCTCCATTTAGGTGGGATGGGCCAAGTGTTGTGGGTTTTCCATCCCATTTTCATCCATGTAAAAGACTATTGTTGTGTAATTCTTGCACTAAATTTACTTACTACTTAACAAGGTCACTTGTCTACACATAGAAAACAGTAGTTTGGTTTATGAACATCAAATCCTACACCCCTAATTGATATTCATTGTTCTGATACCATAAAGCAAATGCTATGCCGTCTTCTGTTTCTGTCTATCCTCATATACTATACTGAAAATTTTGTCTTCTCCTTTTCTTTTACTTTTTTAACTGTTTTTTTTCTTAATTTGCAGCCTGTTTTTAGCCCTTCTGTTTTGGCAGAGATGATGAGACCTGATGGCTCATCCACAATTTCAGTTTTAAGCGGTGAAAACCTTTCTACTGAGTTGGCTCATGAACTTACAGCTATTCAGGTAACTGGAGAGGAACTTTACTTCTGATTTCATGGCTGGAGTAAAATATAGTAACTGTGTTGATTGATAGTGCATAATCCGTCATATTTTCTTGCAAGTACATCCTTACAGTTATTGAAAGATAAAATGCCTGATGAACTTCTATGTTTCTGGTTGTGCTGCAAGGATTCATTATAGCTTGGTGTTCTCCTAGCTTCCATTTGTCATGTCCTGCTGGTGGTATCAGATGGAGTTTATGATGATAGTATGCGGCACTTAATGTTGACGGTATTTCTTATTTCATGGCCTCTGCACATGCTAATGTTGTATGCTCCATAAATTTGGGAATAGACAGCTTTCTTTAAACAATCTAGTTCTGTTCATTTGATAGTCACTAGGAATTTGCTTTTTTCTTTGTTAATCTGTGCTCATAATTCGGACAAAAATATCAACTTGATGCACAATATAGGAACAAGAAAGCTTACTTGTTTGTTTGTAATTTAGTACATTTAGAGTTTATTGGTATTTAGGTATCTTTCTATGGTTTTATTATTATTATTATTATTATTATTATTAAAAGGTAATATATTGTTAGGATTCATATTTTCTATTTAGTTGAGGATACTACAGTTTGTCGGCGTCAAACACTCTATAAAAACCATATCCTTTGTAAAAGTCAGAGATTCTTTAAAATCCTTCAACCCTCTTCTATAGGGATTTGCCCTCATTTATAAGTTGTTCGTTCTTCTTGCTCAAGTTTTCCCTCTGCAATAGGGAATTCTACTTCTCTACATTTGCTACTACCCTATCCCATATCAATTTTGGTATTAGAGCCCAACCCCAATCCAAACCCTTAAACCAAAAATCACAAAAAAATCTAGATTACCAGCCCTCATTTCTATGCTGTCAAGAAAAAAAAAAAAAAACAGAAGACTTCATGTATGAAGATTATGATTATATTGGCAAGTCCGCTTGTATAAGTTGGGTATTATTTGTTCAAATTCACTGGTTCTTGTATCGGGTCAGTGATGAAGTACTGTATGGGATTTTTGAACCTTGTGGCTTTGTGGAAGAGATTATTATGTATAACAAGGCAATCATAGTACAGTTTTTATTTCAACAAAGTGCAACTAACAACTAGCAGAATGTGAACAAATCATGGCTTGCCCATTCCTTTCCAGAATTACTTACATATCTACTACTATTTTCTCAATAATTTCATCATCACACATCAATCATCGTTGTTTCTCAACATCACTTATCCAACAATGCATCTCAAATCTGATTTAATCTTTATAAGTTGGGCTTGAGGCTACTAACTTTATCTGGTAAGACACAAATTGCTTCCTTTAAGAATTTGCTAATATAGTTGTTAGATGGTTTTTGGTACTATATCCTCATGGTTGTATATGGTCACACATGCACTGATTATTTCAAAACTATATGTTAGGTCAGATGTATATCTTTAAACTTCATATGAAGGTACTTGAAAAACCTTGTTTCCCAGGACTTGAAATGGCTAAATGTTTTTTTTTTATAAAAAAGATGATTTATTGGAGTTTAATACAAATGAGGAATTTGGATAAAGGTTCGAATATCCAAGCTTAGAATTTAAAGTTTTTCTGGGATGCAACTTCCATAAGGAGGATAAGAGGACAATGCTTTCAAGTATGCTTGTAGCATTAGTGAGAACTAACGTGCTCTCATATTGAAAAAGTAACTACCATATATGACCTGGGAAAATGAAAATAAATTTCTACAAGTGTCCAAATCTAATGTATACCTGAATATACATATATGATGAGCACAAAGGAGAGATAGCAAAAACAAGGTGTCTGATTGTTCTTGAGATGCCTGATGGCCTATGCCTTAAGATAACATGGTAATATGTTATTCTATCACTCAGAAAGTAATTCTTTATTCAGGCCATACTCTTGTAACATTTTGCAATTTGATATGTATTTTTGTTTACTTTAGCTGCCTTTTAATGCTTTGTTTGTATATGAATGTTTATTTTATTTTATTTTTCCTTTGTGGTTCTTTTTCCTCACAAAGTAGGTAGTTATGTTTTATCACTACTAAAATATCTGTACTGAAGTTGCATGAAACTACACTCTGTCTTTGCTCATGGTATGAAAGAACAATTTTTATTAAAAGTTATGATACTAATATCATTGATTGTTTCTTGGTCAATATTTCAAGATCACTAGAAACTGGATATTCTGATGTGTTGTCTTTTCTCAAATACCTGTTCTTTGACACTTGCATTTTGTTTGTCCTTTTTCTTTCTACTTGAATGTCTCACTTGGTTTATCTATCTTGTACAATCTATAAATCTTACTGGGGTGCTATATATTTGCAGGTTGACTTGCTGAAACATGGCATACCTGATCCATCTTCACTAAACTCTGCATATTTGCAGAGCTCTAATGCGGGAACTGAAAAAGAAAACAAGGATAAAGTCTCTGAGGCTGAAGAGTATATGGCTACTCCACTCTTTGTACATACAAAGTGAGTTATCATTTTGTTCAATTGTAATAAATTGCAACTTAGCTTATGGAGAAAAAGTAATTCGGTAGTGTGTCTTTGAAATAAGTTATATAAAATACTTGTTGACATGATCAACTTTTCCCTCTCTCCATGTAGGGCATATCTCATATGTAATTATTGTATTGATAATCAGGGTGTTCAATTTTCTGTCTTGTTACCCCACTCTGATTTTCAAAGATATATTTCTTGCTTTTAGGAAGCCCAAGTTAGCTAACAAAATACTACGATCACATAACACTTGATTTATGATCTATTAATGCATGAAGGCTAGGTCCATTCTAGGCTTTTCATTATTTTCGCTCTTGCATTATAATATATGGAAGTCACTTGTTCTGTATTCATGGTGGTCAAGACATGCTCACTTGCAGTAACAACCAGGAAAATTTAAGAGTTATGCACATGTGAGCATGTTTTCATGATTGGCCAGATGTATTCTGCAGGGCTCACATGCAGCCATAGAAATAAATAGAAATAAAGCTGTTATCGTCAATGAACAGTTTCTATGGATTTCATGAAATAAAATCCTTGGAATGATGGTACATCTACAATAGCATGACAATGATTTTCAAAATTTCTGCATGTACATCTACAATAAATGGGGAGATACAGATCTCAAATCAACATTTTTGCATCTAGTGCATTGTCTGTCAACGATGTTGCTCAACTTTGATATCATTTCCTAATTGCTTGAAGTCTTATTCAAAGTTATCTTGGTATTATGTGATATGGAGTTCTTTCTTTCTGGGAGCAGAAGCACCTATCTAATCCTCTTTTTTGCAGGCTGCAAGATAAAGATTTTACTCCATGTAATTTTGTGGAACTGAGGAAGGAACTAGCACAATATTTCAGCTCCTCATCATTCATCAAAGAAAAGGGTGGAAGCATGGAAAAAGAGCAGATCTCTTATTCTGTGCCTTCAAACAGTCATGATAATGATCCAGATTCAAAATCTATCAATTTATTTGTCATTCCATTAAAGGACAAAGATGACTCTCTTAAAGCTCAGTACAAAAGTTACATCTCTGCACTATGGAAGTTGCGAGATCAGGTTTCTCTCCTTCTCTCTTATGGTCAAGTGCAATCACATATTTTTTTCCTCATCTGATAAGATAAAACCTATCAACAAAGATATTGATATTCTTTTCCCTTGACAAACTACAATGTCTGCAAATTTGAAAAGGCTTTCTGTTTCTTCAGGTTTTATCAATGAACGGCCTGTCCTTTGCTAGGACAGTCTCAGAACGTGACTGGTTGAAAAATTCTGCCAAGATCTGGGAATTAGTTAAAGGCTCTGCAATCATTGCAGAGTATGGCCAAGCACTTCAAGGTTCAGGGATGTTTCGGAGGTAGGAGTTCAAGTTTTGTGCTAGAGAGCACAGGTTGACACCTGGATTTGAACTGGGGAAAAAGGGTTTGCAGTCCCCCGCCTTACCACTTGGCAATGTCGCCAAGATTTGTCTTCGATGCAATAAGCCAGCCTGCTTGGCTTCGTGTCCTCAACCAGGATTGTTTACATGTATGATTCGTGCTGTATTTTTGTTTGAATTTCAAGGGCATGTTTGTAATGGTTGCGAGAGAAATGATTATGTTACTGATAAGTTGTAGATCAGGTAATCAATCGTGCGCAGCATTTCATTGCCTTGCGACTTCTTGAGAGGCCTTGTTATATGGCATGCAAATACTGGCTAGAAATGCTACCATTCTGTCTTGGAAGGATTTGACCATGCTTCACACAACTTTCAATCTCAAATAATAGTTGGATATCCTTTGCAAGCCCCAGAAACTTTGGCAATGGCTTGAAACTGCTGTCGGACCTTTTGGAATGAGTAGATTAAATCAGCATTTCAAGTCCAAATAATAGCAGATTGTTAGCTTGAAGGAACCAGTGCAACTTTTTAAATAACATTCAATAAGACAACATGTGAAGGTAGAAATACTGCAAGCTTAGTTGAAGGCTTCGGACAGTGTGCATGTAATAAGGTAACAAGAGTCTAATACAAGAAAATTAATGAGAACAGAGCTCTGAGTTCTGATCTATAAGTTATAATACATGTATAACAACACTATGCCTGCTCAAGCTACTGGTAGAGTGAGCTAACCTGAAGCATGGACCTCTGAAAACAGTTGCTGCTAAAAGATTAGCAAGTAAATCTTGTGAAGCTATGAATTTAACACAACTTTTGCAACTTTATCTTGCATAAAATAATAGTCACCCTAGACATGTTTTCTGTGTGCATGAAAAAACAGCCTAGGAGGTAATAAGTGGCTTCTGAATTATCACAGCATAATGTTAGCTCACCTAACTAGGATTGAATCGCATGCAAGCTCTGATACACCATTAGCCATGGCGTTGTATTCTGACTCTGTAGATGATCATACAATTGTTTTCTGCTTTCCAACAGACAAGATTGGGACCAAGAAAATCAGCATAACCAATAAGAGTCGGTGAAAGCAGGCAGGTGGAAAGAATTTCCGAGTACCATGAAGACATAATCAATAGTATGTTGTAAATTGCGAAGTATTCACTTGACGCACTCCAATGACTCATATAAGGTGAATGAATAAATTGATAAATTTTATTAACAACATAATAAATGTTAGGCTGGGAAAATTTAGCTTTGGCCATTAAAGATAAATTTGAAGGATTCAGCAAAAAACAAAAAACAAAAAATACAAGGGGAAGGCCGAGTGTGAAGAGAAGAAAGAAAGGATGAGAAAAGAAAAGTACGTAGAAAAAATAGGAAAATGCCTTAATTTTTATGCAAAACAAAGTGATCATACACATTTTTTTTTTTAATATACCTATGATTTTACTCGTATAAAAATACATACTTTAACACTAACGAACTTGATTCTTGTGTTTATTCTTCTTTGTTATAGGAATTTGATGATGTATTTCTTGATGAAATTTCAAAGAGATTGCCACCTATAAGAGGAATAAAATATCAGATTGACCTAGTACCGCGTTCGATTATTCCTAATAGATAAATCTATAGAAGTAATCTTGAGAAAACAAAGTAGCTTCAAAGACTAGTGAATGAGATAATGTCTAAAAGGTACATTAAAAAAAACATGAGTCCATGTGTTGTTTCATACTTTTAAAAGACATTTGAATCTAGATTGCATAAAAAATGTAGGTTGTTCTAGGTTGATAGTTTTGAAATTTGAATTTTTTTGCATGGTTATGATGATTTGTTATTTTTATTAGTTATTTTTTATTCAAGTACGTTTGGTTATGATAATATGGGCTGCTAAGGCTAAAAGAGTCTAGTTTAGAGGCCTAAAATGTGTTTTATGGGTTAAGCGGCATTCTAGACTTTTTTTAGGCAGCTGGGTATGTGTTCTTCGTGTTCATCCGATAAACATTGTCATAGGTGCTAGTTTTAAGTCTCGTTTTGATTCAATTCTGGTTTCTACAAGTTCATATATCATTATTAGTAAATAATATAGGACTTTCGAGCATTAATAACATGTTTTTTAGGGTTTTAATTTTAGGATTTCGGTTTTGAATCGAAACTTGTTTATATCATAATGTTTGAGTAATAATCAAAGCAAAATGACACTTAATTCTTAATCTATGCTTGATTGCAAACAAAAACCTGCCTTTTATTGTTTAAGATCTAGTCTGGTTTGAGAGTTGTGTTTGCTGGGTTCTTGATGAATGTTTTTCATGTTCTTTATTTTTTGTGTTTGATTCGTTTCGACAAAAAAATTTAAGTTTTTATGTTTTTCTTATGTTGGATCTGTTTCGGTCCTAGGTCTTTGTTTTGGTTTGTTTTCAAGTCAACTCGGTCGGGTCAACCTGGTTGGGTCAAAACCGGGTCAGTTCTTAGGCCTTGTTTGGTTTGCTGTTATTTTTTATAAGGTTTAATTGGTTTAAAGGTGTGTTTAACAAACACCATTTAGGCTTGTTTTGGGTAGTTTTCAATTCAAGAAAAATTATTTTTTTTACCAAATAAGATCTTACAAAAGTACAAAAAATGTAAAATAAAAATTTTCTTTTTGTGTGTTACATATAACCAAGTTTTCTCAAAAATTCAAAAATCATATCTTGTTTTTTTAAAAAAATATACATGGTATGTTTTATTTTTTTAGCATGCATAATAGATTTAATAATCAGTTTATTGAATCTATGAGAATTTGGCTAATATTTCAATAATCACTAAAGTTTTAATTCATGAAAATTAATTGCCAATATTATGGTATAAATGTTGGACCTATAAGTGAGGCTGATATTTAAATATCAGAAATTGACTAGAAAATTCTCAGAATTATTCTCAATATTCACCAATTTTAATTGGGAGTATTTTTCACTGCAATATATAAATTACAAAAAACTATTTTCATAAAAATTTATTTGGATACACGAGCCCATAATAAATTCTTAATATCAGATTTATTCACATGAATAAATCTCAATCCTAAGCCATAGACAGACCACTGGTTAGGAACCCATCAAACTTTTAAACCATGTTCAAACCACACAATGCAACTTATCTTAGGTAGGGTGTATTCTGGGTGCTAATACATTCCATAGCCACGATCAGTCCCTTACCCTTTGAATCTCCGACAAGACTAATACACCCGGGTCTCCTAACAACCTTGAACCAAACAACTAGGTAGCGACTCCCTTAACCCCCTTGACACCGTTCACCCACGTGCGACAATGCGTTATATACACCTTTACTTATTTCTAAGGAACCTTGAGTTGATATTTCTATATATTTTATTTTGGGTTTACCTAGGTCAAGGAAAGGAAGAGACTCCATATTTGTTATTGTAGATAGATTTTCTAAATGACACATTTCATTTTTTACCATAAAATTAATGATGCAATGAATATAACAGATCTATTCTTTATTAAGGTAGTTTAATTAAATGGTGTTCGAAAGAGCATTGTGTCTGATCAAGATGTTAAGTTTTTGAGCTACTTTTAAAAGATTTGTAGAGTAAGTTTATAACTAAATTTTTATTTTCTACTACTTGTCATCCATAAACAAATGGTTAAACTAAAGTAGTAAACAAGACTTTAACTCAATTATTAAGAGTTATCGTTCAAAAGAATCTTAAAAATTAAGAATATTGTTTGTCATTTATTGAACTTTCATATAATTATAGTGTCATTTAAGATTATTTATGATTTTAATCCTTTAAACCATTAAAGTTTATTCCTTTTATCTTTTGATGAAAGGTTTAGTCTTAATGCTTATAAAAAAAAACATAAATGGTTAAGGACTTATATGCAAAGACATGACAACAAATAAAAAACAAAATGAGCAATATACATTCAATCATCTACGCTTGAAGTTTACAAAGAACGAAGTTCTGTTGGATCAAGTCTAAACGTTCCATAAGAGTTCTTCATTAACATTTTAAAAATAAATAAAAGATACTTTTCAAAGTATCAAATCATCAAATCTCGATCAACAATACACGTCTAAATTTGTGATCTAGCAAAGTACAAATCTTGACTTGATTTCATAAATAAATAAAGTCACCATAAATCAAATTTAAAAGAAGAATCAAATGATTGTTTATTCTTTTATAAGAATATTTTAAATAGAGATTGTACTCGGTCATATATTTTAATATAATTAAATAATTATAGACGTGTGCTTACTTAATTTTCATGTATTTAAAATTATATCTATAGATGTTACTCCATAGCAACTGTGATAAAACAAATTTTATATTTAACCCAGTGAGAGCGTCTCTCTAGCATAAGCCTTTTATTTCTTTTTACATGTAATATTTGAAGAGATATTCCAAAGTAACATAGAAATAGTTGGGTGAGTGGATGCATGATTTATAACATTTTGTAGTTGAATTTGTCTGTTATTTTTTTTAGATTTGATAGCAAGGTTGTAATATTTAATAAAATGACTCATTAATCATGGAATATAATGATATTTTTATAAATAATTTTAGCTTTTTTTTTTTTTTTTACGCATATCAGTGAGGATATAAGGTGTTAACCATAGGGGTGTTCACGGATATAGTTAGGTCAGAGTGAGTCTATAATTGTATCTATTCTAATTTTTTATATTTTAAGAATTATAAACCTGACTCATTTAATTTTTTAGACCTGAGTGGGTTGGATATATCGTATTGAACTATTTTGTTTGTGTGGATATTACAAATATTTATGAATTGGGTTTATATTCTTAATTTTTATGGGCCCGCATTTAGATGCGTACTTAAAACATAGACTCTAGGTGTCATGACACCCCTAATATTAGTTCTATTTTTTATACATTGCACGACCATTAAAATTTAGTTACCTTCCCCCTCCCCTCCAACAAAAAAATCAAGATAATGTTTTATTACGTTAAAGAAATTTAATATGAAATTCACTAATAGGAACTTCAGAGCTGAAATATTTCTAAATAAAATAAAAATAAATGTTCAATCCACAAACAATCAAGTATAAAGATAAAAAGAGTAAAAATGATTTGAGCCGAGTTCATCGGGTTTTAAAAATCCTAACACATGTTATCCATTTCTTAGGTTTTTTTACCAACTATCTTTTGTAATATCTATATTATTCGACTTTGACAGGCTGGGTTGGGTCAGATAATACAAATATTATAGATAGACCAAGTTTTTTGAACACCTCTAATTATACAACTTATAAATTATAAGATGTAAATTGTGATTTCAAAAAAATAAAATAAAAACAAAGTAAAAAAAATGACTAAAAGAGTCAAGTTAATTATTTCTCTTTTTATTGTATCATACCTTTCAAGGGAAGAAAAGTAGAGAAGAGCCCACTTTAAAGAAATAAAAATACAAGTAAGATGAATAATTTTTAGGTGAAGATATTCTTATCATTTTTGGTGAGTCGATAATTTTATTTTCTCTTTCTTTTTTGTGTCTGTCTCTTTTTTTAAAATGAACCTACATAATAACTAATCGGATATCATTAACTATTTCTTAAACACCATAAAATTTTCTAGTAATGCTTCTTCGAACTACTTCTCACCATTGAACTACAAAGGTAGCTTTGCTTGGAAATCTCTCATCATAACTAGTTTCCAATGAATGAGCCTTAATGAAGTATTTCAAAATCCATCTCCCTTTTACTTTGTTTCCGACACAATGACTAAACTATGGATAAGGCGTTCGTGTATCATAGTTACTGAATTATTTTTGGACCAATTTTTACATCAATCGAAACTAAACTCACCACCTTTTAGATTAGGTCAACGTCATATTAGGCATTAATCAATTCTAATTATATTTTTTAATTAAATATTCATTGCTTGCTTTCGCAATGTAATTAGCTTAATTTAATGATTGTGCCAGCTTACTTTATAAGAAGTTTAGTATAATTTGCAGCTTTCGTTTTCAAATATTTGAAAGTTTGTTTTTTTTTTTTTTTTACGTTTTAAAAACATTTTAAAAAAAATTTAAATTTTTTTTATTTTTTTATTTGCTTAAAATTAATATTTTTT
>Ga0307516_10008870_pt1 | contig 11292 bp, 8 predicted proteins | sample 19_EM_MG_FD_203310 | JGI IMG/M metagenome (GOLD analysis project Ga0307516, IMG submission 203310) | Populus trichocarpa ectomycorrhiza microbial communities from riparian zone in the Pacific Northwest, United States - 19_EM | ecosystem: Host-associated > Plants > Roots > Unclassified | place...
AGGCCCTGCCACGCCGCCAGCAGCGTCTCCTGCAGCACCTCCTCGGCATCGTGATAGGAGCCCAGCATGCGGTAACAATGGACCTGCAGGGCGCGCCGGTACGGGTCGGTCAGCGCACGAAACGCGTCGTGGTCGCCCGCCCGCGCCTTGGCGATAAGGGTGGCCGTCATCGGGGTCTCCATGGAATGCCTGTCTCCGCCCTGCCGCAGTTCAATTGCCTATCGACACCGCGGACGAAGCGAACTGGGCGGCACCCTGAGATTTATTTTGGCGCGCCCGGTTTCCCGGCGCCGCGGTGTCCTTACGGCGCGGGCTCGGATGATCCGAAGCCGGCAAACCGCAAAGGACCCGCGAATGACAAGGAACGGCCACACCCCCGTCCACGGTCCAGCAAGGGTCGACCCGAATGACCGCGCCGCCATTGTCGACGCCCTCTATCGCTTCGGCGCCGGCCAGGACCTGCGCGATCGCGCCCTGTTCGCGTCGGCTTTTTCCGAGCGCGCCCGCCTCGACCTGACCGGGCCGGCGCAGCGGCTGGGCGTGGTATTGCCGGTGCTGCAGGGCCGGCCGATGATCACCGACGCGGTCATGACCTCGGCCACCCGCCTCGACACTACCCATACTGTCACCAATCCGCGCATCCTGGCCCATGACGGACGGCGCGCCCGCCTATTCGCCATGGTCGAGGCCCGCAGCCTGCCGTGCAACCACCATAGCCGCCATTTGACGCTGAAAAACATCTATACGGCCGAATTGTCGAAACAGGACGGATACTGGCTCATGGATAGCCTGGTGATCGAAAACGTCTGGCTGACCGGCGATCCGGAGGTTCTGTTCCCCAAATCGGCCATCTGACAATCGAAGTACCATGCCATGAGGCGTCGGCTTAAGAGCGCCGCAGGGACGAAGGCCTTGCACAGTCGGTCCGGCTTGGTCGCGGAGCGCCCTGAGGGCCGAAACGTGTACTACCACGCGCAGCCAGAAGGCCTTGCCCCGTTGGTCGACTGGATGAGCCATTACGGAGTCTTCTGGCGCGAGCGGTTCGCAAGTCTTCGAACTCTCTTGAAGGAAATCGATCCATGAACGACGCAACATTGCCGAAACGCAGCACATCGTGGTTGACGAGGTCTTTCCCGTATTCGCCCGAGACGATATGGAAAACGCTGACTACAGCCAATTTGATGGGCCGTTGGCTGATGATACCGGCCGGCTTCGAGCCCGTAGAAGACAAACACTTCACCTATCAGACCACGCCGGCCGGCGCGCGGGATGGCACCATTCATTGTCAAGTGCTGGAGGTGAAGCCGAACGAACGTTTTGCCTATCTCTGGAAAGGCGGGCATGAGGGAGCTGCACGCATCCTTGGAGGTTGCCATGAGTGAGAAATTGCACCGCACCGAACCAGCCCTCGCCATCGCGCCCGACGTCCGGAGCATCCGTCGGCTCATCACTGGCCACGATGCGAGAGGTCGGTCGGTGATTCTCTCGGATGACGCTTCGCCGCACGTGATGCCGTTCATGGGCATGCCTAATTTCGCGGTCACGGATTTGTGGAAGAGTGGATCGACACCGGCCGAAAATGGCACCGGCACCGCGTCGGATCCATGTGGGCTGCCGATCGTCGTTGCCCCACCGGCGGGCGGCAGTGTTTTCCGGGTGACGCAGTTTCCACCAGAAAGGGAGTGGCACCCGGAGGTAACGGGGACTAACGATGCGTTACGGCTGGGTACTGCCGGCAATAGTCGCCATCCCCACATGCATCGCACCCAGACGCTGGACTACGCGATCGTCGTATCTGGCGAGATCTGGATCGTTATGGACGAAGGCGAGACAAGGCTCTTCGCCGGCGACGTTGTCATCCAGCGCGGCACTCGGCACGCATGGGCGAACCGCTCGGATAGGCCGTGTGTGGTGGCGTTCGTCATGATTGACGCGCTGCCGCTGGAGTAGCGAGTACTAGCCCGGATATCTCACACTGTCTCTGCCCAATCGGAGCGCGTTGCGCGATGGACTGCAGGCACAGCGCAGGGACTCCGGAGTTCCGCGGGGCGTAACATACGGCCAAGATTGGCAGGCATCGCTTTCACAACGAAAGCATGCGAGGAGCTCCGTCAATGCACCTGCGACCGGTTCGAAGTCTTTCTTACCGAAGTTGGGGCGAGGTGGACCGAACCAGACCGATTCAAACAAAAGTCATCGTACTCTAGAGATCCGATCGCGTCGGTTTCACCGCGGCGAATGTGGCGCCAGACAAAAGCACGCGCATCGCACGCAGCGACTGCAGCCGGCCGTCCCAGGCGATGCGCGGCAGCGCGTGCAGATTGGTGCGCCCCGCCGCTTCCACGATGCCCGGTATCGTCGACGCCGCGCTTTCGAATCCCACCTCCTCGGCCATCACGAGATGCGCGCGCCGCCAGGATTCGCGATCGCCAAACGGATAGGCGAAATGCCTGATCTTGCGATCAAACGCCGCCTCCCCCACCGCGCGTCCCATGGACATCTCGCGCCAGGCGACGGCGTCTTTCAAGTTCGACAGCACCGGATAATTCACCGTTGCGCTTCCGATCGTCACATTCGGATCGGCAGCGAGTTTGGCGAGGTCCGCCCAGTCCATGAAGGCCTCGCGTGACAGCGCGGCGAGATCGACGGAGTATCGCTTGCATAGATCGCTGATGGCGATGGAGAGATCAGGCGGTTGCAGCGACCGCAGCCAGCTCGACAGAAACGCGTAGAGTTCGTATTTTTCCGACGCCGTTCGGATCGTGAAATGCCGATCGTCGCGCGCGATCATGAGGCTGAGGCGACTCTCGCGCGCGATGATCTGCTCGAGCGCAAGCCACCAGGCTTCGCCAAGACCATCCGGAAACGCGGTCGGCAGGTAAACGGTGAACGGCACGCCATGCCGCGCCAGCACCGGATAGGCCGAGCTGATCACATCCTTGGAAGCGCCGTCGAAGGTCAGGCAGACAAAGCGCCGGCGGGCCGGCATCGTCACCGCGCGGCGGCAGACCTCGTCCATCCCGACGACGTCATATTTCCAGCGCTTCAGCGCCCAAAGGGTTTGGTCGAGGAATTTCGGGGTGACCTCGGTCGATTGCAGCGGTTGGAACGCCGCCCCTCGCCGCGGGCGCACGCGCTCGAACCGCAGGATCGCGCCGACGCCACGCTTTTGCCAGATCGCGCGGCCGCCAAGATAGGCGAGGCCGAGCTTGAGGCTCGTCAACCAGATATTGTCGGATGCCAAGTTTCGCGCCCCTTCGCTCGCCCGTCATCATTACCCTTTGTTGACATTTCTTTGCAAAGGTCCGGGGCCGAATACCGTAGATTTTTCCCTTTGAGACAGGTTTCGCGATGACCTTGGCCGCCGCGATCGAAGCCCGGACGGCAGACGCGCCAGCGCGGTCGAGGGCAAGCCGGATCGTCAGCGTCGATCTTCTGTTCGATCTCGTCGCGGCGGAGCCGATCTGGCGCGGTTTTGAAGCCGAGCGGCACGTCGCGACGCCGTATCAGCGCTTCGACCTCCTGAAGCCCTGGCAGCGCGAGGTCGGCGCCTGCGAGCATGCCGAGCCCTGCATCGCTATCGCCCGTGACGGCGAGCGCCGGCCGCTTCTGCTGTTGCCGCTTGCGCTCCGGCGCCAACACGGTATTCGCACACTGTCGTTCATGGGCGGCAAGCACACCACCTTCAACATGCCGCTCTGGGACCGGCACTTTATCGCCGAGGCTGACGACCTCGACGCGCTCGTGGCCGGCTTGCGCGGACATGACGCGGCCGACGTGCTCGCACTGACCCAGCAGCCGCTGCGCTGGCGTGGTTTAGCCAACCCCATGGCGATGCTCCCGCATCAGGATTCGGTCAACGCCTGCCCGACTCTCGCGATGGCGCCAGAGGCGCCGCCGGCGATCAGCAGCTCATTCCGCAAGCGATTGAAGGGCAAGGAGCGCAAGCTGCAAGCCCTGCCCGGCTATCGCTACCATGTCGCCGCCAGCGACGTCGACATCAGTCGACTGCTCGACTGGTTCTTCCAAGTCAAGCCGCTACGGATGGCGGAACAAAGACTGCCGAACGTTTTCGCCGATCACGGCATCGCGGATTTCGTTCGCGCCGCCTGCCTGACGCGTCTTGCGGGCGGTAATCGGGTCATCGACATCCACGCGCTCGAATGCGACGAGGAGATCATCGCGCTGTTCGCCGGCGTCGCCGACGGCCATCGCTTTTCGATGATGTTCAACACCTACACGATGTCCGAGCATTCACGCTTCAGTCCCGGCCTCGTCCTGATGCGCAACATCATCGACCACTATTCCGCCCGCGGTTACCACGCGCTCGATCTCGGTATCGGATCCGACGACTACAAGCGCATGTTCTGCAAGGATGATGAACCCATCTTCGACAGCTTCATCCCGCTCAATGGACGCGGCAGGATCGCCGCCATAACGATGTCAGTCGCCCATCGCGTCAAGCACATGGTGAAACATAACCAGCGGCTGTTTCGTCTGGCGCAGGAGTTGCGCGCCGCCTTGCACCGGAACCATGGCAAGCCATAGCTGATCCCGGCCTCGTTGGCGTGACACCAGCCGAAAATGCTCGGTGTCCGGGGCCGGCGAATGATCAGGCCGCGACGACGCGCGCAGCGGACTCGCGTGCAGCCGGCCTCTGCGGCGCGGGCTCGGTCGCCTCGGCCGGCGGCGCGGACTTGCTTAGCATCGTGACCTCGGAGAAGCCGACCGCCTTCAGCTTCTCACACATCTGGGTACGGACGGCTGCTTCCAGCGAGGGGTCCGGCACCACCACGGCGCGCGCGTTGGTCGTCAACAGCTCCGCGGACAGATCGGAGGCTGCGCCGGCATCGATCAGAACGTGGTCATAGACCCGCAGCAATGCATCGAGCGCAAGCGCAAGACGGGGCGACTGCAGCAAGCTCCGATCGAAGCCCGGACGCCCCGCCGTCACGAGATGAACCCGCGACAGCCGGTCCTTGGTGATGATTTCCGAGAACGAGGCCTCACCCTGGATCGCTTCGGCAAGGCCTGGCGCCGACTGATCGACCGAGACGGCCGAAATGATCGGCGCAAACCCCACCAGATCGACCACCGCGACCCGCGCGTCGCGCACCATCAGGCGCGCCAGCGTCAGCGCCGTCAGGGTGATGATCTCGCCTGGCGCAGTGCCGAGCATCACGATCTTGCGTGCAGCATCGCCGGCAGCACACAAATCCTTGGCGAGTTGTTCGATTTCGTCGAGCGTGGTGGCCGGTTCGGGAATCATGGAAGGCGCGACAGGGGCTGGTTCAACCGCCGCGGCTTCAACCACCGCGGCCGGCTTCGGCCTTGGCGCACGCAGCACCGGCGTCGCGGCAAGCACGGCAGCCGCGCGCGGCGCCGTGATCCGCAGCAGTTCGCCGGTCACGATCACGCCGGCGCTGAGCAGGAGCGTCGCCAGCGTCGCGATCAGGACGACCGGCAATTTCTTCGGATAGGCCGGCGTATTGGAAACGATGGCGCGGGAAATGATGCGGCCTTCCGACGGCGCGGCGTCGATATTCTCGCGCGTATTGGCCTCGCGATACTTGGCAAGATAGGATTCCAGCAGGTCACGCTGCGCCTTGGCTTCACGCTCGAGCGCCCGGAGCTGCACGTCCTGACCATTGCTGGACGACGCCATTTTCTTCATTTGCTCCAGGCTCGCGCTCAGTCCGTCCACCCGGCCGCCGGCAATGCGCGCGTCACTGTCCAGCGAGCGCGAGATCTTGCTGGCCTCGTCGCGAATCTGGTGATCGAGATCGCCGAGCTGGGCCTTCAATTCCTTGATGCGGGGATGGTTATCGAGCAGCGTCGACGATTGCTCGGCCAATTGTGCGCGCAACGTGACCCGCTGTTCCGACAGGCGCCGCATCAGCTCGGAGTTGAGCACCTCGGACGCCTCGATCGGCTTGCCGCTCTGAAGCATCTCGCGGATCAGCCCCGCCTTGTTCTCGGCATCGGACTTCAGCGCGCGTGCGTTGTTGAGCTGGGTGTTCAGTTCGCCCATCTGTTGATTTGACAGCGTCGTGTTGTTGGTGCCGACGAACAGGCTCGATTTGGAGCGGAAATCCTCGACGCGGGATTCCGCATCCGCAACCTTCCTGCGCAGGTTCTCGATCTCGCCCGACAGCCACAGGCTTGCCGACTTGGCCTGTTCCTGCCGCGCATTTTGCTGCAGCACCAGATAGCCGTCGGCGATCGAATTGGCGACGCGCGCCGCGAGTTCCGGATCGCGCGACTGGAATTCAACGACGATGACGCGTGACTTGTCGACCGCATAGGCCGTGAGCCGGTCGTAATAGGCATCTAGGACGCGCTCCTCCGGAGTCATCTGGAATGGATCACGGCCGATCCCGAACAGCGCCAGCACCGATTTCAGCGGCGAAATCGCCTGCAGCAGCGGATCGAATTCCGGCCTTTCCGCAAGCTTGTTCTTCTTGACGACCTCCTGAGCAAGATCCCGCGACAGCACGAGCTGGACCTGGCTGGTCACCGCTTCGGCATCGAGCGCGGTGCGATCCTCGCTACGTTCGCCATTCGGACGCAGGAAAACGTTCTCCCGCCCGTCGACCAGAATGCGAGCTTCGGACTTATATCGGGGCGTTACGAGATTGACCGCGGCGATCGAGCTCAAGGCCACAAGCACGGTCGGAACAATGATCCATCCGCGTCGGCGCGCCAATGCCTGCCCGAGACTACGCAAGTCGAGATCGCCTGCCGCGGGTTCCGCCGCTACGACTTGCTTGACGGGCTCAGGCACGGGAGTCGCGGCGACTGCTTCAGTCTGCGCCTCTTCCTTGCCCTTACGCCATAACGCAAAACGCATCGCACTCCCCCGATAGATGACGCTAAAAGTCTGACTAATCGAGCATGATTACACTCCATTAAGGTTGCTGCGGGGTTAACCCGCCGTATCTCATGATGATCTCCGATCGCGCCACCGCGCCCGGTCATGCTTTGTTAACCATGAGAGCCCTTAATCAGAATCGAGATCTCCTCATCAGGGCTGCCCCATGCGTGCCACGCGCGCCATCATTTCTCCATTGCCTGCAATCCTCGATGAACCCGTGGCAACGGTTGCGGGCGCCATCGGCCACAGCGCGCGTCGCGGCGAGGGCAGGTTCTGATCGTGCCGCCCCCTCCTGAACAACCGCTCCGAATCCTGCACGCCGTACGCGCACCGGTCGGCGGTATTTTTCGCCATATCCTCGACCTCGCCAATGGACAGGCAGAGCGCGGACATCATGTCGGCATTCTCACCGACAGCCTGACGGGCGGCGAGCGCGCCGCAGCTGCGCTGGAGAAAATCGCGCCACGGCTCAAACTGGGAGCGCATCGCCTTGCCATCCGGCGCGAGCCGGGCCCCGCCGATATTGTGCTCTGGATGCAGTTCGCCCGCCTGATCGGGCAGCTCAATCCCGATGTGCTGCATGGACACGGCGCCAAGGCCGGCGCCTTCGTTCGGATGCGGGGGCGCTCGCAAAACGTCATTCGTGTCTACACGCCACATGGCGGCTCACTGCACTTCCCGCTCGACACGATCAAGGGCGGCATCTACAGCCGCCTCGAACGAGCGCTGAAGAACAATACCGAGCTGTTTCTGTTCGAGAGCGCGTTTGCGCGCGACACCTACCAGCGTACCATCGGTACACCGAAGGGCCTGGTGCGCTGCGTCTTCAACGGCGTCACTGCCGACGAATTCGATCCCATCACCAGGGCCGACGACGCCACCGATGTCGTCTATGTCGGCGAGTTCAGGCATATCAAGGGTGCGGATCTCCTGGTCGACGCGGTGGCGCGACTCCATGCCGACGGCAAGCCTGTTACGCTCACCTTGGCAGGCGACGGCGAGGAAACGGACGCGCTCAAGACGCAGGTCGAGAAGCTTGGCCTTGGCCATTCCGTGCGCTTCATCGGCCACGTCAAGGCACGCTATGGCTTCTCCAAGGGCAGACTGCTTGTCGTTCCCTCACGCGGGGACTCGATGCCTTATGTGGTGATCGAGGCGGCAGCCGCCGGAATTCCGCTGGTGGCGGCCAATGTCGGCGGTATCCCGGAAATCCTTGGCGCGCATACCGATGCGCTGTTCGCGCCGAACGTCGTCGGTGCGATCGCCGACGCCATCGAGAACGCGCTGGATGACCCGGCTGCCGCGCAGGCGCGCGCAAGAGCCCTGCGCGAACGCGTCTTCCTGCATTTCTCGCAGAAGGCGATGGTCGAGGGCGTCATGGCGGGATATCGCTACGCCTTTACCAGCCACTAACCTCGCTTGACGAGTTGCTCGCGCGCGACGTCCGACGTTGGCCCGCGATCAGGCTCTATCCCATTGCTGGAACGTGATCTTTCCGGAACGCCTGAATCCGCTTGTCCGGATCGTGTTCTAACCGTTTGTTCCGAATTGTCCGCTATTCCGAAACGGGGGAATTCAACATCGGCGCGCATTTGCTGAGATTGTGCTACAATCACCGGATGTGCCGAGTTGTGCTGCAATAATGGACGTGGGCAACAGTGGAACCGATCAACACACGCACGATGTTGGACGCCGCGGCCGCCGCGGCGAACGCACCGGCCGGTGGTCTGCCGCTGGAACGGCGACTCCGGCTGTCACAGGCAGCGCTCACCGTGGCCAACGAAAAGGTCAGCAAGGCCTATTCGCCAATCGTGATCGCAGGCGTCGTTCGCGTCGTCGACTTTGTCATCATCAGTCTTGTCGGCAGCGCGCTGTATTTCGGCTATGTCGTGCCCCTCAGCGGTTTTCATTGGGAATATCTTGCCGCGATCTTCGGCATGACGAGCGCGGCTGTAATCTGCTTCCAGGCCGCCGACATCTATGAAGTCCAGGTGTTTCGCGGCCAGCTCCGGCAGATGACGCGGATGATCTCGGCCTGGGCGTTCGTGTTCCTGCTGTTCATCGGTGCGTCGTTCCTCGCCAAGCTCGGCGGCGAGATTTCAAGGCTGTGGATTTCGGCGTTCTTCGTGCTCGGTCTCGGTGTCCTGATTGCCGAGCGCCTGTTCCTGCGCACGCTGGTGCGGAATTGGGCTCGTCAGGGCCGACTCGACCGCCGCACCATCATCGTCGGCTCCGACCAGAATGCCGAGCAACTCGTGCAGGCCCTGAAAGTCCAGGACGATTCCGACATCCACGTGCTCGGCGTGTTTGACGACCGCAACGACAGCCGCGCGCTCGAGACCTGCGCCGGCAGTCCCAAGCTCGGCAAGGTCGACGACATCGTCGAATTCGCCCGCCGCACGCGCGTCGATCTCGTGCTGTTCGCGCTGCCGATTTCGGCGGAAACGCGAATTCTCGATATGCTCAAGAAATTGTGGGTGCTGCCAGTCGATATCCGGCTTTCCGCCCACACCAACAAGCTGCGCTTCCGGCCCCGCTCCTATTCCTATCTCGGCAAGATCCCCACGCTCGACGTATTCGAGGCACCGATCACGGATTGGGACCTCGTGATGAAATGGCTGTTCGACCGCATCATCGGCGGGATCATCCTGTTGCTGGCATTGCCGGTCATGGCGCTGGTTGCACTCGCCATCAAGCTCGACAGCCCGGGTCCGGTGCTGTTCCAGCAGAAGCGCTTTGGCTTCAACAACGAACGCATCGACGTCTTCAAGTTCCGCTCGCTGTACCACGACCAGGCCGATCCGCTCGCGGCCAAGGTCGTCACCAAGAACGATCCGCGCGTCACCCGCGTCGGCCGCTTCATCCGCAAGACCAGCCTGGACGAACTGCCGCAACTCTTCAACGTCGTGTTCAAGGGCAACCTCTCGCTCGTCGGGCCCCGTCCGCACGCCGTACAGGGCAAGCTGCAAAGCCGCCTGTTCGACGAGGCGGTCGACGGCTATTTCGCGCGCCATCGCGTCAAGCCCGGCATCACCGGTTGGGCCCAGGTCAACGGCTGGCGCGGCGAGATCGACAACCAGGAGAAGATCCAGAAGCGCGTGGAATTCGATCTCTATTACATCGAGAACTGGTCGGTTCTATTCGACCTTTTCATTCTCCTGAAGACGCCGCTGGCGCTGCTGACCAGGAACGAGAACGCGTACTAAGCCGGTGTTTCCCGAGCTGCATAGAGTAACGAGTGTGCCATGACATATGCGGCGACAGCCGGCGACCTTCCCTCCTCGACGACGGTCCCGCCCGGCGTTCTCGCGCTGCAAAGGGCGTTGGTGTGGCTGGCCGGCGCGAGTGGCGCGATCGTCTTCATCGAGCCAAGCCCCTACGAGCTGACGACGCTTGCAGCCGCAGTGATCTTCGTCGCAACGGGCCTGCGGCTGCGGCCGGTCCACATGCCGCTGCTCCTGTTGCTGGTGCTGCTCAACGTCGGCTATAGCGTCGGCGCCATTCCCCTGCTCGACCAATCCAACGTCGCGAACTGGATCGCGACCTCCTGGTACATGACGGTCACCGTCGTCTTCTTCGCGCTGGTCGTCACGGAGGACACCGCGGCCCGCCTCGACATGCTGCGCCGCGGATTGATCGTGGGAGCGATCATCGCCTCGCTCGCCGCGATCGCCGGCTATCTCAATCTCGTGCCTGGCGGCTACGATCTGTTGACGCTGTATGGGCGCGCGCGCGGCACCTTCAAGGACCCGAACGTGCTCGGCGCCTTCCTGATCCTGCCCGCCCTCTTCGTGCTGCAGAGCATCGTCACCGACCGGTTCGGAAAGGCGCTGCGCAGCACCGTCGCGTTCGGCATCATGGCACTGGCCATCCTGCTGGCGTTCTCCCGCGCGGCCTGGGGTGGCCTCGTCATCACCGCTGCCTTCATGCTGCTGCTGATGGTGCTGACCAGCCGCACCCGCGCGGAACGCTCGCGGATCGTGGTCATGGCTTGTGTCGCGGCATTGGTCGGCGTCATGCTGATCGCGGTGTTGATGTCATTCGATTCCGTCGCCGAGATGTTCAAGCAGCGTGCGAGCCTCGACCAGAGCTACGACACCGGCCGCTTCGGCCGGTTCGGCAGGCACATCCTCGGCGCCGACATGGCACTGGACCTTCCCTTCGGCATCGGCCCGCTGCAGTTCCACCGCTATTTCCCCGAGGACACCCACAACTCCTATCTGAACGCCTTCATGTCGGGCGGCTGGCTGTCCGGCATCTGCTATCCGGCGCTGGTGTTCCTCACGGTGATCCTGGGCTTCCGCCACGTCTTCACGCCAGTGCCCTGGCAGCGCACCTACCTTGCGATCTTCGCGGCCTTCCTCGGCACGGTCGGCGAAAGCTTCGTGATCGACACCGACCACTGGCGCCACTTCTTC
>Ga0307516_10008872_pt1 | contig 11287 bp, 6 predicted proteins | sample 19_EM_MG_FD_203310 | JGI IMG/M metagenome (GOLD analysis project Ga0307516, IMG submission 203310) | Populus trichocarpa ectomycorrhiza microbial communities from riparian zone in the Pacific Northwest, United States - 19_EM | ecosystem: Host-associated > Plants > Roots > Unclassified | place...
GCTCGGCGTCTCCGATCTAGCCTTACCGGCCGCCGAGCGCGCGCTCGAGGCCGCCGGCAAGCGGGCCGAGGACCTGGACTACATTCTGTTCAGCACGATGACGCCTGACCACCTGTTTCCCGGGTCGGGGTCGCTGCTGGGCGCGAAGCTCGGTTGCCACGGCGTGCCCGCCCCCGATCTGCGCACGCAGTGCGCGGCAATGCTCTATTCGTTTCAGATGGCCGACGCCCTGTTACGAGCCGACGCGGCGCGCACCATCTTGATCGTCGGCGCCGAGGCCCATGCCGGCCTGATGCCTTGGACCGATTGGGACATTCTCGAAGGTACTAGCGATCGCAAGCCCACGCCCGAAGCTTGGGGGCGCGCTACCCGACACCGCGGCTGGGCCATCATCTTCGGCGACGGCGCCGGCGCGGTGGTCGTCGAAAAGGGCAGCGACGGCGCGGGCATCCTCGCGACCGACTTGCACTCCGACGGCCGCTACGCCAGCCAGCTGTGTATTCCGGCGGGCTTTCGCGGGCATCCGTGGACCGGCAACGCCGCTCCGGACGCCGACTCTTGGCTCATTCAAATGGAGGGGCGCGAAGTGTTCAAGTTCGCGGTCACGCGCCTGCCGCGCTCCGTCAAGGCTGTCTGCGACAAAGCCAAAGTCGCGCTCACGGACATCGACTGGTTCATCGCGCACCAAGCCAACCAGCGCATCAACGAAGCCGTCGCCGAAAAGCTCAAGCTGCCGCTCGACAAGTTTCCGAGCAACATCGATCGCTTCGGTAACACCTCCGCCGCCACCATCCCGATCTTGATGGACGAGATGCGACGCGACGGGCGACTCCGCGAAGGCCAGCTCGTCTGCCTGATGGCACTCGGCGCGGGCTTTCACTGGGGCAGTCTGCTGCTGCGCGCGTAGCCGGGCCAGCGTAGCAGCGTCGTCTGCAACGCCGCCTGACCTCGGTTAGGGTACTACGAACGACGTCGAGATCTGGGCGTCGTCGACGAAGAGCGTCGACTTGGGCGGTGTCATTTTCGCGCCGCCGTTGCCGATCACCCAATACACGGGCTGCATGTCTGGGACGGGGGTGGCCATGTCGAGGCTCATGAACTGCTCACCGTTGAACCAAAGCGTGAGCTGGCTTGGCTGACCCCAGGCTTGAACCAGGTGCGCCTGCAGTTGAAACCACCCGTGGATCGGCACAATGGGCGCGGGCTGCAGTTGCGAATTGATGGTTCTACCCATGCCGTTTTGATATTGGTGATCGAAGAGCGCGACCGTGAGCGTGTTGTCGGCTGTGCGCACCAAATCGACCGACCACAAGTCGATGCTCTTGTTGCGGTCTTGAACGGCGCGAAACAAGAAGATCGACCACCACGCGCCTGGCGTGTGATCTTCGTTGAGGTAAAACCAGGCGCTGTAATACGCGTCTTTCTGGTCGGTGATACGCCGATATAGCCGCGCAATCTGGTCGCCGTTGGTGGTGTCAATCGACACCTTGACCGAGCCGTCGCCGGAGTGCGCAGGCGTGGCAGAGAAGGTCGGGTTGGGCACGCCCGCGTCCGCGTAAAAGCCGCCAGCGTCGACGTCAGCGCTAGGCTCGTCCCAGAGCGCGAGCGAGCCGTTCGGTTGGTCATCGAAGAAGATCGGCCCCACCGCGGGCTCACCTGCCGTTCCGATGCCGGCCTCACCGCCAGCGCCGCCCATGCCACTCGTGAGCGAGCCAGCCTCGCCGGCAGCAGGCGTCGCCAGGTCGCCGGCCACCGCGCCCATGCCGCCCGTGCCCGCCACTCCTCCGGAGCCAGCCAGCGCCGTAGCTCCGCCCGTCTCGCTGCTCGTGCCTGCTGCGGCCAAGCGCCACTTGGCGCCGATCACGACGTTCGGATCGCAAGCCAAGAGCGCGAGCAGCGCGCTGCCGAGCAGCATGCACCTGCGCAAAAATTTTCCGGACCGGGCTGCCAAAGGCTCCTCGCCCCCTAAGGATGGCAACGCCGGCGGGTAGCTTCAAGTTGGGCCTTCTCGCGTGTGGCTTTCCAGCAATTCCAGAGTTTCGCCGGGGTCCCCGTGCGCGAGCAACCGTCTCGCGGCCCACGCGGACCCACACGCAGCGGGCGCCGGTCTCGCCGGTCTTTCTCGTGGCTCGTGGCTCCATCGACGATCGTGATCTGGTCTTCCAAGACCGCCCAACTCGAGTCAGGTATCAGTCGATTTTGAGCTTCTTGTACTTGATGCGAGTCGGACGATCGGCGTCGGTGCCGAGCCGCCGCCTGCGATCTTCTTCGTAGGCTTGGTAGTTGCCCTCGAACCACACGGTCTTACTCTCGCCCTCGAACGCCAAAATGTGCGTCGCGATGCGATCGAGAAACCAGCGATCGTGGCTGATGACGACGGCGCAACCGGGGAAGCCGAGCAAGGCTTCTTCGAGCGCGCGCAACGTATCGACGTCGAGATCGTTCGTCGGCTCGTCGAGCAACAGCAGATTGCCGCCCTCTTTCAGCAGCTTCGCCAAGTGGACGCGGTTGCGCTCACCGCCCGAAAGCGAGCCGACCTTCTTCTGTTGATCGCTGCCCTTGAAGCCGAACCAGCCGCAATACGCGCGCGACGCCACCTCGCGCTTGCCGAGCACGATCTTCTCCTCGCCGCCGGAAATCACTTGCCACACGTTTTGATCGGGCGAGAGCGCGCTGCGCGATTGATCGACGTAGGCAATCTTGACGGTGTCGCCGATCTTGAGCTCACCCGCGTCGGGCTTCTCTTCGCCGACCAGCATGCGGAACAACGTCGTCTTACCCGCGCCGTTGGGGCCGATGATGCCGACGATGCCGCTGCGCGGTAGACGAAAGCTCAAGTCGTCGACCAACAAGCGATCGCCGAAGCCCTTCTTCAGCGCGCTGGCCTCGATCACCAAGTCGCCCAGGCGAGGCCCTGGCGGGATGCCAATTTCCGTCGGATCGCCCGGCCCTTTGCTGGATTTGTCGAGCAAGTCTTCGTAGGCCTGCAGGCGCGCTTTGCTCTTGGCTTGGCGCGCGCGGGGCGAGGCGCGCACCCACTCCAGCTCTTGCTTGAGCTTGCGCTGGCGCGCGCTCTCCGACTTTTCTTCGATCGAGAGCCGCGCGGCCTTTTGCTCGAGCCAGCCAGAGTAGTTACCCTTGAACGGATAGCCCTTGCCGCGATCGAGCTCCAAAATCCACTCGGCGACGTCATCCAAAAAATAGCGATCGTGGGTCACGGCCACCACCGTGCCGGCGTAGTCTTTCAAGAAATGCTCGAGCCACGCCACCGATTCGGCGTCGAGGTGGTTGGTCGGCTCGTCGAGCAGCAGCATGTCGGGTCGCGACAGCAAGATGCGCGCGAGAGCCACGCGGCGACGCTCGCCGCCCGACAGCTTGGCGATCTCTGCTTCGGGCGGCGGCAAGCGCAGCGCATCCATCGCCATCTCGACGCGCGAGTCGAGATTCCAAGCGTCGATGGCGTCGATGCGATCTTGCAGGGCGGCCTGTTTTTCGAGCACCTTGGTCATCTCGTCGTCCGACATCGGCTCGCCGAGCTTCATGCTGACGGCCTCGAACTCGGTGACCAGGCCGCGAATGTCGGCCACGGCTTCGTCGACGGCTTCCTTGACCGTTTTCAGTGCGCCGAGGTCGGGCTCTTGCGCGAAATAGCCAATCTTGGTGCCCGGGTAGGGCTTGGCTTCGCCAATGAACTCTTTGTCGACGCCGGCCATGATGCGGAGGAGCGAGCTCTTGCCAGAGCCGTTGCTGCCGATGACGCCGATCTTGGCGCCCGGGTAAAAAGCCAGCGTGATGTCCTCGAGCACGCGCTTCTCGGGCGGGTGAACGCGCGTGACGTTCTGCATCGTGAAAATGAACTCGGGCATGTGCCTTGACTAGTGCAGCACGCTCCGGGACGCTAGTTGCCGGCTGCAGTCAGCTGGCGGCGCCGCGCAAGTCGTCGTGGGCGATGATGTCTCCGGCTACGAAAGCACGGCGCAATTTTTCGACGTGATCCAGACGCGACGGCAGCTGGGCCGCGGCGTAGGCCTCGCTCAATAGGCGCCGCTCGGCACGCACCAAACGTCCGTCGAGAATCGCCGCGATCGCCAGCAGGCGCAGCACCAGGCGCCGCTCGCCCGGCTCGAGACGCGGCAGGGCCAGCAAGAAAGCGTCGGAGTCGTCGAGCTCTAGCTCCTTGGCCGGCTCGCCCAAGCGCTGGCGCACGGCGCGCACGATGGCGACGTGATTCGGATGCAGCTCGCGCGTGCGAACGATGGCGCTGCCGACCGCGCGGTGCATCGCCGCTGTCGCCTCGTCCGATAACGCGGGCTGATTCTCGAGCACCGCGTCCAGCATCTCGAGCGCCGCCGACGGCCCCATCACGCGAATGCGCGCCTCGCGCAGCACCGACCAGCAGACCAAACCGTTCCAAAGCCCGTTGATGGGAATGGCCGTAAAGGCCAGCAAGTAGCGCGTCGCCACGCGCGGCAGCACGCGCATCATCACCTGCTTGAACACGAAGTTGGTGACGGAGATTTTGAGCTTGTACACCGCGGAGGCGACAATCAGCTGAGCTTTGCTGGCCTCGCGATGCGGGTTCACGCCCAGCACGGCTTCGGGCGGATTCGGCAATTCGAGCGCCGCGCGCGCCAAGGCCAGCGCCACTTCTTTGTTGTCGTCTTTGCTCAACTCGAGCCCGGCGACGGCAGACAAGCGCGTGACGGAGCGCAAGCCGTCCCAGCCCAAGTACAAGATTTCAAGAACCGCAAACACGACCGCGCCGGTGCCGAAAACGCTCCAGTACTTGGCGCGCTCGAGCAGCGTCGGATCTGTCGGCAGCGGACCAAACAGATGAGCTGCGTACAGATCGCCCAGGCCCGTGAGAATGGCGTTGACGATGCCGGCCAGCGCCGCGCGGGTGACTGCCCCGCGCGCCACGCGCCGCAAGCCAGCGCGCTCGACCGGATTCAGAACGTGGATCGGGTCGTCGGCGACAGCCGCTGTTTCGGCGTGGCGCTGCAAAAAGTGCTGGCCAAGTCTGTCGAGCAAGGGACCTCTCCCTTACCGTCTTCTCGAGCTGCTGACCACGCCCGCCGATTTCGGCGAGCGGGCTAGTTTCCTGCCGATCAAGCCGCGGCGGACGAGCCGACGCTACGCAAATCGGTGAGGATGGCGTCGACGTTCTTTTTGGCGTCGCCGAACAACATGCGCGTCCCCTCTTTGAAGAACAGCGGATTTTCGACGCCGGCGTAGCCGCTCGCCATGCTTCGTTTCATTACGACGGTCGTCTTCGCCTTCCAGACCTCGAGCACCGGCATGCCATAAATCGGGCTCGAGTTGTCGTCGAGCGCTCCCGGGTTGACGATGTCGTTGGCGCCGATCACGAGCACGACGTCCGTCTGCGGGAAGTCTTCGTTGATTTCGTCCATCTCGAGCACGATGTCGTACGGCACCTTGGCCTCGGCCAAGAGCACGTTCATGTGGCCGGGGAGCCGCCCAGCCACCGGGTGAATGGCGAAACGAACCTGCGCGCCGCGCTTGCGCAGCAGCTCCGCGATCTCGAACAGCGCGTATTGGGCGTGGGCCACCGCCATGCCGTAGCCGGGCACGACGACGACGTTCTTGGCGGCGCGCAGCAGAGTGGCGGTCTCGGCCGGGTCGATGTTGGTGACCTCGCCTTCGGGCTCGCCTGCGGCCTTGGCCGGCTTGGCACCTTCGTCGGCGCCGAAACCGCCGAAGATCACGCTCAAAAACGAGCGGTTCATGGCTTTGCACATGATGTAGCTGAGAATGGCGCCGCTCGAGCCGACCAGCGCGCCGGTGATGATCAACAGGTCGTTACTGAGCATGAAGCCGGCTGCTGCCGCCGCCCAGCCCGAGTAGCTGTTCAACATCGAGACCACGACGGGCATGTCGGCGCCGCCGATGGCCATCACGATGTGCACGCCGATGAAGCCGGCCACGCCAGTCATGATCAGCAGCGACGGCAACCCCTGCTCGATGGGCACACCCACGAAGCGCAGCGCCAGCACGATGCACACCGCCAGCAAGCTCGCGTTGAGCACGTGCCGACCCGGGAGCAGCAACGGCTTGCTGCCGATGCTGCCACGCAGCTTGAAGAACGCGATGATGGAGCCGGTGAAGGTCAGCGACCCCACGAACACGCCCACGAAAATCTCGATTTCGTGCAGCAACTCTTCGGTCGGCGTCGGCGAGGCGTGGCCGCCAAGGTAACTGGCGATGCCAACCAGCACCGCGGCCAAGCCGACGAAGCTGTGCAGCACCGCCACCAGCTCCGGCATGGCGGTCATCTCCACGCGCGACGCCAAAAGCGCGCCGATTCCCGCTCCGACGGCGATCGCCAGCGACAGCAGCCCGAAGCTCGAAACATGCCCCAGCGCCGTGATGGCAACGGCCAGCAGCATGCCCACGATACCGAAGGCGTTGCCGCGCCGCGCCGTAGTCTGCGTGCTCAGCCCGCCCAGGCTGAGGATGAACAAGACGCCTGCGACGAGGTAGGAGACAGTCACCAGACTCGCGGGGATTGTCATGTTGCTGCTCCAAAGGTGGCGTGGTCGCTCTTGGTTCTCGCTAGCTTGGTCAGATTTCTCGCTCCGCTGAAGACCGCCGCCTCATGGCGACTCAGGCTAGCTGAGCCACAGCTGGCGCCCGGCCTCGCCGGGTATTCCCAAACTACCTCTCCGTTTCGATCGTGATCTGCTGGTGCCAAGACCCTCGAGGCCGATCCAGATTTCTGGGCTGACGCCCAGAAATCGTTCACGCAGATATGTGATCGGGGAGACAGCATCTTGCCCAGCTACCTCTGAAACATCTTCAGCATGCGCTGAGTCACTAGAAAGCCGCCGGCGATGTTGATGGTCGCGATCAAGACGGCGATTGCCGACAGAATGACGACGGGCGACTCGATGCGGCCGGAAATTTGCAGCATGCCGCCGACCAGGATGATGCCGCTCACGGCGTTGGTGACGCTCATCAGCGGGGTGTGCAAGGCGGGCGTCACATTCCACACGACCTGCCAGCCGATGAAGCACGACAGCACGAACACCGTGAGGTGGCCGACGAACGCCGGCGGCGCGAACGCACCCGCCAAGAGCAGCAAGCCGAGCGTCGCCGCTATCACCCCCAGCGAAGCGCCGGCGCTGTCGTCCTTCTTTTTGTGGACTGCGGGAGGAGGAACCGGGGCGCGCTCTTTGCGTTCGACCGCTTTGGGCGGTTCTTTGCGCGGCGGTGGCCACAAAAGCTCGCCGTCACGCAGCACGATCGCGCCGCGCACGACCTCGTCTTCCAAGTCGATGTGAAAGCTCTTGGCGCCGCCCATGTCGGCCAGCAAATGCGTGAGGTTCGAGCCGTAAAGTTGGCTGGCCGTCGGCGCCAGGCGGCTCGGTAAGTCGACGTAGCCGATGACGGTGGTGCCGTGCTGCTCGATGACTTGACCCGGTTGCGTGAGCGCGCAGTTGCCGCCCGCCTCGGCCGCCATGTCGACGATCACCGAGCCCTGGCGCATCGACTTGACCATCTCTTCGGTGATCAGCACGGGCGCCGGCTTGCCCGGAATCAGCGCCGTGGTGATGATGATGTCGACCTCACGAGCCTGCAGCGCGAACAGCGCCATCTCGGCGTCGATGAACTCTTTGCTCATCTCTTTCGCGTAGCCGCCAGCGCCGCTGCCGTCTTCTTGTAGACTGACGGTCAAAAACTCGGCGCCCATGCTCTGCACTTGCTCGCGCACCTCGGCCCGCGTGTCGAACGCGCGCACGATGGCGCCTAGCCCGCGCGCCGCGCCGATCGCCGCCAAACCCGCGACGCCCGCGCCGATGACCATCACCTTCGCGGGCGGCACTTTGCCGGCCGCCGTCATCTGCCCGGTGAAGAAACGCCCGTAAAAGCTGGCAGCTTCAATCACCGCGCGATAGCCGGCGATGTTCGCCATCGAGCTCAAGGCGTCCATCTTTTGCGCGCGCGTGATGCGCGGCACCTGGTCGATGGCCAGAACGGTCGCCTTGCGCTTGGCCAGCCGCTCGATCAGCTCCTGATTCTTGGCCGGGAAGATGAAGCTGATCAGCGCGCCACCTTCGCGCAGCATGTCGGCTTCGTGCTCGTTCAAGTCCGGATTGTGCTCCGGCGGCTGAACCTTGAGCACCAGGTCCGTCTCCTGCCAGATTTGCTTCGTCACCGCGGTGATGGCGGCACCTTGGGCAACGTAGTCGGAGTCGCGAAACGACGCGGCGGCGCCGGCGTCTTTCTCGACGAGCACCTCGAAGCCGAGCTTCACCAGACGTCCGACCGTCTCGGGTGTCGCCGCTACACGCCGCTCGCCTCGCCTGACTTCCTTCGGAACGCCAACCTTCATAGGTTCTCGATCAGCTAGTCGCGCACCACCGGCTCAATCACCAAACCCGAGCCAGAAAGGCGCGTGTTTCCTGACGGGGCGCCAAGCGTGCCACAGCAGATCGGCCAAGTACAGGTCCGACGCAGAGCGCCCACACCGCAAAATTCGCCCCATTTTCGGCTCGATTTAGCGCCTGTTTGATAGGCCCCGTCCCCCGCCGCCCAGCTGGGCGGCGTCGCCCCAAACGAAAGCTCGGCCCCCCAGCACACCCGAGCAAGGCCACGCAGAAGCTCTCCGTCGGCTTCACGGCTGCTGCCACGGCACAACTGCCGTGGTCGTACGACTCCGTCGTCCGAGCGCCACGTCTGCTGCCACAATACGCGCTCGCGCAAAGCGCGAGCCACGACAACCTCAACTGACCTTGGAAGAACAGATCACGATCCACGATAGAGGCCAGACCCGCGACAAACTCGGCGAGGCCGAGCGCAGATCCCGCTTCAAGTCAGGCGAGTCGCCACCCGTCTGGGCAAGGCACGGAGGAAACAAGCCCCAATGGCCGAGCGCACGCTACGGTTCAGGACGCGCGAGTCGCGCCAACCCTCGGGCGCAGCCTGTGGCAACAAAACCCAAACCCTGCCTCTATTCCGCAGGAATAGAGGCAGGCAACGTCTGCGAGACTTCTTTGACGGCTTCGAACTCTTTGTCGATGGCTAAAAGTGCGCGCGAGCGGCCGGCGTGTTTGGCTCGGTAGAGGGCGGCGTCGGCGGCGCGCATCAGCTCGTCGGCGCGCGCGCTGCCGAATTGATCGGTGGCGGCGATGCCGATGCTGATGCTGTGGCTGATGGCGTTACCGCTGTAATGAGTCGGCGTGTCAGCCAACGAGCGGCACAGCCGTTGCGCGACGCTGAGGCCCGTTTTCGCGTCGCACTCGGGCAACACGGCGATGAACTCTTCGCCGCCGAGTCGACCGAGCGAGTCGTAGGCGCGCACGCCAGCTTTCAGCCGCCGCGCGGTTTCACGTAGCACGGCGTCGCCTGCAGGGTGACCGAAGGTATCGTTGATGGTCTTGAAATGATCGAGATCGCCCATCAGCACCGAGACCGGCGCGCCGCGGCGTGACGCTCGCACCAGCTCTTTGGTCAGCTGCTCCAGCACCGCCCCGCGGTTGAGCAAGCCGGTCAGCGAATCGTGCATGGCCTCGAAGCGCAAGCTCTCGCGCGCTTTCACCAGCTGCTCTTGCAGCTCGATCACGCGCCGCCCGGCGCGCAGCCGCACCTTGAGCTCGAGCGGATTGCACGGCTTGACCAAGTAGTCATCAGCGCCTGCATCCAAGCCGGCGATGATGTCGCTCTTGTCGTCCTTGGCGGTGAGCAGCACGATGTACACGTAGGGCTCTTGCGGGCCGCTGCGTATCGCTTTGCACACCTCGATGCCGTCCTTCTTTGGCATCACCCAATCGACGACCAACAGCCTGAGCTCGGAGTCGTCCTTGAGCGCTTGCAGGGCGGACTCGCCGTCGCGCGCGAGCGTGACCTCATAGCCCCAGCCTGCGAGCCAGTGCTCGAGCATCGTCCGTGCGATGGGCTCGTCGTCCGCTAACAGGATCTTCATGCGTGAAGCCGCCTTGGACGAGTCTCGCCGAAGCCTTGAAACGCCGCCATTCTTCTCGCTCGGCTGATGTACGGCTTTTGCGGCAATCAGCTTAAGTCCCCTGGGCTTGCAGCGCGTAATCCCTGGAATAATCGCGCTTTCAGGGGGGCTCCGCGCACACCCTGCGCTAGGCTCCCGAGCACCTTCGTGCTGCGTGCCCTGCGAGCTCTTTGGCTATTTTGGACGATCCTGGCGTCGTATGCGCTGGTGTGGGTGTTTTCGCGCTGGGCGTCGCCCGCCGCCCGCACGCGGCGCTTCGAGCGCGCCCACCGCAAGAACGCTGAACGGTTGGCGAGCGGATTCGTCAGGCTGCGCGGCGTCTTCATCAAGACAGGCCAAGTGCTCAGCGTCACCGGCACGTTCTTGCCCGCCGCGTACGGCGAAGCCCTGGCCAAGCTGCAAGACAAGGTGCCGGGCCGTCCCTTTTCCGAAGTGGCCGGACGCCTGAAAGAGGCCTTCGGTCCCGACGCCCTCGAGCGCTTCGGCAGCTTCGAGCGCGAGCCCGTCGCGGCGGCGTCGCTCGCGCAAGTGCATCGTGCCACGACGCGCGACGGGCGACCGCTCGCGGTCAAGGTGCTGTACCCGGACATCGAACGGCTGGTGCGCATCGACTTGGGCGTGCTCCGCTCGCTGTTGCCGGTGGCTAAAGTGCTCTTGCCGGTGTCGCGCGTCGAGCGCGTGCTCGAACAGCTTGCGGCGATGCTTGCGCGCGAGACCGACTACGTGCACGAGCGCCACAACATGCAGCGCATCCGCGACATATTCGCGGGGCGAAGCGACGTGGTCGTGCCGAGCGTGGAGGCCGAGCTCACGCGCGCCGGCGTACTGTCGATGTCGTTCGAGACGGGCGTGAAGATTACCGACCGTGACGCACTGCGCGGCATCGGCGTAGAGCCAGAGGCAGTCGCCAAGCTGCTGGTCGGCTGTTACTTCACGATGCTGTTTCAGCATCGTGTGTTTCATGCTGATCCACACCCGGGTAACTTCTTGGTGCGCCCCGGCCCGCAGCTGGTGATTTTGGACTACGGCGCGGTCGAAGAGGTGACCGAGCAGCTGCAGCAGGGCATGCAGAGCGTCGTGATGGGCGTGATGGTGAAGAACGACGACGAAATTTTGCGCGGGCTCGAGCGCATGGGCTTCATCGCCGAAGGCGGCGATCGCGCGCTGCTAGCGCAGGTCGGGCGCGAATACTTGGGCGTGCTCGGCTCGGTCAAGATTCAAGATTTTTCCAAGCTCGATCGGGAGCAAATGGAGAAAATTGCCGGCTACGACCAGCTGCGCGGCAAGCTTCGCCAGGTGATGAAG
>Ga0307516_10008873_pt1 | contig 11285 bp, 9 predicted proteins | sample 19_EM_MG_FD_203310 | JGI IMG/M metagenome (GOLD analysis project Ga0307516, IMG submission 203310) | Populus trichocarpa ectomycorrhiza microbial communities from riparian zone in the Pacific Northwest, United States - 19_EM | ecosystem: Host-associated > Plants > Roots > Unclassified | place...
ACCCAGACTGAAAAACTGTTCGGCTACCCGCGCGGCGAGCTGCTGGGCCAGCCGATCGAGGTGCTGGTGCCGGAGCGCTTTCGCGCCATGCATCCGGGCCACCGCTCGCGCTTCGTCACCGACCCCAAGGTGCGGCCCATGGGCGCCGGGCTGGAACTGCACGGCCGGCGCCGCGACGGCAGCGAGTTCCCGGTGGAGATCAGCCTGAGCCCCCTGGAAACCGAGGATGGCACCCTCGTCAGCAGCTCCATCCGCGACATCTCGGGGCGGCGCCGCGTGGAGCGCGCGCTGCAGGAGAAGAACGTCGAGCTGGAGCGCGCCAACCAGGCCAAGGACAAGTTCCTGGCCACCATGAGTCACGAACTGCGCACGCCCTTGAATGCCATCATCGGCTTTACCGGCCTGCTGCTCATGCGGCTGCCCGGGCCGCTGACGGCCGACCAGGAGAAGCAGCTGGGCATGGTGCAGTCCAGTGCCCAGCACCTGCTTTCGCTCATCAACGACCTGCTGGACCTGGCCAAGATCGACTCCGGCAAGGTGCAGATGCAGTTCGTGCCTGTGCCCTGCCAGCCGCTGGTGGAGGAGGTCGGCACCACGCTGCGCGCCGCGGCCGAGGCCAAGGGGCTGCGGTTGGAGATGCGGCTGCCGGCGGCCGACGTGGTGGTGCAGACCGACCGCCGCGCGGTGCAGCAGGTGCTGCTCAACCTCACCAACAACGCCATCAAGTTCACCGACACGGGCTCGGTGTCGATTGCCATTGAGCAGGCGGAACGCGAGGGTCGGCGCATGGTCGAGCTGTCGGTCACCGACACCGGCATCGGCATCTCGGCGGCCGACCAGGAGCGGCTGTTCCAGCCGTTCACGCAGGTGGGCAGTGCGTCGGGCCAGTGGCGCGCCGAAGGCGCCGGGCTGGGCCTGCATTTGTCGCGCAAGCTGGCCGAGTTGCTGGGCGGGCGCATCGAGCTGCAGAGCGAACCCGGCCGCGGCAGCCGCTTTGCGCTGCTCCTGCCGGACGGACCCCATTGACCGGACGGATGACCATGGCCGCACGCGTGCTGATCATCGAAGACAACCCCATCAACCGGGAGTTGCTGGACTACCTGCTGCGCGCCCATGGTTTTGAGACCCTGAATGCGGTGAACGGCCATGTGGGCTTCGACATCGCCTGCCGCGAACTGCCGGATCTGATCCTGTGCGATGTCCAGATGCCGGGCATGGATGGCTTCGAGTTCCTGGCGCTCGCCAAGGGCCATGAACCGCTGCGCCGCATCCCGCTGCTGGCCGTGACCGCGCTGGCGATGGTGGGTGACCGCGACCGCATCCTCGCCCGGGGTTTCGATGGCTACGTGGCCAAGCCCATCCACCCGCAGACCTTCATCCACACGCTCAGCGAATTCCTGCCGGCCGCCCGTGGGCCGGCCCCGGGCGCGCCCCGGCCGCCCTCGGCCTATGTGATTCCAGCCCCGGCCCGCCCGGCCAGCATCCTGGTCCTGGACGACTCGGCCATGAACCTGGAACTCGAACGCAGCCTGCTCGGGCCGCATGGCTACGAGGTGCTGACGGCCGACACCGCGGCGCAGGCCTTGCAGATCGCCAGGGCGCGCGTGCCGTCGCTCATCCTCTCCGACGTGGGCTTGCGGCACGGCAGCGGCTTCGACTTCATCCGCCAGGTCAAGGCCGACCCGCAGTTGCGCGGCATCCCCTTCATCTTCCTGTCGTCCACGCACTGGGACGAGCCCTCCAGCCGCCTGGGCCTGGAGCTGGGAGCGGCGCGCTACCTGAAGCGGCCCATGGACCTGGAGGTGCTGCTGGCCGAGATCCGCACCTGCCTGGAAGGCTGAAATGTGGGTCCCCCAGGCACCGGGGTGCCTAGTGCCACCCGCCAAGCGGGTCCCAATCAAGGCGCAAAGCGCAGACGTAGCCCGGGCTACTGCGAGCATTTGCAACGCCGAGTGGGGCCTTTGGCGCGGGATGAGCGGCCTTGGCGGAATTCTTCACAGGCTCTCAGCCGCCTTGGGGCGGTGAGGGGCTCAGGGGGCTGGTGCGTCCGGCTGCGGCGCCAGCAGCAGCCGCTCCACCATGGCCCTGCGGTAGGCCTTGTCGTCGGCATCGCCCTGGTTGGACAGCAGCGACTCGGCCACCTCATAGGCATACAGCGCAAACGCCCGGCCTTGCGCCTCCTGCGGCGCAAAGCCGAGTGCCTTGAGGCACTGCACGTGGTAGGCAATGCGCCGGGCGTCGACCTCATCCACGGCCTGGCGGGCCGTCGTGTCGCGGCGGGCCCAGCCGCGGATCGCCAGCTCGATGCGAGACGCGTGCTCGGCCGAACGGCCGCGAAAAGGCAGCGAGATCAGCTCCTTGATGAGCTCGCGCGGGTCTTCGCACTGGCGCTCGAAGCGTTCGATGACCTGCTCGGTGGCGGCTGTGCGCCAGGCGCACAGCACGCTCTTGAGCAGGTCATCGCGGTCCTTGAAGTGCCAGTAGAAGCTGCCCCGTGTCACGCCCAGCAGCCGCGCCAGCACGTCCACGCGCACGGCATCGATGCCGTGGTCGGTGAGCACGAGCGTGGCACGCTCGATCCAGTCGGCGGGTGTGAGGGTGGAGCGCGTGCGCTCCGGCAGACGGTGGACGGACATGGTCGGGCCGGCAAGAATACGCTGGGGCGGTGCGCCACATGACCCCTTAGCATGACCCCTTACAAAGAGGGGCAGCGATTAGGCAAAACACGGATGAAGACTGCCCAGGCCTCCACTAGCATCGGCTTGAGCACCATACACATGTGTATGGGGCGGCAGGCTGCGGGCAGGGTGTCCGCCCCTGCATTCCCTCTTGCTTAGGCATCCATGACGGCCGAGTTCTTCACCGATCCGCAATTCCTGGCACCGCCGCGCGTCGAGCGGCACGATCTCGGCGGCGGCGCCTTCATGCTGCGCTCGCCCGAACCGCTGGGGCCGTACGCACGCTGCATCGGCGAATGGCTGGAGCACTGGGCGGTGGCCACCCCCGAGGCCGTGGCGCTGGCCGAGCGCGATGCGCAAGGCGAGTGGCGGCGCCTGACCTACCGCGAGTTGCGCGCGGCGGTGGGCCGCATCGCGCAAACCCTGCTGGATTTGCAGCTGCCGGCGGACGCACCCATCACCGTGCTCTCGGACAACTCCGTGGACCACGCGCTGCTGGTGCTGGCGGCCATGCACATCGGCCGGCCTGCCTGCACCGTCTCCAGCGCCTATTGCCGGCTGACCCGCGACCCCACGCGCATCCACGGCATCCTGCGGGCCTTGCGCCCGGCCCTGGTGTACGCCGCGGACGCCGCGGTCTACGGCGCGGCCTTGTCGAGCTGCGACATCGATGCCGTGCCGGTGTACGGCAGCGGGGCCGGCTCCTACCCCGGGTCATTGACCTTCGAGCACCTGCTTGCCACGCCAGAAGGCCCGGCCGTGATGCAGGCCTTCCACGCGGTGACGCCCGATCACCCTGCCAAGTACCTGCTCACCTCCGGGTCCACCGGCGACCCCAAGGTGGTCATCAACACCCACCGCATGCTGTGCGCCAACCAGCAGATGATCGCGCAGGCCTGGCGCTTTCTTGAGCACGAGAAGCCGGTGGTGCTGGACTGGCTGCCCTGGAGCCACACCTTCGGCGGCAACCACAACCTGAACCTGGTGCTGCGCAACGGCGGCAGCCTGTACATCGATGCCGGCCGTCCCGCGCCGGGGCTGGTGGAGCACTCGGTGCGCAACCTGCGCGAGGTCCGGCCCACGCTGTACTTCAACGTGCCGCGCGGCCTGGACATGCTGCTGCCGTTCCTGGAGAACGATGCCGACCTGGCGCGCGACGTCTTCGCCCGCCTGCGCATGCTGTTCTATGCCGGCGCGGCGCTGCCGCAATCCACCTGGGCGCGGCTCGAGGCCGTGGCCCGCCGCGTGCGCGACGATCCGGTGTGGTTCACCACCTCGTGGGGTTCCACCGAAACCTCGCCCTCGGTCACCAGCGCGCACTGGCGGCTCGACCGCGCCGGCGTCATCGGCCTGCCGCTGCCCGGCCTGGACCTCAAGTTCGTGCCCAACGGCGAGAAGCTGGAAATGCGCGTGCGCGGCGTCTCGGTGTTCCCGGGCTACCGCCACCGCCCCGACCTCACTGCCCAGGCCTTTGACGCAGACGGCTTCTATGCCATCGGCGACGCCGGCTACCTGCTCGACGCGACCCGGCCGGAGCAGGGCGTGGTGTTCAACGGCCGCGTGGCCGAGGACTTCAAGCTCGGCACCGGCACCTGGGTTTCGGTGGGCACGCTGCGCCTGAAGCTCATCTCGGCGCTCTCGCCGCTGGCCCAGGACGTGGTGATCACCGGCCACGACCGCGATGAGGTGGGCGCGCTGGTCTTCCCCAGCCCGCAGGCGCGCGAGTTGCCGCCGGCTGCGCTGGCTGAACGCGTGCGCGCCATGTTGCAGGCCTGGCCGGCGGACGCCGGCTCGTCGCAATGCCCGGCCCGCGTGCTGTTCCTGGCCGAGCCGCCCAGCGCCGACGCCGGTGAGATCACCGACAAGGGCTACGTCAACCAGCGGGCGGTGCTGGCACGCCGTGCGGTAGAAGTGCTCGCGCTGCACGCGCAACCCACCGATCCGCGGGTGATCCTGGCGTCCTGATCCTTCTACCATCCAAAACCGCACAGAACCGCAGCCCTTCAGGAGATCTCCATGATCCAGCGCCGACAGTTTGTCCAAGCCGCCTTCGGTTCCTCCTTGCTGGCCGCACTCGGGGCCCGGAGCGCCCACGCCGAGGCGCTGGAGCAGGCCCGCTTCCTCTATGGCTTCCCGGCCGGCAGTGCCGGCGACATCGTGGCCCGCCGCGTGGCCGAGCGGCTGACCGGCTCGGCCTACACGCGCAACGCGCCGCTGGTGGAAAACAAGCCCGGCGCGGGCGGCCGCATCTCGCTCGATGCACTCAAGGCCGCGGCGCCGGACGGCGCCACGCTGGCCTTGTCGCCGTTTTCCTGCACCTCCATCTACCCGCATGTCTACAGCAAGCTCACCTACGACCCGGTGCGTGACTTCGTGCCGGTGTCCATCGCGGCGGTGATGCACCACGGCCTGGCCGTGGGTCCGCTGGTGCCGGCCAGCGTGAAGACCGTGAAGGCGTTCATCGAATGGGCCCGCGCCAACCCCAAGGAGGCCAACTACGGCTCCCCGGCGGCGGGCTCCACGCCCCACTTCATCGGCGCCCTGCTGGGCCTGAACAACGGCGTGGAACTCAAGCACGTGCCCTACCGCGGCTCGGTGCCCGGCGTCACCGACGTGGTGGGCGGCCAGGTGGCGTCCATGGTCACCCCCAGCGGCGATTTCATCGCCAACCACAAGGCCGGCAAGCTGCGCATCCTGGCCACCTCGGGCAGCAAGCGTTCGCCGTTCACGCCGGACGTGGCGACCTTTGCCGAACAAGGCTTCCCCGAACTCACCACCGAGGAATGGTTCGGCTTCTACGCGCCGGCACGCACCCCGGCCGCGGTGGTGACGGCGGCCAATGCCGCCATCAATACCGCCTTGGCGGACAAGGGCGTGATCGACGGCCTGGGCGTGGTGGGGCTGATCGCCCAGGGCTCCACGGCCGAGGCGATGGCGCGCAGCCAGAAGACCGAGTACGAGCGCTGGGGGCCGCTGGTCAAGAAGATCGGCTTCACCGGGGACTCCTGAGTGGCGAGGGGACCCGGGGCCTGAATGAGCGTGGCGTCGCTGGACCGGCAAGGTTTTGCCCTGGTGCCGCACCTGCTGGACGGCAGCGAGTGCGATGCGATGGCGCACCGACTGGCCCGTGCACAGGCCGGCCGGGCCGGCACCCGGGCCTTGTTGTCGCAGCCCTGGTGCCGCGACCTGGCGAACCATCTCTCGGGCCATGCCGCGCTGGCCGGGCTGCTGCCACCGGAACTGGTGGCGGCGCAGTGCACTTACTTCGAAAAGTCGGCCTCGCGCAACTGGCTGGTGCCGGTGCACCAGGACCTGGGCATTCCGGTCGCAGAGCGGGTGCCGCATCCGCAACTGCGTGGCTGGTCCCAGAAAGAAGGCGTGCTGCACGTGCAGGCTCCGGCCGAACTCCTGCAGCGCCTGGTGGCCGTGCGGCTGCACGTCGACGACTGCAGTGCCGCCGACGGCCCCTTGCGCGTGATTCCCGGCTCCCACCTGCAGGGCCCACTCGATGAGTCGGCCGTGGCAGCCCTGCGGCAGGCGGCCGGCGAGGTGGTCTGCGTCGCCCCGCGCGGCAGCGCCCTGGTGATGCGGCCCCTGCTGCTGCATGCCTCATCCAAGGCCAGCGGCACCAGCCTGCGGCGGGTCTTGCATGTCCTCTTCGGTCCGCGCGAGCTGCCCCTGGGCTTGCGTTGGCCCATGGTTGCCTGAAGCCATTGCCGGCCAAGCCTCCCCTCACACCTCCGAACGAGCCATCGGACCCGCCACCGGACGCGCCGCCTGATCCCTTGGCAGGGGCGATCCGGTTCGTAGGCGGGTTCCTGTCTGGCCTGCTGGCGGGGTGGCTGGCGGCGCTGACATGGGATGCCGGCTCCTGGACCCTGCTGGTGATGCTGATCGTGGCGGTGGTCTGCGGAGGACTGGCGTTGCGCCACGGCGGCCGCTTCCGGGAGCGGTGGCTGAAGTAGTCATCCGCCGCTGTGGGGGCGGCATGCAAGGTCTTACCACCGGACACACGCCATGGCAGGCCTCTGCCCAGAATCAGGCCGTGGGCGCTTCCGCCCGAGAGGCCTGTCTTGATTCCACCTCGCACTCCCTCGCCTGCCACGGTCACGGCAGCAGAGACCCGCCGCCGGATTGCCCTGCTGCAACTGGGCAAACGCTTCGCCGCCGTTGCCGCCCTGGCCGGGCTGGCGTCGCTGCCTGCGTGCGGCAATGACGACGAGGCCGAGGCCGCGGCGCCCGTCGTCGCCGCCCCTGCGCCGGTCGAAGTGTCCGAGCCCCCGCCGCCAGCGGCTTCAGCGCCCACGCCCCCGGCGCCTGCACCTTCGCCAACGCCTCCGGCTGCACCTCCGGCACCCACGCCGCCGCCGCCTTCCCCACCGCCGCCGCCCCCCGCACCACCACCACCTCCTCCTCCCCCGGCAGCGCCGCCACCCCCGCCCGCCGCGCCGCCACCGGCCGTCCCGGTGTCAAACTGTGCGGGAGGCAACTTCCTGTTCTGCGAAGACTTCGAGTCGCTCGCCGCCGGCACCGCCACCAGCGCGCAGTGGAGCATCATCAAGAGCGGTGGCACCACCGCCACCATCGAGGCCACGCCCAACGCGCAGTCGGCCCCCAAGACGCTGGGTGCCAAGGCCTTGCACCTGCACACCGGCGACGGCCAGGGCGGCAGCGGCTTTGCGTTCCTGGTGCCCAAGTCCTTTGCACCGCCGGGCAACAGCTTCTTCGGCCGCGTGTGGGTGTGGGTGGATGCCTTCCCCATCAAGCCCGACTTTGCGCACTTCACGCTGGTGGAGGTCACCGGCACGGGCGACGGCACCGTGGTGCGCCCGATCGGCGGCCAGTTCATCCCGGGCGAGAACAAGCTGCATGCCTTGCTGGGCGTGGGCAGCGACGCCGGGCCCACCGGTGACTGGACCGACTGGCAACCCACCGTGCCCACCGTGGACAAGCAGTGGCAATGCCTGGAATGGCAGCTCAACGCCAGCGACAACATCGTCAACGTGTTCATCGACGGCGTGGCCAAGCCGGAGCTGAGCATCAGCACCAAGAAGCACAGCGTGCGCGGCGGCAATGCCGCCGTGGACTTCCGCTTCCCGGCCTTCAACCAGATCAAGATCGGCTGGCAGCTCTACCAGGGCGGCGCCACGCCGGGCTTCTATGACCTGTGGTTCGACGGCATGGCGCTGGCCACCACGCGCATCGGCTGCGGGGGCTGAAGGACGCCGGCCGGTTTCGTCGTTCCGTACGTGCCTTCTCGCCGCCGGCCCCGAGCCGGCATTTGACCCATAGCCTTGACTTCCTGCAGGCAGGAAGGGGTTGCCGTGGTGCGCAGCCCCACGGTGATGGCCCGGCAGGTTCATCATTCAAGGATTCGGGGAGGGCGGGCATGACCAGATCAACCGTACACATCGGGCACGTGGTGGTATTGCTCCCGCTTGGCGGTGTCCCGGTCCCCGCCCTGGCGCGGCCAGGGCCGGGGCCGTTATGCGCGCCTCGCCTCGCGGGGCGGGGGGAGGTGGCCGGGTTGACGGCCACAAGGCCCAGCCGGTCCGGGGCAGGGATGTCCTCCATGGTGCCGCGGGCCGGCCTTTTTACGAACCCACCCCCGGGTAGTGCGCTGCAGGAGCGCGCCGGCGCCGCGCTGCCGGGCCGAATATTGCCGGATGCCGGGCAGCGGACCGCAGTCCGGCGGGCCATGCCGGAAGGCCTGCTTGCTTTTGCCGTCCAGGAGTACCTGACGAATGGCCCGTACATCACCGGCATGAGCGGCTTCCTGCCCACGCGTAGTCCGCTGCTGCCGCTGGAGCGCGTCGACGGCTTCGACCTGGCCGCGGCCATGGCTGCCGAGGAGCATGCCTGCGCGGCGCCCCCGGGCCGGACATTGCCGGATGCTGCGCAGCAGACTGAAACCCGGCGGGCCATGCTGGAATGCATGCTTGCCTTTGCGATTCAGGCGTACCTGACGGATGGCCTGCGCATCACCGGCGTGGGTGGCTTCGAGCCCACTCCCCGGCTGTCTTCGGACGTGATGAAGACCTGGGAGAAGGTCACCGCCGACGGCGTGAACGTGGTGATTGCCTTCGCGGGCACCCGTGCAGGCAACCTCGGTGACATGTGGCGTGACCTGCAGAGCCAGAAGCTGCGGCCGCATGCCAACGCGCTGGACCCAAGCCTGGGAAGCGTGGGCTCGGTGGGCGCGGGCTGGAGCGAGCGCTGGCGCCGCCAAGCCCGGCCGTCCGGTGCCGAACGCGAGCAGTTGGGCGACGCGCTGAAGGCCTATGCCGCACAGGCGGCGGCGTGTCACGGGCCGCTGCTGGTCACCGTGATCGGGCACAGCCTGGGCGCAGCCGTTGCGTCGGTGGCGGGCAATGACATTGCGCAGTTCCTGAAGGCGCAGGAGGTGGAGAGCAAAACCACGGTCTACAGCTTCAATGCCCCTCGCATGGGCTCGAAACAGGCGCAGGACCGGTACCAGGAGAAACTGGCACAGGGCCGCGACGCCCCCGCGGCCGGTAGGCACGGCCCGCTGGTTCTGCGCCAGTTCACGCGCCATGGCGACCCGGTGCAATCCGTCCCCTTCAATCAATGCCACCCAATGTGGAAAGGCACTCACGATCTGGCCGATCGGACCGCATACCATGCCGCGTCCCGGGCCATGCATTTGCTGGACGTGACGGTCAATCACGTGCTGGAAGAGTGGGCCCTCGACGTCGGTCACATGCCCGACCAGGAGGTGAGTCGCATCTTCGACGCCCGCTGACAACCTCCGTGGCGCGCCGCATCGGCCGGTCAGTCTGAATCACGACCGTTGCTGGCGTGCCTCAGGTGGGCTGGTAGCTCAGATGGGCTGGTAGGCCAGGCGCACATAGATCGGCGCGTAGGCCTCGGCCTGCGTGATTTCCAGCAGGCTTTCACGCGCCAACTCCAGCATGGCGATGAAGGTCACCACCAGCACCGGCGAGCCGCGGGTGGGGTCGAACAACTCCTGGAACTCCACGAACTTGCGGCCTTGCAGGCGGCGCAGCACGATGCTCATGTGCTCGCGCACCGACAGTTCTTCGCGCGTGATCTTGTGATGCTGGTGCAGCTTGGCCCGTTGCAGCACCGCCAGCCAGGCCTCGTGCAGGTCGGCCGCCTCCACGTCCGGGAAGCGCGGTGCCAACGACTGCTCGATGGTGACCTGTACGCGCAGGAAGTCACGCCCCAGCACGGGCAGCGCATCCAGCCGGGCCGCGGCGAGTTTCATGCGCTCGTACTCCAGCAGGCGGCGTACCAGCTCGGCCCGCGGGTCCTCGGGTTCCTTGCCTTCCTCGGTCTTGCGCGGCGGCAGCAGCATGCGCGACTTGATCTCGATCAGCATGGCCGCCATGAGCAGGTACTCGGAGGCCAGTTCGAGATTGCGGCTGCGGATCTGGTCCACGTAGTCCAGGTACTGCCGCGTCACATCCGCCATGGGGATGTCGAGGATGTTGAAGTTCTGCCGCCGGATCAGGTAGAGCAGCAGATCCAGCGGACCCTCGAAGGTTTCGAGGAACACCTCCAGCGCATCGGGAGGGATGTACAAATCCTGCGGCATCTGAAACAGCGGCTCGCCGTACAGGCGGGCCACCGCGATGCTGTCCACCACCTCGGGCATGCTGTCCGCGCCCGCCAGCGCCGCGGCCGGTGCGTTGGCCGGCGCATGGGCGGGCAGGCGCCGGGCCGAGGCCATCAGCCCTTGGTCTGGTAGACGTAGGCCTGCTGGCGCACGCGGGCGTCCTGGTACTCGGCCTGTTCGTCGCGGTCGATCGGCTTGTCCCACAACAGGCCGCGGCCCTGGCGCTGGCGCTCTTCCAGCTTGGGATCGTGCTGTTTCAGGGTGTGGATGAACTGTGTCACGTCCGACAGGTACGGCTTCCAGAACAGCGGCATGGCGGATGGCCCGACAAGGCCCGAGCAAAGGGGACGACAGTTTACCGGGCCGGGTTTTTGCAGGGGTGACCCACAATGGCGGTGTGCAAGAAATCGAACTGAAATTCGGCATCGCGCCCGATCGCCTGGCCGCCGTGCGCCGGGCGGTGCTGCGGCCGGACACGCCCGCCCTGCGTCTGCGCGCGGCGTACTACGACACGCCCGACTGCCGCCTCGCCGCGGCCGGCATCGCCTTGCGCCTGCGCCACGAGGGCCGCGCCTGGGTGCAGACCTTGAAGGTGGGCCTGGACCCCATGCGGCGGCTGGAGCACAACGTGCCCCTGGTGGTGCCGCGCGGCGCCACCGCGGCGCTGGACCCGGCCCGCCACGACGGCAGCGCCGCGGGTGAGGCCTTGCGCGCGGCTTTGGGCAAGGGGGAGTCCCCCACGCTGGAGGTTCGCTTTGCCACCGACGTGACGCGCCATGTGCGGGTACTGCGCGGGCGCGGCGCCACCGCGGGGACCACGGTGGAACTGGCGCTGGACGAAGGCACGGTGAGCGCCGGTGGGCTGAGCGAGACGCTGTGCGAGCTGGAGATCGAGCTGCTGCAAGGCTCGCCGGCCGGGCTGATCGCCATGGCCGCGAACTGGGCCGCGCGCCTGGGCTTGTGGCTGGACGCGCGCCCCAAGTCGTGGCGCGGCGACTACCTGGCGC
>Ga0307516_10008874_pt1 | contig 11284 bp, 13 predicted proteins | sample 19_EM_MG_FD_203310 | JGI IMG/M metagenome (GOLD analysis project Ga0307516, IMG submission 203310) | Populus trichocarpa ectomycorrhiza microbial communities from riparian zone in the Pacific Northwest, United States - 19_EM | ecosystem: Host-associated > Plants > Roots > Unclassified | place...
GGTTTTGCTTACGAGTGGAAGAAAGGTGCGCTGGAATGGGATTGAGCCCCGCAACGCAGGGAACCGGGCCCGCGATCGCGCGCACCCCGACCGGCATCATTGACCCTTCGACCGGCAAGCCGGTCGGCGCCAATGACCCCTATTTCCTCGAGGTCAATCACGAACTGTCGGACAAGGGATTCTTTGTTGCCGCAGCCGATGATCTCATCATCTGGGCGCGCACCGGCTCCCTGATGTGGATGACCTTTGGTCTGGCCTGCTGTGCCGTCGAGATGATGCAGTTGTCGATGCCGCGCTATGACGTCGAGCGGTTCGGCTTCGCGCCGCGCGCCTCGCCGCGCCAGTCCGACGTGATGATCGTCGCGGGCACGCTGACCAACAAGATGGCGCCGGCGCTGCGTAAGGTCTACGACCAGATGCCGGAGCCGCGCTACGTGATCTCGATGGGATCGTGCGCCAACGGCGGCGGCTATTACCACTATTCCTACTCGGTCGTGCGCGGCTGCGACCGGATCGTTCCGATCGACATCTACGTGCCGGGTTGCCCGCCGACGGCGGAAGCGCTGCTGTATGGCGTGTTGCTGCTGCAGAAGAAGATCCGGCGCACCGGCACAATTGAACGCTGAAGGCTTTTGGTATGGACGACGGCAAGCTCGACGCCCTGGGGCAGACGATCGTGAGCGCGCTTCCGGGTGCCGCGATCGGTCATTCGGTGGCGTTCAATCAGCTCACGGTGAACATCGCGGCCGAGAAGATCGTCGACGTCGTGAAATATCTGCGCGACGATCCGTCGTGCCGCTTCGTCAACATCACCGACATCACCGCCGTGGATTATCCGGGCCGCGAGAAGCGGTTCGACGTAATCTATCATTTTCTGTCGCCGACGCTGAACGCGCGCGTCCGTCTGCGCGCCGAGGCTGACGAGACAACCCAGGTGCCCTCGCTGATCGAGGTCTTTCCGGGTGCCGACTGGTTCGAGCGCGAGGCCTATGACCTCTACGGGGTGATTTTCACCGGACACCCCGACATGCGGCGTCTCCTGACCGATTACGGCTTCGACGGACATCCGCTGCGCAAGGATTTCCCCGTGACCGGCTTCGTCGAGGTCCGTTACGACGACCAGGAAAAGCGGGTGCTCTATGAGCCGGTCCGGCTCAACCAGGAATTCCGCAAATTCGATTTTCTCTCGCCCTGGGAAGGCGCGGACTATCTGCTGCCGGGAGATGAGAAGGCGGGGCCGAAAGTCTGACCATGACCGAAGCAGCAGCACTCCGTAACTTCACCATCAATTTCGGGCCGCAGCATCCCGCGGCTCACGGCGTTCTCCGTCTCGTCCTGGAACTCGACGGTGAAGTCGTCGCGCGCGTCGATCCGCATATCGGGTTGCTGCATCGCGGCACCGAAAAGCTGATCGAGCAGAAGACCTATCTGCAGGCGATTCCCTATTTCGACCGGCTCGACTATGTCGCGCCGATGAACCAGGAGCACGCGTTCTGTCTTGCGGCCGAACGGCTGCTTGGCATCGATGTGCCGCGCCGCGGCCAACTGATCCGGGTTCTTTACTGCGAGATCGGCCGGATCTTGTCGCATCTCCTCAACGTCACAACGCAGGCGATGGACGTCGGCGCGCTGACCCCGCCGCTATGGGGGTTTGAAGAGCGCGAAAAGCTGATGGTCTTCTATGAGCGCGCCTCCGGCTCGCGCATGCATGCGGCCTATTTCCGCATCGGCGGCGTGCACCAGGATCTGCCGCCGAAGCTGGTCGACGATATTGATGCCTGGTGCGATCCGTTCCTGAAGGTCGTGGACGATCTCGACCGCCTTTTGACCGGAAACCGCATCTTCAAGCAGCGCAACGTCGATATCGGCGTCGTGACGTTGCAGCAGGCCTGGGAATGGGGCTTCTCGGGCGTGATGGTGCGCGGCTCCGGCGCAGCCTGGGACCTGCGCAAATCGCAGCCTTACGAATGCTACGCCGAAATGGATTTCGACATTCCGATCGGCAAGAACGGCGACTGCTACGACCGCTATCTGATCCGCATGGAAGAGATGCGCCAGTCGGTACGCATCATGAAGCAATGCATCGCCAAGCTGCGCGCCCCGGACGGGCAGGGACCGGTGGCGACCGAGGACAACAAGATCTTTCCGCCGCGACGGTCCGAGATGAAGCGCTCGATGGAAGCGCTGATCCATCACTTCAAGCTCTACACCGAAGGCTTCCACGTACCGGCAGGCGAGATCTACGCCGCGGTCGAGGCGCCGAAGGGCGAGTTCGGCGTCTATCTCGTGTCCGACGGCAGTAACAAGCCCTACAAATGCAAGATCCGCGCGCCGGGGTTCGCGCATCTGCAGGCGATGGATTTCATCTGCAGGGGACATTTGCTCGCGGACGTTTCGGCCATTCTCGGCTCGCTCGACATCGTGTTCGGCGAGGTCGACCGGTGATGGCGGCAGCCAACTCCGTGGCGTTGACCTTGGGAGCAACGGCCACCATTGCCGTCGCCGATCAGGGAGATCGATCGTTCGAGCGGTTGAAGGGTGGCAGGAGCGAATTCGTTTACGTGTCGTTCCAAGACTGGACTTGCTATCAGAGCCGAGATTCGAACTAGCAGTGACCATGATGTCCGCCAACCTTTCCGCAACAGCCTCTCAGCCGCCGATCCGGTTCGACCGGACCACGGGCGTGCTTGAAGGCGCGAATGTATGGGAGCGGACGGCAGCGCTGGCGCTGTCGACGGGAGCAAAGATCTCGTCGCATTTCTCGCATCGCGGCTACAATCATTGCGCCAATTTGCTGCGCAAGGCGCTGCCGGAGCGCAATATCGCGATCCGCCTCAACGTGGACGCGATCTTCGAGTTCCCCTATGGCGACGGTTACTGGAGCAAATTGCTCGATCTGTCCTACCGTTACGAGGGTGAACTGGAGCTCCTGTTTCTGGACTCGGACGATGTCGACTACACGCTGATCGATGGCGGCGCCAACTACGGCTACTGGTCGGTGCTGGTGTCGAGTGCGCCGTTCGGCAGGCATCGCGCGATCGCGATCGAGCCGTCTTCGCTGAATTTTCCCAAGCTCGCCAACAACGCACGCGTGAACGGCGATCGCTTCGAGGTCATGAAGTGCGCGATCGGATCGGTGCGGGGTACGGCGCGGCTGTCGGGAACCAAGCACGAGGCCTTCAGCATCGCCGGCGGTACCGGCAGCGGCGGCGAGGAAGTGCCGGTCATCGCGCTCGACAATTTGATCGATGACGGCAAGGTCGCGGCCAGCGGAAAATACCTGATCAAGCTCGACGTCGAAGGCGTCGAGATCGATGCCATCAAGGGCGGCACGCGCCTGTTGCAGGCCGATAGCGTGATCCTGTGCGAAGAGCACGGCAGCGACCGCACCCATGCGGTCTCGCGCTATATCCTCGACCAGACGCCGCTCACGCTGATCGTCTACGATCCGGCCAGCCGCCGGCTGGAAGCGGTGACCGAGCTCTCGATCCTCGACCGCATCAAGGTCTCGACCAACGTCGGTTACAACGTCTTCGGTACCGCAAGCGCTTTCTGGCTTGATCGAATCGACGCGTTGAATGCCACTGCCGCGCGCCGCCCGCAATGAAAGACTGAAGCAAATGTCCGTCCGTCGACTTGCACCGAAGGAAATGCAGCCCGCGAGCTTTTTGTTCACCGATGAAAACCTCGCATGGGCGAAGCGCGAGATCACGAAATATCCGGAAGGCCGCCAGGCCTCCGCCGTGATCGCGATTCTATGGCGCGCGCAGGAACAGCTTGAGGGCTGGGTTTCGGAAGCCGCGATCCGCGTCGTCGCGGACATGCTCGACATGCCCTACATCCGCGTGCTCGAAGTCGCGACCTTCTACACGATGTTCCAGCTGCAGCCTGTTGGCAGGAAGGCCCATGTCCAGGTCTGCGGCACCACACCGTGCCGGCTGCGCGGCGCCGGCGATCTGATTGAAGTGTGCCAGAGCCGCATCCATCACGATCCCTTCCACGTCTCCAAGGACGGCAATTTCAGCTGGGAAGAGGTTGAATGTCTCGGCGCCTGCGTGAACGCGCCGATGGTGCAGATCTGGAAGGACACTTACGAGGATCTCACCAAGGAGACCTTTGGCAAGGTGCTGGACGGGTTCGCCTCGGGCCCGCCGCCGAAGCCGGGACCGCAGAACGGCCGGCAGTTCTCAGCACCGATCGACGGTCCGACCACGCTGAAGGAAACCACATGAGGCGTGATCCTACAATTCGGCTGGCGGGACCGGGAAGGGGCGCTGCCATGAAGCACTGGCGGTACATCGCGCTTCATACGCTGGCTGCGGCGGTCTTTATTTTCACTCTGCAGCGGTTTCTGCTGCACGCTTCGCTTGAAACGAGTCTGTTGTGGGCGCTGGTGTTCGGCGGCTGTGCCGCAGGGCTTGCCTACACCCAGTCCAACCGCTGATCGGAAGCTTTTCAGTCATGCTCGACGACAAGGACCGCATCTTCAAGAACCTCTACGGCCTCCAGGACTGGGGTCTCGAAGGCGCGCGCCGCCGCGGCGCCTGGGACGGGACCAAGGCCATCATCGACAAGGGCCGCGACTGGATCATCAACGAGATGAAGGCCTCAGGCCTGCGCGGCCGCGGCGGGGCGGGTTTCCCGACCGGGCTGAAATGGTCGTTCATGCCGAAGGAATCCACCGATGGTCGGCCGAGCTACCTCGTGGTCAATGCCGACGAATCCGAGCCCGGCACCTGCAAGGATCGCGAGATCATGCGGCACGACCCGCATCTGCTGGTCGAGGGCTGCCTGCTCGCGAGCTTCGCGATGAACGCGCATACCTGCTACATTTATGTGCGCGGCGAGTTCATCCGCGAGCGCGAGCGCCTGCAGGCCGCGATTGACCAGGCCTATGAGGCCAAGCTGGTCGGCAAGGACAACGTCAATGGCTGGCCGTTCGACGTCTATGTGGCCCACGGCGCCGGCGCCTACATCTGCGGCGAAGAGACCGCGCTTCTTGAGAGCCTCGAAGGCAAGAAGGGCCAGCCGCGACTGAAACCGCCGTTCCCGGCCAATGTCGGTCTCTACGGCTGCCCAACGACCGTCAACAATGTCGAATCGATCGCGGTGGCTCCCGACATCCTGCGACGCGGCGCGTCATGGTTTGCCAGCATCGGCCGGCCCAACAACGTCGGCACCAAGCTGTTCTGCATCTCCGGCCATGTCGAGCGTCCCTGCAACGTCGAAGAGGCGATGGGGATTCCCTTCCGCGAACTGATCGAACGGCATTGCGGTGGCATCCGCGGCGGCTGGGACAACCTGAAGGCGGTGATTCCCGGCGGGTCCTCGGTGCGCATGGTTCCGGCGGAGCAAATCATCGATACCCCGATGGATTTCGACAGCTTGGGCAAGCTGCGCTCCGGCCTCGGCACCGCCGCCGTCATCGTCATGGACAAGTCGACCGACCTGATCAGGGCGATCGCGCGGATCTCCTATTTCTACAAGCATGAGAGCTGCGGCCAGTGCACGCCCTGCCGCGAGGGAACCGGCTGGATGTGGCGGGTCTTGACCCGCATGGCCGATGGCCGCGCCCACAAGCGCGAGATCGACATGCTGCTTGAAGTGACGAAGCAGGTCGAGGGTCACACCATCTGCGCGCTGGGAGACGCCGCGGCTTGGCCGATCCAGGGCCTGATCGCGCATTTCCGTCACGAGATCGAGGCGCGCATCGACGAATATTCGCATAAGGCCGATGTCGATGACGCGGGTGTTCGCGACCCCGCGCATATGGTGGCGGCGGAGTAGCAGGAATGACAAAGCTCATCATCGACGGAAAAGAGATTGATGTTCCCGCGGAATATACGCTGCTGCAGGCCTGCGAGGCCGCTGGCGCCGAAATCCCGCGTTTTTGCTACCACGAGCGGCTATCGATCGCCGGGAATTGCCGGATGTGCCTCGTTGAGGTGAAGGGCGGCCCGAAGCCGGTCGCGAGCTGTGCCTGGGGCGTTCGCGATTGCCGTCCCGGTCCCAAGGGCGAGCCGCCGGAAATCCTGACGCGCTCGCCGATGGTGAAGAAGGCACGCGAAGGCGTGATGGAGTTCCTGCTGATCAACCATCCGCTCGACTGCCCGATCTGCGATCAGGGCGGGGAGTGCGACCTGCAGGACCAGGCGATGGGCTACGGTGTCGACACCAGCCGCTTCGCCGAGAACAAGCGCGCGGTCGAGGACAAATATCTCGGCGCGCTGGTCAAGACCTCGATGAACCGCTGTATCCAGTGCACGCGCTGCGTCCGCTTCTCCGCCGAAGTCTGCGGCGCGCCGGAAATGGGCGCGACCGGCCGCGGCGAGGACATGGAAATCACGACCTATCTGGAACAGGCGCTGACGTCCGAACTGCAGGGTAACCTGGTCGACATCTGCCCGGTGGGCGCGCTGACCTCGAAGCCCTATGCCTTCGCGGCGCGGCCCTGGGAATTGACCAAGACGCAGTCGATCGATGTCATGGACGGCGTCGGTTCCGCGATCCGGGTCGATACCCGTGGCCGCGAGGTGATGCGGATCCTGCCGCGGATCAACGAGGCGGTGAACGAGGAGTGGATCTCCGACAAGACCCGCCACGTCGTCGATGGCTTGCGCACCCAGCGGCTCGATCGCCCCTATATTCGCGAGGACGGCAGACTGCGCGCGGCCACCTGGCCGGAAGCCTTTGCCGCGATCGCCGCCAAGGCCGGCCGTATCGACGGCAAGCGGATCGGGGCCATCGCCGGCGATGTTGCCGCGGTGGAGGAGATGTTCGCGCTCAAGGATCTCCTGGCGAGATGCGGCTCCGCCAATGTCGCGGTGCAGGGCGGCGATTCCTTCGACCCCAAGGCTGGACGCGCGAGCTACATCTTCAATCCGACCCTTGCCGGCATCGATAGAGCGGATGCGCTGCTGATCATCGGCGCCAACCCGCGCAAGGAAGCCGCCGTTTTTAACGCCCGCATTCGCAAGCGCTGGCGCTCCGGCCAGCTCAAGGTGGGTCTGATCGGTCCGAAGGCCGATCTCACCTATGACTACGACCATATCGGTGCCGGCACCGACTCGCTCAGCGACCTCGCCGCCGGCAAGCATTCCTTCGCCACGGTGCTCATGGCTGCGAAAAATCCGATCGTGCTGGTCGGCGCGGGCGCCGCTGCGCGGCACGACGGCGCTGCCATCTTGTCGCTCGCAGCGAAGATTGGGCAGGACATCGGGGCAATCAAGGACGGTTGGAACGGCTTTGCGGTGCTGCATGAGGCCGCTTCGCGCGTCGGCGCGCTCGACATCGGCTTTGCGGGGACGGGCCTCAGCGCCGCACAGATGACGACGTTCGGTACGCTCGACGTGCTCTTCCTGCTTGGCGCCGATGAGCCCAAGGTCCCGGACGGCACCTTTGTGGTTTATATCGGTACCCATGGCGACCGCGGCGCGCACCGCGCCGACGTGATCCTGCCGGCGGCCGCCTATACCGAAAAGTCCGCGATCTACGTCAATACCGAGGGCAGGGTGCAGATCACCGGCCGCGCGGCGTTTCCGCCCGGTGAGGCCCGCGAAGACTGGGCCGTCATCCGCGCGTTGTCGGAGGCGATGGGCAAGAAGCTGCCTTACGATTCGCTCGCCACCTTGCGGCAGGCGATCTTCAAGGCGGTGCCGCATCTGACGCGCGTCGACCAGATCGAGCCCGGCAAGGCCGGTGATATCAAGTCGCTCGCCGGCAAGGGTGGCACTCTCGAGAAGCCGGCGTTCAAGCCGCTGATCGAGGATTTCTATCTCACCAACCCGATCGCGCGCGCGTCCGCCGTCATGGCGGAATGTTCGCGGCTGGCTTCGGGGCAGATGCTGACGGCAGCGGAGTGAGCGTGACCTGATGGCTGATTTCTTCGCAAGCTCGTTCTGGACCGGCTTTCTCTGGCCGCTCATCATCATGGTCGCCGAAAGCGTCCTGCTGCTGGTCGTGCTCCTGATCGCAATCGCCTATATCCTGCTGGCTGACCGCAAGATCTGGGCGGCAGTGCAGATCAGGCGTGGGCCCAACGTCGTTGGCCCGTTCGGCCTGTTTCAATCCTTCGCCGACCTGCTGAAATTCGTGCTGAAGGAGCCGATCATTCCGTCCGGAGCCAACAAGGGCGTGTTCCTGCTGGCGCCTCTGGTCTCCTGCGTGCTGGCGCTCGCGGCCTGGGCGGTGATCCCGACCAATCTCGGCTGGGCCATTGCCGACATCAATGTCGGCATCCTCTACATCTTCGCGATCTCGTCGCTGTCGATCTACGGCATCATCATGGCCGGCTGGTCGTCGAACTCGAAATACCCGTTCCTGGCCGCGCTGCGCTCGGCCGCGCAGATGGTCAGCTACGAGGTCTCGATCGGATTCGTCATCATCACGGTGCTGCTCTGCGCCGGCACGCTGAACCTTTCCGGGGTGGTGGAGGCGCAGAACGTTCGCGGGTTCGCCAGCCTGATCGGCCTGCCCAGGCTCACCATCCTGAACTGGTATGTGTGGCCGCTGTTCCCGATGTTCGTGGTGTTCTACGTCTCGGCGCTCGCGGAAACCAATCGTCCGCCGTTCGACCTCGTCGAGGCCGAGTCCGAACTGGTTGCCGGTTTCATGGTCGAATACGGGTCGACGCCGTATCTGCTGTTCATGCTCGGCGAATATGTCGCGATCACCACGATGTGCGCGATGGCGACGATTCTGTTCCTCGGTGGCTGGCTGCCCCCGGTGGATCTACCGCCGTTCAACTGGATCCCAGGCGTCATCTGGTTCTCGCTGAAACTGTTTTTCATGTTCTTCATGTTTGCGATGGCGAAGGCGATCGTGCCGCGCTACCGCTACGATCAGCTGATGCGGCTGGGCTGGAAGGTGTTCCTGCCGATGTCGTTGGCGATGGTGATCATCGTCGCCGGCGTGCTGCATTTCGCTGACATCGCGCCGAAGTGAGGTTGCCCATGGGTATCAATGTCAACGCCACGGCCCGTTCGCTGCTGCTGTCGGAATTCGTCTCGGCGTTCTTCCTCGCCATGCGCTATTTCTTCCAGCCCAAGCCGACCCTCAACTACCCCTTCGAGAAGGGCCCGGTTTCGCCGCGCTTTCGCGGTGAACATGCCCTGCGCCGCTACCCCAATGGCGAAGAACGCTGCATTGCCTGCAAGCTGTGCGAGGCGATCTGCCCGGCGCAGGCGATCACCATCGAGGCCGGCCCGCGCCGCAACGACGGCACCCGCCGTACCGTTCGCTACGACATCGATATGGTGAAATGCATCTATTGCGGCCTCTGTCAGGAAGCCTGTCCGGTCGACGCCATCGTCGAAGGTCCGAACTTCGAGTTCGCGACCGAGACGCGCGAGGAACTCTACTATGACAAGGCCAAGCTGCTCGCCAATGGCGACCGCTGGGAGCGTGAGATTGCCCGATCGATCGAACAAGACGCGGCGTACCGGTGAGGCGATGATGACCGTTTTTTCCGATCTGCTGGAGACGGCGCAATGATCCTTCCCGCGCTTTTCTTCTATCTCTTTGCCGGCGTCTGTGTGGCGTCCGCGGTGATGGTGATTGTCTCGCGCAATCCCGTGCACTCGGTGCTTTACCTGATCCTGGCCTTCGTCAACGCCTCGGGCCTGTTCGTGCTGATGGGGGCCGAATTCCTGGCCATGATCCTGATCGTCGTCTATGTCGGCGCCGTCGCCGTGCTGTTCCTGTTCGTCATCATGATGCTCGACGTGGATTTCTCGGAGTTGCGTGAGGGCTTCCTGGAATACATGCCGATCGGACTGGTGATCGGTGGCATCTTCCTGTTCGAATTGCTGCTCACGGTCGGCTTCTGGGTGATCAATCCCGCGACCTCGAAGGCGATAACCGCGGCGATCCCGTCCAACGTCAGCAATACCGAGGCGCTCGGCCTCGTGCTTTACACGAAGTACATCTATTACTTCCAGCTGGCTGGGATGGTGCTGCTGGTGGCGATGATCGGTGCGATCGTGCTGACGCTGCGTCACAAGGCGAACGTCAAGCGACAGGACATCAACGTGCAGAACGCGCGAACGCCGGCGCTGGCCATGGCCGTGCGCAAGGTCGCGGTCGGGCAGGGGCTGCAGGATTCGGATGCGGCGGAGTGGGTGAAATGACCATCGGCCTCGGACATTACCTCTCGGTCGGCGCCATCCTGTTCACGCTCGGAATTCTCGGCATCTTCCTCAACCGCAAGAACATCATTGTCATTCTGATGTCGATCGAGTTGATCCTGCTTGCAGTCAACATCAACCTCGTGGCGTTCTCGACCTTCCTCGGCGACATCGTCGGCCAGGTCTTCGCGCTGCTCGTGCTTACGGTGGCCGCGGCGGAAGCGGCCATCGGTCTTGCGATCCTGGTGGTCTATTTCCGCAACCGTGGCTCAATCGCGGTTGAAGACGTCAATCTGATGAAGGGCTAACGCATGATCCGGAAAAGTGGGGACCGGTTTCTCGGTAAGATCATGCGTAAAGGGGCTTAGGCATGGTTCAGGCAATCGTCTTTCTGCCGCTGCTGGGCGCCATTCTGGCGGGCCTCATCGCGATCTTCGGCGCGCATGCGCGCAGCCCGAGCGGCGATACCGTCGAGCATCATGACGACGCGCATGGTATCCACGCCCATGCCGCCGCTGCGCATGACGATCATGCGGCCGACGACCACGGTCAAGACGATCATCATGCCGCCGAGCCGGCGGCGGCCGGCTCCCGGCTGGCCGAGCTGATCACCACGTCTCTCCTGTTCGTGTCGGCGGCGCTGTCCTGGTTCGTGCTTGTCGATGTCGGCTTCATGCATCACGACGCGCGGATTGCGTTGTTTCCGTGGATCGTCTCGGGCGACCTGAACGTCGTCTGGTCACTGCGCGTCGATACCCTGACCGCTGTCATGCTGGTGGTGGTCAACACGGTGTCTTCTCTCGTCCATCTCTATTCGATCGGTTACATGGACGAAGACCCGTACCGGCCGCGCTTCTTCGGCTATCTGTCGCTGTTCACCTTCGCGATGCTGATGCTGGTGACCGCCGACAACCTCGTCCAGCTGTTCTTCGGCTGGGAGGGCGTTGGTCTCGCGAGCTACCTGCTGATCGGGTTCTGGTATCAGAAACCATCGGCGAACGCAGCCGCCATCAAGGCGTTCGTGGTCAACCGCGTCGGTGATTTCGGCTTCGCGCTCGGAATCTTCGCGATCTTCATGCTGATCAACTCGACCGATTTCGAAACCATCTTTGCGGGTGCGCCGGGACTGACCGGCAAGACCATCGACTTCCTCGGCTGGC
>Ga0307516_10008876_pt1 | contig 11282 bp, 11 predicted proteins | sample 19_EM_MG_FD_203310 | JGI IMG/M metagenome (GOLD analysis project Ga0307516, IMG submission 203310) | Populus trichocarpa ectomycorrhiza microbial communities from riparian zone in the Pacific Northwest, United States - 19_EM | ecosystem: Host-associated > Plants > Roots > Unclassified | place...
CAGATCCGCGGCAGTTGCTCCCCGATCGGCAGATCGACCACCCTCGTTCCCCCGAGGCCGGTACGGGCCACCACCATGCCGGGATGCGCCTCGACGGCCTCACCGATGATCACGGAGTCCGCTCCCAGGGGGTGGGCCCGCATCGCGTCGAGGACGGCGTCGGCGTGCTCGCGCGGGACGAAGGCCACCAGCTTGCCCTCGTTGGCGATGTACATGGGGTCCAGTCCGAGGATGGCGCAGGCGTTGGCCACGGCGGGCGGGACCGGGACGTCGCGTTCCCGGATGAGCACCCCGGTGCCGGAGGCCTCCGCGATCTCGTTGAGCGTGGCCGCCAGGCCGCCTCGGGTGGGATCGCGCAGGACGTGCAGATCCGGGGTGACGGCGAGCATGGCGTCGACCAGGCCGCCGAGCGCGGCGCAGTCGCTCTTGATCTCCACTCCGAACTCCAGGCCCTCGCGCACGCTCATGACCGCCACCCCGTGGACGCCGATGGCGCCGCTGACGATCACGACGTCGCCGGGCACGACCCGCTGCGGACGCAGGTCGACGCCCGCCGGGACGAGACCGATACCCGCGGTGTTGATGTAGATCCCGTCGCCGTGTCCGGTCTCCACCACCTTGGTGTCACCGGTCGCCACCTCCACACCGGCGGTGCGCGCGGCCGCGCCCAGCGCCTCGGACACCCGCGTGACCGTGTCCAGCTCGACACCCTCCTCCAGGATGAATCCGCAGGAGAGGTAGGCGGCGCGGGCGCCGCTCATGGCGAGGTCGTTGACGGTGCCGTTGACCGCCAGGTCACCGATGCTGCCGCCGGGGAAGAACAGCGGCCGCACCACGTAGGAGTCGGTGGAGAACGCCAGCCGGGCACCGCCCAGGGAGAGGACGGCGGCATCACCCAGCTGAGCGAGCACCTCGCCCCCGAAGGCGGGCGCGAAGATCTGCTGGACCAGTTCGGCGGAGAGCACCCCGCCGCCGCCGTGGCCCATGACGACACGTGGCCGGTCACGCAAAGGCGCCGGACACGTCCACCCCTCGACGTCCAGGGCGGGGAGATCGGTGATGTCAGACAACGGGGCTCGCCTCCCGGGCTGTGGTGGCGGGCAGGTCCAGCCGCCGGTAGAGGTAGTACGCGGCGCAGGCGCCCTCGCTGGAGACCATGGTGGCTCCCAGGGGGGTGCGGGGGGTGCACAGGGTGCCGAAGGCCTCGCACTCGTGCGGCTTGAGCAGCCCCTGCAGGACCTCGCCGCTGCGGCACTCGGCCGGTTCCTCCGTCCGGATGCCCTCGACCGAGAAACGGTGCTCCGCGTCGTGGTCGCGGTACTTCGACGACAGCCGCCAACCACTGTCGGGGATCACCCCGATGCCGCGCCAGGCGCGGTCGGTGACCTCGAAGACGTCCTCCAGCATGGCCCGGGCGGCCGGGTTGCCCTCCGGGCGGACGGCACGGGCGTAGGCGTTGTCGACGGTGTGCTCACCGCGTTCCAGCTGACGGACGGCCCGGCGCACCCCTTCGAGGATGTCCAGTGGCTCGAAGCCCGTCACGACGATCGGCACCCGGAAGCGTTCCGCCAGTTCGGGGTACTCCTCCACGCCCATCACGCTGCAGACGTGCCCGGCCGCCAGGAAGCCCTGCACCCGGCAGCTCGGCGACGACATGATCGCCTCGATCGCCGGGGGTACGCGGACATGGGACACCAGCATGCTGAAGTTCCCGATGCCCAGCTTCCGGGCCTGATGGACCGTCATGGCGTTGGGGGGCGCCGTCGTCTCGAAGCCGATGCCGAAGAACACGACCTCGCGGTCCGGGTTCTGCCGCGCGATCCGCAGCGCGTCGAGCGGTGAGTAGACGACACGCACGTCACCCCCCTCCCCGCGGACCTGGAACAGGTCCCGTCCCGTGCCCGGCACGCGCAGCATGTCACCGAAGGAACAGAAGATCACCTGCGGCCGGGAGGCGATCTCCAGAGCCTTGTCGATGACCTCCAACGGGGTCACGCACACCGGACAGCCGGGCCCGTGGATCAACTCCACCTCCTCCGGCAGGAGTTGGTCGATGCCGTGGCGGATGATGCTGTGCGTCTGCCCTCCGCACACCTCCATCAGCGCCCACGGTCTGGTCACCGTGGCGTGGATGTCGTCGAGGAGCCGGCGAGCCAGCTCCGGGTCCTGGAACTCGTCGATGTACTTCACTGGTTGTGCACCTCTTCCGCCGGGTCCGAGCCCGCCTCCGCCGCCGCCGATTCCCAGGGGTCGCCGAACTCCTCCTGCAGCAGGCCGAGTTCGGCGAAGAGTTCGAGTGTCTGCCGTGCCGACTCCTCGTCCAGCCGCTGCAGGGCGAACCCGACGTGGACGATGGCGTACTCGCCGACCTGGAGGTCGGGCAGGTACTCCAGGCACACCTCCTTGACCACGCCGCCGAAGTCGACGGTGGCCATCCGGGTGCCGTCCCGTTCCTCGATGTCCAGCACTTTGCCGGGTACCGCCAGGCACATGAGCCTCTCCTCGCTGTCGGTCGCACATCGCTCAGTCGGTGGAAGTGGCCCGGGCGGCCACCATCAGCTGGCCCAGCGCCAGGCCGCCATCGCCCGGCGGCACCAGGTGGTGCCGCAGGACCGTGAAGCCGTCCTCCCGCAGGACGGCGGCACAGGCCGAGGAGAGCAGCGTGTTGGCGAACACGCCGCCCGTCAGGGCGACGGTGTCCAGCCCGTGCCGCTCTCGGGCCCGCGCGCAGATCCGGTGCACCAGGCCGGTCACACTCCGGTGGAAGCGAGCCGCGACGAGGGCCGGCTCGACGCCCGCGCGCAGGTCGTCGACGATCGCCGCGAGTACGGGTGCCGGATCGGCCCGTAGGGCGCCGCCCCGGCTCTCCTGCGACGTACGCAGGGCGAAGACGTACGCGGTGGTGTCGTCGGCGGGTGCGTGCAGAGCCGCGCCCTCCAGCTCTACGGCGGCCTGCGCCTCGTATCCGGCTCGGTGGCACACCCCGGCGAGAGAGGACACGGCGTCGAAGAGCCGGCCCATGCTGGATGTGGGGACACAGTTCAGGCCGAGCTCCAACTGCCGTTCCAGCAGGCGTAGTTCGTCTGACGGGCAGGCAGCCGTACAGGCGAGGTCGTCGGACCAGCCGATCCCGGCCGCCCTCAGATGGGCCAGCGCCATGCGGTACGGGCGGCGCACCGCGGCGTCGCCACCGGGCAGCGGGACGTACGCGAGGTGTCCGAACCGGGTGAAGCGGTCGTAGTCCGCGAGCAGGAACTCCCCGCCCCACACGGCGCCGTCGTCGCCGTGTCCGGTGCCGTCGAAGGCGACGCCGATCACCGCCCGGGTGCCGTCAAGGCCGTGCTCGGCCATCGCGGCGGCGATGTGCGCGTGATGGTGCTGGACGCCTACGACGGGCCGGCGCGCCGCGTTCCGGTCGGCCCATCGGGCGGAGCGGTAGCCGGGATGCCGGTCGCAGACCAGGGTCTCGGGCCGCACTCCGGTGATGGACTCCAGCTGCGCCGCCGCGCGTTCGAAGGTCCGCTGCGTACCGACGTCGTCCATGTCACCGATGTGCGCCGACAGCCAGGCGCGACGGCCAACGCCCAGGCAGAAGGCGTTCTTGAGGTCTCCGCCGACGGCTAGGGCCGGCCGCACGGGCAGTGGGAGGGAGACCGGCAACGGGGCGTAGCCACGGGAGCGGCGGATCACCAGCGGCTCCCCGTCGCAGACGCGGACCACGGAGTCGTCGCACGGGACGTGGATCGGCCGGTCGTGCGTGAGCCAGGCGTCGGCCAGATGCGCGAGCCGCTCCAATGCCTCGGTGTCGTCGGTGACGATCGGCTCACCGGACACGTTGCCGCTGGTCATGACGAGCAGCCGGGGGCCGTCCGGGTCACCGGGCAGACCGAGCAGCAGATGGTGCAGGGGCGTGTACGGCAGCATCACACCGAGGTCGGGGCTGCCGGGCGCGACGGCCTCGGCGGGCCACAAGTCCCCGGCCGCGTACGGCGGTTGCGGACGCCGCCGCACCAGGACGACCGGCCTGGCCCGGCCTTCGAGCAGGCTCCGCTCCTCGGGGCTCAGCCGGACGAGGTGACGGACCTCGTCCGCGGTCCTGGCCATGAGGGCGAACGGCTTGTCCCCGCGCGCCTTCCGGCGTCGTAGCAGGGCGACCGCCGTCTGGTTCGTGGCATCGCACGCCAGGTGATAGCCGCCCAGGCCCTTCACGGCGAGGATCGCGCCCCGTGACAGCAGTGTGCGCGCCTCGGTGACCGGGTCCGCTCCCGTGCCGGCCTCGGGCCGAGGGCCCAGCAACCGCAGGCGCGGCCCGCAGGCCGGGCAGGCGACCGGCTGCGCGTGGAACCGACGGTCGGCCGGATCCGCGTACTCGCGGGCGCAGTCGGCGCACATCGCGAAGCCGGCCATGGTGGTGTTGGCCCGGTCGTACGGCACGCCGGTGACGATCGTGAAACGCGGGCCGCAGTGGGTGCAGTTGACGAACGGGTGGCGGTGGCGCCGGTCGGCCGGGTCGGCCAGCTCGGCGAGGCAGTCGGCGCAGGTGGCGGAGTCCGGGGAGACCAGGGTGCGGGCCGGCCCGTCGGTGCGGGAGGTGAGGATGGTGAACGCGGTGCCGCCGTCGGGGGCCATCTCCCGGTGGTGGACGGACTCCACGCGGGCCAGTGGGGGTGCCTGGGCGGCGATCCGGTCGCAGAACCGGGCCACGGCCGAGGCGCTGCCCTCGACCTCCACGACGACGCCCTCCGGAGTGTTGGTCACGTGTCCGGCCAGGGCGAGTTCGGTGGCGAGGCCGTACAGGTAGGGCCTGAAGCCCACGCCCTGCACCACCCCCCGGACAGTGACCCGGCGGCGTCGCGGAGTGTCCTCGGCGACGGCGGCCGCGGCCTGCGGACCGCTCACGGGTGGGTGTGGGCCATCGTGTCGGCGGCCTCCGGGTGCGCGTGCGTATGGCCGTCGAGCGCGTGGGTGTGACCGTCGGGCGCGTGCGTATGACCGTCGGGCGCGTGGGCGTGGCCGTCGTCCGCGTGGGTGTGACCGTGGTGATGGGGCAGCCGGGCCATGACCGGCGAGTGGACGGGTGCGCCGTCCGCGGCGGCCATCGCCCGGTCGAGCAGCGCGCCGACTCCCTGCCCCCGGCGTGCCGAGGTCAGGACCACCTCGACTCCCGGATTGACCTGCTCCACGTTCGCGCGGAACGCGGCCTCGTCGAACTCGACGGCCTGAGCGATGTCGGTCTTGGTGACCACGACCAGGTGGGCCAGGCCGAAGGCGGTGGGGTACTTGAGCGGCTTGTCCTCGCCCTCCGTCACGGAGGCGAGGGTGACCCTCAGTGTCTCCCCCAGGTCGTAGGAGGCCGGGCAGACCAGATTGCCGACGTTCTCCACGAACAGCAGCCGGGTGTCGTCCGGCAGCCACCCGTCCAGGTGGCCGGCGAGCATCCCCGCCTCCAGGTGACACAGTCCGTCGGTGAGCACCTGCTTGACCGGGACGCCCGAACGCGCCAGGCGCGCCGCGTCGTTCTCGGTGGCGAGATCGGCACTCAGCGCCGCGACGGGAACGGACCGCTCCCGTGCCCGCAGCAGTTCGCGCTCCAGCAGCGCGGTCTTGCCGCTGCCCGGACTGGACAGCAGGTTGACGACCGCCGTGCCTCGGGCGGCGAGCTGAGCGCGCAGTTCATGGGCGCTCGCGTCGTTCTTCGCGAGTACGGCCTGGCGCAGGTCGACGACACGACACATGGTTCAGCGCTCCTCGGAGATCGGTTCGCGGGTGGGTGCGTGCGTGGGAACGCCGTCCTCCCAGTGCACGTCGACGATCTGCAGTTCCCGGCCGGCGAGCAGGTCGGTCCGCGTTCCGCCGCACCAGGGGCAGGTCAGCCGGGGCGGCATGCCGACGGCCCATTCGTGTGCGCAGGACGTGCAGCGGGCCCGTCCCGGCACCGCCTCGGTGACCAGTTCCGCGCCTTCCAGCAGGGTTCCGGCGCAGGCCAGTTCGAAGGAGAAGGCGAGTGCGTCGGGTACGACTCCGGCCAGCTCGCCGACCTGGAGCCGTACCGTTCGCACGGCCCTGACGTCACCGGCCCGCTCGGCGGCCTCTGTCACCTGGTCGACGACGGCCATCGCGACGGACATCTCGTGCATGGGTCTGAGTCCTTCCGCGGCCTGCCCCCGGTCGGCCTTCATTAGAGGCGCGCGCTGCCGGGTCGTCCGGCCCGGCACGCCGTCACGGGCCGGCGGGTACGCCGTTCGACGCAACCGTTCGACGCAACCGCACGGCACACTGGTGGGGCCACGCGTCACATCCGGCGGATCCGCAGGTAGCGCCTCAGGTCGGGAAGCACCTCGGCGCCGAGGGCGACCAGGGCCGCCAGGGCCGCTCCACCGATGACGATCTTCTTCATCCGTCTCTCCTCATGTCGGGATCCCACCGGCCGTGGCCCGCGGTGCGGACTCTCCCGGCTCGCCGTTCGTCAGCAGTTCTTCGATCAGTCGGACGGCCTCCGGTACGGCGTCGGACACCGGCGCGCTGAGGCCGATGCCCTCGTCCACCGAGGCCGGTTCGCATCCGACGACCAGGACGCGGCGCGGAGGCTCGCCGCCGGTCCCGGCGCACAGGGTGCCCAGCAGCGCCAGTACGGTGTCGGGGGTCATCCGGTGGCCGTCCAGCGCGGGGGCGCCGGGCGAAGGGTTTCCGCCGCCGTCGACGTCGTGTTCGATCACGTACAGCGTGCCGGGGGCTTCGCCGCGTGCCGTGGCGTCCACCAGGACGAGGGTGTCGTAGCCGTCCAGGAGCTGGTAGGCGAGGTGCACCCCGCGCACCCCGATGTCCACGACCTCGATGTGTCCGGGCAGGTCGCGTTCGCCGAGCCGGCGCGCTGTCTCCACGCCGAAACCGTCGTCCCCGAGGAAGATGTTGCCGATGCCGGCGACGAGGGTCCTGGGGCCTGACCGCGGGGAGGGTTTCATGCGTCGTCCTCCAGCGGTGTGACCTCGTCGGGCTGGAAGTACAGGAACCGTCCCTGCTCGCGGCGGATGTCGGCGCCCGGATCGCCCTCCACCGTGACCGCCAGGTGCACCCCGCCGTCGACGTCGTGCAGTACCGCCTCGACGTTCGCGGTGCGGCCCCGCAGGAAGATGTCCTGCGCGTCGGTGTGCCGCAGGCCCGGACGCAACTCGACGCGGCTGCCCTGGCCCACCGACCGGCCGGCCACCACCACACGGTCCCGCGCCGGATCGAATCCGGCCTCGCTCGCGGGGTCCCACCAGGGGGTGTCCGGCCGCGGTACCCCATGCTCGTCGGGGAAGCCGTCGTCCGGGGCGGCCGGGCCGGGGCCGGACACCTCACGCAGGCTGCGCACCGCCCCGTGCAGACGCTCCAGCACCTCGGCCGGCATCGAGTCCGCCAGCTCGATCACGGCGGCCGCCCGCTCGTCGGTGCCCCGGGCCTCACGTTTCTCCTCGTCGGTGAGGGCCGCGGTGCGCAGCGCGAGGATCTCGTCGATCTCGGTGGCGTCGTAGAGCGCCCCGGGGCTCTCCGGCGCGATGGCCGGATGGTCCTCCAGGATGATCGGCGAGGACAGCACGAGGTCGGCGCTGCCGGGTTCGCCGGCGAGTACGGGCCAGGTGTGCAGATTGCGGCAGGCGGCGACCGCGCCCTTCGCCCACTCGGGGGGATCGGTCATCGACAGGAACGATCCGGCGCTGAGGGCCATGAGGAGGTGGGTGGCCACCAGGGAGTGCGGCAGCGCCGCGTCCCGGTCGGCGCCGTGGCCCCCGGGGGGTGTCCAGTCGCTGGTGTTCTCGACTACGGCGGTCAGCCGCATGGTCCGGTAGGGGCCGTCGAGTTCGCGGGCGGACAGCCGGACCGTCCCGCTGATCTCCTCGCACCGCCGTAGCAGTCGACCGACGGTGCGGCCGGCCGCGTCCAGGACCGGTGCGATGTCCTCCCTTGCGGGGCGCCGGAAGCGATGCGTGACGCCGTCGCCGAGGAGCTCGTCCACCGGGGCGACCACCTCGACGCGCTCCTCGCCTCCCTCGTCCCAGGGCACCAACACCCGGTCGTCGAGCCGGAGTTCGGGTACGGTCTCGAAGCCGCCGTCCGGGAGGACGCGCTGCACCGTGCGCCGTCGGGCGTGCAGGAAGCGCACCTCGACCGAGAGGGTCGCGCCCGCCTTCGGCTCCATCAGGCATTCGGTGTGCTGGAAGTCGTGCTCCTCGCACTCGGCGCCCCAGCCGGGCGGCACCAGCACCCCGAACTGCCAGCGCAGCCGGTTCTTGGCCGCCGAGGCACGGTAGGGGTAGAGCACATAGCCCTCGAAGAGGACGGCGTCGGCCACCTGCCGGGCGAGGGCGAACCGCTCCTCCGTCTCGGAGGCGAACGCGGTCCCGGTCACGGTTCGGTCCTTCCGGTGGTGCCGGTGAGCGCGCGGAACGGGTCGCTCGCGGGCGGGTCAGGGGTGCCGCTGCCGCCGAGCAGGGCCTCGAGGGTCGCCTCCCAGGAGGGCAGCGCGTGCCGGGAGCGGTAGGCGAGGAGGGCGTCCATGGTGTCGCGGGGCAGCCGGATCCAGCCGCATCCGGGGAAGTGCTGCTCGATCATCTCCCGCCAGGTCGCGACGGGCATCCGGAAGGTCGCCTCCCGGTCCCAGGGAACCGGCTCGACCTGGAAACCGCGGGCTCCGGTGAACGCCGTACCGGAGAAGAGCATCAGCAGCGGAACCTCGCCGCCGGTGAGGGCGGTGAGGTAACGGGTCGCGGCGACGTCCATGTCGTAGGTGCAGGGCACGACGAGGTCGGTTTCGGTCTCCCCGGTGAAGCCGGGGACCGTGAGCGAGACCTGGGCGAACTGCACCGGCTGGAGCGTGCTGCCCCAGCGTGAGCGCTCACCGAAGAGGTCCGCCAGGCCATCGGCCTCGGCGGACTCGTAGGTTCGGCGGGCGGGTTCGACGCGGATCTGGCAGCGCAGCACGAGGGCGTGCACGGGTGCGTTGCCGGCGGCGGTGACACGCAGCCGGAAGACGAGGGTCGGTCCGGCGGCGTACCGGTCGGCGCGGACGCCGGTACAGGCGAAGGAGAACTCCGTCATGACCGCACCGTCTCTTCCACCGGCCGGGCGCGTCGCGAGACGTCCGCGAAGAACGCGTCCAGAGCGGCGCGGGCCTCGGCACCACCGTCGAAGCCCTTCCACAACAGGCGCATACGGCCGACGAGTTCGTAGCAGATGTCGATCGGTACGAGGTGGCACTCGCAGCGGCCGCCGGTACGCCGCAGCAACAGCGCCTCCACGTCGGGTTCGAGCAGTTCGGCGAGACGGCTGCCGCCGAGGGCCTCCGTCCACGTGGCCGGTTCGAGTTCGCTCTCGGTGGCTCCGGCCGGACTCGGGTACAGGGCGACCAACCGGTCGAGTGCCGCGTTCCGGAAGAGGAAGGCGACACCGACCGGGATCTGCAACGCGTCCCACGCGCTCTCGTCGAGGTGATGTCCGGGGTCGGTGAGGTAGCGGGCCGGGACCGTGCGGAAGCGGCCCGCGGCGGCGCCCGGCTGTTCCATCAGCAGCCCGCAGGGGGTGCAGGCGCAGACGAGGGCGCGTTTCTCGGTGTCGACCAGGTGACGGTGGTCCGCCTCCACCGTCACGGCACACAGCTCGCACCGTTCGGGCCGCGGAGGTCTCTCGGTGAGGAACCTCCGCAGGCCGGGCGTGCGCGTCGCCGGGGACGCCGTCATCGGGCCCCCGCCGGTGCCGTGCCGATCTGGAGGAGCGTGGGCCCCGCGGGTGCGGTCTGTACGTCGACGTCCCTGACCTCCGGTGCGAAGCAGGCGAGCGCCGCCCGGGCGGCCTCCCGGGCGCCCTCGCCGGAGCCGGAGCCGCAACCGCAGCCGCCGGCCTCCCGGGCCCGCAGCGTCAGGGCGCCGCTCTTCTCGTCGAAGCCCACGACGTCCAGGCTGTGTTCCCGGACGCTGTCCAGGGCCCGGGCGATGCGGGTGTCGCGGTCCTCGGGGTGCAGGTCGTGCAGGACGAGCAGGCTCGCGACCAGTTCGTCGCCGAGCAGTCCCGCCGGCGGTTCGCCGGGAGCGGAGGACAGCAGGTGGAGGATGCGGGCCAGGCCGGCGCCGTAGAAGTCCATGAGGGACCGGACGAGTTCCTCCGCCGCCGCGGCGGCGGCCGGGTCGCCGCTCCCGGCCAGCCGGTCGAGGACTTCCTCGACACGCCGCCCGGTCTGCTCCGCCGAGGTGACCGCGCTCATCCGCCCAGTCCGCTCAGGCCGGTGGGCACGTGCATCGACTTCACCGTCTTGCCGCCCCCGACGTACATGTGGACGCCACAGGGCAGACAGGGGTCGAAGCTGCGGACGGCGCGCATGATGTCGATGCCCTTGAAGTTCTCCGGGGTGTTCTCCTCGAAGATGGGCGTGTTCTGCACGGCGTCCTCGTACGGGCCCGGCGTGCCGAAGCTGTCCCTGGTGCTGGCGTTCCAGGGGGTGGGCGGGTACGGGTGGTAGTTGGCGATCTTGCCGTCGCGGATCACCATGTGGTGGGAGAGGACACCTCGGACCGCCTCGGTGAAGCCGACGCCGAGACCCTCGTCCGGCACCTCGAACTTCTCCCAGGTCTGGGTGCGTCCGGCCCGGACCTCCTCCAGTCCCTTCTCGGCGAAGTGCAGCGCGACAGCGGCGGTGTAGGCCTGGAAGTAGGTGCGCGCGCGGTTGCGTTCCAGCGCGTTGCTCCACTTCGGGATCTTCCACTCGAAGCTGGTCTCGGGCTTGGTCATGGTGCGGGGCAGGTTGATGACCACGCTGTGGCCGGTGGCCTTCACGTACCCGGTGTCGACGAGTCCGGACAGGGCGGTCGACCAGAGGCGGGCGATGGGGCCGCCGCCGGTGTCCAGGGCGAGGTGGTCCTTGCCGTCGAACCAGCGGGGTGACATGACCCAGCTGTACTTGTCGTCGAAGTTCCGCTTCTGCGGGGCGGGGATGGTGTGCTGGTTCCACGGGTGGCGCGGGTCCACCGGGTTGCCGAGCGGGTCGTGGGTGACGAACTGTTCCTGGCCCTGCCAGTCCTCGTAGTAGGAGCTGCCCAGCAGGATGCGGATGCCGAGGTTGATCTCGGTGAGGTCGTTGGTGACGAGCTTGCCGTCCACGATGATGCCGGGGGTGACGAACATGCGCCGGCCCCAGTCCGTCATGTTCGCGTAGGTGAAGTCGCAGTACTCGGGGTCGTTGAGCGCGCCCCAGCAGCCGAGCAGGACACGCCGGCGGCCCACTTCCTCGTACCCGGGCAGCGCCTCGTAGA
>Ga0307516_10008877_pt1 | contig 11281 bp, 10 predicted proteins | sample 19_EM_MG_FD_203310 | JGI IMG/M metagenome (GOLD analysis project Ga0307516, IMG submission 203310) | Populus trichocarpa ectomycorrhiza microbial communities from riparian zone in the Pacific Northwest, United States - 19_EM | ecosystem: Host-associated > Plants > Roots > Unclassified | place...
TATTGAGAGAACAAAAAACATCCACATGCCTCTTTTTTTTTTTTTTTTTTTTGGGAACTGATGTCGAAGCAGCGAATAATGCTCTCCGAATTGAAGCATTCAGACCCTGTGATATCATGTACGTAAAACCAGTGACGAAACAACGATTTTAGGAATATGGACACAATATGATATTGTTTGAATACATTTTAAAAAATATTTATAGAATAACAAGAGATTTTGAGGGTACACAGTGCATGATGGATACTCTTATCTTATCGGGAGGAGCCTCAGAAATGAAAAGCGGAAAACTCATGGCCGGATAAAACAAGGAGAAATTTATTTTCGTTTTTCGGCCTTTTGTTTTTGGAATCTCAATACGCCGACAAAGTAATGATGGGATGTGAACGCTTATAACACCACATTGAATCAGATGCCGCGTGCAGCTCATGGACCCTACTACACCGTTTTGGCCCATCTTTGGTTTTGTTTTTCTACCCACCCTTCCAGCTCCCCTAGACCCTCCTAGTCTCGAGTCTGGACTGCCTAAGTTTCCCCCCATGTTTACTCTCTCCCACTTTTTTCAAGGTTAGTGATTTTACCGGCGCTGGAAAATCAAAAAGACTGTAAATAAAATAAAATAGCTATAGCCCCAGCGTGCTCTACGGAAAGAACCCTTGTCGCTTTGCTAACTCATGCCAGCATGGCCATGAACTAATTTTTGGCGGCAGAATGTTCCACTCTGGTAATTTTACCCATCCATCCTACATGACGAGGAGAGAACGGGCGGCATGTATATAAACAACAATAATATTAGTATCTGGGAGCTTCCCATGTCTAAATGCCAAGTGACCAAAACACATTCAAGACCTTAATATATAAACTACTTTTCAACGGTCTATTAACCTCTATTTTATCTATAAAAAAAATGCAATTCATTCCCTTAAATATTCTTCTGTGTGTTCAAACTGAAGTTCAGAATCATTACTTTGCAAGATATGATCTATAAGTTTATTGGTCAGTTTTCTGGTAATCTCTATTCCAATTATGTCTATATAATTAGCTCCATGAACTTCCTAGCATATCTCCAGAGTGCCACAAAAATGAGCCGGCAACCTTATAACATCAAAACTTAAAATATCATGTCATGGAGACTCAAAATGTTTCCATGACTATTATACTTTCAAATGACGGGGCTATTATCCCCTGGAAAAAAAAATCTCACAAGACACTTATAAACCTTTTCTGTAAATAACTTGGTTTAGCAACTGTAACTCATCTACTCCATCGTCTCGCATATAAAAATGGTTTCAGCAATCGTCCATGAAAATGTATAACAAGCCCATGGAAGGAACAAGGTAACTGCTAGAAACTACTTCTTTGTATAGCATTGCACAAGCATGAACAAGAAAACTCTTAATCCTTCAAACATAAGGCGTAATTGCTGAAAATCCAAGCATCCCACAACTAGAATTATGTTTTAAGTCGACAAGACACCCATTGAATTATGTAGGGTAAATGTAAACCAGATCTCAAAAATAGCAATAACCCATAAAGCATATATACATATCTACCAAACAAGAAGCATCTACTAAACTACTTATAATGGAGTAAGAAAAAGGTATGCACTTGTTATTTAGGTTTGAAAGAGAGAAGGAGGAGTAAGAAATGGAAAGGAAACAAGAAAGAAAACACTTACCATCTTCTCCAAGTATTGCAGAAGCAAAAAGAGCAAAGACGAGCATAAACAAAGTGAACCATTTGCTTCTTGTTGAGCTTTGAAACATCTTCTTGGCTAAGTATTCTCTCTCTCAATCCCACTTTCAGTGTATATGAGTGTGTTTGCGCGTTTGCTCTGTTTTGCAGAAGGACAGAGGCAGAGAGGGTGTCTTTATATATATCCAAGATTCCAGCTTTATCGTCTTTACTCTTTGCTCTCTCTCTCTTTATAATTTATTTTTATTTTTATTTTTATTGCCTTTAGCTCGAGTATCGATTATTTGACAAAAAGGGTCCTTTCATACTTGAAGATTGTTAATTTTAACAACAGTCCGTGTTTTAAGAATCGTGGTCCGCCGTAAGACTGTACTTCGACGGTGTTTAATGCCTCGTGACTTAATTTATTGGTAAGTAAAATAAAAAGAAATTCGATGTCCGTTTCCTATTGGACCCCCCCTTTCCTCTTCGAGGATTAGCCATTGTTTTATTTGCTCTTTGTTTTTGAAAAAATATTAGGAAGAAATTGTACAGATTAATATATTCTTAGCGACCAATAAGTAAAGTATGTGTGATCTTTTTTTTACAATTTATTGGACTTGGACCGATACCTTTGAGAACTCATTAAATTATTTAGAATGCAACAATTTAATATAAATGATACTTTATTATAAAGAAATTAATATCGATTGAATGATTTAAAAATATTCGTTACCGTAAAAATAACAGAAATTACTATTTCTAACCATATATAAATACTATATAGTACATTCCAATCCCAATTGTAATGTGGAGAGGATGTTTTCTCACGACAACAATCTTATCATTAAATTTGATCGAGGCACATACACTCATATGCATTCCCTTATTCCAGGGGCACTGCTTTAAAAAGTTGGTGCAAAATGCATATTTATTGAAAGGCATCCCTAAAAATCTATTATTTGCAAATAGATATTAAATGCCATTACCTCAAAATATCCCACTCCCTTAAAAATTCTTTATTTATTTATTTATTTATTATTTCTGATGAGCCCTAGCACTTGGCAGAGGATGATAACCCGAAGACAATAAAAAAAGAAACGAGGGGAGATAGAAGACGATGCTTATATTTCTAATTCAGTAGCAAATGTTCCTCCCTGCGACTTCCTCAGATCACAACAACACATCAACCCACACTAATAATCCAGCATATGTCATGTGACTGCGGCAAGGTAACTTTGTATGTATGTTTTTTTTATAAATATATTAAAATAATATTTTATTATTATTTTTAATATTGATAAATCAAAATGATCAGAAAATATTAAAAAATTAATTTGAACAAAAAAAAAACAACTAAATTTTGGTCTATCTTCGTTTGGATTGCACTTCCAAATAAGAATCAAGAATAGAAAAAAGATTGTCGATTTTATATTGTCTAAATGGTGAACATATTAAACACTGGACAAGTTGTTACATCTACGCTACTACCAACAGACATGAAGGTGAGCAATATTTCGTTTCCAAATCTAATCCACAAGAAGTGATTTTGTGGCTCTTGAGATAAGTTATTCACTTATTGACATTCTCTATTTTTCTTATGTTTCTCTTGCTATTTCTATATAAAATTTTCAAAAAAAAAAACTTTGATTTTTAGACCAAATTTTAATTTTATATGTTTCGGATTCTTTTATGTCTGTTTTAATTAAGACAACTTTGAATTTCAAAGTTAGATGTTAAATTTAATGTTGATGATTTGAACTTCAGACACTATTCTTACAACTCCAGACTTATAGTTCCAAACTTATAATAATGTATTAAAACTTTTATGATCTTTTAATATGCAGAAAGCAAAATAAAACTTGCGGAATAATTAAATAATCTAAATGTAAAAGATAACTTAACATCTTAGGATTAAAAAACTTACATTCATTTGATGATTCTTTAATTAATTACAAGGTACACTGGAATTCCTTGACAAGAAAAAAAAAATATATATATATATTGGTATATCTAGTTTTTTGGTGATAGAGACTACAAGCCCACTATTATAAGCTTATTGATTATCGTTTACAAACTATCAGCCTACAAGCTATTTACTTACAAGTTATATGCATCTTGATTGTTGCCTACGAGATTACAAATTTATTGATAAACAAGTTTTGAAGATCATGAGAACTTGAATCAATTGCGTAGCAATTGTTGTTGTTGATTAATTGAGTTGTTGTTGTTGTTTCTTCCTTCAACTTTGGTTTACATGGATAACCTCATGTTAACCACCCCCTCTGTCCATTACTCCTCACCTTCAGGATGCACAATTGAAATTATCCATCTCTATTATCTCATATGTTTTAGTCAGTTTATTTTACAAGTTTGGATTACATTTTTTTCATAGTTTATCTTTTCTTTCTTCTAATTCAAACTTCATAACTTTTATATATAATATTCACATGCTTCAACCAATAACCAAGTCTTGTATTTTATTTAGGCCTAAACATATTTTAATATAGCAACACCTATTAAGTCTAGCCCACTATTTTATCTTTCTTACCTTTTGACTTAAATTGCTTCTTTTACTAATTTATTGTGTAACACTTGGTCCCTCTTAAACAACTCATTAATAACTTATTTTTCTTCTCAAAATATAAATTAATAGGAAGTGAAATCAATTCATTACTAGTTAATCTTCCCAAGATAATTTCAAATTTCAAGCTATACCTACCAATTTTACATGATAATTTGAATTTTTAAACCTTTCCTCTTTTACTCTACTAAAAGTCTCTTACCCCCCCCTTTTTGTCTCCAACTATTTACATAGTCTATGGGTGGAAGGAAGTACTTACATCTAATCTCGTTCTTAGAGCATGTTGTATGCTTGCCCAAAGACGAGAGGTGAACCTAGGATCCTAATCTGAGACAATGGATGTTGGAATCCCATGAAGTTGTATAACTTCATTCACATAAATTATGGCTAGTTTGTTCACCGAATATGTAATTTTTACTACTAGAAATAAAGTAGATTTAGTTAAGCGATCTATAATAACTCATATTACATCATTCCTTTTTTCCCCTCTAGGTAGGCCTGACACGAAATACATGGTGATCATATCCCACTTCCATTCAGGAATTAGCAAGGGTTGCAATGGCCCTATTGGCTTCTGGTGCTCCACTTTAACTTGTTGGAAAATACCACACTTCACCACATAATTAGTTACTTCCTTTTTTATGTTGGTCCCTTAATAGTATTATTTCTTATCCTAGTACATTTTAGTACTACTGAGATGTATTGTGAATTTAGACTCGGGTGCCTCTTGCAAGATCTTCTAGTTAATAATTTTATTTTTAGGCATATACATATGTCGTCCTAATATTAACACTCCATCATTTGCAATCCGAAAAGGGGTTTCAATTTTGGTATTTACTCTATTTCTCACTTTTGACACTTTATCATCTCCTTGTTGTGCTTGTAATATTTGTTCTCGATACATCGGTTGTACTTTTAGTTGTGCTACTAATATTTCTTCTAAACTCATGCTCAACAGGCCCCTAATCTTCATAGCTTTGTTAATGTTCGTTCATCCCATACTGGTGGTTTACTTAGAGTCACTTTGTTTTTGCAACTAAGAACATTGGCTACCATATTCACCTTTTCAGGATGGTATTCTATAGTATAATCATAGTCTTTGATGAGTTCTATCCATATTCTCTGTCACATATTTAATTCTTTTTATGACATTAGGTATTTCAAATTTTTATGATATGTGAAGATTTGGACTCGGAATCCATAGAGATAGTGTCTTCATGCTCACAAGGCAAACACCACAACTGCTAGTTCTAAATCATGTACTAGGTAAATGACCTCGTGAGTCTTTAATTGTCTCAATTCATAAGCAATTACCTTTTTGTGTTGCATCAAAACACACTCAAGCCCCTTCCTTGAGACATCATTATAAACCATAAAGCCTTCGGTTCCTGATGGAAGTGTCAGCACAGAAACAGTAGTAAGTCTGTTTTTTAGTTCTTGGAAGCTTCCTTCACACTCCTTCGACCATTCTTATTTTATATCCTTCCTCCCTAAGTGTGTCAAAAGGGTTAAATGAAAACCTTTTAATGAACATTTTATAATACCAAAAAAGTTTTAGAAAGCTATAAATTTTAGTTATTGTAGTTGGCCTTTTCCATTTTAGGATTGCTTCAACTTTCTAAAGATCCACAAAGATGCCTTTAGAAGAAATGACATGTCCTAGAAAGGTTAATTTTTCCATCCAGAAATCATGTTTTTTCAATTTAGCATACAGTTAATGACTCCTCAAAGTCTGCAGTACTTATCTCAACTGTCATTCATGCTCTTTAAAGGAATTAGAATATACTAAAATGTCATTTATAAATACCACAACAAATTTATCTAGGTAAGGCTGGAAAACTCGGTTCATCAAATCCATAAAAAGTGCTGGATCATTTGTCAACCCAAATGGTAACACTAAAAATTTATAGTGTCTGTATCGAGTTCCAAAAGCAGTCTTTGGTACATCTTGCTTTTTAATCTTCATATTGTAATACCTTGATCTTAAACCGATCTTCAAAAACACCCTGGCTCCTTTTAATTGGTCAAATAAGTCATCTATTTATGGTAGCAGATACTTATTCTTCATTGTTACTTTATTTAACTGACGATAATCTATACAAACCTGTGGGTGCCATCCTTCTTTTTCACAAATAATACAGGTGCTCCCTAAGGCGTTCCACTAGGTCGTATAAACCTCTTATCTAGTAATTCTTGCAGCTAGATTTTTAATTCATCCAATTCTACCAAAGCCATTATATATAGTGGTTGTGCTATCAGGGGAACTTCTGGGAAGGTATTGATAGAAACTTTGACCTCCTGTTCGAGGATAACTAAGGTGGTTCTTCTGGTAATACATCAAAAAATTCCTTTACAATTGAAATATCAACTAACTTTATTTCATTTTTGTCAAAATTTAACGTATAAGAAAGGTATCATGTACATCCCTTCCTCAACAACTTCTTAGCAGTCATAGCTGAAATCATATTGGTTAAGATAATAGTTCCTTTTCCTTTAAAGGTTATTCTTCTACCCTTTAACCCTTGAACAATTACAATCTTTGCAAAGCAATCTATCTAGGCTTTGTGTTTACTTAGCCAATCTATGCCTAGAATTATATTAAAGTCATTAAATTCTAAAGGTATGAAATCTACCTCTAACTCATACCTATTGAGGCTAAGTTTTACACTCACATACACAATATTTGTTTCTACAACATCACTTAAAGGTGTTCCAATTATAAACCCCTTTTCCACCCTATTTATTTCTTTTCCCATATTGGATACAACTCTAGTAGATATAAATAAGTGAGTGGCACCCAGATCAAACAAAGCATGTATCTTTAAATTATTCATTTATAGCATACCTGTCACTCTATTAGATGTTGCTCTAATGCCTTCCTATGTCATACATGTCCTCAATTGTCCTCGATTAGGATTTACCCTTGATTGTGTTGATTTTGTTGGCTTGTTCACTATGATGAATTGCTGGTAACTCTAACTTGGTTGCTTCACATTCTGTATTTGTCCAGAGATTTTATGAGGGCACTCTCTTTTGAAGTGTTCTTTTCAGGTTATAATCAGATTAGAATGGCAGAAAAAGATAAAGAGAAAACCATCTTTTTCATGTCGTGGGGAACCTTTTGTTATAAAATGATGCCATTCGATTTAAGAAATGTTAATGCCATGTATCAAAGAGAAATTGTCACTTTGTTCCACTATATGATGCACAGAGAAGTGGAAGTCTACATAGAAGATATGCTTGCCAAATCAAAGAAAGAAGAAAATTACGAGCATGTATTGAGGAAATTGTTTAAGAGGCAATGAAGATACCAATTAAGATAGAATTCTGCAAAATGCTTGTTCGGGGTAAGAGCTGGAAAGCTGTTAGGTTTTGTAGTAAGCAGCCGAGAAATAGAAGCTGATATAGATAAAGCAAAAGCTATCTAGGATATAACGACGCCTAAAATAGAGAAAGAAGTAAGAAGTTTCCTTGAGCATTTGATCTATATAGCTCGATTCATATCTGAATTGACGGTAACATGCAAGCCAATTTTCTATTTACTCAGAAAGAAAAATCCAGGGTATGGAACAATGATTGCCAGAAAGCCTTTGATAAGATAATAAGGTATTTTGCAGAACCCGTCATTGATAATGCCTACTACACTAGAAAGACCCTTGATCCTATATTTGACAATGATAGAAACAACCATGGATGCATGTGTGGGATAGTGCGATGAGTCAGGGAAGAAAGAACTAGTTATCTACTACTTAAGAAAAAGTTCAATGACTGTAAATCCCAGTATATAATAATTGAAAGGCCATAATGTGTCTTGGTGTGAAGTGCAAAAAAACTATAGTAGTATATGTTATACTACACAACCTAGTTGATCTAAAACTAGATCCACTCCAGTACATTTGTGAAAAGCCTTACTTGTCAAGTAGGATAACAATGTAGCAAGTGTTGGCAGATATGACATTGTTTTTATGACAAGAAAGGTTGTAAAGGGAGTGCAATTACCAACCATCTAGCAGATCATGCTGTGGAAGATTACGAGCCATTAAATTTTGACCTTCCTGATGAGGATGTACTAATAGTTGAGGATACCAATGAGATGAATGATAAGTGGACCTTGTATTTTGATAGAGTAGTGAATGTATCAGGAAATAGGGTTGGAGCAGTGATAATTTCCTCATAAAAGAAGTAATACCCTATTTCGGTAAGGTTGTAATTTGAATGTGAATGTATCAGGAAATAGGTTGGAGCAGTGATAATTTCCTCATAAAAGAAGTAATACCCTATTTCGGTAAGGTTGCAATTTGAATATATGAATAATATGACCAAGTATGAAGCTTGTATCATCAATCTGGAAGTTTCTTTAGAGCTTAAAGTTAGGAAGCTTAAGGTTTGTGGGATTCCCTGCTAATCATCTTCCAGGCAAAAGCGAAGTGGCAAACCAATGATGAGAAGTTGGATCCATATAAGAATTATCTCTTGAGATTAGCTAATAAATTTGAAGAAATAAAATTCACTCATATGAGCAGAGATAAGAATCAATTTGTTGATGCCTTGACCACCCTAACTTTGATGACAAATGTTATTGGAGGCAGGATCTAACCAATAAACATCAAAGTCAGAAATCTCCAAGCTCATTGTTGCACAATTGAATAATCACAAGACAAGAAATGATGGTACAATAACATCAAGAGGTTTATCCAACATCGGAAATACCCTCAGGAGGCTTCCAAGATAGATGAAAAGACTTTGAGGAGAATGGCCATGGATTTTTACTTGGATGGCGAAATCCTATATAAAAGGTCATTTGGCGAAACTCTACCAAGGTGTCTGAATGAGAAAGAGGTTGAGCAAGCATTAAAAAAAATCCACGAGGGAATTTGTGCCACTTATGCCAATATGTATACACAATGACAAGGAAAATACAAAGATCTGGATACTTCTAGTTGACCATCAAAAGGGATTATGTAGACTATGTAAGATAATACCATAAATGTAAGATATATGGTAATAAGATAAATCCACCTCTGGCATCGCTATTCAATATGACCTCACTTTGACCTTTTGATATGTAAGGGTTGGATGTCACAAAACCAATCAATTTAAAGGCTAGCAATGGGCATAGGTTCATTTTGATGGCCATCAACTACTTTACTAAATGGGTAAGGCCAACTCTTATGCACATGTGACACGAAAAGTAGTTAAGAGGTTCATTGAGAAATATCTGATTTGTCTTTATAGCTTACCAGCAATATTGATAACCAATAATGCTCAGATTTTCAATGGGAAGCTGATTACTAAGCTTTGAACTAAGTGGAAGATTAAACACCTCAATTCTTCTCCTTACAAACCGAAAATGAATAGAGCTGTCAAGGCAGCTAACAAGAATATAAAAAAGATAATCTAAAAGATGGTGGTCACCTAAAGGATTGGAATGAGATGTTTCCGTATGCACTTCACGCATACCGCACCACAACTAGAACTTCTACGGGTGTAACCTCTTATTTATTGGTATACAGGATGGAAGCAGAGATTTCATTATTAAAGGGTGCAGAACTGGACGAATCAGAATGGGAAAAGTTGAGATTTAAGTAGTTAAATTTGATCAATGAAAAGAAATTGACAACTATTTGTCACCACCAGTTATACCAAAGTAGAATGACTAAGGCATATAACAAGAAGGTCAAGTCAAGAGTGTTTAAAGAAGAAGACCTGATATTGAAAAAGATCTCGCTAGTATCAGAAGAAGATCAGAGTAATTAAGCACAGAACTACGAAGGACCATACGTGGTGAAGAAGATTTTTTTTAGGAGCTTTAATTTTAACCAATACGGATGTGGATGATCTGCCTAGACTTGTAAACTCTGATATTGTAAAGAAATATTATAACTAATGTACTTTTTCTATCAATTAATAAAAATTAAAGTTTGGCAAAAAATTATTTGGCGTCTTTCTTTTCTTAAAAAACTCTATATGATTTCATGTTTTCACAAAGTGATGTGGACTAGCCCAGAAACACCAGCAAGTACATGTTCCAAATGGTCCAATGACTCGGTCCAAGACAAAGGCATTGAAAGAGGCATTGAATGCATTAGTTTTGAATGTTTCAACCAAGTCAGAATTGAAAGGTCCATTAGAGTATCAAGAGGAGACCCTAGTACATCTTATCCATGTGCAAGAGGGGTCCAACACAACCTTATTTGGGCCATGAGGTGAGGACATCAAAGGAAACAAAAGAATCCTTCTACAACTTGGAAACAACATGGGTGGCTACCTTTTCCTTTTGTTTCTAGGATTAAGGGGCTGCATGGAAGGCTATAAATAAGCCTTGAATCAGTTCTATAATATTTTACTTCCTTCTCTTCTTCTCATGACAGAACATGGATTTAATATTATGGGCTTTGTTTTATTTTGTTAGCTACAGCCCAAGGCTTGTTTGGGCTTAATTAATACTTTGTTTTCAGTTAGGATCCAAGGCTTGTTTGGATTAAGTTATGGGCTTTTCAGTTTAGGGTTTTGGGTCAGTTTTGAGTGGACCTCATTTAAGTCCACATAAGGGGTCCATTAGGGTGAACTTTTCAAGAACTATTTAAACTCATGTAAGCCAAAATTTCGGCAGCTTGGATGATTATGACTTTTGAATATTTCAGTTTTAACGTGTGAGAGTGATTCTTGCATTCTTCAGTTCTTGAACGAACTGAATCTGACTTATTGAAGATTAACTGGCTTCGTGGCGTCATTCTACTCAATCCAATAGTGTTGGTGCCTTGGGGCAAGTTTCCATTGTGTCACACTCCTATCAGACCTATTTCAGCTCTCCGGAATCAGATCTCAATCTTGATTGTGGGTTGCGTGACCACGTGATCATGAGGTTCGCATCAATTTCGGATAGGGATCTAACATTCACATCGAGGCTCTGGCCAAGCCTACAATGGGCTTTAGGAACCAAATTGAACTTGAGAGTAGCATTTCACCCTCAAACTGATGATTGGTCTGAAAGGACTATTTAGACTCTTGAAGATCTTCTGA
>Ga0307516_10008878_pt1 | contig 11281 bp, 11 predicted proteins | sample 19_EM_MG_FD_203310 | JGI IMG/M metagenome (GOLD analysis project Ga0307516, IMG submission 203310) | Populus trichocarpa ectomycorrhiza microbial communities from riparian zone in the Pacific Northwest, United States - 19_EM | ecosystem: Host-associated > Plants > Roots > Unclassified | place...
AATTGATAAACAATCTTCAACTGACCGTAAAGCTCTAGAAATCAGGTCTGCTGTATCGGAGGCTGTTGACGTATTTATTGCGGACTTACCTCAGAGAATGAGGGAGCGCTTCGAGGAATATGACGCTGAAGAAAGGGATGAACTAGTCGAGAAAGAGACAAGGTTCATTGATGAAGTCTTAACTGCCACTGCAGAACTGGCCGAAAGTCGCTCTGGGCCGATAACTATTCTATTTGATGTCGATGATACAATCGCCAAGAATGTCTATGGCGAGGGTAATGAGGTTACGACCTATGTGCGGCCTGGCCTTGCTATCCTTATAGAGCAGCTTGAAGAGTCGATGGGGGATCGTTTCGACGTAGGACTTCTTACTTCGCGTGGCGAAAGTCATTTGGCGAAAGAATTAGCATTGCCGACATATCTAAATGCTATGAAGGACAAACTAAATCCTGAATTTGTCTTTAGCTCACGTGAGGGAAGTTCAGTTTATGAGAACGAAGGTCTTATGGACGTGCCGCTTCAGATATATTCGGGCTATGGAAGTAATGAAGAGCTTGCATTACGAGCAATAGAGAAGATTATTAGGCCAGACATGAAAGCGCACGGTAAGGCAGGTGATTTTGAGTCTGTCGAAAGATCTGTCGATCGACGTCATTGGTATGATGCTAAACTCGCTATCTTGCAGCATGCAGCTGATCAAAATCCCGATCGTGGCTTCGTATTTGTTGATGATTTGCCATTTCCTGCCTCCATTGATCCATCGCACCACCAGGTCCGAGGTGTCTCCGTGTATCGTGCAATGTTTAGCCTGCACTAAAGTCAGAAGTTATCTCTATGCATATATTAAAACAGACCGGAGATCGGTCTATTTTAATATAATAACTTATGGTGGGCGATAGAGGAGTTGAACCTCTGACCTCCACAACGTCAATGTGGCGCTCTAGCCAGCTGAGCTAATCGCCCCCAGCTCCAAACATCATACCAAACGAGAGCGAACGTTGCAATAACAGGGGGTAATGGTATATGATAAAAAAGAACAATGACGCGGCCCAACCATCCGTACCAGTTCCGTGGGGATAAAACGTACGATAACGTATTTTATAAGCGCCTGGCACGCCAGGAAGTCCGGTGGAACCGCCCTGATTAGGGTCCGAGACATGCGATATATGGATTTAATGATATTAAAACCAGTCATCGCATGTTTTTTATTACTAAAAGGAGAAATATCATGAATGAGGAACAACTACATGCAATGCGCCACAGCTTGGCTCATATTACTGCAGCCAGCGTAAAGCGAATCTGGCCGGAGGCTAAGTTTGGCGTCGGACCTGTTATAGAAAACGGATTTTACTATGACATCGATCTTGGGGAGTTAAAGATATCTGAAGCTAACTTCGGCAAGATTGAAAAGACTATGCGTCGCATCATTAGCGAGTCTCAGGATTTCGAACGCTTTACAATGCCAATTGATCAGGCGATTAACTGGGCAAAAGAGAACGGCCAGCCGTATAAGGAAGAACTTCTCAATGACCTTAAGCGTTCGGGTACAACTATCGCTAAGGATCTCGATAAAGATGAACTTGGTACGATTGCTAATAGTGATTCTGCTGTGGATGAGGTGTCATTCTATAAGAATGGTGACTTTGTCGATCTTTGCCGAGGGCCTCATGTTGGCAACACTAAAGAGGTCGGAGCTTTCAAATTACTCCGGATAGCAGGGGCGTACTGGCGTGGTAATGAAAACAACGCTCAGATGCAGCGACTCTATGGTGTAGCATTTGCAACACAAGAAGAGCTTGACCAGTATCTTGAAAATCTTGAACAGGCTAGGCTGCGTGATCACCGTAAACTAGGCAAGGAGCTCGATCTTTTCACTAGTTCGGTATTGATTGGTGCTGGCTTGCCGATGTTCACTCCTCGGGGCACTGTGTTACGCGATAAGATTAACGAGTTGGCACAGTCTTATAGACTTAAAAATGGCTACGAAAAAGTGTGGATACCACATATTGCTAAGCTCGATACTTACAAGACGTCCGGCCACTATGAGAAATTTCCAGAGCTACTGAAGTTTACCTCAATGGAATCCGGCGACGAGCTCGCTCTTAAACCGGTCAACTGTCCGCATCATACGCAGATTTTTGATTCTCGTCCGCGGAGCTATAAAGAATTACCTATCAAGTACCTTGAAACGACTACTGTATTCCGTGATGAGAAAAGTGGAGAACTTGGTGGGCTTAACCGAGTTAGAGCCATTACCCAGGATGACTCGCATGTTTTCTGTACCGAGGAGCAGATTGAAGGCGTTTTTGCAGAGTTAATTGAAAACGCACAGGATATGTATGGGCTTTTTGATCTCAAACTGTCTCTTCGTCTGTCGTTCCGCGATGACACCGATGCATATCTAGGCGAACGAGAAGTCTGGAATAGAGCTGAGGCCTCTATTCAAAGGCTTGCCGAGAGGTTTGAGTTGGAACATGAAGTTGGGCTTGGTGAAGCGGCGATCTACGGTCCAAAAATGGACTTCATGGCAACCGACGCTCTTGGACGTAAATTCCAACTTGCCACCGTACAGTTAGACTACATGATGCCAGAGCGGTTCGGTCTTGAATACACAAGTGAAGATGGCAGCAAGCAGCGACCAGCCATGGTTCACTGTGCCTTACTCGGTTCGGTCGAGCGCTTCCTAAGTATCTATATTGAGCATACTGCTGGCTGGTTTCCACTTTGGGCGGCCCCAGAACAGGTGCGCATTCTTACGATTAACGACACAGTGCTCGACTATGTGGCCGAAATCGAGACTCTTCTCGATGAGACAGTGCTTATGAAGCCGATAAAATACAATGAAGTTCGCTATACACGAGATGATCGTAATGAGAGCCTTGGTAAAAAAATTCGCGAAGCTACCGCTTGGAAAATCCCAGTACAACTTATCGTCGGGCCAAAGGACCTAGAAGCGCGTGAAGTGAGTGTTCGTACGCAGACGGGCGAAGAGAAGGTCAAGCTCGATCAGCTAGTAAATTATCTGCAGGCGCTTTAGAGTGTATGGTTGATACGAACTTTCGCGACAAAGTATATGAACTGATGGCGCAGGTGCCAGATGGCCAGGTAACCACCTACGGAGACATTGCGGGTCTTGCCGGGCATGCCCATGCCTCACGGATAGTCGGTGGCATTGCTCACTACGGCCCAGCCGAGTTGCCGTGGCATAGGTTAGTCAATCGCTTCGGTGGATTAGCTCGGGCGTTTCCTGGCGGTCCCGAGGTACAAGAACAATTACTCAAAGCTGAGGGTATTCGCTGCACTGACCTTATCGTCGATAATTTTAAGGAGATACGATGGCAGCCAGAAATCTAGAGCAGCCTCTTGTGGTAATTGCTGGCCCAACAGCGAGTGGTAAGACATCGCTAGCCATTGAGATGGCCGAGCGGTTTGGTGGTGAGATCATATGTGCAGATTCACGCACAGTCTATGTGGGTATGGATATTGGCACAGCAAAGCCAACTAAAGAGGAGCAGGCAAGAGTTCCGCATTGGGGGATTGATCTTGTTGAGCCGAACGAGAGGTATACGGTCGCTGATTTTAAGCAATATGCAACTTCAAAGATAGCAGAGATACGTGCACGAGGACATATACCATTTCTCGTAGGTGGTACTGGGCTGTATGTTGATGCAGTAATCTTTGACTATCGATTTGGCCCGGTAGCTGATGAAGAGCGACGTGCTATGTATGAAACTATGTCGATAGAGCAACTTCACGATTATTGTAGTAAACACAATATATTGCTTCCTGAAAATGATCATAACAAGCGCTATGTAATACGTGCAATCGAACTAGAAAGCATAAACACAAAGAGGCGAGATAGTCCGATTGAAAATACTATTATTGTGGGAATTGCAACAAACAGGGAGACTTTACGAACACGAATTAGAGACAGATCCGAACAAATATTTGACGATGGCGTTGTCAACGAAGCTACTTTATTGGGCAAAAAATATGGCTGGGATGTAGAGTCGATGACTGGTAATAGCTACCAATTAGCAAAGCTCTATCTGAAGAATGAGCTATCCGTCATTGAATTCAAAGAAAAAAATACAACACTTGATTGGCGACTTGCAAAACGACAGCTTACCTGGTTGCGACGCAATCCATATATCCATTGGGGTGAATTATCTGAGTTGCGCAACTATTTAACAGAGAGACTCGCCAGTTATGTCTAATCATGCTATGATAGAACACGAAAGTTATTCTAGGTAGAGATATGATCGACGCACTATTTGGTTCAAAAACTCGGGTAAAATTACTGCACTTATTCCTGAACAATCCTGGGAGTGCTTTTTATGTTCGTGAAATCACACGTCTTATTGATGAGCAAATAAATTCAGTCCGTCGCGAATTGTCCAATATGCTCGAAGTGGGGATTATTACTAGCGATAGTGCTGATAATAAATTGTACTACGAGGTTAACCAACGTTACGAGCATTATGTACCGTTTCGCGCTATTTTTGCCGATGAGAAAATGCAATCAAGCGGTGAAGTGAAGCCTGGCGTGATTGGCTGGAAAGAACTTATCAATGAACTTGCCGGGGTGCGTCTAGTAGTATGCGCAGGCGTTCTTGTTAAAGGATCAACAAGTGACATTGATCTACTTGTTGTAGGTGACGTATCAACCACGAAATTAAAGAATGTTGTTAAGCAGATCGAGAAAAAAGAGGCTCGTGAACTTAACTACAGTATGCTAAGCTACGACGAGTTCTATTATCGCTTGAGTGTCCGTGATAAATTTATTACAGAGATACTACAGGGTAAACACGCTGTATTGCTAGATACCGATAATATACTGAAAAGCTAGCTCAAGAAGGAGAAAATATGTTTGAAATTGAATACAAAGGTGGTAACGGAATTGTTATCGCAACTAAAAAAACAACTGCACTGATTGATCCAAAGCTGTCATTAGTGGGCCTCAAGGATCTTATCGTGAAAGACGCAGTAGAGATTGTAACCGAGCCTCGTTTTACAGTGAATGGTAAAGATAGTCAGTTAGTTATTGAAGGTCCTGGCGATTACGAGCTTGGTGACTTCTCTGTACGAGGAGTGAGCGCAACTCGTCATCTTGACACTGAATCTGATGAGAAAATCTCAACAGTTTATCGTATTGAAGTGGGAGATGTTCGTATTGCATTGATCGGCAACATAGCTCCAAGGCTTAGCGAGGAACAACTTGAGGCGATTGGTGTCGTAGATATTCTTATTTTACCTGTGGGTGGTAATGGTTACACGCTTGATGCCACCAGTGCCGCGGGGGTTGTTCGTCAGATTGACCCAAAAGTGGTTATTCCTACAAGCTACGCCGATAGTGCTCTTAAGTATGAAGTACCTCAGGATGAGCTCACAACATTTACAAAAGAACTCGGCGCACCGGTTGAAACCGTGGCTAAGTATAAAGTTAAGACTGAGGGTTCGCTGCCAACCACGCTTACTGTTGTCGAAGTTACTCGTAGCTAGTTTGTGGTGTAGGTAAAATAAAATACCTTTCATTTGATGAAAGGTATTTTATTAATCTCAAATGAGACTACGCCGCTAGAACTGCGCTGCCTTTTTTTGCCAAGATGCCTTTTTTCTTAAGCGTGCGGATAGCCTGAGTACTCAGAACCATCGTAACTTTCTGACCTTCAACCAAAAAAGTTTTTTTCTGAAGGTTAGGCTTGAAGACTCGCTTAGTGCGACGCAAAGAAAAGCTGACATTGTGGCCAAACTGTTTGCCTTTTCCGGTGAGTTCACATCGTGCTGCCATAATTTATTACTTCCACTTACTTTTTACAATCTGTATCAGTTTACCTCTTTTGAGAGATTTCGTCAAGGTGAAGTCGACTTTACTAGTCTGCGTTACATCGATTAACTATACTGAAGGGAAGATAGACTTAAGGACGTCAACATGAGGGAGAATTTTATTTTATGAGCTATGAACCAAAAGCACATCCGGCACAGGTTTTAATATTGCGACATTTACTGTTTACGCCTCAAGCAGGCTTTGCGGAGCTACAAAAGGCGACAGAGCTAACAAGTGATCATTTTGTGTTTCATATCAAGAAATTGATCGAAGAGGGTTATGTAGAGAAACTCGAAAAGTACCATAAGTTAAGCGGTAAGGGTAAAGAGTATGCAAACCGGCTTGATACCGACGAGAATGAGATAGAGAAGCAGCCGAAGGTTTCAGTCGCTATCACAGTGGAACGGATAGGGGAAAATGGCGAGCGTGAGTTTTTGTTCCAACAACGCAAAAAGAATCCCTACTTTGATTTCTGGGGACGAGTTGGCGGTAAAGTGAGATGGGGTGAATCTGTTATTGAGGCTGCTGATAGGGAGCTTAAGGAGGAAACTGGTTTAGAGGCTAAGTTTGAGTACCGTCTCTTATATCACAAACGCGACTTCAGTAAGGTTACGGGCAAGCTACTTGAAGATAAGCTATTTCTTTGTGTTTATGCGACGGAGTACAGTGGTGAACTACAGGAGTCTTTTGAGGGCGGTGTGAATCGTTGGATGACGCACGAAGAATTTATGACAATGCCTAAACGCTTTAAAAGCGTAGATGAATTCCTAGAACTTATTGATAAGGGTGAGACATTTGCTGAACGAGAATTTTTTTACGATGAATCTGAATATTGATACGTTGAGCGTAATGGCTATCTCTCCTGTATAATAAAATGTAATGAGCCAAGATGTCATCTATATTATTGTTGTCGTGGTTGTTATTCTATTGTCCATGACACTCCACGAGGCCATGCATGCTTTTGTGAGCTATTGGCTTGGAGACGACACAGCTAAACGACAGGGACGTTTAACGCTTAATCCAGTCAAGCATATAGATCCATTTTTAACACTGCTCTTGCCGCTGATGTTAGCGGTTATTGGTGCACCAATTTTTGGTGGCGCTAAACCAGTACCATTTAATCCTGACAGAGTACGTTATGACGAGTGGGGCGCAGCCCTAGTGGCGCTTGCTGGTCCTTTAACGAATCTTCTAATCGCCTTCATCGTGTTTGGTATCTATGTAGTTGGCGGTGCGCCTCAAGCCGGATTATTTACAACTATTACGATAACTGCTGTAACGGTGAATCTTGGCTTCTTCATTTTTAATATGATACCAATTCCACCACTCGATGGTTCAAGGGTGTTATATGCTCTTGCGCCAGAGTTTGTTCGGCGGGGCATGGAAGCAGTTGAGCGTTTTGGTGTCATGTTTGTATTCTTGATTATTTTAGTAGCAAGTCCACTAATCGGAAGATTTATGCTTGCTGCCATTAATTTCTTTTTAGAAATTTTTAGTCATATCTTTAACTTTGCCTCGTAAGAAAAATGATATAATAAAAGGGTCCCAGGATTCACTTAGACGTATATGATTTTCCTGAATATCATATTTGATCGGGAGTTCAAATGATTCATTTCCGTGGAAATGATTTGAGAACACCCACCTTGCTAATTCGCGGGGAATATCAAGCGTCAGAGGTGTATTCTGGGATTTTAAGATTCGTATCGGGGTGTAGCGCAGTTGGTAGCGCGTACGGCTGGGGGCCGTGAGGTCGCAAGTTCAAGTCTTGTCACCCCGACCACAATGAATTCATTTTACCCTCTAGATTTATAATAACGAACCCGATTACTCACGGGGCTTTTTTCGGATTTCCTATGTTCTACTCCCCGAGGGTTAAGTAGTAAAAAATACAGCTACAAGACGATTGGTCGCTAGTGGTTTCCTCTATGGTAAAATGACAGTAGCAAATTCAAACACAGAAAGTTTTTATATGAATCAACGTATTGCTGTTCGTGCGATTATTCGAAAAGATGAAAAAATGCTCCTATTACGTCGTGCTAATGGACGGCCGACCATCCTTGGCAAATATGAATTGCCTGGGGGCAAAATTGAATATGGCGAGCAGCCCGAGGATGCACTTGGACGGTATTTACATGACGAGACGGGCCTGATTATCCAAACGGCTCAGTTGTTCGACGTGGTAAGTTACATTGATCACGACGATCGTGATATGCAGTACATCTTTATCCTTTATCAAGTGAGTTTTGGGGTTGGGGGGTCGAAAGTGACCTTAAGCCAAAATTATGATAAATATGTCTGGAAAAAGATGTTGGAAGTACAACAAGATGAACTGACGGAGTCGGCAAAGATATTGTTGGGAATATCACAACAACAAATTCAATCTGTAAAGGTCGCTGAATTAATTGGAAAAGATGTAACTGATACAACGAACACGACAAATGTGATTATCTATTCTGACGGGGGCTCGAGAGGGAATCCTGGACCATCGGCAGCTGGTTTCGTGATTATGAACACCCGTGAACATGTAGTACATGAAGGCGGTATGTACCTAGGAATTACAACAAATAACCAGGCAGAATATCACGGTGTAAGGTTAGGACTTGAAAAGGCGATAGAAATTGGAGCTAGGACGGTCAGCTTTCGAATCGATAGTTTGCTGGTAGTTAATCAGATGAACGGCATGTATAAAATCAAGAATCGCGAACTATGGCCTATTAACGAGCGTATTCGAGAATTGGTTACAAAATTTGATAAAGTGACGTTTACTCATGTAAAGCGAAAATTTAACCAGCTAGCTGATGGCATGGTTAATAAAATTCTTGATGCGAAGACGCGAGAATAGGGTATACTATACTCTAGGCAGTTCGTTAAGTGATCGCTTGTGACCTTTGGTTATAAGAGGAAAGTCCGGGCAGCATAGAGCATGGCAGTCGTTAACGACGACCGGGGGCGACCCTAGGGAAAGTGCCACAGAAACGATACCGCCTTTCTGAGGTTTACTGAAGAAGGTAAGGGTGAAAGGAGTGGGGTAAGAGCCCACAGCGACGCACGGTGACGTGTGGAGGAGGTAAACCCTGTCAGCTGCAAGGAGATCTACGTAAAAAGGACGGCTCGTCCGTAGGTCGATACCCGCTTGACCGGGTAGGCAACTACCAGGCTAGATAGATGATCACTCGCGACAGAACCCGGCTTATCGACGGACTGTCGAACTAAAAAACACCGCGTAAAGCGGTGTTTTTTAAGTAAGGAGTGTTCTTAAAGATTACGCTTTAACGGCGCTCTTTACGATTTCTGTAAAAGCTGCAGGTTCGCTAACGGCGAGTTCTGCAAGAATTTTACGATCAAGCTCGATATTTGATGCCTTGAGGCCGGCAATCAATTTACCATACGTTGTACCTTGTTCGCGGGCTGCTGCATTGATACGGGTGATCCAGAGTCCACGGAGATCGCGTTTTTTGTTGCGACGGTCACGGTAGGCGTATTGCAATGCGCGTATGATACCTTGTTTGGCAAGGCGGAATGAACGCGTGCGGTTGTGTTGCATACCTTTAGCTAGTTTAAGAATCTTTTTGTGCTTAGCACGTGCTGTGACACTTCGTTTTACTCGCATACTATACTCCTAGTGCTCGTCTTACGTTTCGGGCCATGCTACCGGTAACGGTGGCACTGGTGTTGATGGCGCGTTTGCGACTCTTGCTCTTTTTAGAGAGGAAGTGCGCGCCAAATGCGCGGCGGCGGATCAATTTACCTGTACTGGTAAGCTTGATTCGTTTGGCGGTACCTTTGTGGGTCTTTATCTTTGGCATTATTTACTCCTTACTACTACACTCAGATTGCGACCAGCCATCTGAGGCTTTTGCTCGAGAATTGCGTCTTCATCGAGGAGGGTAACAATCCGATCGATCATTTCGTAGCCAAGCTCTTTATGAGCCATCTCGCGACCACGATAGAAAATTTGGATACGTACTTTATGTCCAGCGCCCAGGAATTCACGGATCTTACGTAGTTTGATCTCGAGGTCTCCTGTACCAATCTTTAGTCCAAATCGCATTTGCTTTAGCTCACTTTGTTTACTGGCTTTACGATTTTTCTGTAGTTCTTTCATTTTCTGATACTGGTATTTACCCCAGTCCACAATCTTCACTACAGGTGGCGCAGCATTTGGTGATATTTCAACAAGATCTACCCCTGCTTCTTCGGCGGCCTTGAGCGCATCGCTGCGGCTCATTATGCCAAGCTGTTCACCGTCTGAACCGATTACTCGAAGTTCTTGGGCTCGGATTGACTCGTTGATACGAATTGATTGGTTAATTGCTGGTCTCCTTTTTGAGTCTGCAATTTTTAAGCGTTACTCGTTGCTTATTCTATCAGATATACCACCGTTGTTCAAGTGTTTTGTCTATATTGAAGCGCTTCGCTCACATGTCCTGGAGATATATCATCAGAACCTTCTAGATCGGCAATAGTTCTTGCGACCTTAATGACCTTGAAGTAGCTACGAGCACTGAGGTTAAGCTTTTCTGTTGCCGTACTAAGAAGTTGGCGAACAGCAGGGGAGAGTGCTAAGTATTTTTTTATATCTCGAGAGGTGAGATTTCCGTTGTTTTTAATACTTGATTCGTATCTGTTTCTCTGTTGAAGTGTTGCGATATCGATTATGCTTGTTGCTTCGTAGTGTTGTTTTTTATTCATCGGACTCTGCTCAAGAAGTGTGCTATTTGGTACACGCGAGACATGAACAATCATGTCAATGCGGTCAAGTAAAGGCCCTGATAAGCGTTTTTGATAAGCGAGTATTTGAGTACTTGAACAAGTGCACTCTCGAACGGTATCGCCATAAAATCCACATGGGCATGGATTCATGGTAGCAACCAGCATGAAATCAGCCGGATAGACGACATGACTATTAGCGCGAGCAATAGCTACCGACTTATCTTCAAGAGGTTGACGTAGGGACTCAAGCGTAGCTCTGGAGTACTCAGGTATTTCATCGAGGAAGAGTACGCCTAGGTGGGCTAAGCTAATTTCACCGGGTTTTGGTCGTGATCCACCTCCAATAATGGCTGTGCGGCTAGCTGTGTGGTGAGGCGCGCGAAATGGCCGAGAGGTAACAACTGTATCGATAGCCTCGCCAGCAAGGCTATGTAATTTTGTTGTAGCTATTTGTTCTTCCTGAGAGAGTTGAGGAAGTAGAGCTGTTAAAGTACGGGCAAGCATGGTCTTGCCGGCACCAGGGGAGCCTGTGAAGAGGATATTATGATGTCCTGCCGTTGCAACGACTAGCGCTCGTTTGGCTTGCTCTTGTCCGTAAATATCGTCAAGGGTTGGGCCAAATATCGTATTTGAAGATAGTTTAGTACTAGAGGCTATATGGGGTCGAATTTTAATCTCTTGCTTAAGGTGAAGATAAAGGTCTTTGAGTGAACGTACGCCAATAACTTCGATACCCTCTAC
>Ga0307516_10008880_pt1 | contig 11280 bp, 9 predicted proteins | sample 19_EM_MG_FD_203310 | JGI IMG/M metagenome (GOLD analysis project Ga0307516, IMG submission 203310) | Populus trichocarpa ectomycorrhiza microbial communities from riparian zone in the Pacific Northwest, United States - 19_EM | ecosystem: Host-associated > Plants > Roots > Unclassified | place...
TCCGGGAAGGCGTCGCGCAGATCGCTCGACAGCCGCTCGATGACCTTGGCTCCCCAGCCTTCGCGCCCCTGCCGCTCGAGGATTTCGGTGCCGATGCGGTGGTACAGCCGAACCAGCTCCTGATTGAGCGACAGCACGGCACGCGTCCGCGCGCCTTGGATCTCTGCCTTGAGGCTCGCTACCCAACGCGCGTACTCGTCGGACACGGGCAAGTCGCTCATACCGCGAAGCCCATTTTTCGCAGGTGCACGTCCACGCGCGCTGCCAGCGTCGCCACCTCTTCATTGAGCGCGGGTAGCGGCGTCGCGTAGCGCTCGGCCAGCTGGCGCACGCGCCCGGTCAGGGTTTGAGAAACTCGATCCAGCTCGCCCTGCACGGCGGTGGCGAGCGTGGCGAGCCACTTGTCGTCGACCACCAGCGCTTTGATGTCGTCTTCGCTCAACTGAGCGTACTTGGCGGCGACCTTTTCCATGAGCGCGTCTTGCGCGGACTTGAGCTTGGCGCTGACGTCGCCTTCCTGCTCGCTGACAGCCAAGTAGCTCTCCAAAACCTTGCGCTCGTCGGCCGCGTCGCGGTCGCCTTTGACTTCCTTCAAACGCGCCGCAACCGAGGCTTTGGTTAGCTTGTCCTTGTCGTTCTTCGCGTCTTCCAGAAGGCCTCCCTCGCCCGCGTGCTCTTCGGCCAATTCCTCGAGCTGCTGCTGTAGCGTTGCCAGCTCGGCCTCGAGAGCCTCGATTTCAGTCTGATTTTTGGCGAAGTAACGGGCAATCACCAGGGAAGGCGGGATCAGCTCCGTCTGGTACTTCTTCTTGCCGACGACGAAGTCCGGTCGAACTTTGACCTTGTTCTTCTTGTCTTTTTCTTTGTCTTCGACGATCAGCCGCGGCTTGGCGGCCTCGCGCCAGCCATCGCTCGCCACGAGGTAGCAGTCGTCCTGCATGGTGTCGGCCCAATAGTCCATCAGGTGCTGATAGATGTCGTAGGGATCGAGCAGCGGGGCCTTTTCGAAGGTGGCCAGCAAGTCTTCAGCGAGCGCGTCGATCAGTTGCTTGGGGTGCCCATCTTTGGCGAAACCGTTCAGCAGCGGCGCGTTGGCCTTCTTCCACTTCGCAAATAATTTGGTCGCGGAGGTGTTGAAGGTCGTGAATTCCTCGTGACCGAAAATGGTTGCTTTGATTTCCGGAGCCGGAACGCGCAGCTGGCTGTAGCCGGGCCGGTCGCCCTTCTTGAACAAGGCGCTGCGGACGCCGGGAATGATCTGCCAGTAGCGATCGAGCGCGTCGATGTCGCGATTCGGGATGCCGCCGCGCAGGTGGCCGTCGATGTCTTGTAGGTCTTCCGGCTCGCTGCTGTCGATGTAGCGCGGCAGGTTGAGGTTGAAGTCGTTCTTGGCGTCGCCAATCTCGGCAACTGGCACCATGCGCGAGTAGCCGGGCTCGTTCAGCTCGCGCGTGAAAGTGTCGACGATGCGATGGATATCCTGCTCCCGCAGCCGATTCTTCGGGCCATCTTTGGCGAAGCCCCTGGAGGCGTCGACCATGAAGATGCCCTTGCGGATGGCCGCGTGCTCCTTGTCGATCACGATGATGCACGCGGGAATGCCGGTGCCGTAAAACAAGTTCGCGGGCAACCCGATGATGCTCTTGATGTAGCCGCGCCCGATCAGGTTCTTGCGGATCGCGCCCTCGGCGCCGCCGCGGAACAGCACGCCGTGCGGAAGAATGCACGCGCCCTTTCCGGTGCTCTTGAGCGAGCGCAAGATGTGCAGCAGGTAGGCGTAGTCGCCCTGCTTGTCGGGCGGCACCCCGAACACGAAGCGCTCGTGCGGATCTTCCGCCGTGCTCACGCCGTTGCTCCAGCGCTTGTCGCTGAACGGCGGATTGGCGACGACGTAGTCGAAAGTCTTGAGCTTGCCCGCGTCGTCCGTGAAAAACGGCGCGCTCAGCGTGTTGCCCTGGTGCACCGACGCCGTCGGATTGTCGTGCAAGATCATGTTCATGCGCGCCAGCGCGCTGGTGGCCGAGTCTTTCTCTTGCCCGTACAGTGTGACCTTCGACTTGGCCGCGTCTGCTACTTTGAGAAGCAAAGAGCCGGAGCCGCAGGTTGGGTCGTACACGGTGGTCTTGGCGCTGGTCTTGGCGTTCGCGATGCCCAAGATTTGCGCCATGATCCGGCTGACCTCGGCCGGGGTGTAAAATTGCCCCTTGCTCTTGCCGCTCTCGGTCGCGAAGTGGCGCATCAGGTATTCGTAGGCGTCGCCCAGAATGTCGTCCCCGTCGGCGCGGTTCTTCGAAAAGTTGAGCCCCGGGTTTTCGAAGATCGCGATCAGATTGGTAACGCGGTCGACCAGCTCCTTGCCAGTGCCGAGCTTCGTCGCGTCGGCGAAATCCGGCATCTCGGACAGGTTGTTCGCCTTCATCAGCGGCTGCAGCACCTTCTTGTTGATCTGATCGCCGATGTCGCTCTTGCCCTTGAGCGCGACCATGCCGGCGAAGGTGGCGCCTGCTGGGATCTTGATCGGAGCGAACGGCTGCGCCGCCCACTTGTCGCTGATGTACTTCACGAACAGCAGCACGAGCACGTAGTCCTTGTACTGCGACGCATCCATGCCCCCACGCAGCTCGTCGCAGCTGGCCCACAGGGACGAGTAAAGCTCGGATTTCTTGAGTGCCACGGTTTGCGTGCGAGCCTAGCGTCGCGCTAGCCTCGCGTCAGCCTCCAAAGCATGGCAATGATGCGCCGAAGCAGCGCTTGCGCTGCTTCGGCCTCTGCAGCCGGAACGTGCCGCCACGCAATGGCGACCCTAACGGCCATGAGCGTTTCGTTAGCGCTCCCGGACGCCGAGAAGAACCGCGCCCGCCGGTTGCCGGGATCCGACCCTTCGGCCTCCCCGATGTTCAACGCGATGCTGCTCGCCGCGCGGGTTAGCTGATCCGCGAGCGATTTGTCACGCGCCTTGATGCGCGGAATCAAAGGACAAAGCGTTTCAATCAGTTCGATACTGAGCGCTGCAACTTGCAAAGCCATGATGTGCTCCTGATGCAGCCCGCCCAAGCGCGAGCTGTACCAGCCCCACGGCAGGGCGCACAGCCGCTGGCCAGGCTGCCCGCGCTGCGCGGGCACCAGCGAAGCTGGCTTGGCCTGACCAGCGGCGAGCACCCTGGCACAATCAAGAACAGCAGCAGCCTTCAGACTCCCGGCGTCGTCGATCGTTCGGAGAGAAGAAATGATCGTGATCGTGGACCGGCTTCGCCGGGGATCGTGATCGGTAGCCGCCTGCGGCGGACTTCGTGATCGTGGGCGGCTTGGCCAAGATCGTGATCGGTCACCATTCACGAAATCGCCCGAAGGGCGCTACCGATCGCCATCACGAAATCGGTCGCCCAAAGGGCGGCGATCACGATCACGATCACGATCATTTCTTAGCGGCCGCACAGCAATACCGAGTGACGCCCCGGCAGTTTCTGCGATTCGGGCCGCGCTTCGGCAGCCCCAATTGATTCACGTCGTTCGCGTAGCCGTCAGCAAGCTCCAGTCACCTTCGCTTGCGCGTGAACGCGGGCTAAATCCGGCAGACTCTACGGCGCTTTGCACCTCGGCAAGCTGGGACTTCAGAAAGCCGGTGACTAGCAGCTTGGGGGCACGGCGTGCGGCGCTGGGCAACTTGGCCAGCACTTGCAAAAGTGGACGTAGCTCGATGTTGATGACGACGAGATCGAAGGCGCCCGCGATGCGCGCGGAGCTGTCGATGAATCGAGCTTGCTGGCTGAGCTCGTTGAGGGCGGCGTTGGTTTGCGCGGCCGCAACGGCGGCGGCGTCGATGTCGGTGCCGAGGGCGCGGCGTGCGCCGCTGCGCGCGGCGACGAACGAAAGCACGCCGGTACCGGCGCCGATGTCGAGCAGCGCGCCGCCGGGCGCTTTGCGGTAGTGCGACTCGATGGCGCGCGCCGCGAGCCGGGTGGTGGCGTGGTCGCCGTCGCCGAACGCCAGAGCGGGTTGATAGACGATCAGCTGCTGCCTGCCAGCGAGCTCGGGGGAGGGTGCGGTGGTCGGCGCCAGCAGCAGACGGCGCGTGAGCTGCACCGGGCGCAGATGCTCTGTCCAAGCGGTGCGCCATGCCTCGGCTTCGTCGACCTCGAAAGCGGCGGTCGGCAGCTCGCTAGCTGGCAGCGCCGCCTTCAACGCGCGCTCGGCGCGTCGCCAAATCGCAGCCAGATTTTGGCGGTTTTCGGCGTAGGCGACGAGCTGGGTGGAGCGGCCCTGACGCTCTTCGAGACCTTGTGCGCCCGCCTCGAATAGCGCCGCGCTGACGAACGCCGCCTGTTTCTTGGAGGTCGAAATGACGAGCCTCACGGTCGGCATGCGCACCCTTTTGCACGGCCGCTTCAAAAACGCTATCGCACGGTCAGCTGCAGGGCGGAGCGCCAGACCCGCTCTGACCGCGCGGCTTGGACAGGGGGCAGATCCGGTAGTAAACCCCAGCTGCGATGCCAGGGATCGGTCGAGCGCGGAAAGCGAGCGAGTAACGCGTGCGGCCGCTGGTCACGCTGCATTTTGCGCAGTCGCTCGACGGGCGCATCGGCCTGGGTCCGGGGCGGCAGCGGGCGCTCTTGAGCAGCGAAGAGGGCATGCTGCGCGCGCACCAAGCGCGCAGCGAGCACGAGGCCGTCCTGATCGGCATCGAAACCTTGCTGCACGATGATCCGCTGCTCACCGCGCGCGGCAACGAGCGGGCGCAGCCGCTGCGTGTGCTGCTCGACTCGGGGCTGCGACTGCCGCTCAGCGCGCGCCTGCTCCAGGCGGACAAGGGCGCCGGCGCGGTCGTCGTGTTCGCCTCGGCAGAGCGAGCCTCGGCCGAACGCCGCCGAGCCCTCGAAGCCGCCGGCGCAGAAATAGTACTGACGTCCGCCGATCAGCGCGGCCAGGTCGCGCTGGCAGAAGTGCTCGAGGTGCTGGCAGCGCGCGGCGTCAAACGGCTGCTGGTCGAAGGTGGCGCCAAGGTGCTGACCTCGTTCCTCGAGGCGGGTCTGGCAGCGCGCGCCGAGATTGAGATCGCCCCGCTTTGGCTCGGCGCTCCCGCCACGCCGGCGGCCTGCGAGCTGGGCATTGCTAGCTTGGCTCAGGCGCTGCGGCTCGAGCGGGTCGTGGTCGAGCGGCTCGGGGCCAGCGTGCTGGTGTGCGGCGACATCGTCTATCCGGCACGGAGCGCGTGATGAGCCTGCGCGAGCTGTGGTTCGTCGCGCCCGGCCGTGTCGAGCTGCGCGTGGCGACACGCGCAGAGCTTTTGCCCGGTCAAGCGCGGCTGGGCGCGCTGGCCTCCGGCATCAGTCAGGGCACCGAGCTTTTGCTGTACAAGGGCGAAGGTCCGACACCGTTCGATCCGTCGCTCGATGCGCCCGACACGCCCACTTTCCCTCGTCGCTACGGCTACGCGTGGGTCGGCGAAATCATCGAGTCGCGGAGCGCGGCGCACGCGTTGGGCGCGCGCGTGTTTGGGCTGCTGCCTCACGCCGACCAGCATTGCGTGGACGCCGCGCAGCTGCGGCTGCTGCCGAAAGAGGTGCCGGCGGAGCGCGCGGTGTTGGCGGCCAACCTCGAAACGGCGGTCAACGTCGTTTGGGATGGAGGCGTCGCGCTCGGCGACGACGTGCTGGTGGTCGGCGGTGGCGTCGTTGGCCTGCTGGTGGGGCACGCCGCCAAGTTGAGTGGCGCCGGGCGCGTGCGCCTGGTCGAGCCTTCGGCCGTGCGGCGGCGCGCAGCGCTCGGGCTCGGGTTCGACGCAGCGTGGAGCCCCGCCGAGCTGCCTGCCGTCTCGGCCGACGTGGTGATTGAAGCCAGTGGCAACCCGGCATGCCTGAATCTCGCGATCGCCTCGACGCGCGTCGAGGGCGTGATCGTCGTCGCTTCTTTTTACGGAGAGCGAGCGGCGAACGTCGCCTTGGGAGCCGAGTTCCACCGCCGGCGCCTCACGCTGCGCGCCAGCCAGGTATCGCGGCTTCCGCCGGGGCGCGCCGCCGGTTGGTCGTTCTCGCGTCGCTTCGAGCTCGTCACTGATTTGCTGAAAAATCCCGCCCTGGACGCGCTGCTCGAACGAGCGGTGCCGTTCGACGAAGCCGCGCCGGTTTACGCTCGCCTGGCGCGCGCGCCAGGCGAAGCGCTGCAAATGCTGTTTCGCTACGCGCGTTGACGCCTCCGTTGGTGTATGAGCGATAGGCCATGTTCAGCCTGAGTGTTTCCGATCACATCATGATTGCTCACAGCTTCGCGGATCCGTTCTTCGGGCCCGCGCAGCGCTTGCACGGCGCAACCTACGGCGTCGAGCTCACGCTGCGCAGCGCGGCGCTCGGCCCGCACCAGGTCGTGATGGACATTGGCGCCATGCGCGAGATTTTGCGGCGCGTGCTCGCGTCGCTCGACTACAGCAATCTCGACGAGCACGCGGCGTTCGCCGGCCGGCTTTCGACCACCGAGCGCGTGGCCGAGTATTTGGCGAAAACCATCGCGCGCGAGATCGTCAAGCTGCCGGCAGACTCGGCGCCGCCCGCGCCGGCAACGCTGAGCGTGCTGTTGCGTGAATCGCCGGTGGCGTGGGCCACGTGCGAGCTGGCCCTGGCCGACGTTTCGGGAGCCTGAGCCATGGCCGGCGCTGCGCTGCGTATTGCCTGGGTGATCTACGGCGAGCTCGAGCAGGTAAGCGGCGGTTACATTTACGATCGGCTGGTGGTCGAACAGCTGCGCGCGCTCGGCGACCAGGTGACGATCGTCTCGCTCACGCCCGGCGCCGTGCACTCGCCCGAGCTCTGCGCCCAAGACTTCGACGCCGTGGTCGGCGACGAGCTGTGTTTTCGCGATTTGGTGGGGCTATTCGCGGGCAAATTCTCCAGTCTGCGCCGCCTGCTTTTGATTCATCACTTGAGCGGTTGGGAGCAGCCAGCGGGCGCGGAGCGTGCCGATTTGTTGGCGCTCGAAAAGGCAGCCATCGACGCGGCCGATGCCTGCGTCGCCACCAGCCACGTGACGGCCGATCGCTTGTTCAGCGAAGGCCTCGCGCGGCGCGTGCACGTGGCGGAGCCAGGTGCCGATCGCCTGCCACGCCCGCAGACGGGTGGGCAAGAGCCGAGCGGCGCTCGACTCAGGCTACTTTTCATCGGCAACATCGTGCGCCGCAAGCGCGTGCTCGAGTTGTGCGAAGCCTTCAGTCGCTTGGTGACGACCAACGTCGAGCTGGCGTTGGTCGGAGCGGAGCCCGAGGCCGACTACGCCGCGCTGGTGCGTGAGCTCGTCGCGCGCGCCGAAGTCAGCGCGCGCGTACGGTTTTTTGGGTCACTGCCGGCGGCGGCGGTCGCCGAGCAGCTCGAGCGCGCGGATGCGCTGGTGCTGCCCTCGGCGCTCGAAGGTTACGGCATGGTGCTGAGCGAGGCCTTGTGGGCGGCGGTTCCGGTGATCGCCGCGCGCGTCGGCGCCGCCGAGCGGCTCGTCGGCACGACTGGCGCGGGGCTGCTCTACGATCCGGACGACGCGGGCGGCCTGGGCGCGACGCTTGGCGCGTTCGTGGGCGACGCCGCGCTGCGCAGTCAGCTGCGTCGAGCAGCCTGGCAAAGCGCCGACAGCCTGCCACGCTGGCGCGATACGGCCCTGGCTGTGCGCGCTACGCTGCAGAAATAGCCGTGAGTAGCGCCGCGCGCAGCCGGGCTACTTGCGCGGCGTCTGCCAGCTCGCTCGGCTGTTCTGCGAAAGCGACTTCGCTCAAGTGCACGCGCGCCGTTACGTCGCGCAGCCTGCCGACCATTTGTAGCAGCGGCGAAAGCGTGGTGATGCCGCGCCGCTCTGCCAGGCGGCTCAGCACGAAGCGCTTGGCGGCCGGCGAATGCACGCCCCGCACGCCGGCCACCAGCACGCGCCCGTCGGCGCGCCTGCAGGCACGAAAAAGCGCCCTCACGCCTGGTTGCCACGGCTTGAGCCAGCGCGCGGCGTCGGCTTCGAAATCTGCGTCCGGTTCGATCTCGCCTGCCGGAAAGTGCAGCAGCATGCCGCCTTGGCGCAGCCACGACAGCGCGCGCTTCAAGGCTCCGGCACGCGCAGCGGCGCCCTCGCCGACGAACAAGAAGTGCCGCGACAGGCCGGGCAGCGCGCGCAAAAATGCCCGGTCGGCTGCCAAGATCAGCAGATCTTGGCGACCGAGAGCGCTGATCAGCGAAAGCGCGTCGTACGCGCCTGGATGGTTCCCAAGCGTGAGGCAGGCGCCGCTCGCAATCGGCGCGCCGCTCTGCGCGAGCGCTACGCCGAAGCGAGCGAGCGACTGCGCCGCGGCGGCCGGCAAGCCCAGCGTGGCGACGGCGTCGTCTAGCTCGGCCAGCGTTGCCCCCAAGCTGCGGGAGGCGAACAGGAACGGCCATTCGAGAGCCTTGCGCAAGAGCGCGGGCCGGCGCCCGACGCCGAGCGCCGCGACCATTTCGCTCGCGGATAGCGCGGCAAGCTCGCGAGCGAGTTGGTTCATGCTGGCGGCTTTTGGCTTACAGCAGCAAAGTAGCAGATCGAATTTCCCGCTAGTTGACGGAGTTTTCGGAACCTGCTCGGATTGCCGGCATGAAGCCCACGACCCTGGCTGTGTGGTCGCTCTTTGCCCTGGCCCTCTGGGGTTTTGCCACCGTCGTGCCTGGCTGCTCCACGAGCAGCAGCTCGAACAGCAGTAGCCCCGCCTCAGGTGCCGGCGTTTGCGCCGACAAGTGCTTGAAAGAGTGCGGCGCCGACAACGACTGCGACACCTCTAAGGGCGAGCTGTGTTGTGATCTTGGTGACGGCAAGGCCTGCACCGACGCCAAAGACTGTCCGCGCTTTTGCGGCGCGGACAAAGATTGCAAGACTGCCGACGGCGAGGCGTGTCTGCGTACGACGCTGGCGTCTACCCAATCGGTCTGCACCGATCCGGGCAAGGCCCTGCAGCTCTGCAAATCAGACAAGAATTGTCAGACCGATGAAGTCTGCTGCGGCATCTACGCCGATCCGGTGTGCCTGAAGGCGGATCGCTGTCCGCAGAGCTGCAGCAAGAGCAGCGAATGCAACACCGACCTGGGCGAGGTCTGCTGTACGACCTTGAAGAACCTCGACAGCACGCTGGCCGCCGACGGCCTGTGCATCGACCCGAGCACGACCACTTGTCCTACGGCTTGCAGCAAGTCGACTGATTGCGACACCAAGCACGGTGAGATTTGCTGCAACGGCCTGTGCGCTACCAGTTGTGAGCACGAGTGCCAGGCCAGCTCCGACTGCGACGGACAGGTGTGCTGCCGCTCGGCGGCCGAGAAATCGCCCTGGGTGCACGACGTTCCCGATCCGGGCTATGCCGTTGCCAAAGCCGCAGGCGGCAGCAGCTCGGGCGGCAGCAGCTCGAGCGGCGGCAGCTCGAACGCTGGCAGCTCGAACGCTGGCAGCTCGAACGGCGGTAGCTCGAACGCCGGCGGCAGCGCCGGTACGGGCCCCGTCTCGGACTGCGAGACCTGCTCGGCTGCGGTCGACGCCAATGACCTGCTCGGAACCGGCCTGTGCAAAGGCAACTCCAAGACCGTGTGGCAAGCCCTGGCCAATTGCACGTGCATCAGCACTTGCAGCGCTGGCTGCAGCAACTTCTGCACGACGGGCACGCACGACGCCACCTGCGACGGTTGTGTCGCCACGTCTTGCTCCGCCGAATTCCTCGCTTGCACCGGCGACAAGTAGCCGCGCAGTCGCACTCCGCGCGGCTCTTCATATAAGAGCGGACATACAAACACCAGCGATTGTCGGCATCGAATGTCGCGTGGCGGACACGAACAGCCCGATGCAAGCCCAGCCTTCAGGATCGCGGAAAATTGGCAGCAGACTGCAGACGTTAGCGAGCGTCGCTCTCATTGCTCTACTAGCGGGCGGTTGCGCCAGCGCGGCACAATTCCAAGACGAAGACTCCGGCGAGCAAGTACAAGCGCTCAAGCTCAGCGCCAGCGCCACGGCATCGTCGCAAGAGAACGCCTCGTTAGCCGCGGCCAATGCGGTAGACGGCAACACCACGACGCGCTGGGCCTCGGCGTTCAGCGACCCGCAGTGGTTGCGCCTCGATCTCGGCTCGGTGCAGCAGGTAAACCGCGTGGTCTTGCGCTGGGAGGCCGCCTACAGCGCCAGTTACGACATCGAAGTGTCGAGCGACGGCGCCAGTTGGAGCAAGGCCTACACCGATACTGCCGGCAACGGTGGCGTCGACGATCTGACCCTCAGCGCTTCGGCCCGTTACTTGCGTCTCAATTCCTACAAGCGCGGCACCGCCTACGGCAACTCACTTTACGAATTCGAAGTCTACGCGGCCGACGCCACCACGCCGCCGCCCAGCAATGTCATCGCGCTCCCGGCGCGGCTCGAAGCCGAAAGTCCGGCACGCTTCAACGACACGACGCCGACCAATCTCGGCGTTGCTTCGTGCAGCTCGACCGCGGTCGACGCGCAAACGACCTCCGACGTGGGCGGTGGCTGCAACGTGGCCTGGACGGTAGCCGGAGAGTGGCTGGAGTACGACGTGTCCGTGGCGACGAGCGGCAAGTTCGATCTGGTCGCGCGGCTGGCCTCGAACACCACCGGCAAGTCGCTGCACCTGGAGCTCGACGGCGCGAACGTGAGCGGGACCTTGACGGCGCCTTCCGCTGGCTGGCAGTCCTTCGCGGACGTGACCGCTCCGGGCGTGACCATCGCAGCTGGGACGCACAAGCTTCGCGTCGTCATGGACACCGGCAGCACGAACGTCAACTACGTCGACGTGAAGACCGCGGTCACGACGCCGCCACCACAGAACCTCGATGCGTGTAAGCGTGGCGTTGCGTTCGGTCACAACACGGCGGCCGGCTTGCAGGCGCTCTCGCGCAAAGTCACCTGGTGGTACAACTGGTCGCCCGCGCCCGAAAGCGCCGTAGCCAGAGTGTACCGGGGCTTGAACGTCGAGTTCGTGCCGATGATCTGGGACGAGACCCGTTATGCGGGAGCGAGCAGCATTCCCACGGGCGCAAAAACCCTGCTCGGTTTCAACGAGCCGAACTTCTTCTCGCAAGCCAACCTGAGCGCAGCGCAAGCAGCTGCACAGTGGCCCAATCTCCAGCAAATCGCGCAGCCTCGGGGCATGAAATTGACGTCGCCGGCCGTCAACTACTGCGGCCCAGCCGCCAGCTGCTGGGACACCAACCCGTTTCACTACCTCACGGATTTCTTCGCCGCCTGCCCGGGCTGTCAGGTCGACTACATCGCCGCGCATTGGTACGCCTG
>Ga0307516_10008881_pt1 | contig 11280 bp, 5 predicted proteins | sample 19_EM_MG_FD_203310 | JGI IMG/M metagenome (GOLD analysis project Ga0307516, IMG submission 203310) | Populus trichocarpa ectomycorrhiza microbial communities from riparian zone in the Pacific Northwest, United States - 19_EM | ecosystem: Host-associated > Plants > Roots > Unclassified | place...
TGTGCGCGGCCGGCGCCCATCTGGACCCGGAGCGGGCGGTCGAGAACGCGCTCAGCGAGCTCGGGCCGATCCTGGCCAGCCTGATCACGACCTTCCCGGCCAAGGGCGAGGCGGCCCGGGCGATGGGGGCCGATCCGCTGCTCGTACGGTCGATGCCCGACCACTCGGTGGTCAACGGGGACGCCGCCGCCTTCGACCGGTTCGCCTTCCTCACCGGGCCGGGGCCGGTTCGCTCGTTCGCCGAGGTGGCCTGGCCGGGGGACGCCGACCACGACGACCTGAGCGACGACTTGCGGGCGACCGTCGACCGCTACCTCGGCACCGGCCTCGACGTAATCGTGGTGGACCAGACCACGCCCGAGCACCGGGCCGGCGGCCTGTCCTGCGCTAAGGTCATCGTTCCGGGCACGCTGCCGATGACCTTCGGGCATCGGTTCCGGCGGGTCGAAGGATTTCCCCGGCTGACCGAGGTGCCGCGGCTCCTCGGACACCGGCCGGGGGAGATCAACCCACACCCGCACCCGTTTCCGTGATCGGCTGGGCGCCGCCGGCTCCGGAGTCTTTTTCTTGGTTCGTTGGGGGCCGGTCCAGCTCCACGACCCGCACGGCGCCGGGTACACCCTGCGGCGCGGCGGCGAGGTCCTGGGTGACGTACGCGCGGGTGGTGATGGACTGGGCGGAGTTCCTGGCGGTGCACGGTGAAGGTGGCAGCGGGCCGGGTCACCGAGACCGAGCCGCTAACGCGCGGCCCGCCGCCCCAGCCCGAAAGCCCGCAAGAGCCGGGTTCTCGCGGGCCATGGGATTCATACTGCCGTGCCGGTCGGTGTTGCGCCATGATCCGCGCCTGGACGAGGCTTGGCTTCAGGGTCGCTGGTGGTGGCGCGCCCGGCGGGCGCTGCCTAGTTCCACATGGCGCCGCTCCAACCGGCGCCGCTCCAGGCTCGGCCGGTGAAATCGGTGGGGGTGCCGGACCAGGTCTGGCTGGACCAGGCGCGCCCGGACCAGAGCACGTCAGACCAGGCGCGTCCGGACCAGGACTGGCCGGACCACGTGGTGCCCGACCAGTTCGGCTGGCCGTCGGTGGCCGTTCCCCAGGCACCGCCGGTGTAGGCGTGGCCCATCCATGAACCGCCGTTCCAGGATGTCTGCGCGGTGCTGGCCTTGGCCCAGGTCGCGGACGCCAGCGGGCCGAAGATGTCGCGCTCGCCGGTCAGCGTCGTCGTGTCGCCGAACGTGACGAGGCTGCTACCGCGTGCGGCCTGGAAGGTGCCGTTCCCGGACCCCTTGCCGATGACGATGTCGTAGTTCCTCGGTGCCCGGCTGAGCAACACCCCGACGTCGAGTTTCCATTTGTTGTCCGACAGGATCGCGAAACTGCTGTTGCCGCGAAGGGCCATCCGGATCTGAAGCGGGGTGGCGTTTGGGTACTTCTGCAGGTAGAGGGCGAGGGCGCCGGAGGCCACCGCGGCCGCCTGGGAGGTGCCGCTGCCCTTGAAGAAGCGGTCGTCGACCCGGGCCGTCGGGTAGTACGTGTCGGCGTACCCGCCCGGGTCGCGCAGTGAAACGATCGACCGGCCGGGGGCGAGGAGGTCGACCGAAATCATCCGGCTGTCAGAAGACGAGAAGTCGGAAATGACGTCGTCGGCCGGGTCCGTCGTGCCCAGCGAGTCGCTGGAGCCGACGGCGATGGACGATGGTGTGGTGGCCGGGTCGGTGACCTTCGACCCGGTATTGCCGGCCGCGACGACCACCGCGATGCCGGCGTAGACGGCGTTGCCGACGGCATACCCGAGTGGGTCGGTGGTGGGGCTCTGCGCGCCGTCCGTGCCGTACGACAGGTTGATGATCTTGATGGGGTTCTTGGGGTCGTCGTTGCGGTGCTTGACGACCCAGTCGATGGCGGCGATGACCTGGGTGACGTCGACGGCGCCGTTGGACATGCCGACCTTGAGGACGGTGAGTTTGGCGTCGGGGGCGATGCCGCGGAAGCCCGTGCCGGTGGTGCTGTCCCGGCCGGCGATGACACCGGCCAGGTGGGTGCCGTGTCCGTAACCGTCCTTGTGCAGCAGCGACGGCACCTGGCTCTCCAGCGACAGGTCCGGGCCATTCGCGATGTTACCGCTGGTCAGGCCTTGTACCGGGACGACGCCGGTATCGATCAGGGCGATGCCGACCCCTTTGCCGGTGTAACCGGCGGCGTAGGCGGTGTCGGCCCGGATGATCCGGGCGACGTCGGCCATCGTGGTAGCGGTGGTCGGGAAGGTCCAGTCAGTAGCCGCCAATGCGGGTGTTGCGCCGACGAGGACCGCGGCGGCCGCCAGGCCGATCGCCGCGCTGCCGGTGATCAAAGGTCGCTTTCCCATGTGACACCTTCCGTTTCGCGCCGCCCGAGCTCGCGGCTTCCCGCCACGCCTCCAAGTCGTACGCAAGGAGCTATCGGCCGAGGGTGTGCGGGTTGGAGGACTTTGCGGTGCACGAGCCAATCGCCCCTGGGGAGCGAATGTCCGAGCGGTTGACGGCGGAGCCCGCGCGCGGCGGTGAGCGCGCGGGCGATGGCGTCCCGTTGCCGCATGCCGCCGGACAGTTGTGCGCGGTAGCGTCCGGACGCCACTGGGCCGGGCGTGCTGACCTTCTCCGTGACCTACCGCACGTAGGCAACGTGACTGGTGTCGGTCAGCTGGCCATCTGGACCCGGTTACGGCCGCTTCGTTTCGCCTCGTATAGCGCGCCGTCGGCGGTTGCCAGCAACTCGGCTGCCGAGGTGCCGGCGGTCGCGGCCGTGGCCATGCCGACGCTGATCGTCACGACGCCGTCGGGATTGTCGGCGTGCGGGATACCGAGTTCGGCCACTGTCCGGCGGATGCGTTCACCGACTGTCCGGGCACGATCGGCCGGGGTGTCGGGCAGGATCATGACGAACTCCTCGCCGCCGTACCGGCAGACGATGTCCGGATCACGGGTGGCGGCGCTCATCGCCTGGGCGACCCGGCGCAGGCAGACGTCGCCGGCCGGGTGGCCGTAGCGGTCGTTGAACTTCTTAAACTGGTCGATGTCGATCATCGCCACCGCGACGGTGCGGGCGCCGGTCCAGGTCCCGTCCAGCACGTCGGTGAAGCGGCGGCGGTTGGGCAGGCCGGTCAGTTCGTCGGTGACCGACAGCGCGGCCAGCTTGTCGTTGGCCTCCCGCAGCGCGGCGGTACGCTCAGCGACCCGCTCCTCGAGCGTGTGGTAGAGCACAGCGTTGCGAACCGACACTGCGAGTTGGCCCGCGATCAGCATGACCGCGTCGAGCCGGTCCCCGGCGAACGCGCCCGCGCTGAGCCGGTTCTCCAGCACCAGCATGGCTCGGCCGGCGCCCTGGGTGGTCAGCGGCACCGCCATTAGCGCGCAACGCTCCAGCGTGGACAGATAGGGGTCGTCGCGAAACCTGTCGTCGCGTACCGCGTCGGCCACAATCAGCGGTTGACTCGTACGGTCGACGTACCGTACGACGGTGGCCGGGAATGGGCCTGGTTCGGGCAGCAGCTGCCAGAGCTGGTCCTCACCAGCCAATAGCAGGCTGACCCGGTCGGCGCCGGCGAGCGTGCGGAGTTGCTCGACGGCGGCCGCGTGTAGACGGGGCAGACTGGTCTCCGAGCTGAGCGCCTGGGACGCGCGCAGGATCGCCATCATGTCGATGTCGTCGGCGGTGAAAGAGAGGGTCGTCTGCCGATGGCCGGCCGTCCGTCCGTGCCCGGCCCGACGCCGCAGGAACGGGTGCTGGTCTTCGAGCCGGCGGACCTTCGCGATGGCGCCCCAGGCCGCGTACGCCCCGTGCGCTTCGACCAGCAGAGCGCGGGCGCCACGGTCGAGGCCCATCGACGCCTGCAACGCGACCGCCCGCTCCAGCATCAGCGCGCGATGCCACGGCCGGCTACGACCGTCCAGCTCGGACAGCCCGACGTCGAAAGCCTGCAAGGCAGCCGGCAGATCACCGCGCGCCCAGGCGTTCTCGGCCCGGACGAAGTAGTGCAGGTGAGCGAAATTGGCCGGGGACTCCGTAGCCCGGCCGGTGAACCAACGTTCGAGGGCGGCCCGCTCGTCGCCGGTGACGTCGGAGGAGACCGCCCGCAACAGCCTGGCGAGCACGGATGGATAGCCGCCGCCCAGTCGAGGCACCAGCGCCAGCGCCGCCGCAGAGGCACGGGCCAGCGCGTCCCGATCGCCGAATACGGCGGCTGCGAGGGCCCGGTGCGTGTACATGTAGCTGAGAGTCACCTCATCGGTACCGAGCGACAGGCCATCGGGCTCCGGCTCCACGCCGTCGCGCAGCACCCGGATCAGCCCGTGGTAGGTGAGGAAGCGCTTTTCGCCGGTCTCGTTGCCGGTGCGGGCGGCCAACGCCAGCGCCGCGTCGACGTCCACGGCGAGGCGGTCCAGGGTCGGCCCGATCTCCAGACCGCTGCTCAGCAGGGGAAGATAGGTGAAGGTCGCGTGCTGCGGGTCGCCGCTGCTCAGCAAGCCCTCACGGGCGGCCGCAGCCTCGGCCGGGGTGCCCTCCAACGGCTCTGACCAGTGCCGGCCGGCCACCGCGTAGAGGAAGCGGGCGTGCGCGCTGGCGAGCGTATAGCCGCAACGTTCGGCTACCGCGAGCACGTGCCGGACAATCCGCGATCCGGTCACGTGGTCGCCGCGCAGCGTGATCCAGAGGTGGGTGGCATGTGCCAGCGGCGCCACCAACGAGGCGTCCGGGCCGTACCGCTCCCAGAGCGCGTGTGCCTCGACGGTCAGCCAATTCATCACGTCGTGGTCGCAGAAAAACGAGGGCGACGCGAGGCCGTTGAACAGGCGGGCGGCCGACCGCGCGACCGGATCGGTCGACTCGGACCGGGTCGCGTCGCGGTCCACGTCGGCGCCGGCAATCCAGTGAGACATCCCGTCCATCCGCCCTTCGACGTCGGCCGCGAGGTCGTCCGGACGCGGGAAGCCGAGCCGCCCGAGCATCTCGACTCCAAGGGCGACCGCGTCCCGAGGGCGCAGCCGGATGGTCAGGCTGGCCATCTGCACGACGGCCGGTCCGACGATCGCCGCCGGGCCACTGCTGTGCTCGGCGAGCCAGGCGTACGCGTCGTCGGCCTCGTCCAGCCGGCCGAGGTTGTAGAGCGCGATGTGCCGCGCCGCCTGGCGCGGGAACGTGGCGCCGTGTAGTCGGATAGCGTCGGTCAGGAAGCCTTCGGCACTGGCGAAGTCGGCCAGCCGCATGGACTTCGCGGCGGCGCCGTCGAATAGGCCGGCCGCGGTGTCCCGTTCGGCCGCTTCGGTGAGCTCGTCGAGGACGTGCCGGTACTGCTCGGCCGCCTCGCCTTGGAACCTCGGTGCGAGTCGCCGGGCTACCGCGAGGCGGCAGCTGTCGTCGTACGCGGCCTGCTGGACGCGGTCGTGCCGGAACCGGACCTCCTCGCCGTTCTCATCCCCGATCAGCAGGCCGTCCTCAAGCGCCGGAACCAGTTCCGCCCATAGCCGGGCGGGTTCGCGCCCGGCCGCAGTGGCCAGCAGGTCAACGCCGACCTCGCTGCCGAGGCAGGCCATCACCCGCAGGTGGTCGCGGGTGGCCGGCGGGAACCGGTCCAAACGCGCCGCGAGCAGGTCGATCACGTCGCCCGAGCCGACGTGCCCACGGATGTCGGAGTCCCGCCACCGCCACCCGGCGCTGGTCAGGCTAAGCGCGCCGTCCCGGCGCAGGGCGTTGACCAGCTCTACCGTCTCGTACGGGTTGCCGTCGCACCGTTCCGCCAGCAGGTCGGCGAGCCGTCCCGCGTCGGCGTCTGCCAGACGCAGCATCTCAGCCAACAACGCTCGCTGCTCGAGCCGGCCCAGCCCGTCCAGGTGCAGGTCGGCGGCGAGCGCACCTAGGCGCTTCCAGCGGTCGCGCATCGCGGTCAGCGGATGTGCGGCGTCCACCTCGCTGTCCCGATACGCGCCGACCACCAGGACGCCGCGCAGATCCGGGTCGGTGAGCACGATGTCGGCCAGCTGCAGCGCCGGGCCGCCGGCCCACTGCAAGTCGTCCAACACGAGCACGATTGGGCGATTCGGCGACGCGACGGCACGCAGCACGTCGAGGGCGATGCGCCGGACCCGGGCGGTGGCCCGGGCCGGATCCAGTTCGCCGGGCCCGGCGCCGGTGCCGATCAGCGCCGCCAGCTCAGGGATCAGGTCGGCGGCCAGGCCGGCATTCGGACCGAGCTGCCAGATGAGCCGGTCGCGGTGCCCGGCCAGCTGGTCGTCCGGCTCGGCGAGCAGGAAGCGGCCCAGCCCGCGCAGCGCCTGCATCATCCCGCTGAGCGCGATGTCCGGCCGGAACTGGTCGTGCTTGGCCCGAACGAGCCAGCCCCGCCGAGCGGTGACCATCGGCGCGAGCTGACCGATGAGGACCGATTTGCCAACTCCGCCGGAGCCTGTGATCAGCACGCCACGAGCGGCCGACGTAGCGGTGCCGTCTAGCGCGCGGCGCAGGACGGCGATCTCGTCATCGCGACCGACCAGCACGGACGGCGCGACCAACCGGTCCGGGAAGTCGTGGCGGCCCAACCGCAGCCCCGCGCCGAGGCCGGCGGCGACGAATTCCAGGTCGTGGATCAGGCCCGCCGCACTCTGATAGCGCCGATCCGGTTCTTTCTCCAGCAGCCGCATCACCACCTCGGCGAAACCGGGTGGCAGGTCAGAGGTCAGCTCCGCCAGCGGGGTCGGCACGGTGGTCAGGATGTCGCGGATCAGCCCGAGGGCGTCCCCGTCGCCGAAGGGTGGGCGGCCGGCGGCCAGCTCGTACAGGGTGGCGCCGAGGCCGTAGAGGTCGCAACGCTGGTCGACCGCCTGCGCGGTGCGCCCAGTCTGCTCCGGGGCCATATAAGGCAGGCTGCCGACGATCTCCCGGTGGTGTGTGAACGCCGGCCGAAGCTCTGCGAAGGTGGTCGCCACATCGAAGTCGATCAGCATCACCTGGCCGTCGGCAGTCCGCACCGCATTGCCCGGGTTAACGTCGCGGTGAATGACACCGGCCCGGTGGACTGCGGCCAGCACGCCGGCCAGTTGCAGGGCGACGGTCGGCAGCTCACACCCCGGCAGGATGGTCTCGGCCAGGCTGGTCCCGCCGTCGTCGTCGGTGAGCAGCTCGAACGGGTCGTCGTCAACGTCGATCAGGTGTGGTACGCAGGCTAGGCCGGACAGCCGTCGCAGGATCGCCCGCTCGTGGCGGATCCGGGCCTCGGCGTGGGGCCCAATCGTGCGTTTGCGGATGGCAGTTCCGCCTGAACCCGGCTGCGGGACGCGACACACGTGGGTGCGGTCGTGATCGGCCAGCACCACGGCCAGCTCGGCTTTGACCGGTGACATGAACTCCACCCTGGCGATGATTGATGGCGTGCCCAATAGGCACCATCGGCAACCTGCCCGGCGATCTGAGAGAAGGGGCCACGGGCCGATGCGGATCCCCTGTCCGGGACTACCGGCTATCGACCCATGACGACCCGGTCTCGTCCAGTGTTCTTGGCGGCGTACAAGTTGCGGTCCGCTTCGTCAAGCAGTCTCGCAACAGTGTTGTCTGCGGCCGAGCCCGTCGTGCTCGCGCCGATGCTTACCGTAACGGGAAGATCACCGGTGATCGGATGCCAGGAATGCGATCGCACGGTCAGACGCAAGGCATCGAGGCGCCGGACGGCGTTCTCGGCAGGTGCATGGGGCAGCACGATGAGGAACTCCTCACCGCCCATCCTCGCGACGAAGCCGGCCTTCCTGACGATGGACGTGAGCAGCCCCGATACGGCGATAAGGACCTGGTCTCCGACTTGGTGTGACAGTGCGTCGTTGATTCGTTTAAAGAAGTCGAGATCAATCAGCGCGACCGTGAGCGGAACGCCCGAAGTGTTCGCGTGCGCGATCAACACCGGCAACTGCTCATCGACGTATCGGCGGTTGTACAGGCCGGTAAGCGGGTCGCGGCGGGCCTGCTCGCGGTAGCGTTCGGCGTCCTGCCTGGCCTCGGCCGTCTCAAACATGGCCTGCCGAGCGAGGGCTCGTGCTTCCTGTTGGGTCGAACGCAGTTCCTCAGCTGCGGCGTGGAATCGCTTGTACTCGGCAAAGGCGTTCCGGTAGTCGCCGGTCACCGCGTAAAGTTCCGCCTGCTCCGCGAAGACCCGTACGCGAACACCGACCAGCTCGCGTTCGTCACAGAGGTCTCGGCACCTGGTAAGGCTGGCCTGGGCCGTATCGACGGTGCCGAGCCGTCGCTGAGCTTCGGCGAGGGTCAGGGCCGCGTCAGCGAGATCATGCATCTCGAACCACTGCGGCGCGTTGACCGCCGCGCGGACGGTTTCTTCGGCCGCCGCGTACTGGCCCAGGCGGATCTGGATGTTGGCGATGGTGTCCCGCTCGGTGATGAGGAAGTCGCGTCCCAGCGCGCCCGCCACGACGTGCATCCGCGCAGCGACCGCCGATGCCCGGTCCAACGCGCCGACCTCATACTCGGTGTACGCCAGATTGTTGAGGACCAACATCTGGCGGGTCAGGTCCCCGATCGCGACGGCGACCTGCTCTGCCTGCAGATAGCGGTCCCGGGCGGCGTCGACGGCTCCAGTCCCGGCCAGGGAATTTGCGAGGCGGATCAGGTAGATCACTTGGAGGCCGCGCGGAGTTGCCTGGTCCATCAGCTCGACGGCGCTGATCGCGTGTTCGAGGCTTGCCGCATGATCACCCAGGTAGTGATAGGTCAATGCCAAGTGGAAATGACTGCGGGCCAGGAGCGGCTGCGACTGGTTCAGTTCAGCCCACCGGTGAATCTCGGCGAAAGTTCGCGCCGCCCGCCCGACCTGGCCCCGACGTCTGTCCATGTCGGCCTGGACCAGCCGGGCCCGGCACACCAGCACGGTTTCGCGCAGCACGCCGGCCGCGCGCTCGATTCGCGCCGCCCCGGCGAATATCGCTTCGACGTCGTGACCCTGGCTGTTCTCCAAGTCGTCCAGCTCACGCGTCAGCTCGACTGCCGTGTGCGGCGAGGCGACGACGACCGTCGGATTGCCCGTTAACTCATCACTCACCTCGTTCCAATCGGCAGCAACGGAACTCATTCCAGACTTCCGGCCCGATCCACCGTCACGTGGGCCGTCACCCAGGTCAGCCCGCCACCGAGGGCGTCACTCCGTGACAGCGACTTGGAACTTCATGGCGTACCGGTACGCGATCGGCTGCTAACAGCTGGCCGCGCGGGCGCCGGGCGCGGCCATGCAGACGTTCCTGGAGTGCGGCAAGTGGGCCAAGGAGTGGGCTCTGGACCTGCCCACCCTGGCGTACGCCGAGATCATCCGGGCCGGGCCGACCGCGAACCGCCGGTGCCGGCGCCGAGGTACAGCCGGGCCACCTCGGGATCGTCCAGCAGGCCGGCGCCCGTGCCGACCAGGCGGATCGTGCCGGCCTCCAGCACCACCCCGATGTCGGACGCGGCCAGCCCGGAACGCGCGTTCTGCTCGACCAGTAGGATGGTGCGCCCGGCCGCGGCCAGCGCCCGGATGCTGTCGAAGACGATCCGTCGGGACCGGGGGTCCAGCCCGATGGACGGCTCGTCGAGCAGGATCAGCCGGGGTTCCAGGATCAGCGTCCGGGCCAGTTCCACCTGCTTCTGTTCGCCGCCGGACAACGACCCGGCGGGCTCGCGCTCGCGCTGAGCGCAGATCGGGAAGGCCTCGACCGCCCTGGCCAGCCGGTCGCGCAGCACGGCCGCGTCCTTGATCAGGTACCCGCCCATCAGCAGGTTGTCCCGGACCGACATCTGCGGGAACAAACTGCGTTCCTGCGGCACGTGCGCGATGCCGAGCAGCAGCCGCGAGCGCGGCGAGAGCCGGCCGATCTCGCTGCCGCCGAAGCGGACGCTGCCGTGGCTGGGCCGCAGCAGCCCGCTGACCGTCTTCAGGACGGTCGACTTGCCCGCGCCGTTCGGCCCGATCAGGCAGGTGATAGTGCTCTCTTCGACACTCAGGGAGACGCCCTTGAGGATGTCACCGGCGCCGTAGCCGGCGACCACCGAGTCCAACTCCAGGATCGCTGCCACGCCGGTCAACCCCCCAGGTACGCGTCGAGCACGAGCGGATTGCCCTGCACCTCGGCTGGCGTCCCCTGGAAGATCGGCCGCCCGGCGTCGAGCGCGATCACCGGGTCGCACAGCCGCATCACGAACGTCATGTCGTGCTCGACGATCAGGAACGTGATGCCGGCCGCGTGGCGGGCCCGGATGTGCCGCTCCATCGTCTCGATCATCACCGGGTTCACCCCGGCGGTCGGCTCGTCGAGCAGCACCAGCCGGGGCTCGCTCATCAGCACCGCGGCGAACTCCAGCAGCTTGCGCTGCCCGTAGGACAGCTCGGCGGCCGGCAGGTCGGCCAGCGCGGCCAGCCGGAACTCCTCCAGCAGGTGCCCGGCCCGGGCCCGGTCCGTCCGGCGCACCCGCGGGGTGGCCAGTTGCCACCACGGGTATCCGCCGGCCACCACCAGGTTCTCCCGTACGGTCAGCTCCGGGAAGACCCGGGCCTGCTGGAACGTACGGGACAGGCCGTGCCGGTACAGCCGCCCGGGATGGTGCCCGGTCACGTCACGCCCGGCGAAACGCACCCGCCCGACCTCGGCGCGCAGGTACCCGGTGACGATGTTGAACACCGTCGTCTTGCCGGACCCGTTCGGCCCGATCAGCCCGGTGACCGTGCCCTCGGCGACCGCGAACGAGCAGTCGTCCACCGCCCGTACCCCGCCGAACGCCTTGCCGACGCCCGACAGCTCCAGCAGATCGGTCATGGCCGTCCTCCGCCGGGTGACGGCATCGGCCGCGCCGGGGTCGCGGTCCGCTCCCCCGGCTCGGCCGGGGCCGGGCGGCCGGCATCCGGCCCGGCATCTCGTCCGGCATCCGGCCCGGCGTCCGGGTCGGCGGCGAGCCGGCCGCGCCGCCGACGCAGCCGGTCGGCCAGCGTGGGCAGGATGCCGCGGGGCAACACCAGCATGATCAGCAGGAACACCATCGCGTACGCGATGAGGTAGAACTGGCTGCCGCCCAACCGGTACGCGAGATACTGCTGCCCGGACTCCAGCACGAACGCGCCGAGGACCGGCCCCCACAGGGTCGCCCGGCCGCCGAGGAACGTCATCAGCACGATCGCGATGGTGATCAGCGGGTCGACCGCGAACTGCGGGTAGATGAAGCTCTGGTAGTACGCCCAGACCCCGCCGACCATCGCGGTCAACCCGACGCTGACACAGAACGCC
>Ga0307516_10008883_pt1 | contig 11279 bp, 12 predicted proteins | sample 19_EM_MG_FD_203310 | JGI IMG/M metagenome (GOLD analysis project Ga0307516, IMG submission 203310) | Populus trichocarpa ectomycorrhiza microbial communities from riparian zone in the Pacific Northwest, United States - 19_EM | ecosystem: Host-associated > Plants > Roots > Unclassified | place...
AATATTTTTTCAGAAAATATTATTTCGCAAACTATTTAAAAATAACATTGGCAGAGGCCAAATTTGGAACCCTGTGCTGTGCGATGAGTCGGATTATTATTTACTCGTCGATGCACTAGGTCGATGCCATCACGAATGAACCTTTTCCTTATTCCCCATTTCCTCGGAATGCCAGCATTCCTGACGACAGTATGCTAGATATTTGCGCCGATACTATAAATAAGTATACCCTTTCGATCTCGCCACCCACTCGCTACCGTGACACAGATGCGTTCCTCATCGGAATAACTTAGACGAGTCCACGACACCTCATCTTCGAATGCTCGATTCACGAACCAGATCCCAGACTGCGACCCGGTTCTTTTGCGGCTCGACTGCGCGTATACATCTCCTTCGGTGGGCTTATCCCCTTATTATCGCCTCCCCTTACCCAGGGACATGCATTCGTACCCCCAGTGAAGGAAAGAGATTCGGAGGATGAGACGCAGTTTATATGACTGGATCTCTGGGAATGATCAGTATGACTGCTAATGACACTGCCGGGTTACCTGGAAAGGTGACGTCGAGGTGGTTTTCATGAATTCGGTGAGTCAGGATGTAAGTTTGCCTGTAACCTGGGTATTCCCATAGTTTACGTGGTACTACAAAGGTCCAGACGGTAGAAGGAGGATTAACTGAATCGAAAGGGTGGAACTGAAAGAATGAGATCGTATTGGGAAGCCACAGGAAAGAATCTCATGTGGGAGACGTTTGTAAGGTGAGGCTGCTACTCGGAGATTAGGACGAAAGGACGCTCATCGTTCAGATGCTCGACGCTCATATGACCATCCTTGTATTGGATCTGGTCATACAACCCGTGATGATAGATCACCTTGCGTGGATGCCCCCGCTTTCAGCTTGTGCTACGACATCCGCCAATATACTGGGTCGTAATTCGCCACGGTGTGGAAAACCGAAATGTGGCTGAGGGTGGTGGGAGGAATCATTAAGGGAACATCATCATTGTCAAAGTGCCGCTCTATTGAAATGATACTTGGATCCAATATTCCCAGCTTCATCGGAAAATCGACGTAATGGGAAAGTGTAGATAAGCATATCTCGCAGGCACAAAGTGGAGTGGAACTGACCGAGATAAGGACGACTTCGATGTCATAAAAAACCAGGTTCACCGTTCAATGCCTCCCAACATATATATGGACATCAAGATCAACACCTTGGGAAGCCATCGAGTGGGTACGCATTGCGGACTGATGCAGAGGAACCGGTTATCTTGGCGGATTTCTGGGAAAAGCGAGCCTGTTGCCGCTCAAAGACAGGTGAGCGCGGGATCAGGATGGGCTAAGATGGCCGGAAGCAGGGCAGTGACGCTCAATCCGGGTCGTCGAATCACCAATGTAGATAGTCCAGGCATGAGCTCAAGCTTCGTATGTGGCTTAGCACTTTCCCATCCGACGGAAACGCCCAAGCATCCGTCCGGGGTATTGCTGAGAAGCATATAGAACGGGGTCGAAAGGCCGAAGCAAGCTTCAATTACTGCCTTATAGGAGGGATCTGGACCATTTGGGCCTGAAATGAATACGGAACAGAGAAGTCAACAAGCGGGATCCAGCGAGGACTGAAAACTACCATGCTTTACGCCACCTCAGTGAAGAGGGGTCAAAGAAAGCCAAGAACGAGCTTCTGGTCTTTATACATGATTTGCTGTCGGAGGATGGTCCAGCGGTAAAAGACTAGTTGGGAAGGGGAGTTGAACGAATCACGTTCAGGGGGAAGCGATATGCACGTGACTGACTCTGGTTGCATTTTTTTTCGTGAAGAGAGGTCTGGCTCGGTCGTTCATGGTTGTAGTCGGCGATAGTAGAAAAGTAAGTTCTTCCGCTTATGAAAGGATCCGACAGCCCTCCGAAGCTCTGGTACTGATCGAGCGCCACTCGCCAGGTAACACAAAGTACAGATCTAGGAAGCTGAGATTCGAGAACTCAGAACTTAGCATCGCTGACGGTGTCAGCAATCCGACGTTGCGATGAACGCGGTGCATAAGTACTACAACGCAAGAAGGCAATAAAAGGGCACAATCCACGGCAAGGAACAGTCACCTCCCTATCCCAAGCATGCCTCCTCTCTCCCGAGCGTTTGTCCTCACCCTCCTAGCGCTCACTGTCAACGGTGAGTGTTCTCTCTATTCCCATGCTGAAAATCTTGAACAACGCACCCTTGGACAGCCGCTACTTTCCTAGTCGTCCCACCCGCATTGAAGGGCGTTTTCAACTCGGTCGCCCCCCTCGACGTGAACGGAACTGAAACCGACAGCAGGACCATACAATCAATAGCGACTATAGTGAATCAGAAATCAGGCGCTAACGACAACACCCCTCCCGGCCAGACGGTGGGGGAGACGGGTGTGACCGTAATCGATGGCCAGATTGTTAATACCACCGTCAGCTCTGTCACAAGCGGTCAAGCTCTCACCTCCCGCTCGCTGGAGAAGCGCACTCCAAGCGGTTATTATGAGGTCTTCACCGGCACAGGTCCAGCCGGTGGGAAGGCAATGGATGCCGCGATTGAAGGGACAGCCTATCTCACATACACGCTTGTCCCCAATTCAACGTACAACGTCGATGCCTGTCTTTCATTCTGCAGCAGTGTCAAAGGATGCGGTGCGTTCTCATCATCCAATGCCGCCGGAGTCGTCCTTTCACTGCGCTGGACTCTTCCCTTTTTTTAGTATTCGCCAACTTGTACTACGAATTCAACAACGAACTCCTCGATTTCGTCTACAAGGAGCATTCCAACCTGAAATGTGTCCTATACGGCGACATTCACACCGCAGCGGAAAAGACCAACTTCGGAGGACAGCATTCCTATCTTTCTCCTGGTCCCTTGACGTATATTCAAGACAGCAGTGGTTGGGCTACGGATTCTTTATGGGATCCTACAACGCCCGACGGCTATCAGCCCGTTTTTGGTCCCACGAATGGCGCCAACAACGCACCAGGTGTAAGTTGTCAATCGTGTTCTCTGACCATAGACAATGACGACGGCATCACCAGTACATGGGCTTCTCTTTTATCGATCGATACGATGTCAACGCTTGCGCTGCGCTCTGCAACGCCCGAGCCCTTGATCCACAGGGCGGACCCTGTCAGTATTTTAATATCTGGCGTGCACTCGTAGACGGCCTCCCAACAACTTACACTTGCGCCTTCGTAAGTACCATCTTTCACAGAATGACACGCGCCTAACGTTCCTTACCACACAGTACTACCTCGTGGCAGACTCATCCACCGCCGTCAACTACGGTCAAGGGGACCTCCGAGTTACCTACTCGCGCGGATACAGCCGTATTAACCTTGTTTCTGACGGCGGATTTGAAGGCTATCGATGCCCGGACCCCTCCATCACATTCTGCTTTGCCGAAAGCTACGCCGATTGGATCGGTACTTCTCTCACGGGCGGCAGTCTTGATGCAACGATATTCAGCTACGCTCCGTATGCCCGCTCCGGTAAGGGGAGCGGACTTCTGGGAGCGGCTGGTGGAGCCGATGCGCTTCCCGGAACCCTTTCATCAATCAAGCCGCTGAAAACCATTCCAGGAAAAACGTATTTAGTATACTTCTTCCATAATAGCGCCTACAGCGGGCCGGTCGGTGAGCGAGAGGCATTCGTGCAAGTTATCTGGAACGAAGGTGTGGTTGCAACGATCAGACCGGGATATAGCTCCTGGGTTTATTACGGGTTCACGGTAACAGCGAGAGGTAATGATAGGCTCGCTTTCAGGGGCGGGAAGGCACCAGCATGGTCATTCATCGACGACGTCACCGTCCTAACACTCTGATGGCCAGATGGTACATGGGTCGCAAATGGGTCGATTGTTTCCCATGCTTTCAGGTTCCCTCACGTCGCGTTGTTCCTTCTGTAGTCTATATTTCAATTCAATGCTATTCGTTTGTTCAAGCTAATCTGAGTCGTCATAATGATAAGCATATGCCACTATGCAAGGCAGGGAAGGGCTAGAAGGGCTTCTGTTACCTGCTGGCGATTTGTACCTCGAAATCGAAACCTGCATTCTACCGCCGTGACGAGCTTGAAGCTTAAGCTTGATAGTGGCTGCTCGTTGTCGACCAATACATGTAAGTATTCGTTTCGATTCGAAATGGTTATTGACTGGATTATTTTGTTCAGCATGAGAACCCTGATGGACCGTAACAGCGTCCAATGGCTTTCTGCAAAATGGGTCGCAGCTGGGAGGCCTGTGATCCCACGTCCTGAGTGGGATCTGCTGATGAAGAAAGTGGGAGATGTGACGGAGAGAGAGGCTATACGTTAAGGTCTCTTTGCCAAGTCGTCAGGGGATCGAGAGAAGCTGTGGGATTTTGTAATGACACTTCTCTCGATCGAGCGGCTGTTCGTGCATTCGTAGTACGGTAGATATACCCTGATCCTTCCATTCTTCAAGTACTTATACACGAGTCATGAGAGGATGTATTAAGCTTAGCACGCCATGGAATACTCAACTCGAGCGGAATGCACAACACAGAACCATCGTGTTCGAAATCCATCCTCAAGTCATAGGTTCTCCCTCTTCCTTCCCAACGGGTGTTACAGTGCGTGATAATGTGACGAGGAAATTTCCGACACCATAGTCACGGTTCAGAGCGCACGAGTCGAATTGGTGACAGCCACCTTCTCCTTTCCTCGTCTGAGATTGCTCGAACTCTTATTCTTGTGTCTCTTTCCCTGCGATGTCGCCCTCGCAGTACGTTGCCCTCATCACTCTAACTGCAAATCATTGCTAAACGTTATCATTTAGAGCAACCCTCACCCTCAAGCAGGCCGCACGCTCAGTTAAAAAGTTTTTCTCTAACAAGTCGTATGTGATGTTCTATTTTATTAATACAGTCTGAAGTTATCAATATTTTATATAGCACCACGGAACCACCTCCTCTTCAGTCCTCCATCGAGCCGGTAGTGGGTAACACCCCAGGTCGCCTGGCCCGAGCGCGAAAGTCGTTATTTGGTATCTTCTCCAACACACCCCGCCTTCATGTCTGTGGTATATTAGGCATTGTGGGACCACTCGACATACGGAACTCAGGCTGGATGGTGACAGATTTCGCCGCCTGGGCTTTCTTGATTTCGCAGATGCAAGGTTATTCCCCCGAGCACTCCCTCTGGCATACAATTCGCCCCATCACACCCTTGTTCCCCGACGGTTCTGTGGTTTTTGGTGACGCTGGTTGCGACCGACTAGTCCTGCCGATCCCAGTCCCCTTCGAAGCCCAGCTGGATCCCGAAATCTCCGTTGATAGCTTCAAGACCAAGTGTATCGTTTCTCTTACCACGATGGCGCTCGAAGTACAGCCCGGTGAAAAATTTCTTGTCCTCCTCATAGGACACGGCTCCACCGGACTCGTCGAATTCGGTTTGAATATCACGACGAGAACCGACCATGTTGTAAGATTCTAGATACGAGATCTCAGCGTTTGCGTGGTCAAACGGCTGTGTATTTACCTAGATACGAGATCTAGGATTTCGGCATACATTAGTACTAGATAGATGTGAAAGAAGGGATATTGTTCTCACCTCAGCGTTTGCGTGGTCAAACGGCTGAGGGAGAAAACGAAAACTGCGTCGCTTAAATACATAAGATTCCGTACACTACTGTAAGTAAACGGTAACGGGGGATGAATCAGAGATAAAACGAATGGCTGAAGAAGTTAGTCTCGAAACACAGAGGAACAATATATTTAATATAATGTAATAGAAATAGTAAACGAGCTGTATTGGAAATGAGGTGAGACGGAAATTGGTGGCGCGCGAGTGACAAGGATTCGCGCGATAATCCATCATGACTCTTGACAGTTTGCAAATCCAACACATGTCGGTTGGGAAGTTCGTATCTCCAAAGAGGAATTAGAGATGGCGTTGGAGAACTGTCAAGGCGAAATACTGGTAATCTGCAATTCTTGTAATTTGGGTGGCCTTGTGAGCGACCGCTGGACACTTTTGTGTTCTGCACATTCAGAACAACCGGCAGAAGCGTTGTCGGAATCGGGATCGGGATACTTCCGAGGATCAGCATTTACTGCCTGTGTGGTGGCACAAGCTGCCCAAGAATATGGCCTACGAGTTCCGTTACCGCGGGCTGAGCCAAGATCTCTCGACGCACAGCAGCATGTCTGGTTGCCAACCTCCCTCCCACCGCACTCCTTTTCGACTCCAGGAATTGCTACCCTGATTTTACGGCCGTCAGACATATCTCTCGCAGAGTTCCTGCGTCGAATGATCAATATGAAGCAGTTTCTGGTCGAAAACCGTATCAATATTTTTCAGGCGATGGGATCGCGATCGATGGTCACATGGACCAACATTCTGCCCTTCAAATTTACGGGAGAAATTGTGGGACTCACCAGTCTCAAGGCAGATTCAGCGGACTATTCCACCCGTTTTAACGCGACGGTCCTCAGGGCCGGCTTACAAGGACTTCCGCCCACTCTGGTGTCTCACAACCCTGCATATGATCCCATTCTAGTAAGACTCGTGGTTGAGATCTCAAAGGTCGACGTTCCTTGGATGGAATTTGACGTGTTCTGTGCGAACATCTCTAGAAATCTTGTGCAGCACATATCTGACCCGGAGCACCACGAGTGTCCACTCCAACCCCGCACGATTTCAGCAGAAGGCCTCTTATATATCTTGTGGTCGATACACGTGCAGGCTGTGGCCGCCCAAGAAATCGCGAGGGAGTTGGGGTGGTGTGATGCCACCAAAGACGCGATATCCCCGTTCCTTCCACCGACGAGGGGAATATCGGAGGTAGAAGAGATGATGCAGCATGGGGTGAAGATTAACGAGCTTCTAAGACACTTCGCATGCCGTGGTTCCAGCCAGTACGTTCTTCGCTTCGATTCGAAATGGTTATTAACCGGGATTATTTTGTTCAGGATGAGGGGGACGATGGACTATACCAGCGCCCAATGGCTGGCTGTTAAATGGGTCGCCGCTGGGAGGCCTGTGATTTCACGTCCCGAATGGGACTTGGTGGCGAAGAAAGTAGACGTTTTGACGGAAGGGGATATCATAATGGCTGATTTCTAGTACGAACCACCCTACTCCTTCCGTTCTTTACGTCCACGAGTCCTTTATATCCACAAGTCCTTTACATTCACAAGTCCTTTACGTCCACGAGTCCTGTATCCGATTCTTTACACTGCCGATCTACACCTTCTTAGCCTGCGTTCACCTATCTCACTCATCCACACCCTCGTCCTTCTCGACTTTTCCTCGCCACACACACTGCCGGCAGCCAATAACTTTGCAACTTCATAACACCGCCCGGCTCGATCCACCCTCCCCAGCGCATGCGCTCATGAGCGTGATGCTTCAATTTATTCAAGTATGTCTCCACAGAAACCTCACAAGCAATACCAAGGCACAAAAGCGTCCCGAACGGAATACAGAATAGCACATACAGAGTTCATCGTGCTCCAAATCCAACTCCAAGTCACAGCTGCTCCCTCTTCCTTCCCAAAAGCTCACTCAACTTGCTCGCCGCAACACCTTGCCCCAATCTCACCTCTTTCTTTCTCGTCCCCTGTTCCTCACTCCCTAACCCACTCGGACTCTCACTGACCCCACCCTGGGCTACCTGTCCCCGCCCACCAAAGACCACAAGCGAAAACCGTCTCCCCGTAGCCATGGCCCCACCCAAACTCGTCTTTCTCAACCCCGCCTGCTCTTCCCCACCATCGCTCCTGTCCTCCACCAACACCTCCGCGCTCACAGCAGACCCAACCCCACCTCCGCTCCCAAACGGATCATCCTCCTCCTCACGCCCACTAAACACACTCACACTCGTCCGCTGCAACGCCACACCTGCAGGAAGCGAGAACCGCTTCACCTTCCTCGCCGTATGCTCCCTCGGCACCATCACATTCGGGACCGATATCTTCGCCCTCCCTCGCGAAGGCGAAGACGACGACGCCACCGACACTAACTCGTCGTCATCCTCGACCTCCTCAAATACCGCGTCACCACCGTCATCCCCCATCACGACACCTTCCATATCTTTCATATAGCTCCTCGGCCTCGCACTCGTCCCAGGGTATCCATGTCCGTACGCAACGCCTGACCCAGACCCTCTCCTCCCTCTCCTCCCCGCAGCAGAGGCAGGCCCGACCTTCAAAAGAGACACCGCCCCGTCCTTGCTCGTACCCGCAGCCCAGCCTGGCAAAGCTGGCACAGAGACCGAAACCCACATCGGCAAGTCCCGCAACGAGGAGATCCTATCTTTATCCTCTCTCTCCGCGCTCGCCTCATCTTCCCTCACATCCGTCCCATTCCAATTCGTCGAGTCGGACGAGGTGGGGAAGGAAAGCTTGACCGGGGAAGACGACGGAGGAGGGTCCTCGACAAGGGGAAAGACCGCATCGTAACACGTCTCGCATGCCCGCGCCGGTTTGTACTTTTGTTTTCGTTGGGCTCTCTCTTTACGAGGAGACATCCTCGAAGGCCTGCTGGTCGCGCTGTCACCCCTATTGTCAATATCAGGCTCCGTCTCCGAGATATAAAACGTCTAAGAGGGAAAAAGACGTCAGACGCAGTGACATAACAGGGAGGCAGACAAAAGCTCACCTTTCCCGAACATCCCGCGCACACGACGCCTCCACAAAGCCGACAATGATGTCTCCGTCTCGTCCATCCAAACGCCTTGCCACATAGGACACATCCAGTTACTCTTTCGTCCGGCATCCACACTGCAGGCACGAAATGCTCCACCGATCTTCTCTTTCCCCTCGTCCCCATCCCGGGAGGACGTGCAGCACCTTTCTCAGGCTCAACCAGCTCTTCTTCCTCGTCATCGGCGGGCAAAAATGCGACAGCCCTGACCGACCTCCGGACGTGACCCTTTCCGGCGCTGGTTGCGAGTGTCGAGTGTGGCCGGGTCTTTCCCAAGCTCACGAGCAGCTCGGATTTGGCACTGCGGATGGCGTTCGTCCATGATGTCCTGGATGGGGCGGAATCTATTTGTGAAAAGTTGAGCAGTTAGTCACGGCGTTGAGTAGATGGAGACAAAGAGGGTATGATTCCAAGTAGAATAAAATCGTCGGATCGTCTGTAAAGAAACAGAAAAGACACCCAGAGAGACAAGGCGACAGAAATCAGCGAAGGACAACTTGTGACACCGGAAAAAGGCCATCACACAAGAATCAAAATACCGGAAAGCCTGCATTGAAAGGATGGCCCCCGAGAAAGAACGAGGCAAGAGCCCAGAGAAGTGGACATATGCGCATTTAAACAAGATGAAAGGAATACCCACCAGCAAAAAGGACGAAGCTTCCTTGGGGACTCAACACCTCAAACTTCCAGTCGCTCTGGTTCGCCGCACCGGGGTCGACATCAACGCCGCCAACGACCTCTACATCGACCAACCCCACATGACCTCGGTAGGTCCAGGACTTCTTCTCATCGTGTCTGCCTGGAGTTGCAGAAGACGGAGGGTGATACGACGTCCTAGGTGCAACACCATTGACGGGACTCGACCGGGCAGCGACGTCGCTCCTTGTCCTCGTCCTTGTCGGGGTGGATGGCTCTTTTCCCCAGCCAAAAGCCAAAGCGATACCCGAGTTTGGACTCCCATCATTGTCCTCGAGCCAGACCAGACAATCCGAGAAGAGGAGAAATTCGCGGGAGACGGGACCTCCTCCTGCGGCATTGTCGAGCATCCAGAGGGGTTCACGCTTGATCAGGGTGCGCCCTGGTGAGATGAACTGTAGGGACAGGGGAAGGTTCGGCGTCGCTCTTTGGAGAACGAGGAGAGACAGTGTTTGTGCATGGATGTGCAGAGATGTGTTCAAGGTTGCCGTGACTGAACGGAGATGAGAAAGTGGAAGTAAATGGAGCAGTGGAACGCACTCTTTGTGACGAGCGCATGAACGGTGATGAGCTCTGGATACTCGGGATGGTCGGGATCCGTGCAGGCGATGAGGTCCTTGAGGAGGAGGAGGTAGCGGGGACAGCGCTGGATGATGGTCAGGAGCCAGTCGCGCAGCTTGAGCCTGCCACAGCGTGGGTCTGATTCCTGGGTGGCGAGAAAAGCCGAGAACGTGGGGTTGTAGGACGGGCCGGAGGGCGTGGTGAGGCCGACCAGGGTGGAGAGAGTGGTAGGAAAGGAGGTGGTGAACGGGGTATAGAGGGAGAGATACGGGAAGTGTTCTGTCAGGATGGAGGACAGGGGAGACGGCGTGGAGGACGAGAGAGAGGCGAGGAAGGCGCGGTGCAGATTCCAGATGTCGATAAAATTTGAAAAGACGGCAGTGAGCGACGGTCGGTCCAAGACGGGCGATGCAGTGTCCAGCGACGCGAGGATCGGCGTCAGAAAGTGGGCGTAGACGAGCTCCAGTCCGTCGACGTACGCCTTCTCCGTCTCCACAAACTCGTCCACCACTCTTTTCCGTTTCCCCTCGTCCACAGGTCGCATCGACGCAGGCTTTGACAATCGCTTTCTCCGTGACGACTCTATCGATGTCGACGTTCGGTGTCCTCTTCTTGGAAACTGGCTTCCCTCTGAATCGACCGATGCGAGGCTGACAATGGACTGTCGATGCAGCTGGCTGGTAGAGGGTGCTGTAGGCAGCGATATGCGTCGGAACGGGAGATGGGGAGGTGACTGGACATGTTTGACTGGCGACGGTGGCTCCGAGACCGGGAACAGGACAGTCAATGGTGGAGATGCCATCCAAGGCGTGACTTATTTGGCGTCATCTCAATGACGAAGGAAAAATAAAATAATGGACACTATGGGAGTTGAACCCACGACCTCACGCAAAATCCACGCGGAATACCTTGATGCGAAGCGTGCGCGCTACCACTGTGCCAAGTGCCCGTCAGATTAATTGCCAGACAGATTCCTACAAATGCTTGTATAATGCATCCGATTTGAACTCTGGTTCTTGAGCGGCTACTCATCGACCAACCGCTCATCATAGATGTATCCATCCGCAACCTCATTCCATACCCTACCACATTCCGTTCATGATACACATTCTGGGAGGGAAACCCTTGGGAATTCGTGGCCAAACTTCGCCGTTACGAACTTATGACTGGAAGAGCTTTGCAAAGTTGACCGTCATACTCAGTAACTCTCTGCTACTTCACAACCAGCCTACTACGAAATCACAAACCTGCGTCAGCCAACGATCAAAATGCATCCGGGCTGACAGCTTTGATAAAAGTCCCAATCGTCTCCTCCAGATCCCACCCGTTCCCTAACCCTCATT
>Ga0307516_10008884_pt1 | contig 11279 bp, 10 predicted proteins | sample 19_EM_MG_FD_203310 | JGI IMG/M metagenome (GOLD analysis project Ga0307516, IMG submission 203310) | Populus trichocarpa ectomycorrhiza microbial communities from riparian zone in the Pacific Northwest, United States - 19_EM | ecosystem: Host-associated > Plants > Roots > Unclassified | place...
GACGAGGTCGTCGGCGGCCGTCATGACGGGGGTGTGCGGGTCCGCGGTGATCGCGGTCGTTCGCGAGCGCCCCTTCAGCTGCCCCAGCAGTTCGAGTACCTCGGTGGTGGTGCCGGACCGGGTGAGGGCGACCACCCGGTCGTAGGAGCGGCTGTGCGGGAACTCGGAAGCGGCGAAGGCGTCCGTCTCCCCCTGCCCGGACGCCTCACGCAGCGCCGCGACGGACTGCGCCATGAAGTACGAGGTGCCGCACCCGACGAGCGCGACCCGCTCCCCCGGTGCCGGGAGCGCCCCGCCGTGTTCAGGCGCCTGCGCCGCGGCCCGCGTCCAGCACTCGGGCTGGCTCGTCAACTCGTCCTCGACATGAGTCATGCCGTACCTCTCCTCCGCTTCGAGCGTCAGCTTCGAGCCCCGAGCCCCGAGCCCCGAGCCCCGACATTGATCCTCAGTTTTGATTTTTCTTGCAAGGTATAGCGCCGTTTCGAGCACAATCAAGCATTCGGCAGAAGAGGGCACTATCGGATCCGGACACGGTGCGCCCGTTCGAGGAAGCTTCGACCGCGGTCGTCGCGGTCCAGCGGTGTTACCGGCCCGGCGCTGTCCCCGGACGCCTAAGCTGAGGCTGAGGCCGAGGGGCGTGCCGGGCATGGAGGCTGCGATGGATGGACAACCGACCGCACAGCGTGTGTCCGGGAGCGGGCGGTATCTGCCGATCGCCGAGCACGGCTTGATCGGCGATCTGCGCAGCGTGGCCCTGGTGGGCACCGACGGGACGATCGACTGGTACTGCTGCCCCTCCTTCGACGCTCCGAGCGTCTTCGCGTCGGTCCTGGACACGGACAAGGGCGGCTGCTTCGAGCTGGCGGCTACCGTGCCGGCCACGACGAAGCAGTTCTACTTCCCCGACACCAACGTGCTGATCACCCGGTTCTTCACCGAGGACGGCGTCGGCGAGGTGCAGGACTTCATGCCGGTCGACGGCGGCTCGGTGGAGACCGAGCGCCACCGGCTGATCCGGCGGGTGCTGTGTGTGCGCGGGTCCATCCCGTTCCGTACCCGGGTGGCACCGCGCTTCGACTACGGCGCCGAGCCGCACACCGTGCGGATGGCCGGCGACGTCGCGGTGTTCGAGTCCGCGAAGCTCTCCCTCGGGCTGACCGCGACCGTGCCGCTGGAGGTCGACGGTCTGGACGCGCGCGCCGACTTCAAGCTGACCGAGGGCGAGTCGGCGGTGTTCGCTCTCGACCAGGTGGGCGGCGAGGTGGCGCCGCGCCGGTGCGCGCGGACGGAGGCCGAGGAACAGTTCACCACCACGGTGGCGTACTGGCGGAAGTGGCTGTCCGCGTCCAAGTACCGTGGCCGCTGGCGGGAGATGGTGCACCGCTCGGCCCTCACGCTGAAACTGCTGACGTACGCGCCGACGGGCGCGATCGTGGCGGCGCCGACGACGAGTCTGCCGGAGCAGATCGGCGGGGAGCGCAACTGGGACTACCGGTACGTGTGGGTACGGGACGCCGCGTTCTGCGTGTACGCGCTGCTGCGGCTGGGCTTCACCGGCGAGGCCGAGGCGTTCATGAACTTCGTGACCCGCCACGTCAGTCCGGGCGACGGCAAACCCTCCGGCCCGCTGCAGATCATGTACGGCATCGACGGCCGTACGGATCTGACGGAGCGTGAACTCGACCATCTGGAGGGGCACAAGTCCTCCGCGCCGGTGCGGATCGGCAACGCCGCCGCCGAGCAGCTCCAACTGGACATCTACGGCGCGCTGATCGACTCGATCTACCTCTACGACAAGTGGGCCAAGCCGATCTCCAGCGGTCAGTGGGACGACGTGTGCGCGCTGGTGGACTGGGTGTGCGGGAACTGGGACCAGCCGGACGAGGGCATCTGGGAGACCCGCGGCGGCCGCAAGAACTTCCTGTACTCGCGGCTGATGTGCTGGGTGGCGATCGAGCGGGGCATCCGCATGGCCAACCGGCGGGGTCTGCCCGCCGACCTGAACCGCTGGCGGGAGTCCCGCGACGCCATCTACCGGCGGATCATGAGCCGGGGCTGGTCCGAGACCCGCCAGGCCTTCGTGCAGCACGAGGACGGCGACGTACTCGACGCGGCGGTACTGATGATGCCGCTGACGAAGTTCATCGCGCCCACCGACCCGAAGTGGCTGTCCACGCTGGACGCCCTCACCCACGACCTGGTGTCGGACTCGCTGGTCTACCGCTACGACCCGCTGGAGAGCCCCGACGGACTGCACGGCGACGAGGGCACGTTCTCCATCTGTTCGTTCTGGTACGTCGAGGCCATGGTGCACGCCGGGCGGATCGACGAGGCACGGCTGGCCTTCGAGAAGATGCTCACCTACGCCAACCATCTCGGGCTGTACGCCGAGGAGATCAGCCATACGGGCGAGCAACAGGGCAACTTCCCGCAGGCGTTCACCCACCTCGCCCTGATCAGTGCGGCCTTCAACCTGGATCGCGCCCTCGGCTGACCCGCCAGGGTCCGGCCCGCCGGGGCTTCTCGCCGGGGCGGCGGACCGAACCGTCCGGTCGGGGGCGTCCCGACCGGACAGGCACCTCAGCCGAAGGCTTTCACGGCCTGGTAGTACGTCCACGCCGTGCTGTTGCAGGCGGTCTTCGTGCCGCTGGTGCAGCCGGCGCACACACGCTTGAGGTCCTCGTAGAAGGCGCTGTCCAGGCGGGCCTTGTTGGCGCTGAAGGCGCCCGCCGCCTTGTAGTTGCGGTAGCCGAAGTCGTGCCGGGCGCAGGACTTCTGGAAGGGGAAGCCGAACGGGTTGTCCGGCGAGGAGGAGCAGTAGTCCGTGGTCCAGTCGAACGCGTACGCGCTCCAGCCGGCCTGGTTCGCGCGGGCGGCGGCCCAGGAGTTGTAGCTCGACGCGGTGGTCTGGGTCCAGCTCGCGAGGACCTGGGGCTTGTCGGTGGGTGCGGCGTCGGCGGCTGCGGCGGTGCCGACGACGGTGATCAGGGCCAGAGTCGAGGCGGCCATCGCGGTGGTGAGTCTGCGGTGCATCCCACACCTCCATGAGAACTGCGACCCGTCCGTCGGATCGCAGGTTCATGACAAGAGGATTCACACCCTGACCGGCTTTCACACCGCCAGCTCAGCTGACGAGCCGTCAACTCTCGGACATACCTGCCAATCGGACGTCGACAGCGGTGAGCGACAACGCCAGCGGCCCCGGCGCGAGAAACGCGAGCGGGATCAGCATCCACGCGCACAGGGCTGCGGTCGCCAGCGCGAGCAGCACCAGACCACAGCCGGCCGGATCCCGTACGGCGTCCCTCGCCGCCGCGCGCACGGCGGTCGGCCAGCCGGTGAGCGACTCGGGGCGGGCGCAGGCCCTGAGGCCCACCACCAGGGCGCCGGTGCCGATCACTGCGGCCACCACCGCGAACAGCGTCGCCCCCGGCAGCCCGGCCCCGGCCAGCGCCAGGTCCGCGACACACAGCAGCGCACCCGCCACAGCCACGGCACCCGCCGCCAGATCGCCCACCCGCAGCCGTCGCCGCAGAAGAGCGAAGTACCGCCCCGCGGTGGCGGGTTGCCCCTGCCCCACGCCCCGCAGCACCGCGCACGCGCTGGACAGGGCGGCCGGGGCGGTCACCAGCGGCAGACAGGCCACCGCCGTGGCCAGGCCGACGCTCAGCACATCGGCGAACAGGGTCATCCGGGGCCCGAACAGCTCACCCGGCTCACGGGTCCGAGGCGTGCTCATCCCTTGACCCCGGAGCTGGCCATGCCCTCCACCAGGAACCGCTGGAAGGCCAGGAAGAACAGCACGATCGGCAGCAGCGCGATCACCGACATCGCGAACATCGGGCCGAACGACGACTGGCTGGAGGCGTCCACGAACGACCTGAGGGCGAGCGTGAGCGTGAACTTGTCCGGGTCGAAGAGATAGATCAGCTGGGTGAAGAAGTCGTTCCAGGTCCAGATGAACGTGAAGATCGCCGTGGTGATCAACGCGGGCCGGGTGAGCGGCAGCACGACCAGGAAGAAGCTGCGGAACGGGCCGCATCCGTCGATACGGGCCGCCTCCTCCAGCTCGCGCGGCAGACCACGCATGAACTGCACGATGAGGAAGACGAAGAACGCCTCGGTGGCGAGGAACTTCGGCAGGATCAGCGGCCAGTAGGTGTTCACCAGGCCGAGCTGGTTGAAGATGATGTACTGCGGGATCAGCACCGCGTGATGCGGCAGCATGATCGTCGCGATCATGAAGGCGAACAGCGGGCCGCGGAAGCGGAAGCGCAGCCGGGCGAAGGCGTAGGCGGCGAGCGAGCAGCTGATCACGTTGCCGAGGACCGCACCGCCCGCGATCAGCAGCGAGTTGGACAGCAGCCGCCAGATGGACACGTCGTTCGCGCCGTCCAGGGCCGTCTTGTAGTTCGACCACTCCAGATGGCTGGGCAGCAGGTCGAGACTGGCGATGACCTCGTCGGCGGGCTTGAGCGAGGTGGCGAGCAGCCAGGCCAGCGGGTAGAGCATGACCAGCAGGGCGGCCAGACAGCCGAGGTGCAGGGCGATACGGCCCCAGCGAACAGACTTGTGGACAACGGCGGTTGAGGTCATCGGTCCCCCTCGGACGCGTAGAAGACCCAGGAGCGTGAGGTGCGGAACAGCACCGCCGTGACGGCACCGATGACGAGCAGCAGCACCCAGGCCATGGCGGAGGCGTAGCCCATGTGGGAGGCGACGAAGCCACGGTCGTAGAGGTACATGGTGTAGACGAGGGTCGAGTCGGCGGGGCCGCCCTTGCCGGCGCTGACCGCGAAGGCGGGGGTGAAGACCTGGAAGGCCTGGATGGTCTGCAGCACCAGGTTGAAGAAGAGCACCGGGGACAGCATCGGCACGGTGACGGACACGAACTGACGCCATTTTCCGGCCCCGTCGACGGCCGCGGCCTCGTAGAGCTCGGCGGGTATCTGCTGGAGGCCCGCGAGGAAGATGACCATCGGCGCGCCGAACTGCCACACCGTCAGCAGCGCCACGGACAGCAGCGCCCAGCCGGGCTTGTTCACCCAGCCGCCGGTGCCGAGCAGGTTGTCCACCGTGCCGCCGTCGTTGAAGACCGCCCGCCAGACGAGGGCGATGGACATCGAGGCGCCGAGCAGCGAGGGGGCGTAGAACGCGGACCGGTAGAAGCCCTTGCCGCGCTTCATGGACTTCAGGGCGAGGGCTACGACGAGGGCGAGCGCGACTTGGAGGGGCACGGCGACGACGACGTACGTCAGGGTCGTCATGACCGACCGCCAGTAACGCGGGTCCTCGGTGAACATCTGCGTGTAGTTGCGCAGGCCCACCCACCGCGGGGGGTCGAACAGGTTGTAGTCGGTGAACGACAGGTACAGCGACACGACCATCGGCAACAGGGTGAGGACGCTCGCGCCGAGGACCCACGGGGACAGGAACACCCAGGCGGCGCCCTCGCGTTCGCGTTTGGTGCGGCGCTTCGGGGCGGGGGCGGCCCGCTTCGGTCGTGCGGGGGGCGCGGGTATGTCGGTGGTGGTCATGACCTCAGCTCCGCCTTCGCCTCGGTGACGTAGTTCTCGGCCGCCTCGTGGGGCGACATGCGCTCGTACGACACCTGGTCGTAGTCGCGTTGGAAGGTGCTCTGCAGGGCGTTGTCACCGGACGGCGGGGCCTGCGGCGGATCCTTGAGGGTGCCTTCGAGGGACGACTGGAAGTCGGCGACGGTCTTGTCGAAGTCCTTCAGCTGGGACGCGGTCTGCTCGCGGATGGTCTCGTTGACGGCGATGCCACGGCTGGCGCCGAGGATCTCGGCGGCGTCCCGGTCGTTGAGGAGGAAGTCGACGAGCTGCGCCGACTCCTTCGCGTGGCCGGTGTTGGCGGAGACGCCGAGGAACATCGACGGCTTGAAGTACTGGCCGGGCGTGCCGTTCTCGCCGGCCGGCATGGGCGCGAGGGCGATCCCGGTCGGGATGATGGCGAGGTAACCGCTGGACGGGGCGTCCCAGTTGGTGTCGGCGATCGCCTTGCCACGCCCGAGCGGCGTGTTCTCGACGGACCCGTCCAGCTGGGTGGTCTGCTCGGCGGGCGAGACGGCGCCTTCACGTCGGAGCCTGTCGGTGAAGGTCCACCACCGGGCCAGGTCGTCGGCGGTGAAGCCGAGTCCGCCGTCCTTGGTGTAGAGGGCCTTGCCCCGGCCGCGCAGCCAGACCTCGAAGGAGTCCTCGTTCTGGCCCGGGTCGGTGGCGCCCGGCTTGCCCGTCCGCTTCGCCAGCGCGCGTACGGCCGCCGCCCAGTCGTCCCAGGTCCAGCCCTGGCGCGGGAGCGGCACGCCCGCCTTCTTCCACGCCCGCACGTCGTAGACGACGGTCTCGGTGCCGCGGCCCTGCGGGACCGCGTACTGGGTGCCGTCCACCCGGCCGGTGGCCAGCAGGCCCGGATCGATCTCGGACGTGTGCAGGACGGACTTCTGTTTCGCCAGGTCGAGCAGTACGCCACCGGAGGCGTACTGGTCGATCTGGCGGTAGTCCAGCTGCATCACGTCGGGCGCGTCACCGCCCGTGGCCTGCACGGCGAGCTTCTGCTTGTAGGCGTCGTAACCCGAGAAGGACGTCTGCACCCGCACGTTCGGATGGCGCTTCTCGAACAGGGCGACGGCCTGCTCGGTGCGTTCCGCGCGGTCGGGGTTGCCCCACCACGTGTACCGCAGCGCGACCTTGCCGCCGCCGACCGACTCCCCGGAGCCCCCACATCCGGCCAGCACCGCACAGAGCGCGAGTGCGACAGCCGATGCGCAGAACCCCTTTGTCCTGTGTCCGGGCATGCCGAGGTCACCTCATTCCTTCCTCGGACTTCTTATGACGGCCCCCCTCAGCCCCCTGCGACGCCCCCTACGAATCGCCCCGGTTCAGCCTGGCGTCGCCCTTGTTCATCCCTGTTCGCCCCGATACGGCAGCGTGGTTCCCGGCAGCGCGTACTCGTCCCTCCGGCCGCACATCCCGAAGCCACCCAGCCGGGTGGGCGCGGCCTCGTACGCGGTCGCCTCGCCGAGATATCCCGGTGCGCCGTCCGCCAGCGCGTCGAGCTGGGCGCCGGTGCGTTCGGCGGTGGCCAGCGCACCGGCCCGCCACAGCTCGCGCCAGGCCGGGACCTTGGCGCGCACCAGCCGGGCCGCGGTGCGCTGGAACTCGGTGTAGGGGCCGTTGTCGCCGACGACGAGGGACTCCCGCAGGCCGAGGTAGCCCTCGACGGCGAGGTCCCGGCGGCGCCGGGCCGCCGCGGCGGTCTCCGGTCCGGTGCCGGGCGGGAGCGTGGCCGCCGCCGTGTACTTCTCCGGGTCGGCGAGCACCTCGGGCGGAAAGGTGAAGACGGCGTCCCCCGCCTCCGGCAGACCGCTGTTCTGCATCAGTACGGTGATCCGCAGGTCGCCGCCCTGCACCATGCGGTGCACGGTGCCCGGGGTGAACCAGGCGACGGAGCCCGCCTCCAGGGGGATGTCCCGGTAGCCGTCGGGGCTCAGGGTCTGCACCGCGCCCCGGCCGCCGGTGACGATGTACGCCTCCGTGCACACCAGGTGCAGATGCGGGCTGCCGCCGCACACCCCGTCGGCCGCCTCCCAGTCGTAGGCACTCAGGTGGGACAGACCCACGGCGCCGGGCAGCGGGTGCGGAAGGGCCGGTTTCGCCTCCGCGGGCCCGCTCACCACGGCAGACCTTCCAGGTATGTGCCGACGCGGTCGCCGTCCCAGGCGCCGTCCGCGACGATCACCCGGTAGCGGTAGGCGAAGGACTCGCCGGGCGGCAGCTCGAACTCCTCGAAGAACGCCCAGGAGAACGCGACCGTCGGGAAGGGCTCCGAGCGCACGAACCAGTGCGACGCGTGGACGGCCGACGTCTCGTCGAGGTTCTCCGGGGCGTGGGCGAAGACGAGGGTGGAGTGCCCGTCGGCGTCGTCGTGCTCGGCACTGAAGGCGAGCCACGGGCCCTGGGAGCCCATCAGCTTGTCCGCGTCCGAGTCGGTGTCCGGGGCGAAGACCGTGCCGCCGGTGAAGTCGCGCGGTCCGCGCCACTGCAGACCCGTGTAGCCGGCCATCTCCCGGCCGGCGGTGGTCGGGGAGCCGAAGGCCAGCGGTTCGTCCCGCAGGTTCGTCAGCCGGATCGACCAGTCCAGCGCCCAGGCACCGGCCTCCTCGTCCACCGAGTGGACGGCGAGACCGCGCTCCTCGCGCGCCCACTGCGCGCCGCCGTTCTCCACCCAGGTGAGTGCCTCGGTGAAGGCGAGCCGGTCGTCGTCGACCGTGAACGCGGGGAAGCCGTCGTGGCGCATCGAGCCGATGCGCTCGGGGAGGGGGAGATAGCCCTGTCCGTGGACGTAGCAGTTGCCGCCCCAGAAGTTCTGTCCGGACAGATGACTCGCGGTCATCTGCAGGCCCTTGTGCCAGCGGTGGTCGTTGGGGCGGTAGCCGGTCACCGTGCGCCCGGCGAGGGTGCGCACCGGGTGGGCGTAGGGCTTGCGGGCCTCGAAGGCCTCGGGGTCGGGGCGGTAGACGTAGCGGAAGATCTCGGTGCCGTCCGGGGCCTGGACCGCGATGTGCTCGCCGTGGACGTGGCTGACGCGGATGCTCATGCGCGCTCCTTGGGGGCCCAGTGGGGGTGGTCTCCGTGCATGGCCGGGTAGAACGGATCGCCGGGTCCGATCTCTCCCGCGTGCACCGGGCTGCCGGTGAACGCCGCCTTGTAGAGGGCGGCGGCGAACTCGAGGGTGGCCCGGGCGTCGGGTCCGCTGTTCGGCGGCCTGACACCGATGTCGTACGCGTCGAGGAGCGCACCGAGCTGAGCGGTGTGGGAGCTGGGCACGTCTGCCGCGGGGGTGCGCCAGGCCTCGGCGCGCTCGGCGGCGACGTGCGGGGCCGGGGTGTAGACCCAGTCCTCGTTGCGGTGCCCGTAGAGATGCGTGAGCTCGACCGTCGCGTCCGCGCAGTCGATGCGGATGCGGCTGACCTCGTCCGGGGAGAGCACGCTGTTGACGACGGTGGCGAGGACGCCGTTCTCGAACCGGACCAGGGCCGTGGAGACGTCCTCGCTCTCGGTGTCGTGCACCAGGCGTGCGGCCATGGCCCGGATCTCCGTCCAGGGGCCGAGCAGATGCAGCAGCAGGTCGTACTGGTGGATGCCGTGTCCCATCGTGGGGCCGCCGCCCTCGGTGGACCACTTGCCGCGCCACGGCACCGCGTAGTAGGCGGCGTCCCGGTGCCAGGTGGTCTGGCAGTGCGCGACCCGGGGGGCGCCCAGCTCACCGCTCGTGATCAGTTCGCGGGCGTGCGCGGCGCCCGAGCCGTAGCGGTGCTGGAAGACCACGGACGCGTACGCGCCCGACGCCTCCTCCGCCGCCGCGATCTCGTCGTACTCCGCGAGCGACAGGGTCAGCGGCTTCTCGCACAGAACCCAGGCACCCGACTTCAGCGCCGCGATCGTCTGCTCCCGGTGCAGGGACGGCGGCGTGCCGATGAGGACCAGGTCGGGGCGTACGGCCTCCAGCATCGCGTCCATCGAGGTGTATCCGGCCACCTCGCCGCCCGCCAGTTCCCGGAACAGGTCGAGGCGGTCCTGGTCCACGTCGACGGCGGCCACCAGTTCCGTCCGGTCCGAGTGGTCTCTGAGAGCGGGCAGGTGGCTGCCGCTGACGATGGCACCAGTACCGACCACGGCGACGCGGCGACGGGCTGGGAGCGGGGGCATGCGGTACTCCTCGGACAGCTTGCGGGCAGACGCAGAAAGCGCTTGCTCCGAGGGAGCCTAGGGGCCGGGGAATGTCCGGACAACCCCCCTGCGGTGATGTGGGATCGGCTTTCACCACCACGGCACCCCGAGCCCACGGACCGCCGGCTCCCAGAAGGGGGCGGCGCTGTGGTGTACGACGGTCCGCGAGGACGCGCGGGGTCACACGCGGGGCAGCCCGCCGGGTCACACCCGGAGCGGACGCACCAGGTCCCGCACGGATCCGACAGGTACGGGGCGGCGGCCGGTCACTCCGCTTCGGCGTGGGTGACGCGGATCTTGGACTGGCCGTGCGGGAGGTCCTCCCAGTCGTCCATGAAACGGGCTCGCAGGCCGTGCCGTTCGGCCAGGGCGAGGAGCGTCTCGGTGCGGTAGTAGAAGTCCTCACGCAGTACGTGGTGTTCCTCGCCCTCCGTGCGGTCGAAGGTGAAGTCGAACCAGCCGCCCGGTGCGAGCACCCGGCCGACGTGGGCCAGACACTCCTCGATCACCGGGAGCGGCGAGTGCGAGAAGACACTGTGGGCGTGCACGACGTCGAAGTGGGCGTCGGGCAGGAAGCGCAGTGTCAGGTCGCGCACCGGGGTCAGGGTGGGCAGTCGCTGCTGCAGGCCCATGTCGACGATGGTGTCCTGTGCGGAGACCAGGATGTCGGGCGATATGTCGATGCCGTGGTAGTGCCCGGACTCCAGGTGCCGGATGAACCGCCAGCCTCCCCGCAGGTTGCCGCATCCGATCTCCAGCATGCGGTGCTCGGGGCGCAGACCGTGGCCGACCAGGTAGTCGAACTGCATCGCTCCGAGTGCGAGCCACCTCTCCCGGTTGCGACTGCCGACCGCCGCGTCGGGGTCGGTCCGGGTGTCGGAGCGCATCACGGCCCGGTAGTAGGAGACGTGGTCGGTGTGACGGTGGCGCAGCCACATGTCCCGGGTGGCGCGGGCCAGATGGCGGGGGACGCGGTCGGGATGGCGCAGGGCGTAGCCGATGCGGTGGCCGAGTGCGGCGCGGTTGACGGTGAGGTTCTTGCCGGACATATGGGGTCCCCTGCTTCCGGGTTCTGGGGGTGGTGCGGGCCGTGCCACCAGCCTGGGTGCGTGAGCGAGGTGTCCGGCTCGGTCAACAGGCTTCGGTCCAGGAGCGGTTCGGACGGCACCCGTGTCAGCCGATCGGTTGATGCGGTGCCGCGCCCGGCGCGTTAGACACGGAGGATGAACCACTCCGACCCGATGGATCCGATCAGCGCCACCGACCCGACAGATCCGACCGGTACGGCACATCTCACCCACCCTAAGAATTCGGACAATTCAGGCGACCCGGACGAGCGCTGGCTGGCCACGACCGTGGATATCGCGTTCCTCCTGCTGCTCGGCTCCTCGTTCGTCCGCTTCCTGAACCGCGACCAGGACGGGTCGGACACCGGGTGGGTGGTGGCGCTGTTCGCGGGCTTCGGTCTGCTGTACGCCCTCGGGCGCCTCCTTGCCCCGGCGCCCCGCCCCGGCTCCGCGCCCACCA
>Ga0307516_10008885_pt1 | contig 11277 bp, 6 predicted proteins | sample 19_EM_MG_FD_203310 | JGI IMG/M metagenome (GOLD analysis project Ga0307516, IMG submission 203310) | Populus trichocarpa ectomycorrhiza microbial communities from riparian zone in the Pacific Northwest, United States - 19_EM | ecosystem: Host-associated > Plants > Roots > Unclassified | place...
ATTAAAGGTATCTTATATTATTAGATATGTTATTATAAAACATGTTTTAGTTAAGGAGTTATTGATACTTCAAGTGCAAAATGATGATATAAAACCTTGATAAAAATACACTTTTAAGTACTAATCAGGACCTTACCTAACAGTTTAAGCTTTTGGGTTGAATCGGTTCTTTGACATTGTATCAAAGCCTTGATGACTAAACGGTCACGAGTTTGAATCTCACCATCCCCATTTATTTGATAAAAATTAAATATAAGGTAGTGTGAGCTTGTACAAGTTTCAAGTTTAAAAGGCTTTCACTTAAGATGGTGTGTTAAAGAATAATATAAATCATATATTAGGACCTCACCTAATAGCTGAAGCTTTTAGGTTGAATTGGTTCTTTGATATGGTATCAGAGCCTTGATGACCAAGCAGTCACGAGTTTGAATTTCACCATCCATATTTATTTGGTAAAAATTAAGCACAAGGTAGTGTGGGTTTGTATAAGTTTCAAGCTCAAAGAGCTTTCACTTGAGAAAGTGTGCTAGAGAATAATATAAATCATATCTTGGGATCTCACCTAACAACTTAAGCTTTTAAGTTGAATTGGTTCTTTGACTTGCTATCAGAACCTTTATGACCAAGCGATCACGAGTTTGAATCTCATCATCCTTATTTATTTGATAAAAAAAAATAAGCACATAATAATGTGGGTGTAAGTTTCAACCTCAAAGGATTTTCGCTTGAGAGAGTGTGTTAGAGAATAATATAAATCATATCTTGAGACCTCACCTAATAGTTACTAGAGCTGAATTTTCATTGCAATTAATTTATTCTGATATTTGTGGTCTAATGAATGTGAGGTCAAGACATATGAGTGTTTATTTCATCACATTTATAAATGATTTTACTCAACATGATTATGTTTTTTTTAATATCTCATAAATCAGATACTTTAAGTTGTTTTATAAAATACATGAATCATGTTGAAAATCAATTAGACATGAAAATAAAACTTTGAGAACCAATCAAGGACATGAGCATTTATCTAATTAGTTTAGAGGATTATGTGATGAAAGAGGAATAGAACAATAATTGATCATTTCTAAAATGCCGTAATAAAATGGAGGTGTGGAAAAAAGAAATAGAACATTGCTTGAAATGGTTAGGTCAATGATGACATAAGCAAATTTTCCTATCACCCATTAAGGTGATGCACTATTAACTGTCATATATATACTTAATCATGTACTCTTTAAAATAGTTACAACTATGTCATATGAATTATGGACAACACATAACCTTGACTTGAATACTTTGAAACCTTGGAGTTATATTGCTTATGCTCATTATTCTTCTTATAAATATGGAAAACTATGTCTAAGAGGGAAGAAATACGTCTTTATAAGATATTCTGAACACTCAAAAGAACTTGTGTTTATAGGTGAGCAAAAAAGTAAAAATATAACTGAATTTGAATCATGAAATGTCACATTTTAAGATAATGATTTTCCTAGACAAAGGAAAGTAAGTCAAAACCTATCTCCTTATGAAACTCGAGTTTAGAATGTTTTGGGTGTGTTTAGGAGTGCCTTTTCTTCCAATTTTGGGTGTGTTTTAAAAGTACTTTTGGCTTGAAAAAACATTAAAGTCTTGTTTGTCTTTGTGGTCACGCCACACTTTTCAAAAAAAATAATTTTTTTGCTTCAAATTAATTTTTTAGGTGATTTTGGATTGTTTTGATGTGCTGATGTCAAAAATAAATTTTTAAAAATAAAAAAAATATTATTTTGATACATTTCCAAGCAAAAAACACTTTGAAAAGTAACAGCTACTACAATGTCAAACACCATCTAAATTGATGTTTTTTTAGTGCTTTCTAATGGTTTTGAAGTACTAATGTTAAAAATAAAATAAAAATATTTTGATGTATTTTCAAGTGAAAAGCTATTTTGAAAAGCACCATGTACCACAATTTCAATCACATTTCTGTTATGCAAATACAAATAGGCTCACTTTTAAGTGAAAACAATTTAAGAGATGATGGATTAGTTCCTACTGAAATTCATTTACTACTTATGGTGAATCCAAATATGATTATTGGTCAAAGTGAGAGTAACATTTACATTCATTTATTAATGAATCAATCTCAGCTATGATGAAGTAGTTATCATAGCATTCCTTATTATCGTTTTGAGATCGAAGAGGAAGCACTTATTATTAGTCCATAAGATGAAGAGCAACCAACAGATATAAATGAAGCTTTTACATTCCTTGCTAAGGATAAATGGATTAAAGTTACAGAATAAGAGTTGGAATCTATGAAATCAAACCAAGTCTGGAAATTGGTTGATTTAACGAAAGAAAGCAAGGCTATTGAGAACAAGTGGGTTCTTAAAATAAAGTAACAGGCTGATGGTGGTATTGAAAAATACAAGGCTCGATTAATGGCTAAAGGATAAATACAATAGGAAGGAATTGACTATGAAAATACATTTTCACTTGTTATGAGATTTTTCTCGATAAGATTGATTCTAGCTATAGTAGCTAACTTAGATCTTGAATTACATCAAATGGATGTAAATACTACTTTTTTAATGGCGAATTAGATAAATAAATCTATATAGACAACTTATAGGTTTCGACAAGAAAGGCCAGAAACACAAAGCATGTAGACTTTTAAAGTTAAATAATGGTCTAAAATAGTCTTCAAGAGAATGGTATGTTCAATTTTATAATGCTATTTATGACTAATTATATAAGTTGAACATACATACATGTTTGTGTTTAGTACACATGTTAAATATAGAAAGTATGTCAAACAGATAAAAGAATGATTTTCTCACACAAGCAATCACCTTCACTATATTATGATAAATGGAGATAAAACAATTTTAAACTTGTTAAATGAGTAATAAAATAGCACTCAAGCTTAGTATATGAAGTGTCCTCTCAAAAGAAAATATATAAAGAGATCATTGAAATATGTGTTATGACTTTGACCATAAATGATTATTTAAAATATCACTTCATCTGTCTTATTACCATAAATGATTTCTGATAGATCAAAAGTGAATGAGTTGATAAGTGAATTCAAAATTAGATATTAAATATGTCTAAACTATCATTTATACAGTATTATTGATAAATACATGAACTTCAAGGGAAATAAAATAATATCATAGCATGTATTTTATATAACATGTGCATAATATGATCAATAAAAGTAATACAAACTAAGATCTCAATAGAAGATTGTGTGAAACTCTAAAAATTATTAGTAATCTTTACTTGTACCATTACGACTCTCGTCTGTCTCTTAAGACTATGATTTTATGTTTGTTATCTTAGTATGTTTCCAAAAGATTATGAATAATTCAATCTACTGACATTACTAGAAAAGTGAATTAAGTAGCAATTGAGGGAATTAAGAAAAGTGAAAGATCATTTTGGCATTATCACATTGACTTGTATTCATTTATCAACCAGTTATGTTTGTTATGTAATAAAATATAATTATAAATACAAGAAGTATAACGAATGAGATCATGAGAGATAAAAAAAATATTATTATTGATCTAGGGCACTGTATATTACATCTACTCCATGTCTTATTATTCGAGAAGCTATATATTCCTAACAGATGAATACCAATTAAGCTCTTGAAGTATGCCTGGTCACATAACACATTTTTTAAGTATGAATATTGCATAATTAATAAGAGAGTTCGATTCTATCATGTATGAGTGAGAGATGAAAAAAAAATGGATTTAGGTCACCTATGATGGGCTAAATTAATTCATATTAACATTATTTATATTAATAAAATAATATAAAGGAAAAGGATGAAGACTTATATAATGAAAATATCTACCAAAAGTTAGTAATTCTTCACCTTTATAAAAATGTCTATTAATAGGAATAAACAACAATAAAAGAAGGAACAAATAAAAAAATAAAGAGGAAAATAGACTTTTAAAAGAAAACTCTCTATCAGTCCCAAGAAAAATTATTTTTGCATACAAGGTACTTTTTTTACCATGAATAACAATTATAATCTATTATTGTTTAATGTGATTATTTTTAAGATTAGAGATAATCTTACTATTTATGAAATTATTGATGTTTTACCACCTATTTAAAAGGATTTTCATAAGACCATAAGCCACAGGCAAAAAAAGATGTCATTGAATACACTCATTACTCATATTCATGTGAAAGAATAGGCTAGAGAAAAAGATACAATCACGATACATGAGAGCTATAAATAACCTACCATAAAGTAAATTTAATTTTTGAAAATAATTTGTCTAAAAATAATAACCTATAAATGTCTATTGGAAGCCTAAGAAGAAATATATGGTAAATTTTGGTAGACCTTTAAAATATAACAATGAAAATAGAAACTAAGCATAAGATAACCAAAATTTTAATTGATATTTTATTTGTAGTAAGAGCGGACATATTACCTAAGTTTGCAATTTTCAGAGACGTGAGCCTAAAGCTCAAGCTAATGTAATCAATTAGCAATATGGCAATGGTAACAAATATAAATATGGTTCAAAGTATTAATTTGTAGTGGGCTTATTTTGGAGCTAGTTGGTAATTCAAAGCTTATGTGAATCATGTGGATATAAAGATTCAGAAACTTACTGTCAAATTAATCCTTTTTCAAGAAAGTTAAATTCAGGCTTGTAATTGAGTTTGATAGAACGATAATCTGTACCAAGACATCAAGACTATAAATAACCAAACTCCACTCAATGTCTATAAAGAGACACGAATGAGAGGTATAGAAGACACCATAAAACTTGGTTAATTCTTTGATAAGTCAAAGTAGTTCTATGGAAAACCAAAAGTCAAAGCAAACGCACACACCCAAGTTTTATTTATGAATAATCAATCCATCTCTTCTTAATTCTTTTTAAAACCTAAATGCAAGCTAAATAACTCTATTTATACTAGGTAAAATATCCTAAATAAAACTGAAAAAATAACAAAAGAGTTCTAAATAAAATAGAAAAATAATCTTAAATAAACTAAGAAGTTAATTCAATTCTCGTACAATAGCTTTTAGACCTTATTGAAAATTTTAACCCAATATAAAACAAGACCTTTAAAGGTTTCTGGTACAATTTTAGCATGATCTAATGGTTGGATTGAAATATATGTTGTTAGTATAAAATTGTGCATTAGAAAAAATAAGCACAAAACCAGCTCTAGTGTCCTTGAATGATAAGAAAACTCTGCCAAAGAGAAAATCCACAAAACAAAAGGAAACATAAGTTGTTAACATAGAGACCCTTGCCAAAATAATTCCAATTGCTACCACCTATACTTTCCTTGTAGCAAAGGAATCCTTGTTAAATAAAAAGTCCATAAATCATATGGAAACAAAAAGCAAAACTCGTATAACAACTTTTAGCCTAACTTCAAACACTTCTCTCTCATTTAGATGAATTACTAGGCATAACATATATGGATGGAAAGATTGAGATGACTAATTTCCAACCCAACTAGAATCGTAGCACAATTGCCCTAATAGCTCCAAATAAAGCCTAAACAGTACACGAAGGTCTCTGGTAGATTTGCAACTTGTTAACCTAAATATCCAGAACCAGCCCATTTAATTTTTCTTGGATCCTCTTAGTTTTAAATCTTGTAATAGGTTCAATTGTTACTTCTAATAGATCTTTTAGTGATACTCACTAATTCACATCATTTCATCTTTCCTCAAAAGGATTTGACCTCGAATCATCACCTTGTTTGGATGTTGACTCGCTTTTGAAAGACATATTAACCTGATTTTATAAATTCAATCTTGCTTATTTATTTTTTAAAATTTTCAAAAATAAAATTGGAACCTTTTTTATATAATGCTGCAAGTCTAGATAGAATTACAACAACAATGAAATAACACAAAAAATTAAAAGACAAAAGGATATAACTTAGTTTTAGAGCCTTGTTCTAATATCTACTGATGTGAACCTTGTGGATATAAAGATCCAAGAATTCACAATCAAATCAACCATTCCTAGAAAAGCTAAATTCAGGCTTATAATTGAGCTTGACACAACGATAATTTGAACTAAGACATCAAGATTATATGTAACCGACCTCCACCTAACACCTATAAAAAAAAAAACATGAATGAGAACTATAAAAGACACCATGAAGCTTGGTTAATTATTCAATATACAAAGTAGTTCTATAGAGAACCAAAAGTAAAAACAAACTCTCACACACTAGTTTTATATTAAATAATCAATCTGTCTCTTTTAAAAAAAACAAAAAACCTAAATACAAGCTAAATAACCTTATTTATACTAGGTAAAATGTTTTAAATAAGGCTGAAAAAATAACAAAATAGTTCTCAATAAAATAGAAAAAAGAATCTTAAATCAACTAAGAAACTAATGTAATTTCCGCATAGTGGCTATTGGACCTTATTGTAAGGCCTTCCCAATATTCAATTGATTTTAAATTTTAACCCAGTATAAAAAAGGACCTCTAGAAATGCTTAGTAAAATCTCATCCTAATTCAATAGTCAGATTGAAAGTTATGCTTATTAGCATAAAATTGTATATTGAAAAAAATAAACTCGAAACCAACTCTAACGTCTTTGAATAATAAGGAAACATTGTCAAAGAGAAAAATCCATAAAATAAAAGGAAACACAAGTTATGGAAACCCTTGCCAAAATAATCTCAATTGCTACCACCTATGCTTTTTTTTATAGAAAATAAATTCTTGCTAAATAAGAAGTCCATAAATCATAAGGAAACAAATAGTAAAACCATTATAACAACTTCTAGGTTGACTTTAAATATGTTGTTCTCTCTCATCTAGATGAATTACTAGGCATACCATATATGGATGGAAAGCTTGAGATGTTTAGTTTTCAAATCCAACTAGAATTGCAATAAAATTAAATTTGTACATCCAGATATTGCTTAAATAGTCCACAAAGATCTAGTTTGGCATATTTACAACTTGTTAACCCAAATATCTAGAATCAACCCAATCAATTTTTCTTGGGCCTTTTAGTTTCGAACCTTGTAATAGGCCCGATTGGTATCTCAAATGGATCTTGTAATGATGCTCATTGATTCGTATCAAAAGCTCAAATTCCTTTTAAAGAGCCACAACCAAATATACTTAGTGATTCACGTACCACATAAATGCTTGGTGGTCGAGAGTTTTGAGTAAAAATTCACTTATGAAATAGTATTAACTCTAAAGAATGTTTTATACATACCATCCATGAGGAAGAATTCAATTCCAATTTTTTTTCCTTGCAAGGTTGGCTTTAAATAGACTATAGAGTCTAATTAATATGTGATTAAAAAAATAAAGTATTCCTATAGGTAAGGGTTATGCTTATGATGACATATTCAAATTGAATATTTAAAATTATAATGCATATGCTAATTCAGCTTAAATTCTCTCTTCCATTAATTTTTGGCTTTCATGTTTACGTTTATATGTAAGAATCATGAGTTGTTTAGGATTAGTTTTTATATTGAACAAGTATTTTGAAAAATATGAAACATGTAACGAGCCTATGATCACAAAAAAAAATCATCATAGAAATGTTGAAAGAAATATTAAATTATTAGAGTTAATTCATATTGATAATTATAAACTTGAATAAATCCAAACTTCAAGGCAAGGGGTATTTTTCATTTTTGTCGTAACCCAATTGTTTACTCCCAATTCTAGTATATTTTTCAAAAAAATAAATAAAAAGCAAAAAATTCAAAAAATGTGTTGTCGATGCATTTCGATCATCCGCACACCCATTTCTGATTTTTGACTATTTTCTCTTGTTGATATCTTCTAAAAAAATTAAAGAATTAAAAAATATATTTTTGACGCATTCGCATTTTGTAATTTTCAACGTGTTTTAGAAAAATCAAAATTCAAAAACATGTTTAGTCGCATTTCACCCATTAATGCATCCATTTCATAATTCTTGATTATTTTTCTTATCAAATTGACATTGATGTTGTTTTTTGAATAAAAAACACAAAACACAAAAAAAAAATGAGAAAATAAAAAATAAAAATACGGAGGAAAATGGACAAGGGGCTAAAGTATAAAACAAGAGGAATGAAGGATAACACCAAAAAACCCTAACTTTATCTCTTCCACCAAAAACACCCTAGCCACCATAAAGAGAGATGAAGAGAAAAAGAAAGAAAAAAAATAATAAAGAATAAAAACCCTCATCCTCTCCATTTGAAAACCTAGCCACCAAAAGGGTTGAAATTTACAAAAGAAACACTAGCAAAACATACTCATCTTCTCTTCCGCTAAGACCTCAAACAAAAACAAAAAAAACCCTAGCGATATCTTTATCTACCTCACCGAATTTAGGCCACTCACAGCTCTCGCCAACCACCATGATCTCCTGCATGACATCCCTAGTGGCACAACAACCCATGATAGCCATAATTTAAAGAGAAATTGAGAGGGGGAGAATAAAAACAAAATAATAGTAAAGAAAAGAAAGACGACATACAACTGAAACTTCTAGGTGTCAGATCTCTTTCAACCATTGGGTCTCCTTCCACCACCGTCACTAGGAGGAAATTTAAAAGTCATCATCATAACATAATCCACATTCACGACTTTGAAAGTAGTCATTATAAGTTTTACAAAAAGTGTCTATCGGCGATTTATAGCTATTACATAGTTGTACAAAATGCATATCGTCTAATCATACTATTACACGATTTATCCCAAAATACTTAGAATGGAGTTTTTTAAGCATCATGGCTATGAGACGTCGCTATTGCAAATCAAATTCAATGTAAGCATATGAACAATACCTTATAATATGATTGAAAAATTGACATATATTTGTAACCGTGTTAACTATTTAAATAGATAGATTCTCATTATTAAGTTTCTATTAATTTTGTCTTTAACGTTTCACTTTACATCATCGTACGACCTTACATCGCATTATTTCTTGGACCATAATCAACACCAATCATTAACATGCATTACTATCTGGAAATCCTAGTACGTAGGGTATCCTTCCATGAATGATTATACTCTTCTAACTATGATCAATTAGTCTACGGTTCTTATACCTTAATCTCAAGTGTAATTTATACATTAATATTCTTATTTAGCGTATCCATAATTACTCTCAAAAGCAGGTATTATTATCATTATAAATCAATATTAGTCATATTAAATCATTCCAGTTGTCCAACATAAAAACTAATAGTCGAAGCTAACTTCACAATTCTCTTTCAGTTGTCAAACGAGAATACCATTAGCCGAAGTTAATTACACCAATTAATCTTGATTATCCAATATGGATACCATTAACCAAAACTAATCATATTATTTAATCTCGGTTATCCTATATGGATATCATTAGCTAAAGCTAATCACATCAATTAATCTCGGTTATCCAACATGGATACCATTAGCCGAAGCTAATCATATTATTTAATTTCTATTATTTAATTTGGTTTGGTTCTCTTATGTTTTCCACTAAGTATTAGTCGGTCTATTTCTCTCTTTTTTTTAACAGGGTTTTACATCAAAGCTCATGGTGGTCAAATATAATAACATCTTTTGTTGTCACCTCTAGAAGTTTAATCCATTGAACTTTTCTAGTTTCTCACCATGCATCAACAAAGATGATGGTGAAATCCTCTGTACTAAAGTAATACTTGCTGAATCAACATTAGTTGCTAAAATCACATATTGAGTTGAAGTCATAATTATTTTCTATATAAACAATAGCAAAAGAAAAATATATAATTAAAAATCTTGGTTTCTCATATGCAAGTATGAGACAACTAATTTAAATATGTAAAACAACCACACAAGTAAAAAAAGTTTAATAACTAATTATTTCAATATGATTTTAATAAATTGCATGAATATAACAAACTAGATAAATATTAAATTTTAACTTAAAATTTGAGTTGCTAGTAACCTTTTAAAATATTAAACTAGTTTGCAAAAAAAAGTATAAACTAAACAAAAACTAGTGTTAAAGCCTTAATATTGTTGTTTTAGATCTATAGTTTAGTTTAGATAGCATGCAATTTATATACTCAATGTAATCTTACAATAGAGATAAAAACAAAATCCTAGCGTGCATGAAGCATATAATGTAATATTATACTTAAAATTAAAACAATGTAAAGTGTTTATTTGTTGAAGCACTTAGAATATAATTCAATTTAAAACTTGTTATGTCAAGAATCAATCATTTTTTCTTAAGACTTTATTGCTTCTTACTTGATACAAATAGAATGATGTCAATAAGCTTCCCAGAAATCAAACAACACCATGTTTTTTAATTGAACTTCTAAACAAGGTCCATAAACTCAAAGGAATATAACTCAAAATCTCTTCATAAAAGACAAGAATCTAAGCTCTAAAACATCTAGAAAACAAGTCGAAAAAATAAGCCAAAAAAATAGGCAAAACTAGAGAAAAAGAAAAGAAGCTAAGAAAATAGTATAAAAGAAGGCAAATGATCTTTTGTTTGGTGTACTGAATATCTCCCCTTCAATCCCTTTTCATACTAATTTTTGAAGCAAAATCGATGCAAAATTACCTTTTTATTAATTTAAAAACCTTATTGCTAATTGTAATTATCCCGCAATTCTTTTCCTCAATGATTTTTCCCTTTTTAATGCCAAATTGAGTGCTTTCTCTACTTCCCTTGCTACTCCTATTTCTATTACAACTGCTATTTTTTATAAAAAAAAATTAAAAGTTGTAATTGAAATGGAAAAAAATTAAAAAAAAAAAAGATCAAGCACGTTGGCCTAAGCCTAAAACTAATAGCCCAAAAATATAAACCTGCAGCCTAGGTTTGTGCATCTAGGCCCTTTTATTTTTTTAAGGGGTAAATAATATGTCATCCCTTCTGTTTTTTTTTTTTTTTGGGAAAGACAAACATGTCTTCTGCTGTGAAAAATGATATGTCGTCTCCTCTTACTCAGATTTCGGTCTTTATTGGTGGCTAGAAAATCATGGGTTGGTTTTTTAGGTCAATTCGACCCATTTGTACCTAAGAACATCCAAATAACACCCTTATAACATTAAAATAAATAATTTATCAAGCTAAAAAACCCAAAAAATACTAGCAAGACCGGACAGGAAAAAAGATGCATACCGCTCAGAGTTACTAGCTCAACAATCATACAAAGCCCGTATCGTTTGATCTCAACAACTTATTTGGAATCACTCAGCATATCACGCTCGACAGCTAAAATGGTAACCACCAACAAAAAAAAATGATTATAAAAAAG
>Ga0307516_10008887_pt1 | contig 11275 bp, 18 predicted proteins | sample 19_EM_MG_FD_203310 | JGI IMG/M metagenome (GOLD analysis project Ga0307516, IMG submission 203310) | Populus trichocarpa ectomycorrhiza microbial communities from riparian zone in the Pacific Northwest, United States - 19_EM | ecosystem: Host-associated > Plants > Roots > Unclassified | place...
GTTGGCGAACAGCACCAGTCCATTGAAAACCCAGAGAAAGAAGGGTCCGATAGTCCTCCCACCCGCGTAGCGAGATATTAGGTAGTTGGCAGAGGTAATAATTAGGATCTTGAGCGCGCTCGCTCCGTGTAACCCGAAGAGCATGAGGATGGAAAACCCGCGGATGAAGGGAATAAGGTAGGTCCGGTCAGGTTGAGTATTAGGCGAATGGCGCAGGGAATACAGAAACTTTAGGAGAAAGAATGCGGAGGAGAGCAAAAGGAGTGCTGGTATATTGTTGCGAAAAGACCGATATTGACCATCGCTGTTGTCCTGGGGTCAACGTCAGTCCGTCTGGGAGTCCTGGGAGCAAATCCTATGGCGGAGCTCACCACTTTGCGGCCAAACAGCCACCCTGGAGAAAGCTTTCGCTCATAATATGGATAATTATGGTGTTCAGCTGCATCCCATCGGTCAGAACTCGATCATTGTGGGACACACCGTCTACTCACGCGAGCTAAGCGCAACAGGTACCCAAACCATTATGGGCACGACCGTGGCGAAGACCACATAGTAGAAGAAGAATTCTGGTGTTTTCCAGCGCGGTGTGGTGTCTGTGGTTTGCGGTTGGTGTGAAGAAGGAATGTCGACCGTGAGTTTTACGATCCGACTGGGTTCCTTCCTGTTCACGAGTCCCTCGACCCCGAGCGGGGACAGTTGGTGATCATTTGAGGGCATTTGAAGGATGATGTGGTCGGACATTCATACCAGTTCAGTGCGATGACAGCAGGGCGGCGAGACGCCAGGAACCGGGACCATTTCCGGATAAGGCAGGTGTTTCCCATCACCTGATGCGGTGAACCAACATGGGCGTTTCCCCGGTTCGTCAATCATTCTCCTCCTCCGCCTCCCCCCTCCCTCCTTCCCTTTAATTCCCCAAAAAATCACGAAAAAATACCGGTAGGTTCTGAACGGGTTGCCCGGCGATGAAAACGCTCACATTATTTGCGCAAACAGATTCTGAACGCCCCACGCTCTCTACTAACGACACTTTTGGATTTTCTTTTTCACAGCTCTGTAACTACATTCCTTACGCATGGCCTCGCCTCCTACCCAGGAGCTCCCGCCGTGGTACACTCTGATTACGACCACTGCGACAGACGCGGCTGGAAACCCGACTGCCACGTTCACCACCCTCATGAGGCTTCCACTCACCTATTACGGTCCTAGTGTATGTCGCTGGTCATACCTCCAATCGCCTCGCTCTGATTGTCGTTTTTTCCCAACAGATACCTCTGGGCACCGATACAAACATCTGGGTTTACGGAGGTCCAACACCGCCGCCTACCACAACAGAGTCACCACCCCCACCGAGTTCAAGTAATGCCACCCCCACCCCAACTCCTCCTCCTGTGACACCCTCCTCCACTTTACCGCCGACGTCACTCTCACCATCAGAAACCTTCCCGTCGTCCGGGCCTACCTCACTTTCGACTGGTTCATTAACCGGTTCATCGACCGGGTCCTCAGTTGCTTCCAGCTCAACCTCCGCAGGGCCCACATCCGCGCCAGGCTCGTCGAGGCTCGGCGGGACCGCCGTTGGTGCAATCGTCGGAAGCATCATCGCTGCCCTCATCATCTTGCTCTGCTGTTTACTCGCATTGCGCTGGCGGCGAAACAGGCGAAGGCATCGCAACGGCCACGATCTTCTGACTCCAGTCCCTGAGCGTCATCGGCACTCCCGGTTGTATTCCTTCACCGACGACAGTCCGCAACGTCAACCCGTTGAATCGACGGGTCCCCGTGAACCGATCTGGACTGGTTGGTCCATGGTCCATGCTTCTGCGGAAAACCGGTCAGTTCCCCCGGTAGAAGGCGGGTGGACCCTCGTCCACGATAACGGTTCCGGCGACCGAGTCCCGGGAGAAGGTTCTCCGAGAGGGAGTGGCGAGGAAACAGATCCGTTCCTCCGAGCAAGCTATTCCAACCAAATGTCTCAACACACAAGCGCTCGTCTCGTCACCCCCGTCCTGGATGCCACACAACACTCCATGGATTCCACCTCAACTGGGGCTTCAGGTTATGGTACCGTCGTCGAACCTTCCCAAGCTCATTTCAGCCACCTCATCCCACCTCCTGTCACACAGTGGGGAAATATCTTACCACCTGCGGTCCTCACTCAGATGGTTGACGAGCCCCGGCGCCACGATGACATTATGGAAGAGGATGAAGAGGAGTCTCTGTTGGAACCCCCACCCCGACTTGATCCTGACTACCTCGGTATTTCACGAACTCCTCCCCGGCCGTCGCTTAGATCGCTCAGGACCTCCCGATCTCAGCGCAGTTTTCCCGTACCAGGCACTCCAGCTAGTTGGGACGAGACCCCGGAGCTGATGACAGCCCAGAGGATTCGGGTGGATGAGATGGATAGGGCCGAGGCTCGTGAGGTCCCTTCTCCGGTCACTAGCTCCCCAAGTCTCCTCGGTCGGCTCGGATGGTTGAACCCACGCTCAAGGCAAGGTACCCCAGAACGACAGGAATCTCGCCCAGCCACTCCGCACTCAGAACCTGAAGCCGAGGCTGGCCCAAGTTCGAGACTCCTTGGACATACCCAGGGGTTGCGGCCAATCTCCGGACATAGCGGTGCCAGTGGAGAATCCGGAAGCACCCTCTTCCACGACGCCCCATCGAGAAATGAGACTCCCCCACCCTTACCGTCTCCACCTCCCGCTTTAACCACTAGTTCACGCTCGCGATTACCCATGTCGGGGTCCATGCAAGAGTCAATGTCGGAAGCCCCCACTATTCGGGTCGTCGGGAGTAGCACTCCGTCCCAATCTCAGGCGGACGATACGGACCCTTTTGCGGATACCACGAGTTCGACTTTGGTCCAGGATCCATTGGATGCTCCTGCTCCTGCTTCCAGGTTTGCTACAACGCCCTACGAACGCGACCTGACGTTCCCACCCGGTTTAATCGTCTCCAGGTCGTGGATGACGTCGTCTGGCACCCACGGGGACTCCGATCGTACGGATAGCCCTGCAATCTCGATAGACATTTACGAGGAGGCGCCTCCCCAGGTCGCCGAGCGGTGGAGGTTCATGAGTGGTGGCAACGGATCTGGCAGGTCTACCGTGCGTTTTGTTTCGCTTGCTTATCTCATTCCGACTAATGGACTATTTCATCTCGTAGCAGCCTCCAGTCTTGGTTCACCCTCGAGACGTTTCCCGTTCGGAAGCTGGTTCTTTACACTCGATGAGGTCCCACCTTAGCCCCGGTTCGCCACGTTCCGTCTCGGGATCTGCCCCTGCGTCTCTGTTTCAGCACACCCCAGATTCTTCCCAAGGTTCTAGGTCTCATAGTCGTTCCCAAGGCAGTGGGCATTCCCTCGTTCACCAAACCTCTGTCACATCTCAAGGCCGCCGTCGCCGTCGTCGACCCGAGATCGGCGAATCCCCCCTCCCCAGTCCCTTCGGTCGTCTGAGTCTCGGTGCCACGGGAACGTCTGCGATGAGGTTCGACATTGGTCAACGCGAGAGTGGACCTTCTTCGCCTACGAATCCGTTCAATCCCTACCTTACAGCAGACGGAAGCGTCAATTCTGCTGGAACGAACGTTACGGCCGACGTCGTAGATCCTGTCATCGGAGTTGCAGTTAGGATGCCCAGGATGCCAGCCTATACTCACGATAGGGAGAACCGCAACTCGTATCCCTATTACCCACTGGAGGGCTGAATGCTTACTTCTGGCTTCTGGTTCCCCAACTGCCCCAACTCAGCCCGCCACCAGATCTCGGTTCAAATTGTCCCCCTGTCACGCGTGCGTACTGGGTGTTTGTTCTTTTTTCCTTCATAATGGGTAAACTCGGACTCACGAAACAACTGGGTGGCTCGGCACCATCCCGTCATCTCCTGTCAACCTCGTCGGGGATGAACCCACCGGGGCGCAGTGACGCTATCGGACAACTTTTTGGTTTGCTTTTTCGTTGGGTTTCCTTTCGCTGCAGCACGGACAATGAAAGTTTTGATGAATCATACTTGTATCTTTAACGACTTCTGCTTCATTTTACCTACTCTTTCTTGCGTTTCATCCGCACTTATCTTTGGTAGAGCCAGCCCAATTTTCATTTTCGCTTTTCTCTGCCTATTTCTTGCATTGCTGATGATTTACTAATTCCTTGCGACACCTCTGCGACACCTCACATTGATACGCCTCCGCCCCCTACCCACCTCCTATCCCCCGCCCCGCACCTTGCATAAATGTACCGTTGCTTGAACCCTGTGCAATAGATACGATTTGTGCATTCGATCCATTCTTTGAGTGCGCCTGACGCTTGATGGTGTGATTGCGGGGCTCAACGCTCAACCTGACCCCACGCAGAGGGCGCCGTGGGCCCGTGGCGAGCGCAGGGATGGGGCCATAAATAACTGGTCCCCGTTCTTGCCACGGCGGGTCCGCTCGACCAGAACCACCTCGATTGTCCATGTAAGTCCCCGACTAATGTTTTTGGCAACGCACCTAGTATTCCACTCACGTATTCAGATCTCAACGTCGTCATGGCTAATCTTGTTCGGTCTGCCAAGTCCGGTAGTGCCTGCCAGGCCGAAACGAGCTCACCAAAGTTGTGGAAACAGGACCAAAGCGGTGGGGACCGTATGCGGTGCAGAGTCGAGGTACATAGTTTCCCTCACCAGCAAACCGTCGAAAGTTCCCATAGTACCGCTGAGTAATAAAACGTTGGCCTCGTAGAGTGCACGCCCTGGATATTCCAGGCATTGGACGACGAAATGTGCTCGAGAGGCGGCGCATTAAGGGCAGGGTATATACACACTGATATTACACGTAGGTGAGGTTCAGTCGACAAGAAAGGACCCGAAAAACAAATACATAGCAAGGATACCGGCACAACAATCAATCCGATGTGAGGTCGATAACATCCTCATCGTCGTCCGCCTTTCTCTTCACTCCAGCCACGGCAGGGCTGGCAGTCTGAGTTCCACTCCCCGTGGCCAGAGTCGTAGAAGTGGTGGCGACCGGGGGGACTCCAACCGACGCGACAACGGGAGTCTGGTTGTCCATTTTATACGGTCTGGTCCCAGCCAGCGCAGCTTCAACGTCTTGATACCGTTCGCCCATTATCCTAACCAACTCGTCGGGAGTCCCGACGGTGGCAAGGAAAGCTCGTGCACTCTCCAACCGCCCGCTCCACTTGTCCATCGCCGATGTTACATTCGTCTTCGTCACTTGCAACCCGTGGGGCGATCCTCTCGTAATTGTGGTGAAAGTGACATCGTCCGGAAGAGAACTCCTAAGGCTAGCCTCCATATGAGAGCGCTTCTTCTGTGCGGCCCAGATTGTCTCCGTCACAGCGCTCGACCGCAAGAATCTGTTCAACCTCGCGCAGTCCTGACACTCGCAAGCGACCTTCTTGACAAGGGCCTCAGGTTGCTTGGAGGGTGTACCCAAGAGATCCTGAAGCCATCTCCCCACCAACGCGCGCAAGAACGTGTCAATAATGGGGAAGTCCGACCCCCCGTACCGCTGGTAACGGGATTTTAACTTGATGACGAGCGGTGTCAAAAGCCTCTTGTATTTCACCAGTAGGATCCCTTGCGGTTGGGAAACTAAAGTAATCAGTTTGCCGGAATTCTGGGTCCTGCGGGTGAGTATCATGAGGTCGAGGAGCTTTAGGATACGAGTTTGGTCTTGAGCTTCCGCTTGTGCGAAGGTGGAAGGGGTGTAACGGTCGTAAACAACCCCCGAGTAGTAGTCTGGTATTGCAGCTTCGATGAGGCTGTCCAGGGTGCGGTTTAACGCTGCCGTGTGCGGTGATACCTCCGGGGTGCTTCCCGAGGGTATGAGTTTATCCCTAATCTCCCATAAGCCCTCAGCCAGGCCGACCCAAAAGTCGAACATCTGTTGGAACCTGACGAGTTGCTTCACAATCCTAGGAAACATGTCAAATCAACTAGACACTCCGTCCATCCGCCGGCACGTACGCGATTGAGAAGAAGAGTAACCCTTTTGATTCCGCAATGTCGACAAACATTCCCACATCGTGTGCGCTGGGCGGCTGCTTGATTGACGAAAGCACCGCGGTTGACTGCTCTTTTAACCACATCATCACATTTTGCTGATCCTGTGCAGGGGTACGGGTCTGGAGCGTGCGGATAAACTCGAGCGCAGCCACTGTGTTGGATTGGCTGCGAATAGCTTGCTCGATTCTGCATGGCACATTAAACGACGGAAAATGTGAGTAATGGATATGGGCCGGACAAAAGAACGGGGTGGACCAACAGGCGTTTGGTACGATCGAACGTGAATACACCCCAAGCCCGAACCAGGACGCCCAAACCAGATTGTGTCGTGAACCCCTCGATCGTGACCCTCTTCGAGACACCCTCCCACATGGCGTAATCGTTCCATTCCAGAGCGAGATCGATCAACAGCAGCTCCAGTTCCGAGAGCGCACGCGACCAGGTTGAGCCTAGATATCCGTGGCTGATGAGGTATTGAGCCATCCTTCTGTTCCTTTCCGTCGGCCCTTCGGCCCTCCATCTCTTCAGTTTCTGGAATGCGTAGTCGGAGCCGCCCATTTCTAACATTGTTGTCCAATCATCTTCAGCCAGGGACATGACTAGAGCGGAGCGGTGATACCCTGTGGGTGGCGGCTCGGGTTAAGGTGAAAGGCAAAGGAGTTGACGGTCCCTTACAGTATTTCATCGGTGCACCTTCCTGTTGCAATGGTTAGGTCTGAGGCCCCGCGTGAAAGAAAAGGGCCGAAACTCACGTTTCCGGTGTACCCCTCAAATTCCTCATCATCTGGATCTTCCCCTTCGAATCCCGGATCCTGGGGGATCATGTCAAACTCCGGGGACAGATTTATGGAACGACCCCCTTTCGCCAGGTCCCCCTCCAAGTCATACAAACCATCGACCCTGTACTCCGTCTCGTGGACCTGCTCCATTTTCGGGGGAGGTCCCCATTCGTCCTCAAAACCGTACACATTTGCTTCACCGGACACCTCACATTCCAGGAGGCCAAGGCGAAGGGAAATCCCTTGCTTCTCTGCGACACCCTTGATATTGGACACAATGACCGCGTCTTTGCCCTTGAGGGCGGTGAATTCGAGACCGGCACCACTATACTCATGATCCAGGAGATATACGATGTTCCCAGAGAAGTCTGGATCACCGTAAGCTCCCTTTCTCCACTTGCGGAAGATCTTCTCGACGGCTGACACGGCTGTATGCATATCTGGAAGATGAGGGGGTGGGAGGCCAGGCGAAGCATTCACAAGGTTATAGGAAATGGCGAGACGATATCCAGAGGTAACGGGTTTGACCTCGTGGATTACGTCCGTATACCAGGCAAGGGCAGAAGTAGCGAATTCGGAGAGGGGAGAGATGTTAAATACATCTTTGTCGTTGCCGTGGGAGACGTGCACTTCCCCGCCCGTGAATTTTGATGGGAGGACGATAATAAGGGAAGCGAACATCCCTCGCGACTTTTCTGTGCTGTGGGATGGTTAGAATGTGTGCCAGGTTTCCTTTCACGGGCGCACTCTTTGTGGGGCAAAAAACTGAAGAACGGTCAGGTGACGAGAAACGGACCGAACCCAAGTGGACTCACTGAGAACCAGTCCTGTAGAGGAGTAGTTTATACAGTTCGGCCTGAGGTGGGGGTCGGTTGGGATGTAATCCCAATCCATGGGCCATCTTCATTGTGACCGTTCGCAGAAACTCGGTCCAAGCGGGGTTTTTGAAGGAGAACTTGTCCGGGTTTATTTCGAACGTATCCCTGACCGTTGTGTCCACGACGGTCTCTGCCCCCTTGCCAAATGGAGCTTGGGTGGCGGCGGCCTCGATAAGCTTAGCGTCGCGCTCACTCAGAGGGAAGCCAATCATGCCGATCCCTTCGATATGTAAACCAGGGAGGGGCGCTGGTGCAAAAGTCTCGCTGAGGGCGAATTTTCCTCTGAACTCGAAGTCTCCTTTGAGGGTAATCTCGAGGTCACCCTGAATGCTCCGTTCATTGTGAGTTAGGATGCCGTGGGCAGAAGTAGAAAGGTCCGCACCCGCAAATTGCCTCCGTCTGAAACTTCCGACGACGCGCCATCGTCGTCGTCGTCGTAGGGCTCGTCGACGTCAATAATGTCGTGGTCCGTCGCGGGCGGCGAGGCGTGTATTGACGCGGTTTCAACTGGGTCGTGGGCGGATGTCATGGTGGTCAAGTGCAGAATGAGCCACTCGTGAGGTGGCACCTGCCATGCCCGCTCCCGTTACCTCATACGTAGGTGTCGTCACGATTACCCCCAACGCCCCTAACTCATCCCCAGAGTGTCGTTGGCAGGCGAAAGCTGGAACGGTAAGCGCGCGTCACTTGGCCACCCTAGCGCGCTGTTCAGTGGCTTTCGTGTCCCTTCGCCCCGGCTTATTATGTTTGTACAAGAGCGAGGGAGTAGCTCCATCTCAGCTCACGGGCGGAGACCAGCCTTCAAACTGACCCACCAAAAGTGGTGCGCAGGATTCACACTCGGGCGGCAGACGCTCGAGATCCCTGCCAATCGCTACTTTACTTACAGTCAGCTCAAAACGTTACAAAACTGCGATGCAGCCCTTGACGGAACTGCTGCGGATTATACACCACCGACGGTTCGCAAAAAAATTCATCGAACCCCCCCTTCGCCCTCTCCTCTGCTATGGCCTCTTCCAACATTCGCACCGGTTCCTCCCCAAAATGACCCCAAACGCTTGCACACAACTCAAGCTGGAAGCCCCGCACTTTATGCACCTCGCGTAATATTTCGAATCGCCGGTGATACCGCGAGGCTTCCTCCTCTCTCTCATCTTTTGACAGCTGCGGCCAGCCCGACTGCCAGGATCCTACGCCTCGAAAGTGAGTATCCCCATGAAAGAGGCAGATTTTGAGGCACGTGGAAGGTGTTATGGTCAAAAGCACCTGCTTGAGGAAAGAAGTGGCGCCTGGTGAAGCATCGATAGACGACGCCGGGAGTTGGAGTGTGCGAAGTAACTTGTTTCGTGATAGATCAAAGTCCTGTGGGGAGGATCTAGCTGCGAAGTCGTTAGCTAGAACCTGTGCCATTCAGAGAAGTGTTCTCACCACGAGGGTCACTCGGGTGCAGCACCAGAATCTCCAATGTTTCGGCACCAGCGTCCAGTAGGAGCCGCATCCCGTCCACATGGAAAAGTCTCACGTTCCGAAATCGGATCCCCCCAAACAGCTCAATCACGTCCTTCATAAGGCCCGCCGTTGTGAAACGCATTTTCAGTCGTCCCTTTAGCGGTGGGACAAATCGTGGAACGAGCGTCAGGTCGGCTGCTGGTTGTTCCCGAAGATTAACCCCACTGTAGATGAGGCTGAGGTCTTCCAGATGCTGAAAGAGCCCAACAAAGTATACGATCTGTCTGTTGGACCCTCTGGGTTCCCTCAGGCCGAGAGACCTGAGAGTTGGCAAGAAGTGCTTGAAGTACTGCTGAATCCGTGGCATGAAATTGGGGATGTCCAGATACTCTACCTCGAGTTCCCGGACATTGGTCAATGCGGAAAACTGGTGGAGGGTACGGTGGTTGAACAGCATTGGGGACAGTCCAACATTGTCGTTGTTGCATCCATAGACCCATAAGCACTTGACCAACGGAAGCAGGCCGAGGGTGTGCATGCGCCGGAGAGGGTTCGGCCACCGAGAGTCTGGGACGCGAGAGTATATTTCAATGGGGAGGGTGCGGTGGAGGTGGGGAACGGCGACGGTGTACCAGGAACGGCAGGTCATGGTGCATGCGCGGAGACTGCACATGTCGTAGAAGAGATATGCGAAAATGATTTCGACGAGCTCCAAGGGAAGCCTGGTGACAGGGGACGAGAGTATCATAGAGGCCTCCGGAGAGCTGCTCGCCAGTGGGCGTATTCTCCGAATTCTGGCTCGAGTTCGATGCCAAACTCGGCTGACGAGTAGTTCGATCGCTGAAGCAGCAATCGTGAGTTGAATGGAGTGGTGAGAAATAGGTGCGTAACTACCTGAAAGCGAAGATGTGGGGGTCTTCATCAGCGGCATCGTGGTCGTTGAGCTCGGAGGTGACAACCGTGAGACTCTTGCACAGCCTCCCATCGCGCATTTTGTGTGGGGGAGGGCTCGGGGTCGTCTGGCGCATGGTGTATAGATGTACACTCGCGTTATGGATACACCGATGAAGTTATTCTTGTGGTGATATACAGGAGGGAGAGATGTCACTGTGGGAAAGGTTAGTACTGATGAATCAGTACAAATTTTCAGTCGCTTTCGGTACCTTTTCAGTACTGGGGGTACTGACGTGTTTTAGCGCCTAGATTCCCACAGTACAAAAAAAATTCTCGTCAGTACTAACCTTTCCCACAGTGTGTGTTCTAGGGCAGACGAGTTCTGGGCGCCAGGTTCGTCCCAAACCCCGTGATCTGAGATCACGTTCTCGCTCACCTCCGGTCGATCGAAGATCGGACGGAGACTAATGCGAGTGCACCACCGCCGTGCAGTGCAGGATATCTTGTTCGGCCAAGTAGGCCAAATATAATAACGTTGAATGAACCCCACAAGATCTGCCAGTCGCTTCGGACCTCTCCTCCCGTGGGGCCTGATTTTGGCTTATGCTGCCAGACACCTGCCCGATTGACCCGAGCGGCATACAGTTCCCACGCCTGGTCATCCTCCAAAAATTATTTGAGAGAGGGGGGGGAGACATGTAATCCTGTGTGTTGTACTGGGGAACACACGGGTGACAGAAGGGGATACATGCAGTTGTATTACGGTCGAAGGAAGAAAGTATCACTATTTGCAGGCGGACAGAATATCTAGTATGAAGGTGGGCACAACCTGAATGAATGGATGGACGTGGTGCTAGTGGTTGCGGGCTACAGGATTGCACTCAGATGTATCAATCAACCGAGTCCAGAAACCCCATCAATCCACCAAGTCTAGAAGATGTTCACGCCCCTTGGCTGGGGTCGCCATGTATGAGTACCTCAGGTCCCTGTGCTACTGTGCCGTCGTCGAATTTGGGTGTTACGGGGGGTGGAACTGTCTGTGTAAGGCCATCCGAATGGGTTGGTGTGGGGAGAGGATTCTCATTATCGTGTTTTTGATGCCTTCGACGTCTTCGGGAGAGAAGATGCGTGACCACCACGATCACGACCACGACCACGACAGCGATGAGCAAAAGAAGATAGATGAGGCCCGCATGGCTCTCCAGACCCGAGGGAGCAGCGACAGTAGGAGAGGTTGAAGGTGACATAGCTTGGGAAG
>Ga0307516_10008888_pt1 | contig 11275 bp, 15 predicted proteins | sample 19_EM_MG_FD_203310 | JGI IMG/M metagenome (GOLD analysis project Ga0307516, IMG submission 203310) | Populus trichocarpa ectomycorrhiza microbial communities from riparian zone in the Pacific Northwest, United States - 19_EM | ecosystem: Host-associated > Plants > Roots > Unclassified | place...
AGGCACGGGAGAGCCCGTGATCTACAGAATTGGGGGCGGGTCTGTCGATGAGCTTGGGATCGGTCGTTGATTCGTATGGAGGTGGAGGTGGAGGTGGAGTGGGGGTGTGAGGTCGAGGCCGAACACGAGGCGGACCACGAGCGCGACGGGGAGGAGGAGGACTGTTGGCTGGTTGTGGAACGTCCTTGCCCGGCTTCCAGTGGTGGGGCCGCACAGATGGACCTAGCTTGTCACTGGCCTTGCGCTTTTTCGAGGCCATCTTGAACTTCTGTTGAGGGAGGGAGTGGAAAAGCGCGATCTGAAGCGGTGGTGGGAGTGGAAAAGCGCGATCTGAAGCGGTGGTGATCGCGATCATCAGTGGGGCCAAAAGGAGTGATAATCGTAGGTACCAAACCCTCCAATCACATGCTCCCCTCCTTCGGACCTCCTTCGGCCGATCGTTCCGCATGGCTGGATCCGGTCCTGTGCCGAAACTAGTAATAAATGATAATTGTATGCCGATGATTACATAACATACACAATAATCGGCCTGTTATCAACGCGCGCGATCCTGGCGAGCTCCCACAACATTCCCTCCCCCCACACCCTTCCCCTTACCGATGGCGAAGACTCCAAAGCCTCAAACGAGGCAGGTCTTTATCGGCCGCGCTCACAAAGCGGCAGGCTCGAGCGTCGAGGGGCAAAGCCTCCAGGTGACCTCATTTGATGGGGAGCAGCGCCTTGTAAATAGCGAATGGGCCGCACGCAGTGAGTCTGTGCCTGACCTTGACGTTGGAACCCTGCTGATGGGTCCTGAGACTTTGGCTCTAAGACGAAAACAAGAAAGGTCCTTTCCCCAGCGGCGATAAGGTTCATCGCAGATGGACTCAAGGCTGGAATCTTCAAAGGTGATCGCAACGCGACACTCCCTGGGTACATGCTCCCGAGCGTTGATCCAGATACATACCCCAAGGTAAGCAATGCTTACTCTCGTATCTTGTAAGCCGCTGACACACAGCAGTGGTGCTCATTCTGTTCCGACTTCCCGGATCTTCTCCTCCTCTGTGCCGGCTGCAGACTTTCGGTCTGTTCGTGTACTCCCACCTCGAGCCGAGGCTGCGCATATTGGTACCAAGGAGTCGATGAAAAAACGTTTGTTTTCCTCTGTCCGAAATGCTCCTCGGACCTGAAGCGAGGCTGTCCGGTTAGTGTCCTCAACCTGCCTTCAGATGGACCCTTACCCCTACCTTCCAGATCGTGCTGAGGCAACCAAATGCCATCCCCAATAGGTGGGAAATCCTCTTCCGTTGCAACCCCGCCATTCTTGTCCTGTCGGTCCGATGGCACCAAACCCGCGTAAGCTTTGCGAAGCCCCTGCGTGACCAGCTGTACATCAGCTACCGCAATGACGAAGACTCTGTGAGTAGCCCCCCACTCGAACACCATTCACATGCTCAGCCCTCTCCCATAGATCATGTATGTTGAACACGTCCTCGGAGCTGAGGACGCTAAGGCCAATGAGGATGGGGATGAAGCCTTCGATGTCATTGACGACTCTGGTGCAGCACTCCGCTTCCTTGACACACGCCCAACGGCCAGGATCCTCATTATTATCGACACACACTGCCTTGAGAACGGATACTTCACATACATAGGGAATAATCCAGTGGCATATGAGACGTGTTCGCTTCTGGAGGTATGTCCTATTCCATAACCACCATGGTCATTTGTATCCTACTGCACCACCTCAGATCCTGGAGGACTGTCTCCCCGACGGTGTCTACGAAACATACGTTTCAAACGCAAAATACACCCCTGATCACTACCACAAGAGCCTCATCGTCAACCTCGCATGTGGGGCATCAGTCTCTGTGGATGGCGCACGGGGCGAGCTCCTCAATGGGTAAGATCCAAAGGTTTCCACTGTCTGCAACCTATTCACCGCCTATCTACCCTAGACACTGTGCGGACATACTTTCCTTCGCAAACAATGCAACCGTTGTCGGAGAGATTGCCCCCCCTCTTATGCAGTTTCTCAAGGACTGGGTGCAAACGGCATCGGACTACTACGCTCTTTTCGCGAAGGCGTTTCCCCATCGGTGGGTCAAGACCCACCAGCCCATTCTATCTCGGCATGGTCACGATCCCAACCGCTACACCACGTATACCCGCCAGCAGTCCAAGACAAACGCAATCCCCGTGAAGCTCGTCGCTGAACCTGGTCGAGATGACCATATTCTCATCACGAAGTTTAGCTTCACTGAACCTGCAGGCCTTTTGCTGCTGTGCAACCTTCGGTGTGGCTGGGGACTCACCTCCAGCAAGACTGCATCCGGTGTTCAGGTCGTCTGCAGCAGGTGTGGGTCAAAGTGCGTTGTTTCCCGGTTCTACTCGAACGGAAGCACAACACTGGGAAGGGCCTCCCTGGTGGCGGTAAGGTTTCCGCAGCAGGTAATGTATGCCAACTGGGGTCCACCAGCCAGAGTGGCCATAACCGATGACCTTGGACCGGATGATGGGGCAATTGGAGGCATTACCACTGAGGACACCATCGTCGATGTCGAGAACACCACACCTGAAGACAATATCACCAAGGACACTACAATCGAGAACAATATCACCAAGGACACTACAATCGAGAACAATATCAACAAGTACGCTACCATCGAGGACAATATCACTAAGGACACTACCATCGAGAACGATACCACCAAGGATACTACCATCGAGAGCGATACCACCCAGACAGCCCTTCGCAGGTCTAGGAGAAAGCGGAAGCTGACGCCCAAGGCTGCTGAGCTGGAAACACCCACCCCACCCCCACCCCCCCAGCCGACCTGCAGTTCGAAGGGGAAGCGTAAGGCAACGTCGCTTCAGATTTCCCCCCCACCCATGGAGACCCGGTCGAATTCACTGCCAGCAATACGGCTTCCTCGCCACAAGCTCGTTCATAAGGCGTCTTCCCCAGCTCTTTCCAACCGGCCCAGCACGCCCTCGAGCGCAGGTGGATCCCGCAGCATTACCGCGACCCCTCCTCCCCATTCTCCGCTCGAACGACCAGACGCTCCTGAGAGGACCCCAGGCAGTTCTGGGCTTATTCGCAAGAAGGCAAGGTAAGTCTGTTTGTGTATTTCCTCATTGCGAGATCCCAAACCTTCCCAAACTACAGGTGGAACTGAAGCGCAAAGCCATCCAATTCCTTTGTACATGTAGTTATGTTTCGTCATTACGTCATTGTACTCGCTCCCCATGTAACCAAATATATAATACATCGCAAAACATGAGGCGAAGAAATGAAATTGAGCTCCTCCGTGCTGGCCAACGGGATTCGCTCCCGATTCGATTCGCCCGGGTACTATAGCATACTCCCACGATGTGCGGCGGACAATTCCTGGGTATCCCGTCCAGAACACGCCCTCGGAACAGCCTCTACTGGTATTAGAAGGAATAGGAAACTTAATATAATATATCACAAAGTAGTCTACTGATTGGCTGCACCGAGAAGGTAGCCACACCGCCACCCCCATGTAATGTGCCCGATGTTCGGTTCGCGCTCGAACCTAACGGCACATTCCCCCGATGCTGGGTGGCCACGCTATGTGACGGCGCGCCACGCGTCGGTCACACCGGTCACGCGTTTCGTCACGCGCGATCGATACGCGTCCACGCGAACAAACACGCGCAAATAACGCGTGGTTGAAAAGCGCGACGCGATCTCGATCACCGCCGTGCACTCAACCACCACCACCATGGTGGTGGTTGAGTGCACGCGGCCGCCGCCACTCCCCAAACCCGACCGGCTCATGCCGGAAGGGTTGCCCAACCAGCTTATGCTGGAAGGGCGGGGTATATGGCTGCCGCTGCCGCTCCCAAACCCGACCGGCTTATGCCGGAAGGGCGAGGGAGCGGCAATTGCTTCCCAAACCCTTCCGGCTTATGCCGGAAGGGTTGCCCAACCAGCTTATGCTGGAAGGGCGGGGTATATGGCCACTGCTGCCACTCCCAAACCCGACCGGCTTATGCCGGAAGGGTTGCCCAACCGGCTTATGCCGGAAGGGCGAGGGAGCGGCAATCTTCCCAAACCCTTCCGGCTTATGCCGGAAGGGTTGCCCAACCAGCTTATGCTGGAAGGGTGGATATGCGGCCGCTGCCGCTGCCGCCTCCGCCGCCGCAGTTCCCAAACCCAACCGGCTTATGCCGGAAGGGCGAGGGAGCAGCGATCGCCTCCCAAACCCTTCCGGCTTATGCTGGAAGGGTTGCCCAACCAGCTTATGCTGGAAGGGTGGATATGCGGCCACTGCCGCCGCCGCCGCCGCCGTCTCCAAACCCAACCGGCTTATGCTGGAAGGGTGGGTATGCGGCTGCTGCCACTGTTCCCAAACCCGACCGGCTGATGCCGGAAGGGTTGCCCAACAAGCTTATGCTGGAAGGGTGGAGGATATGGCTGCCACCACCACTCCCAAACCCGACCGGCTTATGCTGGAAGGGCAATGAATGTGGCCACTTGCCACTTGTAAAACCAACCAGCTTATGCCGGAAGGGTTAGGGAAGGGTGACCACTTCCAAAACCCGGCCAACTTATGCTGGGGGGGTTAGGCCTTCCTGGTGAATCCAGGAAGGTTTGGTTGGCAAATAATGCCACAACCGCACTGTCCAAACCCAACCAGCTTATGCTGGAAGGGTTGTCCCACCTGTGGGTTGAGGAAGGGCAAGGATGCAGGGTGTTGGCTTGTACATACAATATCTACTACTGACCCACCTGCTGCTGGAAGTCCAGCTGATTTCTCTGCTTCCTTTTTGAGTGGGGCATATCTCATCATGTGTAGACTGTTTTGTATGTATGCAGAAACCCTGCAATAAAATATTCTTGACCAGACTAAAAACATATATATGCCTATGTTTTGGACCTTGCAAGTAGTTCATTGGAGGGTAATGTGACTGTTGTAAATTCCTACTGCTGCAATGTTTGAAGTACACCATCACCCATGCCTAATTCCCCCACCATAAATGCCAGGCCAGTTAGGTCCCACTGTGGGTCCAGTCTTTGTCCTAACCTTTCTGCATGAATACAGTCCACCACAATGGCAAGCATTGTGCACAGTTTCTGTGGGGGGTTTGCATGCATATACAGCACAGGACAGATTTGACCTACCCTCTTGCTCTTTGCTACAGTTTGGTTGGACTCCGACAGGTGTACCAATGAGTGGCATGCTTGTGCGACAGTGGCCAGGGACCTTGTGATGATATTCCTCTCTTGCTGCTAAAGGAATATTAGGAGATCTGGGAGCACCACGGAGATAGTGGATCTACCGTAATTGGTCCTGAGCCTGGGGCAACAGGTTGTGCTGGCCCCCCGGACCTACTTTGACGATAGTACTTCTTCAGGACCTGAACTGCAGGCCGAAGGAATTCAGAGAATTGATCGTAGGTGTATGCTGCTGTCGTGCCACTACTACCAGTGGGGTGCGGGGTTGGTGAAGGTGACATTGGGACCAGAAGCTGTGGTGGTGGTGTGTTTGATGGTACTCGGATTACAGCCTCCTGTGTTCTGTGGCTGAGGGCTGGCATCACTGTTGATGCTCCTTTCATATTCCTAACCAATGCGCCAGCTGCCCTCAGGACTGGTAGAGATGGGCCTGGAGGTGGGTGGATGGCCCTTGAATCCGCTGCTGACTGGGGATGAGGGCTGGAGGACGGTGGTATAAGGTTCGATTTGGTTTGGCTGGTGTGGGGAGGGGGGTGTGGAGGAGGGTCATATGTTGGTGCGGGTGACAGCGAATGCGGTGGGTGTTTGGCTGGAGGCTCCCCCTCCAAGACCAAGGCTGTCATTGCCTTTGCCAATGTCATTTCCCGATTGGCGAACACATCCACAATTGTCCTGGCCAGGTGGTGCGGGCCAGCAGTGGTTCCAATGGCCGTTGCGTTCACCCTTCCACCTATCTCCTTTCCACCTCGGAGACGTAGGGGCTCATCCATAACCTTCTTGTCCACAACAACTGGACGCTTCCTTGGGCGACCCCTACCCCGCTTTGGCTCCACAATTGGTGTGGTGGTTTCCTCACTGGCCTGTATTTTGGCAATCTCTGGGGTATCCACTGGAGCATGGTCAATAGCTGTTGCCTCCGTTGTGATGTCGTTGTCCTCTTGTGGCACAGGCGGAAGAGCCACATTGTTGTGAGTCGCAAGGGTAGCCTCACCCTGTGGGCCAGTCACTGCCAGTCCCTGTGCTATATAGGGTGGGTTTATTTGAATAATAGCCAGTCAGCAGGTTTAGAGTACCAACCAAATGGGATCTCCCTGTCAATAGGTGGTGTGAGAGTACCACTGTGTGATGCTTCACAACATCCATCATGCCAGTAGATGTCCATATTGGTGTCCCCTAGCCAGAACTCGCTGACATTTGCAGACAGATCAAGGTTGAGATCAGCTGGGGCAGCAACGACCTCTTGCTCAGCCGTGGGATCTGCATCCCTATCTGACACCATTGGCCGTTCCGGGGGCTGTGCGATCCCCTCGTGTATCTCTGTGCATCGTAGGGTACCTGTTCCACAGTCGGATGTGAGCACAGTATGCCCTTCTGAGTCTGTACGTGCCATCGATGGTATATCGACAGGGTCCTCTAGGTGCGCTGGGTATTGTGCTTGTGGAGGTGAATCATGGCCACCTGAGAGTGCTACTACACTTTGCGGCAGCACAGGATCCACTATGATAAGGACAGTGAGCCTCAAAGAATACCACACGGATAGTAACACACCTCTGGCTGATCCCACACCCTGCATTGCTGGAATATCAGATGGGCACTTTGGCTCAATGGACTTTGCCTCAAGCCACCACCATTTGTGGATGGGTTGCACCACATCGAGGTTGAGGTAGAAACCCTCCCAGTCCTTGAGTGTCATCTTCTTCCGGGTAGTCCTGGCATCTGCCTTCACCTTCCTTGTGATAGACCTTTCATCAAGATCATCGGCCTGGTGCATGGCACGAACAAGAACTGGGTTCAGCACAATGGATCTCCAGTCCGAAAGATCCTTCATTGCTCGGATCTCCTCTGAAAACCTGTCTAAAACCTCCCTGAGCCAGGCAGGGCGGACACCCTCCTTCAAGCCCAGTTCCCCAGAGCCGGAAGACTCATGTATGATCCAGTGGAGATGGAAGAGGTAGACTGCTGGAACCTGTCGATGGAAAGTGGAGCCATCCCACAGGTCAGTTACAGAGACGGTTGCCATATCTGCAACAGGAGGAAACCATTCATCAAGGTGTGGCACCTGGAGCTGGTACCTTGGGCAAGGGTCAGGAGGCAGCTCTTGTTCATTGGCTGTGACAGACCGTTGCACATAGTTGCACCCACCAGGTAGGACATGGTCCCATCTGTAGCAGGGTGGCTCATCCCTCTGCACCGATCGTTCGATCCTCTGCCTGTGTGTGGAGTTGAGCATAATAGGATCTGGTGAGTGAGATGGAATCATGTGATTTGTGATCGTGTGAATGATGCCATATCAGGTGACCGTGTGCAAATGATGCCATATCAGGTGATTGTGTGCAAAGGATGCCATATCAGGTGATCGTGTGAAAATGATCATATCAGGGGATTGGCACGAGGCTTCAGAGTTACATGATCACCTCCAAGAGCCCAATCATAGGATATGAGAAGGCTGCGCTGTTCAGAGCGTTTGTCCTCCAATCTACCCATAATGTGGCAGAACAAATGACGACTCACGATAGTAACAATCCCTGGGGAGGCAGTGATTCAGGTTGGGGACTGGTAAGTGCTGCCATGACTTCCCTGGTTGCCCTAACCTAAGTCCGCATTCAGTGTGGAGGTGTTTGGTGAGGTGGATGACGTTACCAATGTGGGGGGTAGGGGGCAGGCAAAGACTGAGCTTTGGTATGCACGGGTTGTAGGTTATGAGGGGGACAGGACAGTGCCAAACAATGGCTCCCTGAACTTGGATGACTATGGGCAGGATGCAATAGCCATAACCGTGGTCTGGTTCCACCAGGCAAAGGAGGCTCTGATGCTGCTCACTGCACAGCCAAAGTCGGATGTGGTGGATCATGTGATTGCAGCACTGGCCAATGATGAATACCTTGCTGGGATAGCAGAGGATACCATTGCCTGGGGAGCCATCAGCAGTACAGCTCCTGCATTCTCTCCCCACCAGTGACTGACATGTGGCTATAGGGGTAGTACATGGGCTCAACATCTCGTTGCCATGTAGCCATTGGAAGAAGGACACCTTTTGGTATCGATGGACCTATGTCAATACATCATCGGCAAAGGCTCTTGTATGTATCTCCAACTACTACTAAGCCCACCACGTGTGTTGCTAAGATGGACCTTCACAGAGGGCTGAGAGGTGGTGCACCCCTGCCTGCCAATTCAACCCATATTGGGCCATTGAAAAGGAGGTGATGTGGTTTTGCATCGGCTGCCAGTGGTGGTACCACTATGGGTGCTGCACTGTGGCACCCCAGGTGGTAGGGCAGCGCACGAGCCTTGAGGACTATGTGTGTATGCCCATGCTGAGGGGTGGATGCTTCGGCCGATGTGGTACCACCCCAATTGTCTATGCAGCAGCACACCTATTGAGCTCTGGTGAGATAGGAGGAGAGAATCCCAGGGCAGTACTGGAGGCGAAGATGAATGCTAAGCTAATTGAAATCCTACCACCGGCTAGTGGGGAGGTGGATGGGATTATCAGCTCAAGCATCTGCTGCCCAGTATGCTCTCAGGAGCAGGCGAGGGGTCCAGCCATTCAGTAGATATAAGGCATGGGCTTGACACAGCAATTACATAACAGTGGCTATCCATTGCTAAATCGGATTGATGACTCTTCGATGATTTAGACGCTTCCCCAACAGATATCAACCTGCAACCACACCTTCCCCCCAGTGTACCCCCTCTTCCAATCGCAGTACAGCCACAGACATCACTGCGGATACGCTCATATGACCGAATCATGGAGGCTATGCTACTCCTGGAGCGACATCTCAGATGGCCCAGAATCTGCAGAGGATAGTGCAAGCAGTGATCACCCACAATCACCCCAGTCCCAACTGCCATACGAGGCCCACTCTCCATGCACTTCCACCAATACCCCTAAATCACTTCCCTGCTCCCCACGCCAGTCCACCAATAGCTCCCCAGCCCATCCCAACCTATGGAGACTTGACTACTCCTGGGGCGATCTATCTGATAGTCCAGCCCCAATGAATATTGAGGACAGCCCCAAGGAGACTTACACAGGAGGTGGCCAATCAGAGGGTCCCAGAGCTCCGACTGAGAGTGGTACACCAGTGCCTTCCACCCAACCGGCAGATGAGCCCAGAGGCTGCAGTCACACCTCCAATGATCAAGCCAGGCTAGATGGCAGCATTGGCCAAGCTGATAGGTGATTGGCTTAGCTTCTATGTTCTGAGCCCATCTGATCCCCACTAGTGATCCTCTTGCACAGTATGGGCATGAGCAAAGCAGGTTAGGCTTCCACACACCATATCCACAGGAGACACCTGATCACAGCCACAGCAATGCATCATACCATCCCTCTGATAGTAGTGGGGGAGGGCCTGTTCGGATACAGCCCCAGAAAGAGCTATTTGTGTGGGACAACATTGTAGTCCAGGCTAGGCCAGAGGTGGAACCAATGGCAAAATCTCTCATGGTCAGAAACCAAATGGCCTACCTGCGTGCCAGAGCCTCGCCATATGAGTGGCAGGACATACTCAGTGACCTGACAATCTTCGCCCCTGGGCGTTGGCTCAGTGAGAAGGTCATCTGCCGACCCTTGATGGACTCCTGGTGGTCACGCAGGCATGAGGCCCAGACTGGCTGCACCTACCTATCATTCCCAATCATCCACGAAATGAGCATGGCCATACGCAATGGGACAGGGGGTGACTCTGCCCATCCATGTGGCCTTGTTGATGGCTGCTTCTACAACCAATATGGCTCCGTGATACCACACCTAACCCACCGGCGAGTTGGCTTCGCGCTGATCAGAAACATCGGCATGATGCACAGCACGGCAGAGGCCAGCCTAGGCAATGGCAGGCAAACGGAAAACCACTTCTTCACTGTGGTCTTCGACTATGACTCCCAGAGGGCCTATTCCTTTGGAGCATTTGGCTCTGGCCAGGAGGTAGACATGCAGCCAGCACAGGAGAGTAAATGGGACGCATGGTATGGCCCGGAGCTGTGGAGAAACATTGCATACAGCCTTGGATGGGGGGATTCCCTACGCCCTGCCAACAGGATTCACGTGGTTTCAAAGGAGTGGCAGCAGGTGGGAGTTCAAATGTGCCATGCAGGAACCATGGGCTGACTACACCTTGGCACCTCAGGACGGCTACAACTGTGGGGTATACACAGTTCAGATCCTGCTGAGGCTTATCGAAGGAACTGAGACTGAGGACATCCTCGACCCCACAACACCCATAGCCTTTCCGGCATGCCTTCACCCGGATCGAAAAGAGCTGCTCTGCCAAACCATGGAATCTATCCATAGATCGCTTGTGATTTATGGGGAGATTCCAGAGCTGATGCAGGATGAACCAATGTTAGAGGGCCTTGTGGAACCCATCGTTATAGAGCACGTCCGTGCAAAGAGGTTCAGCAGCATTCCAACCTTCCGGAACGTCATACGGCAGTTGGAGGAGGCCATGCTGCGCTGTGCCCAATGCAGCAGTGGGCGGAAGGACATTTCGGAACGCCAACTCAAGCCAATCGCAGATGCACTGATGGCGACCCGACAGCCTCCACGTGTCACTGGCCATGCAGGAAACACCATGCTTGGGGATGCCTGGATATCAGAGTCTGGGAGCAGTGACTCCGAGGATGGTGACCACCCTCGGGCTGGGCCGGACCAGCTGTTGGTTAAACCACAAGTGATTCCAAAGGCGCACAATGCCTGTGTCCCTGCCTTCAAACTCACATACAGGCCATCGAAGGTCCTGGTGAGGAGGTTCATACTTGCGCATGACGACTACGAGACTGGCCCAACCGTTGAGGAATCGCTTGAGACGCAGCGGGAGCTGATCTCCTGCTTCGAGAACAGGATAGAGAACTACAAGTGGATTTCTATGATGCTGCGGTTCAGAGACCATGGCTACCGAATGCTACCCAGCTCACTTGACCAATTCTATCTCAGCAGCCCATCGGTCTCAGACCAGATGGCTCACTTCTACAGGCATGCGCTGTTAACCAACCCAAAAATACGAGAAGCCGGTATTTGTGTGGTGTTGGGAACCTAGCAGAAGGCCATAGGAACATTTTCCACCCTGCCACAACATTTTTGGC
>Ga0307516_10008889_pt1 | contig 11275 bp, 12 predicted proteins | sample 19_EM_MG_FD_203310 | JGI IMG/M metagenome (GOLD analysis project Ga0307516, IMG submission 203310) | Populus trichocarpa ectomycorrhiza microbial communities from riparian zone in the Pacific Northwest, United States - 19_EM | ecosystem: Host-associated > Plants > Roots > Unclassified | place...
CATAGATTTGAATGCCGCCAAGTCCGGGGCAAGAATTCGGGGGTTGAGTGACATTCCCCCGGGCATGCGACCGAGTCGCCAACCGCGAGCGAAGTTGTACCCCTGGTCGCGCAAGCGCGCTATTAAGTTACATTTTGGATTGTAGACAGAAATACTACACGGGGGTGCACCTACGGCTACCACAGCACTCGTATTACCACGCGGTAGAGCGCGAACGAAAACCCAAGCCAATAAAATTTACCTCCGTTGCTTTATTCAAGTGTAGTGTACTGTGTATGTGACAAAGAGGAGGGACGTGCGAGCACTCGCGTTGTCCCGAAAGAAGAGACTACAAACAGAGGACAATCGGGACGAAAGATTTATAAATCACAACAAAAAGAGCCTTTGAAATACCGCAGAAGGACTGGTAGCCCAAACTGGGGAGGGGCGGATAGCGAGAAACCAAATACATGGTTGTTTGGTCTGTAACATGCGAAGTCGCGAGGAATCGTGTGGGCTCGAAGGGGAACACGTACGGGCGGGCAACGTCTCATGATATTCGCTGGAGTGAGATGCTAGTACCGGCGGTGAGATGTTTTCCACCGGTATTTGCATCTCGTTGGGCGGGTGTCTTCGTGTTGTCGCTGCGGAGTGTGAAGCGGGCGCGGCGAGGGACTTGGTGAAAATTTTCTAAGTTCCAAGCGCCTTGGGAACCCGAGCTGTCCGGCGCGTATCACAAACTTCCCACGTTTGCTCAGCACGCTAGTATCGATGGGACAAAACGCAGGAATCCATTTCAGCCTCCACTGGAGGCGGCAACACAAAATACAAGTACAGTAGTCACAAAAAAGGCATGGTAAATTGTACATGGAGGTGTAAAGGCTGTCCGTCACTGGTTGGACCTCAAAACTCAAGATCGGATTCCTCGCCCCCGCCGACATAATCGCTTTCATCACCACTCTCCACGTCATCCTCCATGGGTGGGTCGGTGCTCACATTGGCAGTGATCGGGAGGACCGGGGGTAGGGAAGGCGAGAGATCTGCTTGAATGGACACATTGTCAACCGGGGTGAGGCTGAGTCCTGCTGTTGGTCGAGAATGACCACGAGATGGCCTGGTAGAAAGGGGGTCAATGGCGACAGGGTACTGACGGAGCCAGTCAGAACCGAGCCTGTTGGAGACAAGAATATTGCGCCAGAAGTTAACGAAGGAGACAATCAGTGTCTCGTACATGTGGGCTTGACGGCGAGCATATGCATTTAGCCCTCGTTGAACTTCGATCGGGGGAGGGGTGGCTGAGAGCTTTCGGCGGGGTTGTAGGGAGAGCCATTGTGATTTCTTCCACTTGAAGTAGCGAAGCGTATGTCCCATCTCCTCGACAGTCAGGGCGACCTCTTCTTCATACCGGTCTGCTCGGGCCTGGCACTTCGCCCAGTGAACGCGCATGGAGTCAACGACCTCCAAATCCTCCGCAGCGGTGGAGACGGGGTCGGACCCACTACCGTCTGGACCAGGAGTCGCGGGTCCGCTCGGAGGTGGTCCATTGCTCGGGACACCGCCAGGTTGCCGGGGGACCAGCCAGATCCAGGATGGTTGGAACATTCCCTCTGACTTGTCGTCAGAGTCGCAACCGGGTCCCCGAACATCATTATCTCCAAGTTCTCGAAACCGGTGCATCCAGGTAGGACTGAATTGTTGGGAGGGATCGAGAGCCAGCATTGCCTGACGAGAATGGCGGTACCGCTTCACCGCACGGCGAATCCTGCCCTCGACTCCACCAAAAATGCCATCTGTACGGGTAACGTTCCGTTGCACGTGGCTCAGGTGCTTCGCCTTCTGATCCAGGTGACTCTGAAGTAATCGGCGAAGGCGGCGGATTTTGATAAGGCTGTCGTTGGCTTGGGCGTACCGAAAGCGGAACTCGAGGGCGGGGATATTCGGGAGACACCACCCGACTTGGTCATCCGGGGTCAGCTCGGACGGGAGCCATAATTTGATCGATATCGGTTCATCCGGATCCTCGTCGCCTTCGAGATGAGGGGTCAAACCAGGCATGTAGATCCTCTGGGCCTGCCGCAGTTCGAGGAGGTCTTTTGATAGTGTGTTGCGGAGCTCGACAATTTCGGTATGATCGCGAACAGTGGTGGGTTTCCCCTTCTCTTTCGTACTGAGCGTATATCTGAGTGGTTCATGAGTATGGATAGTAGATAGTGGTCGTTGACACTTACCGACGATCCTCGATCTCAATCGCCTTTTGAAAGAGTCCTCCCGGAGAAACCTTGGGCAGCGGCGTATGACTCACACGCTCCCTCGCTTCCTCTCTCAATAGCTCCAACTTCAACTCAGCCATAGTGACATCTGTGAATTGGTTAGGAGACAACTGATCATCGAAGAAAAAACCACGAACAGTTGTCAACTTCCTCATACGGGTTAGGTTTGGATTGATCAAGGTCAAATTCATCACGCATCTTACGCCACTCATCAACGGTGGCATCCGAGTAGCTCCCAGACACAAGAGTTGCGACTTCTCGCTGGGATTTACTCCAGGCGAGTGACACTTCAAGGTTTTTATTGAGGAACGTGCCTAAAGGAAAGGCGTTAGAGACGGGAGTATCGGAGCACGTCAAAACTTACGTAGGCCCAAGAGTTTCCACCAGTTGGATGCATTCCAGTGATCATCGAGGATATTACGACGAGCGAATGGGCCACTCTCCCGGGTCCAGGTTGCCATGCCAATTGTTTGCGCCCACCCGCCCTCAATCCGCTCACCGTCCATCCTTCCAGCCCACTTCGTACACGCGAGGTTGAACAGGATCTGGCAACTGGTTCCGTGCCCAGAGAGATGAAATTTTGGAACGGCAACCTTCCAGTATTCGAGGTCGGTCAACTTGGTAGGTGGGAAGGCAACATAGCTGTCGAGGCGGGTCTGAAGGTTTTTGTGCCACTGGCAACCGATGTCGTATGAGATCAAAACACGGGAGATCCCAGCGTCCAACGACGGAATCAATGTTGACATGAGGGCGAAGTCCATATTACAATAACTGATTGTATCAGTTAGAAAAGGCACTTACAGACACTTGAAATTGGTACCGTTCACCCTTCTGGAGATCGACAACACCGTTCGGTCGTTTGAACCCGTGTCGGGCGCAGTCGACGCCCCCAACACCGGTGACCGCGTATCCCTTTGCATACTTCGTGTAAGCCTGGCTGACCGCATTGAAGGTCGAGCCACAGGTGTTGATCTAACCGATGAAGATAAGCATCAACGCGAAAGAAGATAACAGAAACACATACGTCCGACATTAGTTTATTCGTTGAGCAGTGAGTGAGGTGGTCATGCAGCCTGCCGTTCGGAACCATGAACGAGAGTCCGTTTGAGAGCGGCGGGTCACTGAAACCTCGCTCCTTTTGCTTCAGCTTGAAATTCGCGTCCATGGAAAGGTAGAGCGTGTTCAACCAGCTTACAACATATAAATTTGAGAGACGCTTGGATAGAAAATAGCACAGATAATCACCTATCTACTTGGGGGGAGACGAGGTTCTTCTTGGGATGGGGGCAGGCAGGGCACTCCACTGCTAACGACCCTGGAGCCAAGGCGCTGGACCCACCAACGAGGTGAACACCACCTCCACGACGAACCTGTCGCAGGTACACCCAGATCCTCAAGACAAGAGATAATTCGTTATAGCGGTACTATAAGCGTCAAGCGTTAGGTGCTTGTAATGGGCAACGTGGGAAAATAGGGACATACCACGGGAGGTTTCATGCCTGCTGCATTGGCCACTGACACGAGGGAATTGTAGAAATCGTACAAGTTGATCTTGCTCCGGGTCTGGAGCTTGTGAATGAAGTCGAGAAGACGAAAGGTGAACGCGGTGCCGGGGCGCGACAAGGAGGCCGGAAACCACCGGGCGTCGAGAAGTTGAGTCCGGCGGTTGCCGTCGCCGTTCTCTTCGCAAAAGCAGTAGGTGACACGGACGGTATGTATGCCGGTGATATTGAAGAGCATGAGATCGATGGGATCAGAGGGAAGAGAGCATAGGTCGTCGATGCTGTGACCAAGTTGGTGGGAAAGACCTAAATCGAAGAGACTTGTTTTCGTAAAGAAACTTCCGTTCCATTGCTAAGAGGCGGAGGGTTAGGTAGGGAAGTATCGCAATGAACACAATTTACCTCAATAACGTGGAGGAGGTGGCGTGAGTGCTCGTGCACAATACACCCATCACAAAGGAACCCAGATGGGGAACAATCTAGGCAGCGGTATGACGCGCCTCCCACACCACATGATTCGCAAGGGGGGAGGGCGGAGTGTACTCCGATACCTTCGTGCCTCATCATCCTATCAGCGAACTCGTTCTCATATGGCATCCACTCCTCGAGGGTTGTCTATAACTTAGGTATCAACGCGTGTCGGAAGAGAGAAACAGGAAAGAATATACCGCAACCGAACGGCTGGGACCCTTTCGTGCCTTCTTAGCAGTGGGGGCAGGGTCATCGTCAAGGGCGGAAGGTAGGGTTTCTGGATCTTGGAGGGGTATGTGCTGTGAGGGAATGGCGGAGGCGACAGGGATGGAAACCTTCGTTGACTTGGCAAGGATCTTGTGGTTGACGTCGCGAGTGACTTCGACATGTGTAACGACGGCGTCCTCTTCGGGGATGTCGGTACGGATTTGAGCGTGAGTGCGTTTACGGTTGATTCGAGGCGCCATAGTCGAGGAGAGGGGGGGACATAGAGCGAGGTGGTGGTGCGGAGAAAGAATGGGCAGAGCGTGTGATTGATATACGAAACGGATCGTGTGTGACCCCGTGATGCCCAGTCACAAACACAGATGAGATCTGGGCTCACGAACTTGCTACCTGTGTGACCAAGGTGCACCGTGGGGTCCAAGTGTGGTCCCAGCCTAACCGTAAGATAAGGCTTGTTTGGGGGTTTTGCGGTCTGGGACAAGATAGGGATCCCAAAGCTCGATCGCAATCAATCTGTGTCCACATCTCACGGTGGGTAAACGATGTACAACTATCCGGAGCGTGTCGTTGAGAATGCACACACGTTCCATGCTTTGATGGGACGTATAAGTGGATAAATTAACCGAACGAGCCGGATTGTGCGAATTAGCCCAAAGTGCCAGATTGTGCGACTAGGGTAGAGATGCTCGCTTTCGATTCCAAGTTCGCGCTAGGTTATCGTGAAGATATCTCGTAACGCATTGGGGGTATCTTCAAGCATCTGACCCAAAAGATCATGACGCGCTCACGGTATGCTCACGAGGTAACTAGGAGGACCCTTACAACAGGGACACCTCACTCAATAGGAAAGGTGCGTTTGGATAACACATTGCAAGACGGAATCCCAGCTACTGTAGCTCGTTGGAATTATCAATCAAGAATCCAAGCACCTGCGTGTGGTCTCCCCGAACGGGTGCAAGTAGCTGAGTGCTGCACAACCCTGGACTTTACGAGTTAGGCTCCTTGATAACTCGTAACAATTTATTCTAATTACAATCTACGTTGTACATCGAATAGAGTACTGCACCAAGTCTCGTGAGACTCGTGGGACCATCACGTATGTCCTGCTAGCTCCTGGGGCCGGGCTGTACTCTACCACTGGATCGCAATGAGAGGACCCCTGGGACATGATCCATTTACACCGAGGAGAGTTATCGACTAACCACGAGATCAACTGGGGCAGTCCGAAGGTCAGACAGTACTGAACTACTGAATTACTCGCACTCCACTCAGTTTCACCAATCTTGCCCGTTCCTCTCTTGCATTCTACGTAAATCGGGCCGGATTACTTCGCCCGGCCAATCACTAGGCCATTTTCTCCGCCAGCTGCGAGAGGGAGGTGGGACATCCAGTTTTCAACGAAACAACCCTTGTGCCGGGATGATTTGAGAGATCGGTTCGACGTTTGAAAGGGTGGCGCTCAGGCACATTGAGTCTAGAAACATTTACGTAGTTTACAAAAAGGTGGTTATCGTGAAGGAGATAGCGGTAATATGATGTAATTGGACGGCGGGCAAAATACGTGATATTCAGTTGAGCAGCCGGATGTCCCCTCTGAGAAGCGCTGCCTGGAGCCAGATGTATGCGTCCAATTCAGCATCGAACAACTGATGCAGGTTGCCTTTCTTGCCTTGGACGTGGGGCCCGGCAGCCGTCCTGTGAATGTGAGTATGGAATCAATTACACTCACGGAAACGGACGACCCTCACCATGAGAGAAAAACGCCAACCTGTGAACCGCAGGCGACAGCGTACCACTTCGGTGGTGTGGGACTACCATGGGGGGGTGTACGCATGACCCGGTGGGTGGTTTTCCCCTTTGAGTTGCGCAAACAGATGTGGCGAGGTTCTCCGAGGTAGAACGGGTTGGCTAGAATAGCTCTCTTGATCGATTCGAAATCTAAAACGAGTGCGTCACGGGTCTTTCTACCGGTAGACACAATGACACACATACCACTGCGTGATAATGTCGAGTCATCGAGTGTGATCTCTGCAAGGACGACAGGGAGAGTGTCGGGGAAGCCGGCTTCTGCACCAAGTTCGGCCGTCTGGCACACCGGTGAACCGTGAGTAGAAGGGGGTGAGTTATGACCCTCCGCCGGGGATTGAGTGCAGACGACCACCTCATCGTCGGAGCCAGATTGTACCTCGAGCCAAGTCGGAGGGAGGTGCTTGGTGCGAGTTGTGGGTCCTGGAAGGGATTTGGAAGCGAACAACAGTGGGGAGATGGGTGCAATCTGGGATGGAGTCGCTGGGGTGGTCCTGAGACTAGACTGTCGGGTAGACCCTCTGTGCCGCTTGGATGGAGAAAAAACCCCAACTGATGGGGAGCGAAGTTGAGCGGGCACAGGGACGATCCGTTCCGGTGAGGAAACCCCCCCCGAGGTCGTAGGGGAGGAAACTGTTGAAGTTTTGGTGGTGGTGCTACTCCAGCCCATGTGGATAGCGTATCTTGGTGTGATTAGTTAGTGTACTTGGACTCTGAATGAGGACGAAAACCCACCTCTCGTTCAACGCTTCAGCCGCTACATCAACTTCAGTCAAATCGGTGAGAGTTTCCACTAGTCGGGGGAACATACCTCTTGCAGGGTCCCTGCCGGAGAGAATCAGGACCTTATCAAGCGCACTTGCCAAAGTTTCGTCCATCGATGTGGGAGAGGGAGGGAGAGATCAGCAACGCCCGGCATCGCTGGCGCGGCGGTCTGTGCGCCAGCGTTGATGGGGCTCGAGGCTGGATTCTGATCGAATTCTGATCAACTTACGTCGAGTCCCCATCAGATTACGGGATTTACACCGGATCTACGCTGGCCCTGGCAGTGTCCTTGGAACGAATTCTTCTCCAGGCTCCAGAGTGCAGACCACCTGGTGAGTACTGGCCTTGTCGGTTACCTTCACGGCATCCGGTCGCATGCTCGCGGCTGTTAGGATTGGGTCGACTCGTTTGTAATCGCTGACAAAGTCCAATGGCGATAAACGTCAACCCTTACCGACTGTTCGGATCTGGCATGGTGAGTTTCCAATGTTTTCGACAGGTCGCCCCTGTATTCGGCATGGAATGCGAGCGGTTCGGATAACAGGTGCCGCCCGCATCCTCACCTTCGCAGCGTGGCAGACCTGGTGCCGGACACTGCCTGGAGCTCCCCTCTTCGTCTCGCAGGTTGCGCTCCGCCTTTCAGCTTTCCCCCCTGGTCCCCTTGTTACCCTTGCTCTAGTCCACCACCAAACTTCGATGCCGCAGGCTGTGGGTCGTCCACCCTGGACCACCCCCGACCAACTCAAGTATCTTCAGAACTACCTATCTGAACTGGACTACGAAAAAGCCCGCAACAGTCTCGCGCCGTTCTATGCCCGGGTCGCCAGAGATTTCTCGATTATTTGGAAACCTCCGGTAGATGAGAAGGACCGTGAGCAGGCAAAGGATGAGGACGAGCTCAAAAAGCTTACATATGAATGTCGGGGACGTGTGAGTTGTCATCTTTTACTCCCCTTCAAACCTCCGCTGACCATCACCACGCCAGCAAATCGCAGAATGGTTCAAAAAGCACCGCAGGACCACCACCGCCACCTCTCAGCCCAAGCCTGTTTTTGACTTAACTGGGAGGAGTGGCCGCAAACCTCCTCCTTTGCAGCCTTACCAAGCGTTCTCCGTTCGATACTTCCGACCAGAGGGGTCTCCGCTACGCAAAGAAGTCGATGATCTCTGGGAACGCCGTACAGAACAGGAGGTTATCGACTTACTGTCTCGGTTCATCAAGGAGGGGGATACCAACACGCGAATGCTCTTCCACAATGCGATTATGCGGCAGAAATGCTCTGTCCTTACCGAAGATGAGATGGCCGACCTTCAAGAATGGATCGACGACGACACGAAGAAGCGATGGGAGGGAGTTCGACAACCATGGAAAACTGCTACCTCTAAGGACGTTAGTGAGCTCACGGCCGAAAACCAACACATCCAAATGTACGTCCTGTTCTTTATTTCGCACGTCACTCCGATCTAATACTATGTTGAGGCTCATGAATGCTCTTCCGACCACCATGCAAGCCGCTTTGGACGAAGTTCAGAGGACCACAGGGATGAAGGCCATTCTCCTCATGGGTGGACCAGTTCCTGCTTTGGATGGGAAGGTTGGGACGCACCTGTGAGTCGTTCACATTTCTTCACACCCCCGGGCAACTCTGACGACTGCATAGGTATGTCACCGGTCGATCGAGGGCCAATAACCTCCCCTTCTCGAAGATCTGGCAGGGATATGAACCGTTCCACGAGGCTTTCGTTCATTGGTTGCGTACCACGTATTGTGAGTGACGTGCCTTCAATTCACGAACTCAGGAAAGCTAAGCTCACTTCCCACCAGCTGAAGACGAGCGTGCAAGACGTCGTGGGCACTCAAGCCATGTCATCAACATGATTTCACCTCGCTTGGACATTTCTGATGCGACCACTACCATTAGCAAGTCCGTCGTTCCCGAAGAACCCACCGTTCCCAAAGAATCCACCGTTCCCGAAGAATCCACCGTTCCCGAAGAATCCATTGTTCCTGAAGTGTCCGCTGTTCCTGATGCAGCGGACGATGTGGCGGGCGATGCTGCTCCCGATGCGGCGGACGATGCCGCCCCCCCTCTCGACTCCTCTCCCGTCTCCAGGGTGGTAACTGAGGATGAACACTGTCACCACCCGCCATCGTCCACCTCTGCCGCTGAGGATGAACACCACCCAACCCCTGCGTCTGCCATTGAGAAAGAGGATCATACCGCACCATCTCCTGGCCCTCTTACGACCCCTCAGCAATCTCCCTCCAATATTGCATCACCAATTCCCCCTGCTCCAACAGTTGGCGGTGTCGTCATGAATACCGGTCCCTCTGAGCACCCTACAACCATCCCTGCACCCCCGAAGGTCTTTACCTTCAATGGATCCTCAAACTTCATCACTCCATTGACCATCAACTATTTGGAAACAATACCGGGTGGAAACAGTTGGATAAATATGGTCAAAGCATACCTCCGGCTCGAACAACTGCCGACTAATCAGCGCGTACGTTTTCTCTTCCTTTTCCCCGATTACATACTGATATTTCGACAGCTTCCCGCCCGCCTTCCAACTGAATCCCGACCGGTCGAGCTTGGCGCGTGGATGAAAACACGATCGTTCAGCACGGACCGCCTACCTTATATCTCCGATACCAGCGAGTATGCTAGGATTTGGACTGCGTGGTGGATAGCTTGCCAACCATCCTGGCGTCAAAACAGAGGGTGGCCGCTTCCGAAGGACCGAGGCGACAATAGCAAATGGGGAAAGTTGTCTGCCCGTGGTCAAAACGGGATGTTCATCGTGGTCATGTCGACTACCTGGTGGGCCGCTTCCCTCAAACCCACGGACCACCGAGGTACATTTGACGAGGCAGTGGACGATATCCAATGGGTGATCGAGCAGATCATGGAGACGCTTCTACAACCTGCACTACGTACCACGCAAGTCACTCAGGATCCCTCCCCACCCCAAGCTGCTCAGAACCCTACCCCTGTGGCAACCTGGCAGGCTCGCGGGGACGGAAAGCGACAGTCCAAGCCATCCCGTAAGCTTTTAGAGGCACTGAATTAGTACACGTCAACTTCTATACTTGTTTTTTGTGTTGCGGCCTCCGGAGGTCAGAATGATATTTTTGCGTTTATTTCATCGATACCAGCGGGGCTGAGCAAACATGGGAAAGTTTACACGAACGCCAGTGGGTTCAGCCTCGGTCATTCTCCCTGGGCGCCTGGTACTTCACATATTTCGTCTGAGTTCTTCTCCGGGAGGGCGCTTATGGACTTGGTTGTTTTTATTCATGCACCAGCACAGTGGTCCGGGGGCTCCGGTGGTTCTTGTGATGGGACCTGCGTAGTACATATTTCTACCAAGCTCGAATACGATCCACTAACACTGATAGGGGATCGGGGGTACAACTTCGCTCGCGGTTGGCGACTCGGTCGCATGCCCGGGGGAATGTCACTCAACCCCCGAATTCTTGCCCCGGACTTGGCGGCATTCAAATCTATGTTCTGCTAGAGTACGGGTGGAGAAGGGCTAAGTAAAATGATGGAACGGGAGCCCACGACAATCGGTTCCCCGAACATCAACCAGGCGGGCGTCCGAATAAGGAAATAATCGGTATCCGACCGGACCGTTCGCTGGCGGGGTGAAACGTTCACCCTGGACTCAATTCAACACGGAACCGTGTCGTTTATAGCGGGCTGGATTGCGCCTACATCAGGCTACCCAGCTGTACTATTTTGGTATTTTTATTCGCATTTTTTTCAAGCGCTAAAATTTCCGCACCGCCCAGAACCATATGTACATGTTATAATTATATAATAGGGATGTGGAGTCAAGGGTGACCAACGAGGGTGCGTGCCAGGGTGGGTATCCGGAGCGGATGCCGGGGAACGGATACCGGGGAGCGGATACCGGGGATACCGGATTCCTACCCGGGCGGGCAACAGCGGGGAAGGTTTCCCACGAGCGAGCATCCTCCTGATGCAATTTTGATGGTAGGGAGCGCGCGGTGGAAGCCTGGCGTGCCGCGTGATGGAAGGGAAATGGGTATTCCCACGATTGCAACATCCCCGGACCCCCCATCAATCGTGGATATTTGCCGATCGACCGGGGGGCGCTCCTGCCGAAAGGGGAAGCCGTGGGAATCACCCACCAGCCATAACCGCCCACAAGGCAGGGTAAAACCCCCCCCCCCAGGCCCGGAGGGGAGGGAGAAATAGTTTTACACTACATAGGAGCTACTTATACCCT
>Ga0307516_10008890_pt1 | contig 11273 bp, 12 predicted proteins | sample 19_EM_MG_FD_203310 | JGI IMG/M metagenome (GOLD analysis project Ga0307516, IMG submission 203310) | Populus trichocarpa ectomycorrhiza microbial communities from riparian zone in the Pacific Northwest, United States - 19_EM | ecosystem: Host-associated > Plants > Roots > Unclassified | place...
CACGATTTCTCCTCTCTACCACCTCTTGCCCGATCGCCCTGACAATTATATCTTTTTCCATTTCTTTTCGTGCTCCTCGGTAGCTAGCCATCGATTTTATATCCGTACTATGTAGTTGTGGTACGCCATGGTTCCCCGCAAATACAACTGAATCAACAGCGCACCCGTCCCGAGACCGAAGACAGGGGACCTAGGTAGTGCAGGGGAGGCCGGGCCCGGCCGGGCCCGGCAGTCCGTCCAGTCCTCACTGAAAAATATCTACGGGACGGCCATCCTTAGACTGCTAGGACTAGCGGCCGTAGTCCAGTCCCGGGCAGGCCTCAAGACGGACGGGACGGATGACTGCGAGGCCTGCGGCTATGTACCCACAGACATCGGCGAGGTCTGCATACTTGCAAAACACGAGCGGAAAATCATTCGAGTTCCAGTATTACGGACAATAACACCATTCGAGCTCATCCATTCCGATACCTGTGGCCCCTTTAACACCAAGTCGTACGGCAGAGGTCTACATTTCATTGTGTTTATCGATGACTATACCCGTCACACAACTGTCTAAATCCTTTTAGACAAACGTGCAGAGTCCTGTATTTTGGCGTTCCAAAGTTTCAAGGAAAGAATTGAGAGTTGGGACTATACCATCAAACAGTTTTGATACGACAACGGTCGAGGAGAATACGACAATATGCTGTTCTGAAGAATTCTTGCAGGAAGTGGTATCAGTTTTGAACCCTCGCCACCGTATACACAGCACAAAAATGGCATTGCTGAGCGGATGATAAGTACTCTCACGGAGAAGGCTAGAGCAATGATGCTCGATTCGTAAGCACCGAAGCAATCCTGGGTGAAAGCGATTCGAACCGCAAGCTACCTACATGTACGAACATCTAGCCACGCACTCGATGGCAAGTCGCCTTATGAAATGCTATACCGACATCACCGATTACAACGGCACTTGACCGATGTCGATGCCAACGCCAACACCGATTACACAGAAGATGACAAGCTGAAGCTGCACCATCTACGAAGGTTTGGCTGCCTTGCCTACAGACCGATTCCAAAGGAACAAAGGATCGACCCCAAAATGGAAGCTTGTTGCAAGCCATGCATGATGCTTGGCTATCTTCACAATACCATAAAGATTTGGAGAATATGGGATCCAGAGCAATGGAAAGTGGTCAACTGCTCAGATGTCAAATTTGATCAGAATCAAACAGCACGTATATCATGCATTGATAATGAGAATGATGCGCTCGAACTTCCAGAACAGGAGCTGATATATACCGAAGAGCAAGTTGTTGAAACTGGTCAAACCGGTCAAGTCGAGTCTGAAGTCGTCGTGCCCGGACAATCCGGTCAAGTTGTGGAGCCGAGGTTGCAAGTCGCACCCGGAGCAATACAGCCGAGGTTGCAAGTCGCACCCGGGGAAATACAGCCAAGTGCTGAGAAGGCAGATCACCTGACACCTGATGAGGTAGTTACTGATCCTATGCTGAGTCGTACAGTTGTACACCATACAGATGTACATCCTGGTCAAGAACTGTCAAGTTGTACTACAGATTTACGCACTGGTCAAAAACCATCAAGTTCAAGTCCTACTACAGATTTACATCCCGGTCAACGTACCAATAAAGGTCAATGTACCAATCAAGTAAGAGGTGTTGGAAGAAGTCATCGTCTGACCGAGTATACTGCATTGGCAGCAAATCTGCCCGACTCTGATCCAAGATCATACCGTGAGGCGCTTAACAGCCCTCTGTACAAGCATTGGAAGTCAGCCATATAAGAAGAATATGCATCTCTTATGGAGAATAATGCATTTACGCTCGTCAAGTATACCAAAAGCAAGCCAATTGGCTGCAAATGGGTTTATAAGACGAAGTATTATCCAGACAGAACGCTCAGATACAAGGCCAGACTCGTTGTCAAAGGATATGAGCAAGTGAAAGGTATTGATTTTGATGAGACTTATGTGCCAGTCGGAAAGCTGACTACTTTATGCTACCTTTGGTGCTTTATGGCATTCAAGTGCTGGAATAGCGATCATCTTGATGAGGTTACTGCATTTCTCAATCCTGAACTCGACAAGGTCATCTATGCAGAGTTACCTGAAGGCATTGACTGGTTGTCTGAATCGCTGAGGACAGGTTTCCTACAGCTGAATAAGGCGTTGTATGGACTCAAGCAAGCTCCAAGGCTCTGGCACCAATCAATCGATGGCTTTCTTCTCACTATTGGCTTCCACAAGGCATCGGCAGACCACAATCTCTATATATGCAACCAAGGCGTAATGCTACTACTTTATGTTGACGATATTCAACTCCTCTATGTCGAATCCGCTAAGAGCAGAGCCATTGATGTCAACGAGTTGTTGATGCGCCAGTATAAGATGAAGAACCTTGGACTGGTCAAGCAGTTCCTAGGTCTTAAGATCAATTGTCTGCCAGACGGCTCTGTCACACTTGGCCAACAGTCATATATCAACATGATTCTTCATCGATATGGGATGGAGAACGCGAATACGGTCAATACGCCAATGGATTACAAGACCAGACTGGACAATGTGTCAAACAACACCGACGCTAAAGCCGATCAAGCACAATACCAGTCGATTGTCGGAAGTCTCATGTACGCCGCACAAGCAACTCGCCCCGATATTGCATTCGCTGTTGCCGCACTTAGCAGATACCTGCTCGAGCCATACAAGACGCATATGATGGCCGCCAAACGAGTCCTTCAGTATCTCAAGTCTACTGCAGACGCTAAGTTGATCTTTTCTGGTCCTGGCGGGAGTTTGGAAGGGCTGGTTGGCTATACAGACTCGGACTGGGCAGGCAACAGGCATGACCGCAAGTCTCAAGGCGGCTATCTTTTCAAAATGGCCAGAGCACCTAACTTCTGGAAATCAAAGAAGCAAACTATCGTTACAAGATCGACAACCGAAGCCGAATACCTAAGTTGCTCAGAAGCAACCCGAGAAGTCCAAGGACTCATATACCTACATCGAGACGTTACCGGTGAAACCATGGTCCCGCTTATCCACTGCGACTCGAATGGCGCAGAGAGCACCATACGCTCTATGATAATGAGCGACAAGGCCAAGCATATCGATGTGCCTTTTCACAACTCTCGACATCTTGACACTGCTGGTGTTGTTAAATTCACTGAGATCGATACTCTTGAGAACCTTGCAGACGTTATGACGAAGGCACTACTGCTGGAGAAGCGTTAGTATCTTACTCATGGCATTGGTTTGCACTCATTTCGATAAACGACCCTATTGCGCTCATGGTATCGGCCTACGCTCACACGCTCACAGGATTGTTCCTCGCGCTCACCCTGTTAAGTGGTTCCTACATTTGTGCGGTTCTGATATACACGCCGAGACAAAAGTTTGAGTTTCTCTATTGGATTTATGTCTTTATCTTTATCGTTCTCCCGTTGTATGGCACTCTTTTTCCTACTGCGGATTTCTCCCACAGGGTTTACCGCAGAGGTTTTAATGAGGCCATTGGGACTTTATGTTTTCCATTTTTTCATCCTTTATGGCATTCTTTCATTTTCATCCTTTATGGCGTTTCTTTATGTCGTTCGGTCTTGCTTGCATGCTTGCTGGCACGGAGCGCAGCAAGAGGGGAAGTGTTGCAATATCTCTCTCATTCAGCTTTGTCACATGTAGAATCATATCATATACGTGTATTCAGACTTTCACTTTTCCTGCCTTTCTCTCTAAGACAAGACAATACACATAAGACTTCATCGTTCCATCAAACTTCCATCATAATCTTGACAATCCGTATTGCAATATCTCACTTGTTCAGCTATGTCATGTGTAGAATCACGTCATATAGGTGTATTCAGACTTTTCACTTTTCCTGCCTTTCTCGGGAAGACAAGACAATACACACGAGACTTCATCGTTCCATCAAACTTCCATCATAATCTTGACAGGTTATAAGCCCAGGTCAACACAAAACCACTCTTGAATTCATATCCATTTAATCTATTGATTATTATGCTCACACTCGGTTGAAAAATCTCATCTTCATACTTTTCTGCCGATCTGCAGATTTACCTACTCTGTATTACACAACATCACCCAAAATGTATTTCCACAATGACTATTCATCAAAGCTATACTACACGTTGAAGTATGGAGCCATCAAGAAGTTAGATGGTACGAACGACATAGAATGGAAAGGCAACATCACTACAATATTCAACCTTATGAATCCCTTTGAAATCGTACGTCGTCAAGAACCCAAACCCCCAGCCAGCAACGTGTAGGAGGAGGATTCCGGGCGTCGCAGACGTTATGCCTAGAGTTGCTAGCGTGTATCAGGAAGAAAAAAAATTGCGTCCTTAGTGTCCAGACGCACTAGATGCTCAGGACATTTCAGACGCAACCTGCTTAACTCGAACGCAGATCGCCACGGCACCGTGCGTCCGGATGCAGTACGCCATGGCATTTGCTTACCTGATGGAGCGTGGCAGGGCATTTTCGTTCTGGACGCACGGTGTCAGGGCATTTTCCTTCTGGACGTAGCTGTGTTAGGGCATTTTCCTTCTGGACGCAGCTGTGTCAGGGCATTTTCCTTCTGGACGCAGCCGTGTCAGGGCAAATGGCATCCGGACGATACGTGTCATGGCACCGTGGTTACGCTGGCTGTCAAGGCACGGAACATCGCAGCAAATACTCGTGTCGCATTCACAAACACGCAGCGGGTTCCAGACATAGTGACTTAGTCCAGTTCTATTCTCTATATCTAATGTACATCTATATATGCTACCACACTTCGTGTTTCCAGCACAAGCACCCAGCGTCACATCCATCGCCGCTGTTTTTGACGCGCGTAGCATTGCTGAGTGTCGGAAACAAAGGAAAGTTGACAAATACGACACAACGCGATGAGCCCGACGCGATGAGCACGACACGATGAACACGATGCGATGAGCACGACGCGATGAGCACGACGACTATGAGGAGGATGGCAATGAGGACACCGGCGGCATGGATGATAGCGAGTTGGACACAGTGAGTATGAGAGCGAGTAAGAGGTGACGAGTATGGGAGCGAGTAGGATGCGACGAGTATGAGAGCGAGTAGGACACGGTGAGGATGATAGCGAGTATGACGCGGCGAGTATGATGGCGAGCTTCATGGCATGGTTAGCACAGCTCTCAGAGTGACAGAGACACCAGGAAGTTGTAGAATACAGAGTGACGAGTCGATGTTAATGAGGGTGCCGGCGGCGAGGACGATAGCTAGTAGGAGGCGGCGAGTATGATGGCGAGCTTTGTGGCATGGTTAGCACGTCTCTCCGAGTGACAGGAACAGCGGTGGGAGCTGGTACAATATAATGTGACGAGTATGATATCGTTGAGGAGGATGTCGATGTATTTGATGGCAGTTAGGATGGCGGCGAGTAACGTAGCAAGAATGGCGCGATGAGTAAGATGTTGATGAGGAAAATGTTGATGAGGAAAATGTTGATAAGGAAAATGTTGATGAGGAAAATGTTGATGAATAAGATATCATTAGTTTGATGGCGGCGAGTATGATGGCAATGCGAAGGACGACGACGAGTACCTAGGACAAGGTGAAAGGAGAAGAGAAAAGCGGTCTAGGAGCGATGAGTACGCTGAACCTTGCGCAAGCGCAAGTGTTGGTAATGGCTTGGCACTTTGCATTGACATCATACACGCCACGTCCTACTCGCTATCTATCGTTCTCACTGCCAGCAATCTCATTGACATCGTACTCCTCACCTCGTATTGTACCACTCCCCGCCGCTGTTCCTGTCACTCAGAGAGCTGTGCTAACCATGCCACAAAGCTCGCCATCGTGCTCGCCGCCACCTACTAGCTATCGTCCTTGCCGCCGGCACCCTCATTGACATCGACTCGTCACTGTGTATTCTACAACTTCCTAGTGTCTCTGTCACTCTGAGAGCTGTGCTAACCATGCCATAAAGCTCGCCATCATACTCGCCGCGTCCTACTCGCTATCGTCCTCGCCGCGACTTACTCGCTAACGTCCTCACCACGTCCTACTCGCTATCGTCCTCGCTGCGTCTTACTCGCTATCGTCCTCGCCACGTCCTACTCGCTCCCATACTCGTCACATCTTACTTGCTCTCATACTCGTCGCGTCCTACTCACTATCATCCACGCTGCCGGCGTCCTCATTGCCATCCTCCTCATAGTCATCGTGCTCATCGCGTCATGCTCATCGCGTCGTGCTCATCGCGTCATTCTTATCGCTTTGTGCTCATCGCGTCATGTCGTATTTACCAACTTTTCTTTGTTTCCGACACTCAGAGCAATGCTACGCGTGTCAAAAACAGCGGCGATGGATGTGACGCGGGGTGCTTGTGCTGGAAATGCGAAGTGTAGTAGTAGCATATATAGATGTACATTAGATATAAAGAATAGAACTGGACTGAGTCACTATGCCTGGAACCCGCTGCATGTTTGTGAATATGACGCGAGAATTTGCCGCGATGTTCTGTGCCTTGACAGCCAGCGTAACCACGGGGCCATAACACGCGTCGTCCGGATGCCATTTGCCCTGACACGGCTGCATCCAGAAGGAAAATGCCCTGACACGGCTGCGTCCAGAAGGAAAATGCCCTGACACGGCTGCGTCCAGAAGGAAAATACCCTGACACCGTGCCTCCAGAAGGAATATACCCTGACACCATGCGTCCAGAACGAAAATACCCTGCCACGCTCCGTCCGGTAAGCAGATGCCATGGCGAGCTGTGTCCGGGCGCATGGTGCCGTGGCGAGCTGCGTCCGAATTCACATTGCCTGTGCATTTTGCGTTGGGAGCGGTATGTGCACTGCCAATGTTGCGTCCAGAGCGTCCAGAGCGTCCCGAGCGCCTGGTGCGTCAGGATGCAGTCTGTGTGTCCAGACGCAAAATTTTTTTCCTGATGTGGTCGCTAGCGTGGCTTCTAGAGTTTGTGGGACTTGGCACATGGCTACCCTAAGGGCTTCAGTAGATAGACAGTCACACACTAGCGCTAGCACATGGACACTCGTATAAGTGCCCAGTGCTCCTCTCTTTAGAATGGACATGTTTCTTGCTACCCCTCAACTGGTAGCAACACTTTATTTTCTCTGCCCCATACGACCAGTGGCGAGCATTCTTTATTTTCCTGCTCCGTATGACACACTTTATTTTCCTGCCCCATACGACCAAGCGGCAAGCATTCTTTATTGCACCGTGTGACGAGCGGCGAGCAGAAGGAGGACACAGAAACATCACAGACCATATGGAGTGGTAGAGGGATACCAGCGAACGTACTCTCGTGTGAAAAGTAGCTGTGGGAAGCTGCAGCGAGCGGTCGTACGGGGGCCAGCATTCGGGGCCCTTTTTCTTTATGTCTCCCTCTAGCATTCAGTCGAACAGAGTTGACAAAGTCTGAGGAAAATCGAGAAAACAAGAAGAATTCGAGCGAATGAGCGGATTCGGAAAGAGATCGAGCGAATCGACTGAATTCGGGAAGAAATCGAGTGTATTGAGTAAAATTCGAGGGAAATTCAGAAGCCGTTGCAGTAGTCTCGACTACCCGTTCACCGGGCTGAGCTACTGCCTATATAACCTGTTCATCGGGCATAATCGCTGAGCAATTCCAAAGTGCGGTGAGCATTTCCAAAGCGCAGCGAGCGAAACAGGGTATGCCGAAACATCGAGCAATGTCGAACACCCCAAAACTCTGGCCGGAGCTGGGCGAGCTACTCGAGTGGATTGGTGAGGTGAACCTCTCGCGCGATGAAAACTTGGTAGTCATAGTTGTTTCAGCCGAAGTGGTCATAAATGCCTACACCCAGTGGTTTGACAGTCACCGGTTACCTTCTGTGAAGATTACGGATCTGGCAGCATTGGAGCACCGACTTCGTAAGGCAGAGGTGGAGACAGCGGTTTAGAAGCAGCGCTGCGATCACCTCTTTGCCATCAGTGAACATACCGCAAAACTACAAGATGGGGCCCTGTGCCAAAACCTGATCGTCCAAAAAATTAAGCCGCATCAGCCAAAGAGGTTTGATGGTTCCCAGGACTTAGAGGTTGTCACTCAATTTCTTGAAGACCTGCAGCACTACGTTCGACAGGACAGAGCAGTCTGTCAAAAGGTATACGAAGACAATCAGAAGATCGACACCTTCTGGTGCTTTCTCACCGCCAAAGTGTTCCACTGGTTCGAGAACTGCATGAACAAACAGGGTGTGGATACTATCCCACCAAAGGATTACAACTACAATATCACATGGGATGCCGTGAAAGTCATATTCAAGCACCAGTACGTGCCGGAACAGGCTATTTCGATAATTCGCTGCGAATGCTATGCGTTGAAGTTCAGCTGCCACCAGGTTTTGTCCTTCAACCAGAGAGCGTTGGAACTGATCACCATTCCGGGCGGATCGCTCACCATTACGAGGGAAAACCTGCTGTGTGAGCAATACTAATCAAGCTGCCTGAAGCGACGCAAAACGATATATCCCAGCAGATCCATCTTATGAATATTCTTGGCGGCGACTGTCAGAAGCAGATGACGTTGTCCGGCATGATGGATATTGTTGCTGCACGCACTCTGCCGTTTCTCCCAATGTCATCTGGAAGCTGTGCCCGGGCCCTCTCCCCAAACGTTTCCATCACTCAAGGCGATCCGATGGACTTGAGTAACATTGAGAATGACGAACTAAATACGGTCGTCGATGGAAGGATACAGTGCCACCGTTGCCTTGGGTTTGGTCACATAGTACGCCTATGCAGCACTCCAATCATGGACAACCGTACGGCGCAATTCAAACCTCGAGGAGGATGCGAGGGAGGGGGCAAGGGACTCCGGAAGCAGTGTCAACCATCCTACCAGTTGACAACCACTCAGCAGTCACCGTACCGTACTGGTCAACCTTCCTACTGTACTGGTGCCAACCAACCTAATTGGCGTGTGCCGCCCATACACGTCCACAATGTTGACGATCTGGAGGCGACATCCAGTGCGTACTTTCATGGAGGTTGGTCAGAGGAGGAAATGTCACGAACCTGGCGCGACAGGCTCCTAGGCGCCGCCGCGGGCGCCGCGCTCACCCTCACCACACTATGGTTGATCCTTGTCTCCGCCGCCACGGCCACCGTCATCCTACGTGCCTAGCTGCAGTACCCCAGCCACTGCCAATATTGCGCCGGTAGCGATATTCCTCAGAACCTGGTCACGGGCCACCCAGGATTTTCCCTGCTTGTTTCCTTACTGTCTGCGTGTCTGCCTCGCATTACTCTGAGTTATGTTTATTGCTTACCACGTTGCACTTGACGTTTCCTTACTGTCTGCGTGTCTGTCTGGCTTTACTCGCTGTTATGTTTATTGCTTACCACGTTGCGCTTGACGTTTCCTTACTGTCTGTGTGTCTGCCTCGCTTTACTCTGTGTTATGTTTATTGCTTACCTTGTTGTTTCCCTACTGTTGTGTGTATCTGCCTTGCGTATTGCGGGAGGATGAAGGGCCGAGTAGGATCGAGTGTTTCCTTAGACGCAGCGATTGAGTCATTATGAGCTAGGGAGGAACTTTGTCAGTCTTACGGGCAAGCTGTGATTCCACAGAGGAAAGGAAAGGTATAAAGGAAGGGCGCAGTAGCTAGTCTGGAGATTCTTCTCCACACAATCTATTATCTCTCTCCACAGACCTACCTCTCAATCCCCGTGACCGGCGCTGCGACCATCCCTCCCCAGAACAACGAGCCCACGTAAGGCGTGTGAGAAAAGCCGCGAAGAGACCACGCCGGGCGTGACGGATACCGCGAGAACAATGAGCCCACTCAAGGTGTGTGAGAAGAGCCGTGAAGAGACCATGCCGGGCGTGACGGATACCGCAAGCTCAACGAGCCCACGCAAGGTGTGTGAGAAGAGCCACGAAGAAACCACGCCGGGCGTGACAGATACCTCAAGAACAACTAGCCCACGCTAGGCGTGTTAGAAGGGCCGTGAAGAGACCACGCCGGGCGTGACGGATACCGCGAGAACAACGAGCCCACGCAAGGTGTGCGAGAAGAGCCGCGAAGAGACCACACCGGGCGTGACGGATACCGCGAGAACAACAAGCCCACACAAGGCGTTTGAGAAGCGCCGCGAAGAGACCACGCCGGGCGTGACGGATACCGCGAGAACAACGAGCCCACGCAAGGCATGTGAGAAGAGCCACGAAGAAACCACACCGGGCGTGACAGATACCGTAAGAATAACAAGCCCATGCTAGGCGTGTTAGAAGAGCCGCGAAGAGACCATGCTGGGTGTGACAGATACCGCAAGAACAACGAGCCCACGCAAGGCGTGTGAGAAGAGCCGTGAAGAGACCACGCTGGGTGCGACGGATACCGTGAGAACAACGAGCCCACATAAGGCATGTGAGAAGAGCCACGAAGAGACCACGACGGGCGTAACGGATACCGCGAGAACAACGAGCCCACACCAGACGTGTGAATACGCCGGAAGTGTGAGTAGGAGCGCTCGCTCCCCAGATCCAAGCCTACATTGCCTGTCGAGCCAGAACGGAGAAGTCGAGGCAGGATCTTGACACTAGATTGCGTCTCCCCCATCGACACATGAGGTAGCAACAAGAAAGACATGGTGCAGTCCTCGGACCCCCTCAACCTGAGTGAATTCAGGGACGTCCCTGACGACCAGCGAGCACCAAGTCCAGTAACCCCAGAGCAAAGATCCAGGCCACTGACCCCCGAGTCACCAGTGTCAAGATCCTGCCTCGACTTCTCCGTTGGGCTCGACAGGTAACGTAGGTGGGGCGGTGGCGCACGGGGTCCTACTCACACTACCGGCGTACTCACACTTCGGTCGTCCTCACATGCCTTTGTGTGGGCTCGTTGTTCTTGCGGTATCCGTCACGCCCGGCATGGTCTCTTCGCGGCTCTTCTCACACGCCTTTGCGTGGGCTCGTTGTTCTTGCGGTATCCGTCACGCCCGGCGTGGTCTCTTCGCGGCTCTTCTCACACGCCATTGCGTGGGCTCGTTGTTCTCGCGGTATCCGTCACGCCCGGCGTGGTCTCTTCGCGGCTCTTCTCACACGCCTTTGCGTGGGCTTGTTGTTCTTGGGAGTGGTGGTCGCAGCGCCGGTCACGGGGATAGAGTGGTAGGTCTGTGGAGAGAGATAATAGATTGCGTGGAGAAAGAATCTCCAGACTAGCTACCGCGCCCTTCCTTTATACTTTTCCTTCCCTCTGTGGAATCACAGCTCGCCCGCAAGACTGACACAGTT
>Ga0307516_10008891_pt1 | contig 11273 bp, 11 predicted proteins | sample 19_EM_MG_FD_203310 | JGI IMG/M metagenome (GOLD analysis project Ga0307516, IMG submission 203310) | Populus trichocarpa ectomycorrhiza microbial communities from riparian zone in the Pacific Northwest, United States - 19_EM | ecosystem: Host-associated > Plants > Roots > Unclassified | place...
ACCTGGGCGCGAATGAGTCAAACCGTTGGCCTGCCAAAGTCCGAAAAGTGATCGAGACTTGGTTCCTCTTCCGCGTCTGCCACGATGGTAAGTTCTCGCCGTCCGCCCCACAACCGTTTCTCAAACCTAAGCGTCACCGACAGTTGATCTTCTCGGTCTTTAAAACTCTCACGGACCAAACCGTCATCGTAGAACTCAAGAACGATCTGCTGATAACCGGTGTGCTCAAATCTGTTGACCAGTCCGTACCCCGATCTTCGCGTCTCCCCCTCCCTCCCCCCCTCTATAACCCGCGTCGCTTTGCGGATCGCTGATCACACGTGCAATCGCGGTGCAGGTTTCTGAATATCCGGCTGGACAATATCCAGGTGTCGGACGAGGTTAGGCACCCCCACATGGTACGATAACCGGTTGATGTGTTTCTCCGCGTTTGCTCAACCACTCGTAGATTGCGGTGAAAAACTGCTTTATCCGTGGCTCGGTGGTTCGTTATGTTCAAATGCCCGCTGATGCTGTAGACACGCAGCTCTTAGAAGATGCCACACGACGAGGTGCGTTCTCATTCTGGTTGCTGTATTTCCAGATCATGACATGCACTGCAGAGGCCCTCAACCAAACCAAACGATGAAGTTGCTCCACATCACGAGAATATCAAAGGGTTTCTTCCTCCGTACTCGTCCGGACCTCCAATCCTATCCTTCTCGTGTAAGATCCAAATAATGCATTCAAGGGGACAAACAAATGGGGGTTGTAATTACGGTCAGCGTGCCGAGCTGGATGTTGTACATAAGAGAGGATGTCAAATGATAGATACAGAAAGAATGGGATGGAAGAATGTAGCGGCGTAAGAATGGGTGTCCTGCGCTACGATGATTTGATCTCTGCAGCCTTGCGCTGTTTGCGAGCCTCGATATCTTGTCTTGTCATCCGCGTCCCCAGGAGGACATCCCAATGGACGAAGAACGGTTGTGAGAAGTTGGACTTGATTCCGATAACCTGCGGTGAAATTTAGTTTGCGATACACGCGTGTATTCGGTGAGGAGGGCAGACCTGGTGGTGAATGTCGTGATAGTCGGCGTTGTTGCCCGTAAACAATTGGAGAGGATCGAATGGCAGGGAGTATCCACAGTGGTCGTCGACGGTCTTGAAGGTGGCAACTGTGAACAGAAATGTAGCTTGACGGATGGACATTCCCGTTATCCACTCAGCGAGGACAGCACCGCACGAATCGAGAAGGAAGCCCTCAACGGGATGGTTGTACAGCGCGCCGAACGAGTACGGTACGTACAGCCTATGGTGCCAGGAGTGGAATGCCTTGTATAAGAATGTGTTCGTGTGCATGGCGCGGTGCAAGAAATACTGCCATGTGTCGATGAAGAAGCTGGAGAGTTTGTTTGTGGAAGTTGTGAACGGCGGGTAGCGTGACACTCACAATCCGGCGAGAAGTTGAAAAAGCGGAATAGCCCACCAATAGGTGTAGTAAACAAGGTCTTGCGCTTTGTGATGCCATAGGTGTGCGGCGAATTGACGGCCGACTGCGGCTTCGAGGGAGCGAAGGACTGCGGGCGCAACGGCTTCCATCCGGGGTATGTGCATTGAGATAGGAACACCGGTCTCTGCGTCCGTATCCATCCAGAAGTATCCCAACATGATCTGGATGATATGCTGGATGACGACCGCGACCAAGACTTGGCTCTTGGTGACCCTATTCCGTGATGTGACCTCCGAACTCTCGTGGATCTTGTACTTCTTCAACCACTTCCAGTTTGTCCCGTCGAGGATTTCGAAGAAGGTGCAGAACAGCCAATACGCGATGACGGGTGCGAGCAGTGAGAGCCAGAAGTCTGATATCAGGCGAGAGAGTTGGGCGTCGGGGTTGTAGTACCATGGGCGAACTGTGGCGAGGTAGGATTTGTGACGGTCTGAGAGGATGAAGGTGGCATTCTGGGTCATTTCTGGTGTCGTCGCCGGCGTCGTCGCGTGCTCGTTGGTGGTGGTGTGGGGCTGAGACCCATACTTGGGAACCGGGCCGTGACCATCTTCCGGTTGACGCTGGCGGGAGCGCGGAGCATTTCTCGCAGAACTCTTTCCTTGATCTTCCCTCGCCCGTCCCAGTCTGAACTCGACCGGCACGATCTTGGCCCAGACGCGAATCTAGACGAACAACCGAGATGAAGTTTCCACGTTCATAAGCCTCCTGATTCCCGACCATCGAAGCGCTCAAACTCGTCATTTCCTTTCCGCTTCACCTTTTCTGTCTTTGCTCAGCCTGAAAACTCGGTTTACCACGTTCTGCATCAACGTTACAACGTTGTCAACACTTACACGCTGCAGACGCGTTTTCTCGCGAGGCCACACAACGGAGTCGGCGACCCAGGCCTGACGCATCCAGCAACCCTCACCCCCAGCTGTTCACGTTCTCTCAAATACCCTCTTTCACCGCCGCAGATGTACAAAAAACTCCTATCCTGCTTTTACAAGAAACGGCCGGCCTCAAGTTCGCAACCCGCTGTCGTCTTCACCCCGATCCCCACCCTCACCTCCGTCGCTCGAAGCTCTTCCATCTCTCAGAACTTACGTGCGACCAAAGAAGTTCTGCAATGTGCAAGTTTTGATGCGGAGTACGTCTTGAAATGTTGGAATACCCTTGCATTAGGTGACTGGAATTCGAGCCTGTAGCATTGCAAATACTGTTATCGGCGAGGTTGAGGTGGGCCCAACAAATGAGATAGACATACAGACGGTGGCTCATGCGTTCCTTCCTTTAGGTCCGCGCTCTCGAGCAGGACGCTTCCGAAGTCCTCAGTCTGATCAGATCCCGGAGGAACCGGTTCGTACCAATCAACCAGATCCCTCCCGAAGTCCTCATCCTCATTCCTGACTTTTGGAACAAGGACGTCAGAGACCAAGCAACCATCGCACTGACTCACGTATGCCGGGCTTGGAGGGAGATCTTCATCTCACGTTCGGCTTTGTGGACAAATCTCGATTTCGAAGACGCAGCCAAGACCCTTGTCTACCTCAAACGTTCGGGACCCTCGTGCGGTTGGAGAGATACGACGACTTGTCCCCCCACCACCTCTTCTTTCAGGTCATCTCTCCCACCATCACTCGACTCAGATCCGTCGTCATCCGCGGCACGCCCGGTAATATCCAAAAAGCCACCGCACAGCTACTTCATCCTGCGCCCCCTCTCGAATCCTTGACCATTGAAGCCAAATGTGAAAACTCCCCACAGCGTTGCCCTACGATCCCAACCAAGCTCTTCGGTGGAGACCTTTCCTCAGTGCGCGAGCTGCATCTGCAGTGCATCTGGACGGAGTTACCCTGGAGGAACATGGTCAATCCTCTTGCTCGACCATCTGCTAATCCCAGTTGGCGCGAAGTTTGCGAGCCCCCTCCACCTCCCCAGTTCCCTTTCTAACCTCTGGGAACTCTCTGGCTTCAAGGCCCACGTGCACGTTAGGGAAATCTGTCCAAGCATCCGATTCGGTGGACCGGGTGGAAGAATCAACGTGGTTCCCACAAATCCCAGAGCAACCAACACCTGTCAGGTGCTTGAATCTCTCGCCCGATTTGACCCTTCGAAAGTCGAACGACTGAGGCTCACCGGTGGCGACCTAATGCTGCAATCCGGTCGCGCCGTTCGCCGGGTGCTCTCCCCCATGAAACACCTACGCGCCCTCATGATTTTCCGATGCAAAAACGTATCCCACTTCATCCCCACCTTAGACGATATCAACATGTGCCCCGAATTGGAGGAACTAGTCATTGACGCCAGCGCCGATGGGGAGAGGCTCGACGTTCGGTATCTGATGAGTATGGCGGCAACGAGGGCGTCGATGTCGGTGAAGCTCAAGCTTGTTAGGATCATCTGTCGGGACAAATTTCTGCAGGCCTCCGCATTACAGCTCAAGGAATACGTCCCGCATGTGGAATCCACGCTTCGGGCCGCCTTGGCGACCGACGATATTGAGAGTGGTGATGAAGAGGAATGAGAGGAAGGGCGCTTGCGACAGTTTTTGTGTGAGCGGTATTAGTTTGTACCTTGTATGTGGTATGAATTCTCAATTTTTGCCACCCAACCACCAGAGCAGCCCTCGGTTCGACGATCAGTCACCCAACTCGCCGTCACCTGTATCCCACGTCTGCGTTCTACCAGATCCTCACTCACTATTAGTCCTTCGTTGTTACGTCGTGTCAGTCTGGGTTATTTCCATGTATTATTCTACCGAAATATCCAGACCCGCGCGTTGCATAAGAGGGAGCGGTCTTCAGGTCTGGACACGCTGGTAGCCAGGAGATCTCTCTCGAGTTCCACAGCGACGGTTTGGTTTGCGAGGGTTCTGAAGCCCCAGAAGATTGAGATTGACTGCCGGCCGGCGACGCTGGCTTGAGAAACGGTTGTTGAGGAGACGGCGGTTTCAAGCACTTTTCGGACTTTGCGTGTTTGGTTCCTCGCGCCAAAAATACCTGTAGAACGCAGTCTCCTCGTTTGCCCACCGCAACTTAGATCTAGAATGTATATTCATGTTCCTCTGGGGTTCTTGGTATTGTTGAGCCAGCTGGCCCCGTTTCAACGCATCTTAACTTCGAAATGCATGACCAGAGACCTCCGACTGGCCAGAAGTTTTAATGCGGATGATTGACTGGCCGCATATACTTTCTCACGAAACTCATCGCGAACCCGCCTCCTTGTCGGCTTCCGTGCTCGCCGAGGTTCTCTGGGTGGTATTTCACCCATGACAATGATAAACAGCCAGCGGAACCCAACTCCGGGTTGCACCACAACGCATGTGATGTTTGAAACTCGAAGGACCATTTAGGGCGCGGAAAAAGTCTCCTTGTGAGTGTTGAGGTACCGTGATACGTATACAGAATACGTGGTTGTAGGTAAAAGGGGGAAAACAGTCCCACACCGGAATACAACTGGAGACGGAAAGTAAAGATAGGGTAGTCATGAACCTAACTCCAAAATAACAGGCTCCAATAGCGCACCGTGCAGCAACGCGAGAAACCGCCCATTCCATACCCGTCGCTCCCGGCGTGACCGCCAAGGAGGAGGCAACATCAAGAGGCGCTTTCCATCCGGGCCAAGAACCCACCAATCATTTGTAACTCGGTAGCCACGAGATGATCCCCAGGGGCATCCTTCCGGCGGGTGCTCGATGTTTACACGGGACGCTCCGAGAGGTTCAGTGGAACCGGACTCGGTAACCGCCCACGCCTCTGCGTCACCATTACTATCAACGCACCAGACAGTGCGCCCATCCGGAGCAAACCATAATCCGTTCTCACTTGCAAAATGATACCCGAGGTACTTTCGGGTAGATGCACTATAGATGTATAGATGTCGGAGGAGGGTGAAAGGTTGTGTCATAAGAACGACATGGTGGAGATTGGGGGATATCGATGCAGTCAACACCTTGCCCTTCTCCGAACCGCTGAAGTTTATTGCCCGAGTGCTATCATTAACGGTCACCCTGAAATTCGGAATGAGATCCCCTGCAGGTAGATTCCAAGTGATGACCTTCCCATCACACACGACAACAGCGCTGTCCTCAGTCACCCTGAGGCCATAAATACCCATGCTCGCGTCGACGGTCAACAGCGGGGTACCGGACTTGAGGTCAAGAACTGTGGCTACCTTGTCCTCCCTCCTCACTACCATCGCCGACGTCCCACCAGGAGAAAAATCTAGGGCGAAATCTACAGTGCCCAGAAGAGACTGGGTCAAAGTACTGGAAGGGGGTGCGATGAAACTTTTCGTGTGCCATAACTGGATCGTAGGATCGCCAAATGTAACAATGGACTCTCCATTCGGCGAGAGAAGCAGGCCGGGGCTCTTGGTGACGGATACGAGCGTTCCACGGAATGCATAACCAGTGGGAGAATCCTCCCAGAGGTGGGCTTCGCATCCATTGGTCGAGCATGCAAAGAAACGGCCGTCGGAGGAAAAGGACATCACCGGAGAGCACCGGGTATCCGTCTGAGAAAGTAGAGGTTTGGAATTCCGACCATCCCATACCAGAACCTTGCCCTGATGGACAATGGCAAGCCGGCATGAGGTGGGGAGGAACTGAACCCGGTCCGCGGAGCCCGAGTAGTTGAGGTGGGGGGGTAGCGCGGAGAGAACATCGTTCGGGACAGAAAGGGTCTCAACTTCTGTAGGCGAGGTTTCCGAGGTGAATCCAACTTCCCAGATGGTAATGGTTGTGGACCCGACAGTCGCGAACCGAAGGGATTCTCCATGAGTCCATATAATGTTTGAGACTAGACTGTTATTCGAGACCGAGACTGGTCTTTTGTTTGAGACTGGACTGTTACTCGAGACCAATGTCCGTTTTGAAACCATGCCATCCGGGACGGGACCGCCGCCTAAGATCGGGCCATCATCCGAGGTTGAACCGTTGTTGGGGTGTAGATCCACAACTTCAAATGGAGTCCCGAGTGAATGGGAATGCATGTGCACACCAGAGATGACATCGTGGATAGAAATAACGGCGGAGTCCGAATACCAATAGCAAACTCCAACCATCTTTCCGTTCGTCGAATATGTGATGGTGGGGCGTTCTCTTATGTTCCAGCCCAGCTCCTCCCACCTGATGACGCTGACTACGCCGCCCGTCTGGAGGTCCCAACTAACGAGAAATAGTTTCTGGTTTTGGCCATAGTCACCACCACTGGAACACGTTAAAATACGACTTCCCGGGGAGAAAACGAATGATCTGTGGGAGGTGGGTATGCCCTGCGGGGTATCGAGGGTCTGAAGTCGCTGGAGAAACGCCGAATCCAGTATATCCACCATCGCGGCGTCACGCTGGCCAATCGCGATGAACTTGCCGCATTGCGACCAGACAGCCAACTCGATAGCAGCAGGGAGTGTCGTGGTTGCAGTGTTTGGACCCCATGACATCAATGCCCCGTACACAATTCTTACGAAAGGGCGAGCATGGGCCTCATACAGCTTCCGTAGGATCGATGTTTTTGGGGTCATCACGAGTGCCGAGTGGTAGATATGCGGAGCAGATGCACTGATGAGGTCAAAGTGTCCGGTTACAAAGCTGGAGCACTCGCTGGCGAGGTCAAGGGTTGGTGACTCCTGGGACTGGTCTGGGTGAACTGGGCGAGACATCAGGCGGCTAAATTCAACGCACCTCCAGCCAATCCGTGGTGACTTGCAGCGCATCAGCTGCCGTCCTGGCGGCGCTGAGAACACTAAGGACTTCCAACCAGAACAAAAATTTCCCCTCCAGGAATTGGCGCAGGGCGGAATTGATTGCGAGGGTGTGGTCCGATGCCCCACGTGTGGCAGCGAGGTGGGTGTGCCACGAGATACACGCATATTCCAGAGCTGGATTTAGGCACCGCTCGGTCCTTTCCTTCAAATCGTTGACATCCAAGTTTGCGACGGCGTCCGGGAGCTTGAAGATGTTCTTCTCCAGCGTTCGGTTCGTTAGATTGAGGCAGCCAATCAGGAGCTGCGAGTGGTGGTTGGGAGGAGATATATGGAATCTCTCGTCGGTGCACCGGGTCGGATCCATGATGAAGTCCGGAAAGGATTTATGGAAGAATTGAACAGGGTGATTAATGCCGTCCTGGAGAATAAGGAGCGAGTGAACTGACGATAAAATGGGGATCACGTCGTCGGTGTCGAGTCCAGAGAGTGCGGCGATCGTGGATGGAGAGAGTGGATTTACAGCAAGGACAACAGCGCCGAGGATAGAACGGACCTTGGGGTCGTCCTCTGGGTCATCGCGACCAAATGCTTCGCGAAGAATTGTGGTGTAAAGCGAATCTAGGGTTGTGTCTACCCTAAATGCAACCTTTCCCTCGCGAGCGCTGCTCTCTGGCGACTGCAGAAGGCGATCCAGTTGCTTCTTTGGATGGTTGTTCCTGTGGTCGATGAATTTGACCGTCGCCATGGCGTAAACAAACAATCCCGCCGCCCGCTCGCAGAGGAGGTCCAGTTGTTCTTTCGTCGGCCAATCGCCCAGCACACGTCGACGACGGGCAAGCTCTAGGAAGCTTTGTTCGAGAAACAACCGAATGTCGTTGTCAACGAGGCTCCGTTCTACGTCGTGGAGTATGAACACGTCCGTCGCTTCAGCCAACAGAGGTAGTTGGAATCCTTCCCTGATGCGCGGCTCTGGACGACCAGTGACGAAGAATTTGATCTTCGAAATTCTCGACACGAACTGCCCGAGGACGGACAGGATTGCCGAGGCGGGTTCCTCATCCTTGCATTCGTCCAAAGCATCGATCACGATCACGGTCGAAACAGCGGATTCCTTGAGAGGTAAAAAGATCAACTTCTTCATCTGGTTGTACAGAGACTCGTGGACAATCTCTGGATCCGACTGCACCAATGGGACGAAGATCGACCGAAATTTTGTGTACCTTCGTGCCAGTTGGACCGCAAGGGTTGGGAAGATGAGATGGAGGTCCCTCCGATCCGAGAAGTCCCGTGAACAGAAGAAGGAGGCCCCAAGCCATCCATCTGCGAACGCCCTCTCCGCGACGGTCTGTGCGATGGTGCTCTTCCCCGTCCCAGCCAACCCGTTTAGCCAGTAGACGGGAGGCTTGTTGAAGTCGGTGACCCAGTCCTCGATCTCGTTCAGAACGGCTTCGCGGGTCCCCTTGAGACAGCCCTTACGGTCGCCGTGTCGATACTCGGCCGAGTGTGCATAACGGACGCTTTTGAGGATATCTGCCTCGGCTATCGCAATTCGCGTCAGGCCCCGGTCACCTAAGAAGGAAGAAGCCGTTACCTGGGTTCTACAGACTCAGGTTATATCATTTGTTTGGATGCGGAAGGGGAATACTCACTATCGCCTGGTTGTTGGCCATTAACCCCCGGACCATCTGTTGTCCCCTTCAATATTTGGAGGGGTTCGACGGTCGTGAACGAACCTTGTAATCATCAATAACCTCACGTATATCTTCAAGGAGCCGAGAAACCTCTCTGTCGTCTCGAACATCTTCAGTAGGTTGCTGCTCTTCCGACTTCTCATGTATAGATCTCAGTCGTCCTTCGACACTATTGAACGTCCTGGAAAGAAGTCAGCATCCAGTTCAAGGGAGGGATAACTGCATACCGTATCAGCTCGCGCCGGCGCCTTTGTTCCTCCACATCACTCGGACGCGTTGCGAAAAGTGGTTCCAGTGTAGTGATACGTGACAGGAGTTTTTCGATCTCGTTGCTGACAGCGGAAGTTTCCTACTGGTTGGTTAATACAACGAAGGCCTTGAACGAGTTGTCGTAAGCGAACTTTGTGATTTGCATAATAGGCGGAGATGGTCCCCAGGACGGCCACAAGGGGACCGAATCCATCTCTATCTGCGGGATCCTTCGGGACATTTGGAGGTTTCTTTGCGGTACCGACGGCAATAGCAGCAGCGCTGGTCCCCAGATGGGCCCCGAGGGCTATATCCTCGCGATCTCTCTCCGGAACTGACAAATATCAACAGAGAGCGAACGGTACGTTGATATCGTCACGTACCCCTCGTCGCCTCCGCTGGTCCACCTTCCTCGTTTCCGATGTCACCGGCGTTCTCTTCTATAGGGAAGACCTAGGTGAAGATCAACTGTGATAGCAGTGATCAGGACCCTGCTTACCTGTGTGACCGTTTTTATGGCCGTCCACGCCAACTACAGCGCCAGCGGCAGAGGTTTCCAGAATGGCTCGTCCTTGATCTTCGCTCTTCTTGTCGTGGAATACGATCCGTGCAGCCCTAGCCTCTCCATCATCTGGGCGGTCGAACTAAGCATCAGACCGATCTGCTTCGAAATCGAAATCGCGAGGGATCTTGTTCACCTTTGGGGCCTGTGTCCAGCTGTGCTCGGAAGCCAAGTGGCCCGACAGCGGTGTTGGCAGGGATACCAAGGGATATGTGCCTCCGGGAAGATTTGAGCGATTTATTGGGCTTTTTGTCGAACAGGCGATCCATGATGAGCCCAGGAAGGCGGATAGGCTGGAGTCCAGCCTCAGTTCAGAGGAGGGGAGGGAGAGGGAAGGGGGTGTCGAGCATTTAGGGGAGGCGACCTCTGAATTGAGGCTGGGACTGATTAGGCTGGACTCCAGCCTCAATTCAGAGGAGAGGAGGGAGAGGGAAGGGGGTGTCGAGCGTTTAGGAGAGGCGACCTCTGAATCGAGGCTGGGACTGATGTCTAGTCTTTTGGTGGGGAGTTGTAATCCCATTATATCCGTGACCTGACCCGGCGTACGGTCGGGGTCCTGACAGTTCCCTTACACGGACGTGATATTCGTCTGGATTCGTTTGTACACGTTGTACATCCTACGGACAGTCACCCACTGGATCGTAGGATCGCCAAGTGTAACAATGGACCCTCCATTCGGCGGGAGGGGCAGGCCGGGGCTCTTGGTGCCGGGTTTGCTGCCTCCAACACTTGTGCCCCGGCCCGGAGGAAAACTCGAAGGATTCCAATAAGTGGATCTGGGATGGAAACCGCGAGGGGGGGATGAGTGCTTTCACAGCTGCTCATCCCGTCGCGGTGCCGGCGGGAGGCGCCTTGTCCATCATTGGCCCATCAGATTTGTGGACGAAGAACCCGGTGCTGGCACCTGTTGGGGCGCTGAACTCAGGTGCTTGCACGTAACGTCTATTGACACGTCGTAAGTAACCAAAAAACTCCCCTGCCCCACGAAACGATCCTGCGATTGAGATCAGCGAAGGTATACCACAGCCCCCGGCACAATCACCATGACGTGTACACCCAAGTGAAATGCTCACAAGCTAATCAAACCCCCGCCGTCGTTGTACACCAGCCCACACAGTTTTAGGAGAAGTACGGCTCGAGCCGAACCTCCCCCACCTCTAGGAATCGTAACATAAAGTTATCGCGATGGTGCGGAAGCTGGGTGCGTTCTTGGAACAACATGACCAACTGGATGTCATTCCCGCTTCTCCGAGCCAACTCCAACAACCTCGTTCTTAAGAGTTCCCCATGTTTCCCTGGAGAAGTTCGCTGCACCTGGGGCGGAGAGTGCCCCGTCAAACGAGAGCACTATTTTCCGGAGGTGCGGAGAGGAGATCGTCGATATGAGCGCCGCGGGTGGTTTGATAGCACCTTCGTCTTGGTCCACGAGCACGGGGAATCTGATTTCAGTCAGCTGCGTACATGCAGCGTAGGTCATCCAAGAGTCGAGGTCGGCGCGATCCACAACTGTAGGTCTGCGGTTGAGCTCACGAATCATGACTGGGGAGGAGAGCGACCAACAGTAATGTAAAAAATTGAGGATGCGTAACGT
>Ga0307516_10008892_pt1 | contig 11271 bp, 11 predicted proteins | sample 19_EM_MG_FD_203310 | JGI IMG/M metagenome (GOLD analysis project Ga0307516, IMG submission 203310) | Populus trichocarpa ectomycorrhiza microbial communities from riparian zone in the Pacific Northwest, United States - 19_EM | ecosystem: Host-associated > Plants > Roots > Unclassified | place...
AGATGTTGTCCGGCGAGGAGAATGACGGCAGACGAGGAACGCCTACGAGATGTAAGTCAGCGAGGAGAATGAGGCCAGACGAGCAACGCTTACGAGATGTTGTCCGGCGAGGAGAATGACGGCAGACAAGGAATGCCTACGAGATGTAAGTCAGCGAGGAGAATGAGGCCAGACGAGCAACGCCTACGAGATGTAAGTCAGCGAGGAGAATGAGGCCAGACGAGCAACGCCTATGAGATGTAAGTCAGTGAGGAGAATGAGGCCAGACGAGCAACGCGTACGAGAAGTAGGCAAGTGATGCCTAACACGGCGTTTCTAGCACACGTCCGAACGTAGGTCAGCGGTAATGAGGTCCGTAGTAGCAGTGGCCAGCAAGGAGAATGAGGCCAGACGAGCAACGCGTACGAGATGTTGTCCGGCGAGGAGAATGACGGCAGACGAGGAACGCCTACGAGATGTAAGTCAGCGAGGAGAATGAGGCCAGACGAGCAACGCGTACGAGATGTAGCCCAGCGAGGAGAATGACGGCAGACGAGCAACGCGTACAAGAAGTAGGCCAGTGATGCGTAACAGGGGGTTTCTGTAATGTGTACGACAATAGGTGAGCGGTACATAGGTTGGTGGTGTGTATTATTTCAACTTGTAATGACTTTGATGGGGTGTGTTGCAAAAAAGCGAAGTTATGGGTAAGTGACAGCGGTGGCCGCACTTAGGAACTGACGGGGGGGTTTAACCGCCACAAAAAAACCGGTCACGTGATTAGCACTACCAACAACGCCGTGTGCGCCCCCCCGTCAGTTCATTTATCTCCTATATAATACAAACACACCACCAACCTACGCACCGCTCACCAATCGTCGTACACGTTACAGAAACCCCCGGTTACGTATCACTGACCTACTTCTTGTACGTGTTGCTCGTCTGCCGTCATTCTCCTCGCTGGCCTACATCTCGTACACGTTGCGCGTCTGGCCTCATTCTCCTTGCTGGCCACTGCTACTACGCGTTGCTCGTTTGACCTCATTACCGCTGACCTACGTTCGGACGTGTGCTAGAAACGCCGTGTTAGGCATCACTGGCCTACATCTCGTACGCGTTGCGCGTCTGGCCTCATTCCTCGCTGACTTACATTTCGTACGCGTTGCTCGTCTGCTGTCATTCTCTTCGCTGGCCTACATTTCGTACGCGTTGCTCGTCTGGCCTCATTCTCCTCACTCACCTTCCTGTCCTACTTGTAATACGCGTTGCTCGCCTGCCCTTATGCGTCGCTGTAGCTGCTCTGTACTTCGCGGCGAGATTTGGAACGTTGGACTTTGTATCATAATGTATATATAGATTTTAAATACAATAATTGATTTTCTGTGCGATTGAACAGCATAGCCAACTGCGTGTAGTAGCATTATAACTAGTAATGAAACTGCTCACAGTGCACACTCGTTGCTCCCGTAAGCTTCGCTAGCTTTCCTAGCTTTTCTAGCTTCCCTAGCTCCCGTAAGGTGGTGGTTGCGTCGGTAAGGTTGGTGGTGCGTCCGTAGCTTTGCTAGCTTTGCTAGCTTTCCTAGCTTCCGTAAGTGGGTGGTTGCTTCAGTAAGATTCACTATCCTTACCGGAGCTACGGATGCTAGCAAAGCTAGCAATGCTAGCAAAGCTACCGACGCAAGTCGTTCTTACCGACGTGCAGGGATAATTTCTTAATTTTTTCCTGATGCTGCTCTAGCAGCATTTCTATTATTGGTCGGGTGCCACGGGTGGTAATTCGTGATTTTTTAGGCGAGGTCCCAGCGCTTGATTCCTCGTTTCTTCGTTTTCTGCAAATTCCACATACTATTGGGGTGGCCTTCGGTTGCGGCGGTACCGGGCCTCCTAAAAATCTTCTTCCTCGCTTTCCCACAGTGGTATCGAGTTGACGTCCATTGTCTCGACTGCTGCCACCTTTTGTTGCTTGGCTGCGGGGGTCGCGTCTCCCTCGTCGTCCCATTTTCTCTTTCCCTCCGAGACGGCCCCTATCTTCCACGGGGCGGGCGGGAGCACCGTTCCGTTCCGGGTTTTGAAGGACAGACCTTCATAGGTTTTGTGCCCTGTCCATCCACATCGCCAGCAGTCCTCTCGGCTCTGGCGGTACTCTTCTTTTTCGCTGCTGGGCAAGCCCTTCATGGCTTTGTCCATGGTCGGCCAGGTGTTCTTTTTCCCGAACCAGGTGGGTTTGGTTGCCCCGTTGCTGGGGCTCTCACGGGAGTGGCTTTCTTTTTGCTTGGATCTTGTCTGGTCTTCCTGCCGTTTGTCCTCCTTTTTCTCCGTTCTGCCACTTCCGGAGTTTCCTGTCTGCCCCCTTATTTGCTCCTTGACCTGCTTCAAGGCCTTCTTTCTCTCGACTTGGAGTGCCACCTGGTAGGTGGCGTGCAAGAACCCCTCATCCTCCGCGAACTCCCCCAGGTAGTGAGCGAACAGCATGTCGATCACTGCCTCGGGCATTGCCAGGTCGATTTTTTCCTGTAGACTTTTCCCCGTGGCTCGAGCGAGGTTGTTGAGCGCTCGGAACTCGGTCAAAGAGTCCCGAATGTCTCCGCTATACCTAAGCTGGCTCAGCTTGAGTTAGGCGCTAGCTGCCTCGCAGGAGTCAAAGTATTCGGTTCGGATGGCTGCGGAGTAATTCCCCCAGGTGTCGCTCTCACCCATCGTATCGTATCGGTGTAGGTTCCAAGCCTTGGCAGTACCGGTGAGGAGCGTTCCTACCCAGTCGATTTTTTGTTGGTCGGAGGTTTCAGGATAGAAACTCAGGTATTTCGTTACCATTTTCCACCAGTTGTTGATGGGGGTCGTCGGTTTTCCATCGAACATCTAGGTGTTTTCCATTTTCCGGCGGGAGGTTTGGATTCGATTTGGCTCGGCCGTGGCAACCTGGGTGGCCCTTGCTACTCCTTCCGCCACCAGTTGTACTAGGTCGTGCGTGGTAATCGTGGGCGCGGGGTTCCTAGGTGGCGACGGCGAGCAGGGGTGCCGGAAAGGCAGTCGGGGTGGTTCCGAGGGTGGGCCCGACGGAGGTCCGGCTGCTGATCTGGGTGGTGTAGAGTGGGGGTTCCCTCCTTGTCCCGCTGCCGGCCCAAAGGTTGGTGGCCTTGGGGATATGTGGCGCCTGAGCTGCTCCAGCTGCTGCCTCATTTCGGGCGTCGTGGGTACCGCCGGGGGTCTCTGTCGTCGGAGCGTTGGTCCCAGGTTTAGGCGTACCGGGCTCCCCAGCGCTGGTTCCGAGTGGGCTGATGGGGCACTGGTGCTGATCTGCCTCACTGGGCTTCTCCATGCCGGAGGTGCGGTCGGTACTGGTGGTGTTGTGGGTAACGGGATTCGGGTCGCAATGCGTTGGATTTCTGCTCTTGCTTCCCGGAGTTGGTTTTCCAGGGTGGCTACCCGATTCTGGTGTTCTGCCGCCCATAATTCTACGTTGCCCTGGAAGTTGGCCAGATGCTGGTTCCGGGCTGTGTTGGCCTCTGCCAGGAAGGCCAGGGCATCGTTTACTCGAGCCAGCTGAGTGGCTTCACATATTTGCCGTTCGTTGGCTTCGTTGGTGCGCTTGAGGATGGCTTGCCAAATGTTCGTGGCCAGGGATCGGTACGCATTTGCTGCGCTCGCCAGCTCGCTGCATATCCATTCTTCCGCTATTTTCTCGTTAGCGTTGGCTCGGTCATATACGTACCTAGTTCCTTCTGCTAGGGTCTGGTAGGCCTGCTCGATCTCCCTTGTTCGCCGGTCCGTTTTATCGTAGGCGTCCCTGCACAGCTCCGTAAGCCGTTGTAAGTTGCGTTCGGCCTGCTGTTGCTGGCGTACCAGGGTTCTAATGCAGACTGCCGGATTAGCTATTTATACCGCTGGTTCCGGTCCCGAGGCTCCGTCGGTGATTTGGAGTAGGTCCCGTGGGGCCTGAAGCCTGAGCATATTGAAGTCTGAGGAGGTCGTCATGGCTTAATAATCGTCGAGGAAATATCCGGTGTAAATGGTTTCGTCGTCGGTAAAGTAGTAATCGTACAAATTGAAGAGTTCGTCTTCGTCGAAGTTGGCCGGTTGGTGTAATTTTGCGCAGTTCCACCACTGTTGTGTATACCAGTTGTATGGCGTACAGTCGATTTTGGCTGTTGGTTTTGGACCGTTGAAGAACTCGTTCCACAATTCGAAATTGGCTATTTCGGCGTCGATGGAGTGGAACGTATAATCAAAGGAGTATTAGGTTTTCGGTTCTAACAAGGTAGATACCTCAAGTAGGTAAAGGTGGTCTTCGAAGTAAGTTGTGTCAAAGTGAGTCGTTCGTTGTAACAAATCGTTGGGTGATTTTGGATCAAACATTATAGTGTGACACTGGGGTTGTATCGTAACCGGAGTGTAATGGAATCAAAGGTAATCAGGCTACTCTTGGGATAATTCACAATGGAATAATCTTAGATCTTATGTGTGGGGTTCGGTGGTAGTGTTCGGTCTGTCCCCTCTTCCTTTTCGGGAGAAAGGTCCTGGTTATATATTACTTCGGGGTGTCCTGAGATCTGGTGACTCGGGCTAACTATTCCTCCGAGGCTTTCGACCCCGTGGGCAACTCATTGGTCCTGGCAGGGTGTGGATAAGGAGAGATGAGCTTTGTTGGTTTCACACCGCAGGGTCTTCCTGCGGCCGAGCGGGGTAACCGCGTCAGACTTTTTTCTCGTACACCTTTCGGGTGACGTGGCAGCTCCCTTTCGGGGAACCTGCCCAAGTGTGCCGGTTTCCACTCGTTTGCTTCCCCGCAACCCCCTCATCTCCCGGAGTTAGTTCCCTTACGTCCGGTCTCGGCCGTAAGTTCTAGCTCCGTTCCTTATCTCCCTCCTAGACTCTCAGAGCCGATCTTTCCTAAATAGCTAACTACCGCGTCCTCATCCCGGTATGTACCTCCGCGAGGATCCGTGCCGACCCGTGATAATATTCCAGTGTAACAAAAGCCGTGGTGGTGTGCTCCTTTCCGTCCGTCCCTTGGATTCTTACTTTAATCATGATTTTTTCTTCTCGGTCATACCAGGTAGTGTGTATCCGGTAGGGTGGGTTTTCTTCTGCAACTGGTTTCTCCCTCGGGTGGCTGTTGCTCCGGCCTATTCCCGAGGGTTGTTGTTTCCCGACGTTTCTTCTTCTTCGCCAGGTGTCTCCTCCTCATAGGTGGCTTCTGCAGCCCGGTATGGCCGTCGGAAGGTGTTCTTCCTGGGCTGTTTGCAGTCTCTGGAGAAATGTCCCACTTGTCCACAGTTGTAGCATTCTCGGTTTGTCAGGCGTACTGGGTTCTGTGGTCGTGCCGCAAATCGGTACCTTCGTGTGGCGTCGAGGTCCCTGGGTTCGGGGTCTGGCAGCGTTTGTCCCTTCGCTTTCTCGCTGTGTGGCAGAATGTGTGCGGGTCCCGCCTGTGGTTGTCCTTTCGTGTGTCGTGCGCGGATGTTGTATAGCTTGTTGTCGATTTCGATGGCTTTGTTGGCATATTCAATGATTGTTGTGGGTTTCGTGGGCAGCATGGCCAACTGGGTCTGGGTTCGTTCTGGCAATCCCGCGTCGAACCTGTTGATATAGGCGGAGTCGTTGTAGTCAAGGTCAGCAACGATATTCAGGAATTCGGTCCAGTATAGTGCTGTGGAGCGTGCTCCTTGCTCTATTTTGTTGAATTTGACTTTGGCGACTTCCTTTGCGTCGATTTCACCGAATGCTCGATGGATGGCCGTCTTGAATTCTTCCCATGTTGTGAAACTGCTTCTTCCTTCCATAATGGAGGGTTGGGTCCATTTCCACACTGCTCCTCGACATCGGCTGTTCGTGTAGTGGACTTTTCCACTGTCGTTCTGGAATCGGTGTGCTTCGCAGTTGAACTTTAGCTCGCATTGCACCAGGAATGCTTGGAGCTTCACTCGGTCTCCGTAATATAGTTCTGGATCTTCTATCTTTGGCTGGCTGGACCTGTCATTCCTGCCTCGCTGCGTGATAAGCTCTTGCAGCAGCGCTTGCATGATGTCTTGTCCTCCACTACCGGAGGCCTCGGTGGTCATTCTTCGTGCCTGTTCTGGGGTTTCGTGAATCTGGGGTTGGGACCTGGGTTCTGGGGTTACCGGGCTGACAGGTCGTTGGTCGTCGGCGACCATTCGTATTTCTCCTAAGTCAAATGTGTCGGTTTCGAGGTCATGTACCTTCTGTACTCTTTCGGGGTCTGGTGAATCTACGATGGCTTCTCCTGTGTCCTAAGATTCCCTGCTACGTCAGGTGTCGATGTGGAGACACAATCTAATGTCACGTTCCTGACTTCCGCCCTCTGTCTGTGGCTCGACAGGCAACGTAGCTCCTCGGCGTGCCTACTCGGTAGGTCTTTCGTTCGTTCGGCTCTCGGGCTGTGTTCGTTCAGCTCACTGGCGCAGGCAAGTACTTCTCACTGTTTCAGACGAAGTCTAAGGATGTCCCTCGGCGTAGCCTTTTGTGCTGGTGAGGCGTCGTGCTCCCAGTCTTCCGTGCGGCCTGCTAGGTCTTACGCTTGTCCTCGTCTACTGCCACTCAGTGGTCTTATCGTAGCACGGCGTCGTTGGGTTTCTCTCAGGCGGAGATCGGTGAGATCTTGTGAGAGAGCGGGGTGGTCGCAGCGCCGGGTCGCGGAGTTGTAGAGAAGTAGGAGTTGTGGAGAGTGATAATAGATTGCGTGGAGAAGAATCTCCAGACTAGCTACCGCGCCCTTTCCTTTATACATTTTCCTCCACTGTGGATATCACAACCTCGCCCGCAAGACTGACACAGAGTTTTCCCATCATGACTCAATCGTCGCGCCCAAAGCAACACACGATCCTACTCGGCCCGTCGCTTCTTCCTCTCGTAACAAGTAAAGCAAGTCAGACACGCAAACAGTAAGGAGACGGGTGAGTATAGCAAGGTAAGCAATAAACATAACACACGTAAGTAAGGCAGACACGCAACAGTAACGAAACCGTCAAGGAAAGGATGCGCAAGTAAAGTGAGGCAGACACGGACACAAGCAAGGCAACCCTGGACGGCCGGTCAGCAGGTTGAGGGATCTGAGGGATATCGCTCCCGGAGCGATATAGCGGGGCCGGGGTGATGCGCCTAGGCGCGGAGGATGACCGCGGCTGCGGCAGCGGAGACGAGGACATGCCACAGGGTGACGAGCGTGGCAGCAGCACCAGCGGCGGCTCCTACGAGCCTGTCACGCGAGATTCGTGACATTAAGGTCAACAGATACGGAATTCACACAGAAGAGAAGAAAGTCGCAGCAGTTCGAGATTGGCCAACTCCTCATTCACCTTCAGCACTTCGCTCATTTCTCAGATTGGCAGGATACTATCGGAAATTTGTGTCAAAATTTGCCCACAGTGCAAATTTCCTTTATGACCTTGCGACCAAACCAAAGGATGAATTTTGCTGGACGCCCAGGCACCAAATCCAGTTTGAAGATTTGAAAGATGCTCTTACATCAGCACCGGTATTGGCAACATTCGATCCAGATGCCAATTTCATTCTTCGGACAGATGCATCAGACATGGCTATCGGTAGAGTACTCACACAGAAGCAACAATTTGAGGGAAAGATGGTGGAACGGCCACTCAGATTTTTTTCACGGAAACTCCATTCAGTAGAAACCAGATACCCTGCCTACGACCGAGAATTGCTAGTAATCAGTGCCAATCTGGAGCATTGGACATGTTATGTTCACAGTCGACGACATACCACAATTTACACTGACCATGCGGCTCTTCAACATATCCTCGGTCAAAATAAGCTGTCAAGCCGCCAGTGGCGCCATCTCGACAAACTCCAGCAACACGACTACGACATAAAATATTTCCCAGGCGCCTCCAATACAGTTGCTGATGCACTGAACCGAATTGCCTACACTCAACCATCAACTCCTGAAACAACTCGGTCACTTTTAAACGTCATCGAACTCAGGATTTCTGCTTCGAATGATTAGTTGGACGATATCCGTGCAGGATATACTGAAGATTTGGTTTTTGGTCCAGTACTGGAACACCTAAACGACAAAGGTGGTGAAACTCCAAGGACAAAGAAGGCTCGGAGGACAAGAGAAACGGCAAAGTCATATCTTCTCCAGGATGGCCTTCTCTATCACAAACCCTCAGGTGGAAACCTTTGCATTCCAGACAATCTACGATCAGATGTTATTCGCGAAGCTCATGATGCAATTCTTGGAGGTGGCCATGCAGGTATCGAGAAGACCATTGCTGCAGTTGCCTCTCGGTATCATTGGCCAAGGATGACAGATACCATTACCAACTGGATATGAGGATGCGATGTTTGTCACCGGGTCAAACACAAAAATGCAAAACCATATGGACTTCTGCAGGTATTACCCACTCCGTTGGAACGGGCTGAACGGGTTAACATTGATTTCAGCACCAAGTTGCCCACGTCGAAGTCTGGATATGATGCAGTTGCAACCGCCATTGACCCATTGAGAAAGAGAACCCACTGGATTCCTGTTACCGAATCGGATCTCACTACTGGCACATTTGCGACTGCCATCATTGCTGGTTATGTTCGGTCACGGGGACTTCCAGTTTCTATCATATCGGATAGGGATGTTCGGTTCACATCCAGTTTCTGGCGGTCTCTGTGTTCGCAACTGGGTATCAAACTGCGGATGTCAACAGCATACCACCCACAATCAGACGGACAAGCTGAAAAAGCAAATTCGACCTTGGAAACCTTCCTCAAGGCATATATTGCACAGTTGGAAGACCCTGCGAATTGGGATCAATTACTACCGTTGGCCGAGTTTACCTACAATGCAGCCAAGCATAAGGCAATTGGAATGTCACCCTTCGAAGCCGATATCGGTTATATCCCAAGGCTGCCATTGGATTTACTGGCCCCTGGACCATTCATTCCGAATTCGCCACCTGCAGCCTTATTTGCGGAAAAGTTGACGAAGACCTTACGGATGTTACGAGAACAGATGGAGGAAACCCAGTTAGCCATGGTCTCCAATGCCAACGAGCAGCGGCAACAACACCCCTTCAAGGTCGGTGATGACGTTTTCCTGGATACACGCCTCGTTCCAGTTGGAAATGCCAATGTCACTGGAGTCACTAGTGAAGTCCGGAATTCACGGAAGTTCCAGCACCCATACGCAGGACAGTTCAAGCTTCTGAAGCAAGTTGGGAACAACGCATTCTTGCTTGATATTCCAACCCACTGGAGATTACACCCAGTCTTCAATGTCACACGGTTAAAGCCATCGAAAGTCGACAACACGAGGGAACACCCACCACCGCCACTATTATGGTCAATGTTAGCGGCAGACACAGAATACGAAGTTGAAGGGATTCTCGAACATCAAGGTACTGCGGCTCGTGATCTCAAGTACCTTGTCAAATGGTTTGGATATCCGCATCCAACTTGGGAGCCATTGGAAAATTTGAAGGGTGGGAGTAAGGAGATGCTCAGAGACTACCACGCTGCTAATGGACTTCGGACGTATCGGTGGATGATGGATGGGTGAGGTTTGGTTGTTTTTGTTTTTTTTCTACATTAAAATGTTTGTTTTGCTTTTGGCTGTTACTGCAGAAGGGGGGGCTTGTTTTCTTGAGCGGGGAGTGGTTGTAGGAGTGGGATTCGGGTGCTGACACTAGGCAGGGAGCGCTAGTCTAGAGTAGGCTAGTCTCGGGTGATAGGCTCAACGGATCCTTCCTAAGAGGATCCGCTGCTGCCCCCGCTCCTTTGAATGGACATGCTTCTCGGTCCCCCTCACAACAGCCACGCCTGCCCGAGTGGCAGCAGCAACAGCGGCCGCAGCATCAACAGCAGCAACACCAGCAGAAACAGGCGCCGCCGCGGGCGCCGCAGCAGCAGCAGCAGGGCAGCTGGGCGCAGAGGGTGGCGGTGGCGGCGGCCCTCCCCCAGTCGGACTTCAAGCGGGTGGGCAAGAACGGGAAGCCAGAGCAGGAGCCCACGGGGCTGGAGCCCATCAAGGGGTCGATCCCACGCGACGAGCGCGGAATCGTGTTTGAGCGAGCGGGAGGGGCGCCGCAGATCAACACAGCGGTGGCGGCAAGCACGGCGGCGTTCGTCAACATCGCGCTCAGCAAGGTGGCCCCAGCGAACGCCCGGACCGAGGCATTCAGAATTTCGGTGCAGGGAAGGCTGTCGACAACAGCACGCTTTGGGGCGTCGGCGGCGATGCTCCTCCGGTTTAAAAAGGAGGTCCTGGAAGCAGCCCGCAAAACCGACAGAGCTATCATCAACGTTGCCGCGAATGAGACGTGGGCGGAGCTCAAGATCCTGGTGCCCTATGACCGGTACCGGCACCCCAACGGGCTTGCGGAGCTCAGGGAGCAGATCGAAGCGGAGAACCCAGGAGTCGTGGTACCCCCCCTCTCAATGAAGTGGATGCGGGCGGTAAGCACCATCGAGCGACACTACCAGGCTGGCCGACTCCCGAAGAACGCGGCATCGGTGATTTTCAAGGTGCCAGGCAAGGCGGCGGCCCAAAAGCTGTTCATCAGGAAAAAAAAAAATTGCGTCCTGAGCGTCCGGACGCACTAGACGCTCTGGACGCTTCGGACGCAACCTGCTTAACTCGGACGCAGTTCGCCATGGCACCGTGCATCCGGACGCAGATCGCCACAGCATCTGCTTACCGGACGGAGCGTGTCAGGGCATTTTCCTTCTGGACGCTGCCGTGTCAGCGCAAATGGCGTCGGGACGACGCGTGTCATGGCACCGCGGTCACGCTGGCTGTCAAGGCACGGAACATCGCAGCAAATACTCTTGTCGCATTCGCAAACACGCAGCGGGTTCCAGGCATAGTGACTCAGTCCAGTTCTATTCATTCTATCTAATGTACATCTATATATGCTACTACCACACTTCGCGCGGAAACAAAGGAAAGTTGGCAAATACGACACGACGCGTTGAGCACGACGTGATGAGCACGACGCGATGAGCACGACGCGATGAGCACGACGCGATGAGCACGACGAGATGAACACGACGCGATGAGCACGACGACTATGAGGAGGATGGCGATGAGCACGCCGCCGGCGGCGAGGACGATAGCAAGTAGGACGCGGCGAGTATGATTGCGACCTTTGTGACATGGTTAGCGCAGCTCTCAGAGTGACAGAGACACTGGGAAGTTGTACAATACACAGTGAGGAGTACGATGTCAATGAGGGTGCCAGCGGCGAGGACGATAGCGGGTAGGACGCGGCGAGTATGATGTCAATGAGGGTGCCGGCGGCGAGAACGATAGCGAGT